>Ga0183260_10004592_pt1 | contig 10941 bp, 8 predicted proteins | sample AntDrymUQ4972206_2_FD_129768 | JGI IMG/M metagenome (GOLD analysis project Ga0183260, IMG submission 129768) | Polar desert sand microbial communities from Dry Valleys, Antarctica - metaG UQ497 (22.06) (version 2) (version 2) | ecosystem: Environmental > Terrestrial > Soil > Desert | place...
CTAACTTGCGTCCAGACGTTGCGCGCGGAGTCCCCTCTCCTCCGCGTAAACGGTCAGGAGAACGATCTCCTGCAGAGGCCGGGCTCGCCGCGCTGGGGCGCGCGCCCGGCCTCTTTTCTATTTCCGGCTTGCGGCCATCAAACGGGCGCGCGCCGCGATCGCCTGGGCAAACCGCACCGGCGCGGCGGGCGCAGTGACCATGAACAGGGATGGTTCGGTCAGCTCGAGCTCCATGATCGTCGGCTGGCCATCCGAATCCGGGACCATGTCCACCCGCGCGTACAGGAGAGGCCCGTGGATGCCCGGCACAGCCGCGACGGCGGCATGGGCGAGACCGATCTCTGCCGTGCTGGGTTCGCGGGACACGATCGTCTCCTTCAGGTAGAGCTCCTCGACCTGGGCAGGCGTCTCCGGCCCCAGCATCACGCCCTTTCGAATAGCGTGGCTGAGCTTTCCGTCGATGAGGATGACGCCGGTCTCGCCCGCCTCGTCGATGGCATGGGCAAACGGCTGGATCATCACAGTCTGGTCGCGAGCCAGGAGACGACGCGCGTGGTTTGTCGCACGCTCTCGCGAGTTCGGATTGCCCAGGTCGTGGCGCGCGGCGTCCCGCGAACCGGCGCCGACGGAGGGCTTGAGGACATGCTCGCCATGCGAGGGTAGGTCGAGTGAAGCGGCGTCCGTGATCCACTGCGTCGGCACGACCGGCAGACCCGCCGCGGCCAAGTCCTTGAGATACCGCTTGTCGGTGTTCCAAGCCACGACGTCGGCCGGGTTGAGCAGGCGGGGCACGGACCGCGCCCAGGCAACGAACGTGTCGCGGTTGTTCGTGTAATCCCACGTCGAGCGGATCACCGACAGGTCGAACCTGTCCCAGTCGACCCTGGCGTCGTCCCATGCCGCCGCCGTCACGGCGCAGCCGAGATCAGTGAGGGGCTTGAGCAGGAGGCGGTCGTCCGCGTCGAGATCCGGCTGCGTTCGACATGTAACCAGGGCGACCTCGAGCACGCTCGAATGATCGCGTCTTGGAGGGCTAGATGCCGCCGATCAGGCCGCCGACTCGTTGGTGGAACCGATTCACCACCGGATTCGTGAAGCTGAACGATGCTGCTTCAGACCACGCACTCCAGTCGGCCTCTTCGCCGTATCTCGCGCGAACCCGCCATTGGAAGGTGCCGGTCCCAAGGTCGCTTCGCGCAGCCGTCCAGGCGTTCTCGGCCACGGCCGCGCCCTTGATGCGGGCACTGCTCAACACGGTTTCGAAGCCGTCGTCGGAAACCTGGACCTGGTAGCGCGTCGCCGCTGCGGCGATGGCTGAGTTCGACCAGGCGAGCGTCTGCGTCGCGCCGGTCGTCTCCACCGCCGCCGCGCCTGTCAGGGGTCGCAGGCCGCTCCAATTGACGACCAGTCGTGGCTCGAGCATTCCAGCGCCCAACCCGCTCTCGACGACGAAGCGCTTCCAGTGGCCACGGCCCTGGTCATCGGCGTGCAGGACCACGCCATAGTCCGGCGTTGCGCCAGATGTGACGGACTGCACGTAGGCGCTGACATCCATCGCCGACCACGTCCCCTGGATTGTCTCGAAGGTGATGAGCTCGGCATCGGCAAGCGGACGGGTATTCCAGGTCAGGGTGCGCAGATCCCAGTCCTCGGCGACGCGTGTCATCCACGTTGTCGCCGGCTCTGCAGGGTCATCCTGCCAATAGGGGAAGGCGGCCAGCGATGCGGACTCGACGGTGACGTCCGACAGCAGCTCGCCGAGGCCCGCGAAGCGGAGATAGGCGGCGTTGTCGTCGCGTCGCTCGGGCCGCCGGCCGTGCCACAGCTCGGTGTATCCCGGTGCCTCCGGTCGCTGGTAGGTGCTGAAGTTCGCATTCGGATGGGCGCTCGATGCGAACGTGTGGCCCGCCGATGTCGCTGTCGTGGGGAAGTCGACCACGCCCAGATCGACGAACGCCGGGTAAACCGCTTCGTCGAGAGAGGCACGGTCCACGGACACGGTCAGCTGTGCATGGCCCAGCTCGATATCGTCCAGCCGCAGCGAGACGGCAAACGGGCGAGCTGCGCCGCCGTTGCCCTCGATGTCCGATGAGTCAAGGAGCATCGGCCGCGGCAGTCGGCCGACGATCGCGTCCGTGGCGTCGCGCAGCGTTATCGAGCCGTCGAGCTCGGCGACAAAGGTGAGGCCGGCTGCGTCGAGGGCAAAGGGGAATCGGTTTGCGTCGGGCTCTTTGGCCAGGACGAGGAATGCCTTGAAGCCGTCCGCGCGCGGGAAGACGCGCAGGCCGATGCCGTCGCCGAGCACATCGCGGTAATCCGCGTAACGCCCCTCGTCGTCGAGCTCGGGTGCCGCGGCATCGACCACTCGCTGCTTCGGGGTCAGACCTACGGCCAGCCCTCCCGCGCCCAGGTTGAGTAGCGCGCCGTCGGAAGCGTCGCCGCGCAGGCTCAGGGCCGCCGGGGACATGTCCGCCACCGCGGCGCCGCTGTCGTCGTCTTCGAGCGTGTGGAAACGAAGGTCGATCGGCTGCCATTCGGTGGAGTCCGCCGGCAGGTAGTGGATCGGCCGGCTGAATACCTCGGTCGTGAACGTGCCGTCGGCGTCCTCGAATGTGCGTGAGTTGGCCGTTCTCATGTCGGTCCGCTCGTCGCCGGCGACCGCTGGCCCGAAGGCGATCTCCTCGGCCGGCCGATCTGGCGTCCAGGCAACCGCGGGCACCAGAGACGCCGGCGCCTCAGGCTGGTCGAGGATCGTTGGCAGCACCGGGCTACCGGGCTTGAACGGTCCGCGCTTGCCGGACCAATCGACCGCCAGGAAGCCAGTGCGCCTGACGCTGATTCCGTCGAGGGCGTGAACCATCACGCCGGTGACAACGGCGCTGATGACGCGGCCGTCGCCGAGGTAGATGCCAATGTGCTTGCCGTTGTCGTAGATGACGAGGTCGCCGCGCTCTACCTGTTCCAGGTCCGTGGTGAGCAGACCGCGCGCGGCAAACCAGCGCAGGTATCCGGCTGCCCGCAGCCGCGCGCCGCCGATCTGGCCCAGCTCAGCCACGTTGCCGAAGGCGCGGAAAACGAGCCCGGAACAGTCGATGAAATCTGGCCCCTCCGAACCGACGCGGTAGGCAGTTCCCAGATACGCGCGGGCCGCCGCGATGACCGCCTCGATACGCTCCGCGGACTCGGGCTCCGCGGCCGCGGTTGTAGTTGGCTCGATGCCGGCATTGGGCTTGGCCGGCGTGACAGGCTCTTCCGCACGCGCGACGGACGTCGGCAGCACCGTCGCCAGCGCGACCAGCATCGCCACGACTGCCACGCTGAAACCGCGGTGGCGGGAGCGACTGTGGACTGGACTGCCCGTTGGCATCCGCGTTCCCCCTCGTGTCAAGTCGCCGCAACAGGCTGGGGCGCTGCTGCTGGAGCCGACGCTCGGATTTGAACCGAGGACCTGCTGTTTACGAAACAGCTGCTCTACCGCTGAGCTACGTCGGCGTTTCGGGCATACTACCAACCACCCTCGATCGCCCCTTTCGGGCGGCCAGGAACGGCGTGAGATGCCGAAATGTGCCGGAGTGCGCGGCGAAAGCAATGGACCGATGATCTCCAAACGGCCCCACGAACGGTTGCGGGGTCAGAACTACGAAGGTATGACACCCCCATTCGTGGTGTCAAGCGCCTCGAATCATAACAACGCCTCATATGACGCCGTCGACGCGCAGCTGCGCGACCGCCGCGGGGTCGTAGTCGAGTTCGGCCAGAATCTCGTCACTGTGCTCGCCGAGGAGTGGCGGCGCGGACCTGATCGTGGCCGGCGTGGCGGAGAGCTTGTAGGGCAGACCTATCTGGCGGATTGGGCCGAGGCGCGGGTGGTCGATCACTTCCTCCATCGCCCGCGCCTGAGCCTGAGGCTGGGCGAAGGCCTGGACGACGTCGTTGACGCGACCGCTGGGCACCTCGGCGACATCGAGCGCGGCGAGCCAGTCATCGGCCGGGGCCGACGCGAATCGATTGGCCAGCAACGGCCGCAGCTCAGCCCTGTTACGAACACGCGCGTCGTTGTCGACGAAGCGCGCGTCCGAGGCGAGGTGGTCCTGGCCGAGGGCATGGCACAGCCGCGGCCACTGCCGCTCGCTGCCCACCGCGACGACGATCTCCCCGTCGGCCGTGGCGAATGTTTCGTAGGGCACGATGTTCGGGTGGGAGTTGCCGCGCCGGCTCGGTGAGTGCCCGTCGACGAAGGCGTTCTGAGCCTGGTTGATAAGCACCGCCAGGGTCGACTCGAGCAGCGAGACATCGATTCGCTGGCCGACCCCAGTGCGCAGCGCGGCCAGGATCCCGACTGTGCCGAGAAGCCCCGTGACGATGTCCGATATGGCCACGCCGACCTTGGCCGGCTGACCTCCCTCCTCGTCGCTGAAACCAGTGACTGACATCAGGCCGCCAACGGCCTGCGCGATGAAGTCGTAGCCGGGCTTGGCGGAGTCCGGCCCATCGGATCCGTAGCCGGTGATCGAGAGATGGACCAGCCGCGGATTCACGTCCCGCAGCCGCGCCTCGTCGATGCCTGCCCGCTCGAGACCACCGGGCCGGAAGTTCTCGACGAGGACGTCCGACCGACCGATCAGCCGCCACAGAATCTCGATCGCCTCCGGCCGACGAAGGTTCAGCCGAATGCTGCGCTTGTTCCGGTTGACCGACAGGAAATAGGCGGCGACACGCTCGGAGCCATCGAACGTCTCCACCCACGGCGGGCCGTACCCGCGCGTCGCGTCGCCACCCGCGGGCTCGACCTTGATCACGTCCGCGCCCAGATCGGCGAGCACCATCGAGCAGTAGGGTCCGGCCAGCACGGTCGACAGCTCGAGCACGCGCACGCCGGCCAGCGGTCCCTTGGCCGGCTGCCCGCTCATATGTTCTGGCACGTCGCCGATCGTACAAGCGCCGTAGCGATGACCGCCACCGCGAACGCATAATCGGGGGACATGATCGGCCCCGAGCTAATCGCCTTCGTGGCCGCGCTGGGAGCGGGGGCGTTCGGCGCGCTGGTTGGCGTCGGTGGCGGCCTGATCACTGTGCCATTGCTCGTGGCCCTCGGCGTCGAGGTTCACACTGCGATTGGCGTCAGCCTGTTGGGCGTCATCAGCATCTCGACCGCCGGATCGGCCTCGTACCTGGTGGCCGGGTTCGCCAACCGCAGGCTTGCCCTGATGCTGCTCGTTGCCACTGCCGCGGGGGGCATCATTGGTGGCTACGCCGCCGGCCTGCTCGATGGCCGCGTCCTGAGCGGCCTGTTCGGTGTCGTCCTCGTGTTCGTCGCTGCCCAGATGTTGCGGGCGTGGTCACGGCCGCCGACAGAGGTCGTCGGCGAACCGGCGGCTTTCGATATCGACGCCAGCTACGTGGAGCCCACGACCGGCGAGACGGTCGAATACCGCGCCCGCAACCTGGGCGCGGCCAGCCTGGTTTCGATCGGGGCCGGAGTGATCTCGGGCCTGCTGGGCGTCGGCGGCGGCATCGTCAACGTGCCGACGATGAACGTGCTGATGCACGTCCCGATCCGGGTCGCAACCGCGACGAGCACCTACATGCTCGGTGCCACTGCGGCGGCCAGTGCGGTCCTGTATCTCAGCCGCGGCCAGATCGACATGATGCTCGCCGCAGCCGTCGTGGCCGGCATGTTCCTTGGCGCGGCAGTGGGCGCACGCTATTCGCGCCATGTGCCGCGCCAGGTTCTGAGCATGCTGTTCGTCATCATCGCGGGCGTCTTCGCCGTTCAGATGCTGCTCAGGTTCCTTGCGTCGTGAGCGAGCGCGCACCCATCGCCTGGACCGTCAGGGCGCTCAAGTCTGGTGCGGCATTTGCCCTGGCCCTGTTCCTGAGCGCGATCTCCCTTCACCTTGTTGGCCACCCGGCCGCGGATAAGGCCGCGCTCCTCGGGGTCCTGGCATTGATCGCGACGCCCGCAATCTCCCTCGCCGCCACAGCGCTAGAGGCCTGGGCGCGCGAGCGGCAGACGGCTCTCCTGGCTCTCGCCGTCCTGGCAGTGCTGAGCGTGGCGACCGCTCTCGCGCTGTTCATGAGCCGCTAGAAAAGGCGCCGGGAAAACGAGAACGGCCCGGGGAGGGGGCCCGGGCCGTTCAATATCGATGCGGTAGCGCCCCGTCACCAGACGCTTCGCATGTGTTTGGTCGTTCGAAGGCGAACTTTAGGGCTGACATCCGCCCCAACCCATTGCGCCCGGCGGGTGGGGGCTTGCAGGTACATAAAGGTGCCGCGTCACTCCTGCCCGGCCGCCCCCATCAAGGCTTCCTCCGCGAGCCCCACAGGCAAACGTCCGCTGCCTGCCAGGCGGTCGTGGAAGTCACGCAGCGCCTCGACCGAGATTTCCGGCCGCGGTTCCGTGGCTATTCCACGCGCGGCGAGGTAGCGGTCGCGGATGCGCAGGATCTCCAGGCAGCCGGTCAGGTACGACGAGGCCTGTGTCGGCCAGGAGCAGTAGCGACCGACCTCGGCGCGGGCCGTCGGCTCGGTCAGCGAGGTCTTGGCGATCATGAACTCGACTGCTTCCTCGTAGTTCATCTCACCCATGTGCAGGCTCGTGTCGACGATGATCCGCGCCGCTCGGAAGATCGTCGCCTCGAGGTGATACAGCTCCTGGATGGGGTCGGCGAAGAAGCCGCGCTCGCGCATCACGCGCTCGGCGTACAGGGCCCAGCCCTCGCTGAAATACGAGGTCTGGAGGACGAGGCGCAGCCGCGGTGCGTGGATCTTGCTCCAGGTGATGTGCCAGTGATGGCCGGGATAAGCCTCGTGGACCGCGGTCGTTGGGATGCCCCCGAATGAGTTCGATGCGAGGCGCTTCTGGATGTCCTCGTCGCTGGTGCCGTCGGGCGCGATGGGGACGAAGAAATGGCCTGCTCGTCGATCGGAGAAGGCCGGTGGTCCGCTGTAGGACGCGACTGCAAAGAGAGGCCGCGTGAAGACCGGCGCGGGCTCGACCGTGCAGGACTCTCCGTCGGGCAGCGTCACCAACCCCGTCTCGGCGAGGAACGTTCGCGAGCGCTCGGTCCAATCCGCATAGGCGCGTCGCATCTCCTCCTCGGTGCGCGGATGGTCCTCGTTCGCCTCGTGCAGGACAGCGGCCCAGTCGGGCTTGCCCGAGATCTGGCGAGCCAGGCCCTGCATCTCTGTGTCCAGCCTGTCGTACTCGGCGCGGCCAAGCTCTCTCAGCGACCGCGCATCGAAGTCGAGGCGCTCGCGCTCCCGTAGCTGGCGGCTGTAGCGCTCCTCGCCGTAGGCCCAGTCGCCAGTTGCCTCGCCGGCCACCGTCTCCAGGTGCGCGGCGAATTCATCGAGCGCGTCGCCGGCGATCGCACCGGCTGCGCGCAACCTGTCCCGATCGGAGTCGGAGTCGGCCTCCTCGACGAGCATGTAGCGCACGTACCGCGCGCCCGCCTTCACGGATGCCATGCCGCGTTCCACGATCAGCCGGTTGGCAAGCTTGGCGTCGATATTTGTGGTGCCCTGCTCCACGGCTGCAGGAACCTGCTCCAACCGGGACACGGCCGCGTCGACGAGCTCTGCCGTCGGCCGCAGCCGATTGAGGAACAGGTAGAAGAGGCCGTTCAGGATCGGGCCCGAATAGGCGACCGGGTCGCGCTTCCAGCCATACCAGTCGGCGTGGATCTGCCGGCCGCGCAGCATCGCGATCGCGAGCTGGCGGTCGATCTCGTCGTCGGCGCTGAGATCGTCGCTGCCTGCCGTCTCGAAGCGCTGCAGCCATTCGGCCGCATCGGAATCGCGCCTACGGAACGCGGCGGCCGAGAGATCGTCGAGCTTGTCGTCGTACTCGGTGACGCCGTGCGTGGTGGCGGTCACCGGCGACGTCTCGAACTCGCTCTTCAGGAACTCGTCGACGAGTGAGCTGAAGTCAGACACCGGTCCCCCTTGTTGGTTGCCTCAGGGCGCCTTGGGCTCGAAGTAGCGGCAGCGCGCCGCAATCGCACATCGGTCGTGTTCCGGCCGGAGCGCGTGACAGGTTACCCGCCCATGGGTGATCAGATTCACGTGCGCCTCATGCACTTCGTCATCCTTGAGCAGTGCCTGGAGGTAGTCATGCGCCTGCTCAGCGGTGGCTCTCGGCGGTATCAGGCCGATGCGTTTGCTGACCCGCTCGACGTGCCGGTCGACCGGCATGAGCGGCATGCCGAACGAGAACATGAGTAGGACCGATGCGGTCTTGCGCCCGATTCCGGGCACCGACGTCAACCATGCCAGCGCCTCCAGCGGCGGCAGGACGCCAAGGAACTCCAGTGAGTAGTCACCCCTCTCCTCGACAATTCGGCGCAACACGGCCTGGATCCGCGGCGCCTTTGTGGGCGCCAGCCCGCCCGGACGGATGACATCGATCAGTTCGTCGAGCGGCGCGTCGGCGACAGAAGCCCAGTCGGCCGTGCTCTCCTGGATGCCGATGCCTCCCCACCCTGGGCGGAACCCGGCGCCACCTGTTGGCAGACCTTCCGTTCGCGGCGGCCAGTGCCGGCACAGGGCGTCGAAGGCCTTCTCCGCGTTGATGTCGGCACTGTTCGCCGACAGCATGGTCAGGATCAGCTCGCTGGTCGGGTCGTACACGCGCGCCCAGGTCGGACGTCCGTACATCAGTCGCAGTGCCGCGAGGGTGTCTTCCACCAGCCCCGGACGGAAGCGGTTGAGCCGGTTGACCCATGCGCGAACCGGATCCACCTTGCGCCTCTTGACCGGTTTCTTGCGTGCCTGCGAGATTCCGACCCGTAGACGCGCGGGTTCGGTCAAAAGTCCACCCCTGCGAACTCCCGGCCGCCATGATGGGCCTGGAACTTGTCATTCCATGCCCAAGAGCGGTCAAAAGTCCGCCCACACGGACAAATGGCAGGAATCTGCGGCCCGGATCGAGATGCAGGTCCATATCCGTGGACTTTTGACTGGAATTCGGCACAGTGGCCGGTCACGTGAGCAAGCCAGCGAGACGGGCGGTGCGCTCAACCGCGCGCACCAGCGGTGCGGCACCAGCGGCCATCGCCTCCTCGACGGTAATCGGTCGCTCGATGACCGGGACGACGATCGCACCAACGGCCGCCAGCGCCTCGATCCCCTCCGTGAGGACCCCGCCACCGAAGCAGACGCAATGCACGCCCGCAGCATGCGCTCGTTGCGCCACGCCCATGGCCGTCTTGCCGAAGCCGGTCTGCTCGTCCACCCGTCCCTCCCCGGTCAGGACGAGGTCGCAGGCTGAGAGCGCTTCGTCGAAGCCCGTCAGCTCCATCACGACCTCTACGCCCGGCCGGATCTCGAACGAGGCGAATCGGTCCGCGATCGCCAACAGCCCGGCGGTCGCGCCACCTGCCGCGCCAGCGCCGGGCACGTCCCGGATCTGCCGGCCGGACGATGCCTCGAGCAGGTCGGCATAGTGGGCGAGGTTGGCGTCCAGGTCGCGGACCTGACGTTCGTCGGCGCCCTTTTGCGGGCCATAGGTGGCCGCCGCGCCACGCTCGCCGAGCAGCGGGTTTCGCACGTCCGAGGCGATTGTCAGCCGTACTTCGCCCAGGACAGGTGCGACGTCGTCGAGATCAACGCGCGCAAGCCGGGCGAGCGCGCCGCCGCCGCCAAGAAGATCCTGACCGCGTTCGTCGACGAAACGCGCGCCGAGCGCGGTGAGCAGCCCCGCTCCGCCATCAGTCGTGGCGCTGCCGCCCAGGCCGAGAACGATGTCGCGCACGCCGAGTCCGATGGCTGCGGCAAGGACCTGGCCCGTCCCCAAGGTGGAGGCCGCCATCGCGTCACGCTCGTCGCCCGCGACACGGGAAAGCCCCGACGCCGACGCGAGCTCAACGATGGCGCTGTCGTCGCGGCGCAGGAACCTTGCCTCCAGCGCCCGTCCGAGGGGATCCCGTGCGTGGACGGGAAGCTCCAACCAGTCTGGTGACGACGCCTTGATCGCCTCGAGCAGCCCCTCTCCGCCGTCTGCGAGCGGAATGATGCGGATCTCGTCCGCCGGCCGGGCGCGTTGCCACCCCTCGGCCATCGCCCGGGCAACGGCGGTTGGATTGAGCGAGCCCTTGAACGAGTCGGGCGCTATGAGAACGCGCAACGAGAGGCTCAGGCTAGAAAGGGTCAGGCGGGAGCAAACGCGAGGATCAAACTACCTTCGCAGCCGGCCCGCGGGCGCTGCTGCGCGGTCTTCACGAGGCGGCGCACCTTGCGCCTCCTCGCGCAGCCCTTGCAACGCGCGACGCTCGGCGTACTCTGGGATGCGGATCATCGGCGGTCGTTCCTGGTCTGCCAGCTCGATCACCTCGAGCGACAGCCGGCCGGGGCCGGAACGGGGCAGCTTCATGGTCGACCCGAGCTCTGCGAACAGCCGCGCCTTGCGCCGCTCCTCGAGCCGCTTCATGACCGCCTGCAGGATCACGAAGCTCATTCGCGACAGGCCTTCGAGCTCCTGGTTGCGATGGACGCGAATGTCGAGATCCACCTGTCCGAAGCCATTGAGGCCGAGGCGTTCCGAGAGGTCGATCAGGTGCCCGATCTCGACCGCGTAGCCGGTGAAGAAAGGGATCTGCTCCAGGTGCACACGCCGGCCGGCGTACTCGCCCGCAAGCGGCTGGATGTAGCCCGACAGCTCCGGGAAGAAGAGGTTGATCAGCGGGCGCGCGACGAGCTCCGTGACGCGCCCGCCGCCACCCTCCTTGAGCAGCCCGTCCTCGACGATTGGCCGCTGGTAGTACGCCTTGACGTAGCCGATGCGCGGCTCGGCCAGCAGCGGTCCGAGCGTGCCGTACAGGAAGCGCGGATGCCAGTCGACGATGTCCGTGTCAGACCACGCGACCAGGTCGCCGCTGGTTTCGTACATGCTTTTCCAGAGTGCCTCGCCCTTGCCCTTGTAGCTGCCGTAGCGGGGCAGGA
>Ga0183260_10004593_pt1 | contig 10940 bp, 11 predicted proteins | sample AntDrymUQ4972206_2_FD_129768 | JGI IMG/M metagenome (GOLD analysis project Ga0183260, IMG submission 129768) | Polar desert sand microbial communities from Dry Valleys, Antarctica - metaG UQ497 (22.06) (version 2) (version 2) | ecosystem: Environmental > Terrestrial > Soil > Desert | place...
CGAGCCGCATTCCCAGAGGTTGACGAAGTGGTCATACGTCTTGCCCGAGATCCACGTCAGCTACTTCGAGCCACGCACCCTTGCCGTCGCTCTCCGCAAGGCTGGCCTGCGCCCCGACTTTCGCGGGATGCTTCCCGGCCACCCAGACATCATCAAGTTCAAGGTTCTGAAGAACCTGCACGTGCGTCGTCGCTCCCTATTCACGGACCTGCTGCCTTCGAAGTCGCTCGCTGCCGTCGCTGATCACCGCGCAAAGGTCACCGCGCACCCCATCGGCTGGGCGGTCTGACCGGCCTTGCACGTCTTGGTCGACTTGATCGTTCGCGAGGCGCTGACGATTGGACTGCTCGCCGCGCTGGGGAGTGGCGTTGCGACCTTCCTACCGCGGACTCTCCCAGTCTCGAGCCGTATTGCACTGAGTCCTCCCCTGGGGCTCAGCGTCTCGGCCGCTGCGTGCATGACCGCGGTTCTCGTCATCCCGGGAAAGGTGGCTGCATGGCTCGTCCTCGTCCCGCTCACCCTTGGGTCGCTCGCGATCGCCGTGCTTCGACTTCGGGTCCGGGACACGCCGCGCTTGCATGCCCGGGAGGTCCTTCCGGTCGTCATCGTGATCGTCGGAGCTGTTGCCGTGATGAACGTTCCTCTCCTCGCGCGCGACTCCCTTGGGCCGATCGGCTACACCGTGGGAGACGCGAATGGATACGTCGCCGCCGATATCGGGCTTCGGGAGAACGCGCTGCGCGACCACGACTGGGGCCCGGCTTGGGACCTGACCGCCGGCTACGGCCGCGGCTATGCCGACGGCTTCCAGCAGCTCGGCCCGGACGCGGTGCAAGCGACGATCGCAGAGCTGTTCGGGTGGCTGGCGTCGGAGTCGCACAGCGCACTCCTCGTCGCGTTCATCGCTGCCGGCGCGGTCGGGCTCTTCGGTGTGGCCAACGGCCTCTTCCCCGGCCGATGGCCGTTCGCTCTCTTGGCCGGGCTCCTCTACCTGGGACCGGTGGAGTACCAGCTGTTCATCGATGGCAGCGGCGGCGCGCTTGCGGGTCTCGCGCTTGTCGGGCCCTTCGCCTTGCTGAGCTGGTGCGCTGTACGCAGCCTGGACGCAAGTGCCGTCCTGCTCCTCGGGTTGGTCGCCGCTGGAGTCCAGACCCTCTATCCGTTGTTCGTACCGATACTCGCGCTCGCGGTCGCGATGGTCGTGGTTTGCTTTGGAATCCGGGCCGGGTGGCGTCGCGAGGGCGATCGAGGGCGAGTGCTCCGCGTAGCGACCGCGTTGGGCGGGCTGGTCTTCGTCGCGGCTGCGCTGTCCCCGGTCGCCATGGAGCGCAACGTCGATTACTGGATCCATGTCGCCTCCAGCGACACCCGGAAAGCGCTCACGACGGGCTTGCCGCGCTACGATCTGGCCGCCCAGGTCATCCCAGGCTGGATCCTGGGTACGCGCGAGTTTTACTTCCTCCCTCGGCTCGGGGGCTCGCTGAAGGAGTGGGCGGCCGGTGCCGTCGCGCCGGTCGCGCTTGTGGTGGTTGCAGTCGTGGGGGCCTATCGGTTCGCTGCCGCCCGTTTCGTCGTCGTGCTCGTCCCTGCCGCAGCGCTGCTCGCGATCTACTCATACGGCGAGACACGATGCAGCTATTGCGTTCAACGCAACCTCCTCCCCCTCGCTCCGGTCGGCGCGCTGCTGGTCGCTGCGGGAACGGCTGCGCTGTGGTCCTTCCAGCGGACCTGGACGAAGGCTGTTGCCGCGGCGGTGGCCGTGCTCACGCTGACGGCCGTCGGACACAAGTCGTCAGTGGTGGCTCGGCGCGCGAACGACGGCGCGTACATGTTGCCCGCCAGCTTTCGGGCGGTGTCGGAAGCGCTCGGCGACCGGCGTGGGCCGATCCTCATAGAGGGCGCGGGCGCAACGTTTGCGGCCCCCTTCGAGCTGCCCTCGATCTACAACGCGATCAACGAGAGGACCGCCGAGCGGCTGGCGATCAATCCCGAGATCGACGACTATCGCGGGCTGCTCTACCTCGGCGGGACCCGGCCGCTCACGTCCGAGTACACGTCGGCGTATCGCCTCGTGCTGAGCCGCCTCGCCGGCATCAGGACCGATCGTTCGACGATTCTTCGTCGGGGGCCGTTCGCGGTCCAACGTCGTGCCGGCGTGGTCGACGTCGCCGTCGCTGGCGGCGTCGCGGCGGACGGCGACGAGTACGACCTCGCGGGCATCGCGTGGGTACAGGGACCTATGACGTTCTGGGTCTCCGCTTTGACCTCACGACCGGTGTGGCTGAGGCTCGTTCTCACCGGGCCGCAGGCCGCTTCGGTGCGGCCTTCGGGCGCCGTTCCGGTGCGCCGCGTCCTGGGGGCGGCCACGCTGTGCGTGCCGGTGGCGGGCCGGGGCACGTTGCGTCGGGTGATCGTCCCCGTCGCCCTTAAGCCTATGGCTGACGGTCCCCCACGCAGGCTCTTCGACCTACGGCCCCCGCCTACTCGCGGGTTGAGGCTCTCGGAGATGCGGGCGTCGAGCGTCCCATGCTTGCGCGGCTGATGCCCGCGCTCACCGATCTGCCGGATACCCCCTCCTCGCTTCGCCCTCACCGCCAGCTGCTTCGCTGGGCCGCCGCCGGGGGGGTGGTCGCGCTCGTCTATCTGGGCGCGACGCTTGTCTTGTCAGGTCCGCTTGGCCTGCCGATCCAATTGGCGATCCCCGTTGCCTACGTGACCGCCGTCGCCCTGCACTTCCTCCTCCAGCGACTGGTGGTTTTCCCCAGCGCGAAGGCGTTCGCCCTCTCCATGCACCGCCAAGTCGTCCGCTATATCGGCCTGGGGGTCGCGCAGTACGGAGTGACCGCGCTGAGCACAGGCCTGCTCCCCGAGATTCTCGGCACGTCCGAGAAGGTCGTCTACGTCGCGACGGTCATCGTCCTGTCCGCGATCACGTTCGCCGTGCTTCGCTTCCGCGTGTTCCACCACGCTCAAGAGAACGGGGGCGTATAGGCAGAGCGGTCAAGAACCGCTCGGTCTCGCGCAGCGCCTGGGGTGTCCCGATCTCGTAGAAGCGCTCCTTCGCCTCATAGCCCGCGAGCTGGCCGCTCTCGGCCAGCTGGTGATAGACATCAGCGAGGTCTTCGGGGCCTTCGGCGAGCGCGTCCGCCCGGAACGCGCCGAGCCCGTAGTCGATCCAGGCCATGTCCGCGGACGGGTGGCGCTTGTCGTAGCGGACGACCCTGCCTCCCCGAAGGCTGGCGTTGCTGGTATCCCAGCGACCCTCGTTCCGCAACACGGTCATCATGGCGGCGAGCCCGCTCCGAGCGTGCGCGCGATCGACCTCGGCGTAGTCGATGCGCAAATAGGTATCCCCGTAAAGCACCAGGAAGCGCTCACCGAGGAGCGGCAGAGCGCCCCTGATCGCCCCTGCGGTGCCCGCGAGAATCTGGCCGTCGTATGCGTAGCCCACCTCGAGCCCCAGCTCGGCACCGTCGCCAATCGCTTCCTCGATCTGCTCGCCGCGAAAGCCGACGCACAGCACGACGCGGTCAACCCCGTAGCGGCGCAGGAGCTCGAGCTGGTGTATGAGGAACGGCTTTCCCGCCACGGGCAGCAGCGGCTTCGGGGTTTCGCGGATGCGATCTCCAAGGCGGCTCCCAAGGCCGCCTGCGAGAACGCACACAGGGCTAACGGCGCTCATCGCCGAAGCCATAGCTCGATTCGATGATCGTCTTGGGCCGTCGCTTGACCTCGTCGTAGATCCGCCCGACGTACTCGCCCATGACCCCGAGGCTGAGCAGCTGGATCCCGCCCAGCAGTGAGACGATGATCACGATTGTCGGATTCCCGGTCGGGAAGTCCACCCCGGCCACCTTGAGCACGAAGTAGAGGACCGCCAGCGCCAGGGCGAAGAACGAAAGCACGATGCCGCCCAGCGAGATGAGGTGCAGCGGGTAGCGCGAGAAGCTGATGATCCCGTTGAGTCCGATGACCAGCGAGCCGAAGAACCGGTTGTACTTGCTTGAGCCCGACACCCGTTGATCGCGCTCGTAGAGCACGCTCGTCTGCCGGAACCCGACGAGCGCCACAAGCCCGCGGAGGAATCCGTGCGCCTCGCCCAGGGCGACGACGTGGTCGACGACGCGGCGGCTCATCAGACGGAAGTCGCCTGTGTTGGGCGGAATGTCGACCTCCGCGATGCGAGCGATGACCCGGTAGCCGACCGCTGCGACGATGCGCTTGGCCAACGTCTCGCCCTGCCGACTCCCGCGCTGGGCGTAGACGACGTCATAGCCCTCGCGCCACAGGCCGACCATGTCGCCGATGAGCTCGGGCGGGTCTTGGAGATCGCAGTCGATCACCACGACGGCGCCGCCCGAGGCGGCGGCCATCCCCGCCAGGGTCGCCGCCGGCTGTCCGAAGCGCCGGGAGAAACGCAGCATCTTCACTCGGGGATCACGCTCGCGCAGCTTGAGAATGCGCTCCTCGGTCCCGTCCGTGGAAGGATCAACGCTGAACACGACCTCCCAGTCGAGCAGGCCGTCCAGAACGGCGGCGAGTCGCTCGTACACGCGGTCGACGTTGTTGACCTCGTTGAAGGCCGGAATGACGACCGACAGCCGATCGGGCCGTTCGGTCACGGTCGCCGACGCTCCACCACGACGCAGTGCCGGATACCGCCCCGGATGCGCAGGCCACGCGCACGCACCCACGTCTCGCCGCCCTGCACGGCCTCAGCCGCCTTCGATCGCCTGGTGCGCTCGATGTTCTGGGCGACGCGCGCCCGGCGGTCCTCGGCCGAGAGATGCGCGAACTTTCGGCGGTTGCGCTTCTTCACCGCCCAAAAGGCGGGATACAGGAGAACGCCGACCCCGAAGTCGTCCACCGCGGCAAAGCCGACGGAGCGGGCGACGCGAGCCAGCTCGTTGCGGCCGTAGCGTCGCTCGTGGCCGAGAAACTCGTCGTAGTAGTCGTGGAGACCCGGGCCGCCGGGCACGACGAGCGCCGCGCGACCCCCGGGCCGAAGGATCCGGTGCATCTCGGCCAGCGCCCGGCGATGGTCGGCGATGTGCTCGAGGACGTTGGCCGAGACGATGACGTCGATGCTGGCATCGACGATGGGCAGGTCGAGCAAGTCGGCCAGCAGGAGCGTCGCCGTGGGGGCCTCACGGTGAGCCTGTCGGAGCCCGTGAGCGACGAGGTCCACCCCCACCAGCGTTGCCGCCGGCGCCGCCGCGGCCAGATCTTTGAGGAGGTACCCGGTCGAGCACCCGAGATCGGCCACCACCGCGTCCGTCCAGAGCCGGTCGGCCACGGAGTCCACCAGCGCCCTTCGCGTCGCGACGTCGATGAAGTGATCGCGGGAGCTCTCCTGGTGCAATGCCGAGAGCTCGTCAGACCAGTTGACGTCGATCGCTTCTCGGTAGGCGACGAACGTTTCGCACCCGCGAGCCCGGCCCCGCCCGCCGTCGGGCGGGTCGTGCAGGAAGCCGAGGGTGACGCCGCGTGTCTCGGTCATCGGGGGCTGTGGCGGAAGACGCGCTCGTCGAGGAAGCGTTGGCGCGAGCCCTCCTCGGGCACCGGCACCCTGGCGAAGAACTGGTCGTCGATGCGGCGCAGCGTCGCGAGGTCGGGATCCTCCCGCAGCCGGTCGGCGAACCCGGCGTCGCGCCAGGGATCCCAGGGGGCCGAGATCAGCCTGCCCGCGACGCCGCGGCCCTCGTTTGACAGCAGCCAGGCGACGCACGCCGCGGCGATCTCGGGGTCTTCGCCGGCGCCCTCGGCGACCGCGGCGGCGACCTTGTCGTAGTAGGCGTCGCCGACGCGCTCGCGCCCCGCCGTCAGCACCGTGTCCTGGATGCTCGTGACCACGAAGCCCGGGGCCACCGCGTTGATGCGCAGCCCGCCGGCCGAGAGGTTCTCCACCAACCGCACGAGCGCGGCCTTCGACGCCGCGTAGGCGTCGAACCGGGGCATCGGGCCGGTGGCGCCGCCGCCCGAGAAGGCGACGACCGGCACGTCCGCCGCCAGCTCGAGGGCGCACACGGCGTTGAACACCCCGCCTACGTTGACCGCGAGCGTCCGCGCGAACTCCGCGGGGTCGACTTGGTGCGGGCGGCCGATCGGCCCGATGATCCCCGCGGCGCACACGAGCCCCTCGATCCGGCCCACGGCTCCCGCGAGCTCGCGCCAGCGCGCGCCGTCGGCGACGTCAAGGGCGAAGCCCTCATGTCCATGCCCCGGCAGCGACGCTGCCGCCGCCGACACCTGCTCCGACGCCCGCGCTACCACCACGACCCGCCAGCCCTCGTGCGCCAGGCGGCCCGCGCACACGCGACCGATGCCGCGCGAGCCACCCGTGACCACGACCGTCGGACTCATCGGACCGCCGTCCGGATGCCGGCGTAACTGGAGAGCTCGTAGGCCTCCTCGACGATGCCCCAGGCGAAGCGCGCGCTGTCGAGGTCCCCCAAGAGCTCGCCGCCCTCTGCGAGTGCCGACTTGAAGTGGCGCCACTCGGCCGCCCACGAAGGGTCCTCAGCGGGATAGTCGACGACCTCGGTATCGGGCGGACCCAGCTCAGGTCGCATGCGGTGAACGGTCAGCCGCTGAGGTCCGTAGGACCGGGTCAAGCCGTCGACCTGGAGCTTCCCGGTACGGCAGTAGATCTCCAATCCGAACATGTTCTTCCACTCGGTCCAGCTGACGTGCAGCAGTGCCCACGGCGCCGTCCGTGACCCGCGATCGCCGAGCACCAGCACGGCGTTGTCATCTACCTCGGTGTCCCAGAAATGCGTCCGCAGCAGCGCCGAGTGAAGCGGCTGGTCCCCCAGGAGCCAGTGGAAGAGATCGAGCAGGTGCATCCCCTGGTCGATGATCTCGCCGCCCCCCGAGCGGCGCACATCGGCGCGCCACTCGCGGTCATAGCCGACTCTGCCGCCGTGCCCGTAGCGGGCGCGGACGTGCAGCAGGTCGCCGAGCTCGCCGGATTGGGCAAGCTCGACTGCGCGGGCGATCCCGGGGTGGAAGCGGTGGTTGAACCCGACCTTCACGCGGCGCCCGGCGGCGTCGGCCGCCGCGGTGATCGCCTCGACCTCGCCGGCGCTCAGCCCGGCGGGCTTCTCAACCAGTACGTGAGAGCCGGCCTGTAGGGCGGCGACACTGAGGCTTGCCAGGTGATCGTGGGTCGCCGCCACGACGACCACGTCGGCCCCCAAGTCGAGTACCTCCTCTAGTGAAGCGCACACTCGCGCGCCGGTCAGCCGCGCGAGCGCCTCGCTCGCGTCCACGGCGGTGTCGAAGACCCCGAGGAGTCGGTCCTGCGCCTCGAGCGCCTCCGCCCGCTTGCGGCCGAGCAGACCGCAGCCTGCGATGGCGACGGAGGTCATGCGTACTCGCTCCCGAACGCGCCCTGGAACTCGAAGTCGAACGGCAACTCCTGGGCGTGGGCCGCCGCCATCGCCTGCCGGGTGTCGTCGGGCCGCTGAGCGTATACAAGCAGAAATCCGCCGCCGCCCGCACCGATCAGCTTGCCGCCCAGGCACCCGGAGCGGCGAGCGAGCGTGTAGAGTTCGTCGACACGCTCGTTGCGCATTCCCGGCGACCGGCGCCGCTTGTTGAGCCAGTGCTCGTGCATGAGCTCGGCATATGACTCAAGCTCGCCTTCGACCAGCAGCCGGCGGGACTCGAGGCCCATCTCCTTGGTGCGGTGCAGGTTCTCGACCATCTCCGAGTCCGCGGCCTCGGTCCGCTCCACCTGGTCCTGGAGGATCGCGGAGGCCGAGCGCGCCTCGCCGGTGAAGAACAGGAGCAGGTTGTTGCGCAGCTTCCGCAGCGTCGACTCGGGGAGCTCGAGCGGCTCGACCTCGACCACGCCACCGGGGTGGAACGTGTACGCGCAGATGCCGCCGTGCGCCGAGACGAACTGGTCCTGCTTGCCGACCGGCTCGCCGAGCACATTGATCTCGATGTCGCATGCGGCGTCGGCCAGGGCCCCCGGCGTGATCGAGGTGCGCTTGGCCATCGTGAGCGCCTTGAGCAGGCACACGGTGAAGGCACCCGAGGAGCCCATGCCGGTCCCCGCGGGCACGTCGGCGACCGCCGCGATCTCGAGCGGGTTGCCCCGCCAGTGCTTGCGCAGGGTCTCGCGCAGGATCGGGTGCTGGATCTCCGCCGGGTCGTCGACCTCCTCGGTGGAGGAATACTTCATGCGGTAGCGCTTCTGGAAGACGGTGTGGGTGAGCATGTAGACGTACTTGTCGATCGCCCCGCTGACCAGGAACCCGCCGTCTTGCTCGTAGTAGGATGGCAGGTCGGTGCCGCCTCCGCCGAGCGAGACGCGCAGGGGTGCGCGCGTGAAGATGACACTCATTCGGTGCGAGCCTCCTGTGGCTGGTCGTCGGGGACGATCGTAGGCTCTTCGTCGAACCACATGAGCGTGCGGCGGATCGCCTCCGGGATGGTGAGCTTCGGCCTCCAGCCGAGCGCGCGGATCCGCCGCGTGTCGAGGTGGATCAGCGGCGAGTCGCCGGGCCACCCGCGCAGGCCGCCGCTGCGCTCGAGCTCCGGAGCCACGCCCATGTGGCTCGTAATGATCTTCACCGACTCGTCGACGGCCACGGTCTCCTCCGTGCCAAGGTTGTACACGTCGAACCCCCGCTCCTCGCCGTGGTGACGGACCGCCGTCAGCATCGCGGAGATGCAGTCCTGCACGTAGAGGTAGCTCTTGCGCTGCCGGCCGTCGCCTAGGATCCGCAGGCGCGCCGGGTCGCTCCGAAGCGCGCGATAGAAGTCGATGACGTGGCCGTGCGTGTAGCGCTCGCCCAGCACGCTGACGAAGCGAAAGGCGATCCCCCGCATCCCGTAGCCGTGGCAGTAGGCGGCGATCATCGCCTCGCCGGCGAGCTTCGACGCCCCGTACAGCGAGGTCTGGAGCGGGAACGGCGCGTCCTCTGGGGTCGGGAACACGTCGGGCTCTCCGTAGACCGAGCCGGTCGAGCTGAAGTAGATGAGACCCACCTTGTGTACGCGCATCGCCCTGAGCACATGCGACGTCGCCACGGTGTTCTGCTCGAGATCGCGCTGCGGGTGCTCGAGACCGTGGCGCACATCGGCGTTGGCCTGCAGGTGGAAGACCGCGTCGCAGCCGGCGATCGCCAGCTCGAGCGTCTCCGGATCGAGGACGTCGCCTTCGATCAGCTGGGCGCGACCCGTCGCCAGCGCGGGCTCGACGAACTCCCGCCGGCCGGTGCTGAAGTCGTCGAGCACCACCACGTCGACGCCCTCGGATACCAGCCGGTCAGCAAGCGTGCTTCCGATGAAGCCGCCCCCGCCCGTGATCAGCGCGCGCTGCACCGGCCGCAGGCTAGAGGACGAGGTGGCGAGCGGCCTAGATCGCGAAGCCGGCGGCCACCGCGTCGCGGTGGAACATCTGGACGGTCTCGAGCGAGAACTGCTCGAGGTCCTTGCCCAGGCCCTTGACCTTCGCGAGAAGGTCGTGGGTCATCGTTATCACGTGACAACCGACCTCATCTGCCTGGACGAGGTTGAGGACCTCACGGGGGCTAGCCCAGATCAGCTCGCTGCGGGGAGCACGGGACATGATCTCGACCGATCGGGCCATGATCGGGATCGGATCGATCCCCGCGTCGGCGACCCGGCCCGCGAAGACCGAGATGTAGGACGGCGCTCCGTCGTGGACCGCCTCGGTGATCAGCTCGACCTGGGCGGTGGTGAACAGCGCGGTCACGTTGACCTGGACGCCTCTTTCGCTCAGCTCGCGGACGAGCGGGGCCATCGGCTCGCCGAGCGTCGTAGTGACCGGCACCTTCACGAAGACGTTATCGCCCCATGTGGCGATCTTGCGCGCCTGCCGGCGGATCTCGGACTCGTCGTCGGCAAAGACCTCGAAGGAGATCGGCTTGTCGGCGATGCGCTCCAGCAGCCGCTTGGCGAACTCCTCGTAGTCCGTGAGGCCTGCCTTCCACATCAGCGTCGGATTGGTCGTGAAGCCCTTGATCAGCGGATCGGCCGAGAGCTTGAGGATGCCGTCGAGATCCGCACCGTCGGCGAACACCTTCGTGTGGATTTGGTCGATCATCGCTGAAGCAGCCTAGCGTGTGAGCTCGGCGCCGCGGAGCGCCGATAGCTGGGCGGCAGCCTCGCGCAGGTCGTCTGCGACAAGATCGGGGGCCGGGACGTGCCGTCGCTTGTGCGCCGACGCCGGCGAGGTCAGAAGCACGGTCCGGGCGCCGGCCGCCCGCCCGGCACTGACATCGGCGTCCGTGTCGCCGATCATCCAGCTCGCCCGGAGGTCGATCGCGTGCCGGCGCGCGAGGTCCAGGAGCATTCCGGGCTTGGGCTTGCGGCACGCGCAGCCGTCCTCGTGGCGGTGCAGGCAGTACCGCCAACCGTCGATCTCCACACCCTCCGCCGCGAGGAGCGCGACGACGCGGTCGTGGACGGCGCGAAGGTCCTCCTCGGACGCCTTGCCCTTCGCGGCGGCGGGCTGGTTCGAGGCCACGAGAACCTGCCAGCCGGCCGCTCGCAGGATGCGGACCGCCGCCGCCGCGCCTTCGGCCAGCCGCACGTGGTCGGGCTTCAGCGGCGACTCGCAGCGCCCGTCATCAGGATCCCACACGAGCTCGTTGAGGACGCCGTCGCGGTCGAGGAAGACGGCGGGGCAGGGCGGCGTCAAGACGAGGCCTCGGCGGAGTCGACCCGGCGGCAGACGGCGAACGTGTTGAGCCCGAGCTTGTGCCGGTGACACTTGATCGCGCGAGGGCGAAACCCGGCGCGTACCAGCATCGGCCACAGGTCGCGGGGATCGTAGTAGGCGGGCACCTCCGTCGTTCGCAGGTCCATGTGCACGGACTTGAGGACCATCTCCGATGCGTACTCCCAGGACTGCGACCGCAGGGCCATGCGCTCGAGCGCGTCGCGGGTGATCCCGCGCATGC
>Ga0183260_10004594_pt1 | contig 10937 bp, 9 predicted proteins | sample AntDrymUQ4972206_2_FD_129768 | JGI IMG/M metagenome (GOLD analysis project Ga0183260, IMG submission 129768) | Polar desert sand microbial communities from Dry Valleys, Antarctica - metaG UQ497 (22.06) (version 2) (version 2) | ecosystem: Environmental > Terrestrial > Soil > Desert | place...
CGCCGGTGCGGGTCCCGGCGGCGGCCGTCCGCAGCTGACGCCCGAGGAAATGCAGAAGCGCGTCGAAGAGATGCGCAAGAACCCGCCCGCACTCGGCACCTATGCCATGCACCTCGGCGACTACAAGCAGGTCGACGGCGTCATGTTGCCCCACAAGATCGACGTCTCGCTCGACGGCCAGCCGAACGAAGAGTGGACGGTCGAGAAGTATAAGGTCAACCCGACTATCAAAGCTGACACCTGGGAAAAAAAGTAGGGGTCTGACCCCTCCGCAGATACAGAGACCGCTATGAAACGAATCGTCGGAAGCTGGTTGGTGGTCGCCTCGTTCATGTTCGCAATCCCGTCGATTGCGGCCGGCGCCGAGACCTCGGCGCCAAAGGTGGAAGCGCAGGTGGTGCAGGGCACGGGGGTCAATGGCACGTTGCGGGTCACCGTGCTCGACCAGACCGAGGCGGCGCTGATCATCGCGCAAGTCACGATCGTCGACTCGACCGGGACTGCGTCCACGGCGGCCGTCGACGAACGCGGCGTGGCGGTGTTCGAGAACCTGAACCCCGGCACCTACCAGGTGACGGCGACCGCTGAGAGCTTCCGGTCGCTTGCCACGCCGTTCACCGTCCGTCGTGGTGACAACCGCACTACGTTGCGGCTGGCGGTGGCAACGATCGAACAGACCGTGGTGGTGCAAGACCAAAGCGCGGCCGACCGCCGGGATAACGGCTTCACACAAACGCTGACCCAGGATGAGGTCGACGCGCTGCCGGACGACCCGGACGAGATGGCCGACGAGCTGGCGCGCATGGCCGGACCGGGCGCGCAGATCTTTGTCGACGGGTTCCGCGGTGGCCGCATGCCGCCCAAGGATCAGATTCAGCAGATCCGCTTCCACACTAACTCGTTCTCGGCCGAGTACCACGAGGCCGGCATGGTCCGAGTCGAAGTGATCACCAAGCCGGGCATGGGCGGCTGGCGCGGCAGCTCGAACTTCGGCTTCCGCGACGAGTCGCTGAACGCGACCAACGCGTTTGCCGACGAGAAGGGGCCCGAGCAGATGCGCCGCTATCTGATCAACTTCTCAGGTCCGCTGGCCAAGGGCCGCACCGGCCTGTCGCTATCGTTCGATGGCAACAGCTCCTACGACTCGCGCACCATCGTCGCGCAGTCGCCGAACAGCGGCACGGTCAACTCGTTGGCGGTGTCGCCGACCGACGCCATGAACTTCAGCGCGCGCGTCGAGCACCTTATTGGCGGCTCCGCCCAGGTGCGGGCGGAGTATTCGCGGCGGCAGAACGAACGCAGCAATCTTGGCGTCGGCGACTTCGACCTGCCAGAGCGCGCGTACGCCACCGACATGAATACCGACACCTTCCGGCTGCGCACTACTAATGTGATAGGCAAGAAGGTGTTCAGCGAGTTCCGCGTCGAGTTCAATAACTCAACCAACACCACCCTGCCCGGATCGATTGCGCCGACCATTCGCGTGAACGACGCGTTCACAGCAGGCGGCGCGAGCCAGTCGGGCACGCGGAATGCGCGCGAACTGGAGCTGGCGCAGAACTTCGACTTCACCATCGGCCGCAAGCACTCGATGCGCGCCGGCGTGTTGCTCGAGGCCGGCTGGTGGGACAGCACGCAACGCACCAACGGCAATGGCACCTATACCTTCACCAGCACCGATGCCTTCAACGCGGGCACGCCGAGCAACTACGTGATCCGCACGGGCGACCCGTTGGTTGACTATTCGCAGGTCAAGGCGGGCTGGTTCCTGCAAGACGACTTCCGCCCGTCACGAACGCTGCAGCTCAGCTTCGGCCTGCGCCAGGAGATTCAGACGCAGGTCGACTCGCGGTTCAACCTGGCACCGCGCGCGGCGTTGACGTGGAATGCCAGCAAGAAGACCACCGTGCGTGGCGGTTACGGCATCTTCTACGACTGGTACGAATCCAATCTCTACGAGCAGACTATTCGGGTCGATGGCGAGCATCAGGTTGACGTGATTGTCCAGAATCCCGGCTTCCCATTCACCGAGGGAGGCGGCACCCGGTTGCCCGCCAGCGTGATTCGCTCGGCCTCGCTCGGCCAGCCGATCATTCACCAGGCTTCGGTCGGGTTCGAGCGCCCGCTTACGGCCTGGGCTGACATGCGCGCCGATTACATGATGACGCGCGGCTCCGACTCGCTGCGGTCCATCAACGTGAACGCGCCGGTCAACGGCGTGCGGCCGGAATTGACGATTGGCAACATCACCGAGATCCAGTCGAGCGGCAAGCGCGCCTCGGATCGCGCGACGGTGGCGCTCAACATGCGCTACCAGCCCCGGCGCATTCTCGGCATGGTGATGTACCAGTTGGGCCGCTCGCGGAACTTCGCCGATGGCGCCACCTCGATCCCGTCCGACAGCCTCAACCCGGATCTCGATTGGGGCCCCTCAGCTCAGGACGTGCGGCACCGCATCTTCTTCAACTTCAATGCCCCGATCGGCCGGGGCATCCGCATGAGCCTCGGCATGCAGGGCTCGTCGGCGCTGCCCTACAACATCACCACCGGTTTCGACACGAACGGCGACACGGTCTTCAACGATCGTCCCGACGGCGTCGAGCGCAACAGCGGCCGCGGTGCGTCGCAGTGGACGGCGAATGTGCGGCTCAACAAGTCGATCGGCCTCGGCGGCGCACGCGCTGGCGGTCCCGGCTTCCCGGGCGGCATGCCACCTCCGCCCCCGCCGTCCGGCGGCGTCGCGGCGCAGCGCGGCCCCGGCGGCCCCGTCGGTGGTGGCGACGGCGGTCCGCAGATCATGGTGATGGAGGGCGGCAACCAGAAGTATCGCCTCGACGTTTACCTGAATATTCAGAACGCGTTCAATCATGTCAACTACAACGCGTTCATCGGCAACCAGCAGTCGTCTTTTTTCGGCACCGCCACGTCGGCAGGCCCGGCGCGACGCATCGAGATTGGCGCTTCTTTCGGGTTCTGATCGGGGATCGGAGATCGGAGATCGGGTTCAGGGATTCAGGGATCAGGGATCAGGGATCAGTTCGGACAAGATACCCCCTCCCTGATCCCCGATCCCTGATCCCCGATCCCCGATCCCGGCAGTATCCTGTCTGAGTGTCCTCCCCGTCAGTCGTTGTCGTAGGCGCCGGCATTGTCGGCTGCACGGTCGCGCATCAGCTCGCCAGGTCTGGCGCACACGTCCAGGTGTTCGAAACGCGCCAGCCCGGTCAGGGCGCGACGCGCGCATCGGCCGGGATTCTCGCTCCATACATTGAAGGGCACGAGTCGGCCGCGCTGCGAAGCCTTGGCGGGCGCAGCCTGGACCTTTACGACGACTTCATTGCGGGCCTGCGCGCAGACAGTGGCCACGAGGTTATCTACCAGCGCACCGGCACGTTCGAGATGGCGCTGGACCAATCCGATGTCGAACGCCTGCGCGCGTTACTGGCGACGCTGCCGGCAGAGGGGGTAGCGGCTCGCTGGGTGACACGGGACGAGTTCGCGGACTACGAACCGCTCGCCTCGTCTGCGGCGCTTGGCGCCTTACTGGTTCCCACGCACGGCTTCGTCGGTGTCACGTCGGTGACGCTGGCGGCCGCTGCGGCGGCGCAGAAGCTCGGCGCCCGGTTCACGACCGAAACCGGCGCCATCCGCATCTATCCGACCTCCCCGGATCGCGTCGGTGTCGAAGCGGCCGGTGTCTCATGGGAAGCCGATCGTGTTGTGCTGGCGGCGGGGAGTTGGTCGTCGCAGATCACGGTGGAGGGCGCCGACCCCGTGCCCGTGAAGCCGATTCGGGGACAGCTGATCCAGCTGCAGGCTGAGCCGGGCGCAATGCAGCGGGTGATCTGGGGACCCGACGGCTATCTCGTGCCGTGGCCCGATGGCGCAGTCCTCGTGGGATCAACGGTGGAAGATGTCGGCTTCGACGAGCGCCCTACCGACGAAGCCGTGCGCAGCCTGCTCGCCTCGGCAGTGGCGCTGGTGCCAAGCCTGGCCGACGCGCCCATGACCGGCGTACGTACTGGACTGCGCCCGCGCGGACCTGACGACCTGCCGATTCTGGGACGCTCGGCCGTGGTGCCGGGCTTGATCTACGCGACCGCTCACTATAGAAACGGTGTGATGTTGACGCCGCTCACGGTGCAGCTGGTCGATGACCTCGTGTTCGACAAGGGCCGCGACCCAGCGCTTCGCGACCTGGCCCCCGCCCGTCATGGCCGGCTCTGAGGTGACGTATCATCGGGTTCGCCATGGCCGTACTGACACCTGCCGACCTTGCCGAGAACCTCACACGCCTTGAAGGCTGGACGCCCGCCGGCAACGCGATCCGCAAGGAGTTCGTCTTCCAGGATTTTCCGCAGGCCGTGCTGTTCGTGAGCGCGCTCGTGCCGGGCGCTGAAGACACGGATCACCACCCCGACATCGAAATCCACTACAAGCGTGTCGTCCTGTCGTACTCCACCCATTCGGAGGGCGGTGTCACCGCCAAGGACATTGACGGCGCCGCGATGGCCGACGCCGTGGCCGCCAGTCTCCCCCACCTCGAGGAATTCGGAGACGGCTAGGCCACCGATTGAATACCAGCCACAGATTAGGCACCGATTAGACACAGATGAAGTTGAAGAAGCTGTACTCGTCGCGCGAGGTAGCCCAGCTGACGGGGCTTACGGCGCGGCAGCTGCAATGGTGGGAACAGCGCAAGCTGTTCATCGCGACTTTGCCGTCGCACAAGACCGAAGCGGGCGGGTTTACCGAGCGCCGCTACAGCCCGATTGAACTCCTCGAATTGATGGTGCTCGCCGACCTGCGGCGTAAGGGCTTCACCGTGCAGAGAATTCGCAAGCTGCTGCAGGTCTTGAAATCACGCTTCAAGACCCGCCTCTATGAGGCCATTGAAGGCGGCGGGCCGGTCACGCTCTTCATCGACGGTGAGAACATTTACGCCAGGAACGATGCCGGCGACCTGTTCAACCTGCTCGATGATGCCGCGCAGCCGCTGTTGATGCTGGGCGAAGACATCAAGCTGCGCCAACTCATTGCCCGCGAACGACCGGCACGTCGACGCGCGAAGGGTACTGCGGCGTCCGATAAACGCGGTGGGTCGCGGCCGTGAAGTCGCTTTCCTTCGCCCGAAAGATATTCGGCACGAACGTCTGCGGGTTGCGGTCGATGATCGGGAACCACGTGCTTTGCACCTGCACCATGATGCGGTGGCCCTTCTTGAAGGTGTAATTCTGCGTGTGCAGGCTCCACGAGTACTCGAGCACCGCGTTCGGCTGAATCGGCGCGGGCTTCTCGAAGCTGGTGCGGTAGCGGCCGCGGAACACCTCGTTCGAGACCATCAACTGAAAGCCGGCAAGCGCCCAGTTCGACGGGTTGTGCTCCGGATACACATCGATTAGCTTCACGATCCAGTCGGCATCGCTGCCCGTTGTCGAGGCAAAGATGTGGGCTTTCACTTCGCCGGCAATCGTCACGTCCTGCTCCAGCGCGCCGGTTTCCCAACTGAGAACGTCAGGCCGATCGTCCACGAAGCGCTGATCCTCCACCAGCCAGGTGGACCACTTCGACCCGCCGGGGAAGTAGGTCGGCTGAATGGGGCGTTGACGATAGGGAACCGGATGCGCCGGGTCGGAGACGAACTCATCGAAAGCAGGCAACCCTGAAGGGTTTCCGCCACCTGCCGGGCTGCCAGCTGCCTGCGGAGGCAACCCTCTAAGGTTTCCGAGCGCCAGCGTTTCGTTCGGCCCGAACGCAAGCGAGCGGACCTCGGTCCTCGCCGTCGGCGGCCACTGATCCCACCGGCGCCACTCGTTCGCGCCTGCTTCGAACGTCAGCGCCTGCGGGAAGTCCTGGGCGCCTTTGTCTTTCAGGAAATACGCAAAGAACGGCGCCTGAACCTTCTCGCGAAAGTACTCGGCCGTGTTGCTGCCAAACGGAATCGCGCCCAGTGAGTCACCAGTGCCGCCGGCCCAGCCGCCGTGACGCCAAGGCCCGACGACGAGGTAGTTCATGCCCTGCGTGTCGTGGCGCTCGAGCGCGTCGTAGATGCGCAGCGGGCCGTAGAAATCCTCCTGGTCCCACCAGCCCGCGACGTTCAGCGTCGGCACCGTCACGCTGTTCAAGTGCGGAATCATCGTTTGGCGCTTCCAGAACTCGTCGTAATCCGGGTGGTTGACGTAGTCGTTCCAGGTAGGGATCTTGCCTTTGAGGTACTTCTCGTTGACGTTGGCGAGCGGCCCGAGGCTCAAGTACCAATCAAACGTGTCGTAGCGGTCGAAGGCAAACTGCTGCACGTCCTTACCGCTTTCCATCATCGCGGCATATTCGAAGCCATAGCTCAAGCGAAAGGCGCCGTTGTGGTGGAAGTCATCGCCCATCCACATGTCCGCGGGCGAGGCTTGCGGCGAGATCGCTTTGAGTGCCGGATGCGGCTCAATCGCGCCCATGATCGTCGTCCAGCCGTCATACGACACCCCGAGCATGCCGACGCGGCCGTTGTTGTTGCGCACGTTCTTCAGAAGCCAGTCGATGCTGTCGTAGGTATCGGTGCCCTCGTCTAGTTCCTCGCCAACACCACCCGAGCCTGCCGCGCCGGAGCCCTGTGGGCGACGCCGGGCGGGGCGCTGCATGATGAAGTCGCCTTCGGAGCCAAACTTGCCGCGGATGTCCTGGAACACGAAGATGTAGCCCTCGTCTGCCAGCGCCTTGTAGTACGCGCTGAAGTTGCCGGCCGATCCCTCGATGCCGTACGGCGTGCGCTTGAAGATGATCGGCAGCGGCCCGGTCTGGCCGCGAGGCATGAAGATCTTGGTATGGAGGCGCTTCCCGTCGCGGGCCGGAATCATTACGTCGCTGACTTCGAAGCGTTCGGCAGCCGCAGCCGGCTGTTGCAGTCGGGCGGGAGCTGTGGAGATGACGAGGAAGCTGACGACGACGAGGAGGAACACAGGCGGTGCGACGCGCATCCGCAAAGCCTACACCGACTGGGCGCGTTTAGATCTTCTGGCGGAGCATCGGGAAGACCTTCTCGAGGTCTTCGGCCGGGCGCGGAATGACGTGGACGCCAACCAGCTCCCCGACTCGCCGAGCGGCTGCGGCGCCGGCGTCGGTGGCGGCCTTTACGGAACCGACGTCACCGCGAACGATAGCGGTGACGAGGCCGGCGTCGACTTTCTGCCAGCCGACGAACACGACGTTGGCGGTCTTGACCATGGCGTCGGCCGCTTCGATCATCCCGATCAGACCCCGGGTCTCGACCATGCCGATTGATTCGCTGCCGTCAGGTTTGGTCGCCACAGGAGCATTCTACACGCTCGAGGACCAGGACTCGACCTTTGGTCTCTTGGGGGTCGCTTTGCTCTTGGGATTCGACCTTCGGTCTCATGAGGTGAGCCGTCCCCACCAGGACCATGAGGAGCGAAGCGACGAACCATTAGCGCCGAAGGCGCGACCCCACGAGGGCCAAAGCCCGAGTCACGTGATCTGACCGCGGGCGGCGATGGGGAGTGCCTCGACGGAGTCGCCATCCACAAGCCAAGCCTGGTCCACCAGGTTCGAGACCACGCACGAATGGTTCGGCACAATGCGGACGCAGTCGCCGGGTTCGAGCGGCGTCGAGCCGGTAGTGACCTTCACGGTCGCATGCTCTTCTGACAGCCGCTCGATGAGCAGCGTGTGGTCGGCGATGGGCTCGCCGTTTCCCGACCAGAAGTGCCGTCCCGGCCCGGGTTGTCCTCCCGGCCCGCGAAGGATCGTCCCGTAACCGGGGGCGGGCTGAAAGCCGCGAGCCCCATCGCTCGAGAGCGTCTTGCTGCCGGAGTCCAGGATGATGCGATCGGCTGACGGCTTGCTCACAACGCGCGCCAAGACCGTGAGCGCGCAGTCGTCCCAGGTAGCCGTGCCAAGGGATACCTGCGTGCGATCGAAGTAGACGTAGTTGCCGGGACGATACTCGGTGAAGCCGTCCTGCTGCAGCGAGAAGCGCGCGGGCGGCGTGGCGCCGGCGCTGACCTCGTCGATCTGGATCCCCGCCCCGCGGCACCTGGCAACGAGTTCGCGCATGGTGGCGGCTTCGTCAGCGGCCATCTGTCGCAGTTCCTCCTCAGAGTGCGCGTGATACGCGTGTCCGGCGTGCGACAGCAACCCACGCAGGCGAAGCCCCGGTAAGGCGGAAACGCCCTTGATCAACTCCACGGCGCCGGCGGCGCCGGGATCGATGCCGCAGCGGTGAAAGCCAACGTCCACCTTCACGAGCACATCGACCTCCCGGCCCGCGCGTGTCATCTCGTCCGACCACTGCTTCGCGACGACAGGATGATCGACGATGAACGAGAGGTGAGTGCGATCGAGCAGCGCGACGAGGCGGTCGGCGTTGGCGGGGTTCAGTGGATAGGGCAGGCGAATGTCGGGAATGCCTTCGGCGGCAAACACCTCCGCTTCGCCGAGCTTCGCGCAGCAGAGGCCAATCGCCCCACGATCAATCTGCCAGCGCGCCACAACCGGACTTTTGTGGGTCTTGCTATGGGGACGCAACCGCACACCGCGAGTGCTGGCCGCCGCCTGCATGCGGTCGATGTTCCGCTGCGCCCGAGCCCGATCGATCAGGACAGCCGGCGTCGAGAGCCCGTCGATGGTCATGTCACTGCGCCCGCCCCCGGCCGCCGATCGTGCATTACTGCTGCGATTTCTTCTTCGCCGCCTCGCGCTCCTGCGCGCGGGCGCCGCTCATCACGCCTTCGAGGCCATAGTTGGCTTCGTGGCACGCGTATTCGTAGACCTGTTCGTCTGGCGCCATCGCGCGGAACTCCAGCTCGCCCGTGAACGGCGCCGTGAACGTCGTTGGGTCTTCCACGGTGAACCGGTATTTCAGCGTGTTCGCGTCCCTGCGCGTGAGGCGCTCGGTGACCTTTAGATTTTCCCACGAGCCGCGGAAGCCGTGGTTGCGATGGAAGTTGGTGGTCTCGATCACGAGCGTGTCACCTTCCCAGCGCCCGATCGAATCGCCGAACCATTGACGGAAGTTCGGCGGCGGACGCGTGCCACCCATGCGAACCACACGCGCGTCGTGCACCATCTCCGTGAGGATCATCGCGTTGTCCTTGGTCTGCACGATGGTGTAGCTGTTGTTGTAGAAGTAGTTGGGCAGCATCGGCGGCCCGAGGTTGTTGCCGAACGAGGTGATGCAGCGTTCAGCCAGCGGCCGGAGCTCGGGATGATCGAACTCGCCGCCCGCCGTCTTGCGAGCCGCGGCGGCAGCCGCCAGTCGCGCCCTCCCCTCGGGCGTTAAGGCTGGGACGCGGCCATTGGGCGGATCGATCAGGATCGAGCTGCGTGGCTGGCCATCGACGCGCAGCACGCGATCGCCGGGATCCACCCAGAACGAGTTGTAGCCGCCGACGACACCTGCGCCGGCCTGCCAGACACGCTCAAGGTAGGTCGGTTCGGCATTCGGGCTCTTGCGCGCCTCGCCGCCCACGGGTGGGGCGCTGCGATTGGGATCGCTGGCTGTTTCGCGGGCATCGATCGCGTTCTGGGTCTTGGTTTCTTCGTCCTTCGCTGCTGCTTCCGACAGTACCAGCGGCAGGTCCGCACCCATGCGTTCGAGCGGCGTGATGGTGGCGTTGGTCCAGTTGCCCTGCAAGCTGGGGCGGCCATCGCTCGTGCGAGGAATGGCGGCCGCGCGTGGCGCCGCCGGCTTCTGCGCGGCCGGCTTCTGGCCGGCCGCGGGAGGGGACGCGGGCGCCTGGGCCCCGGTTGCGACGAGCCCGAGCAGCGCGGCGGTAAACGTCAGGCCGACGATTCTCATTTGATTGGCTCCTTCCGCAGATGGCCGTACATCAACTCGGTGACGAACTCGACGCACTTGAACTGTCCCAGCCGCGCCCCCCGTTCCACTCGCCGGTATAGCGGCATGCTCATGGTCCACGGCTTGGAGAACGTCCCCGGGTCGGTGATGGTGGCTTCGTAGCGAATGTGATCGGCGTCGGTCATGGTGTAACGCTCGGTCACCTTCAACTGCTCGGTGTGATGGTTGCCGGCGCGATCGAACCACGACTGATCGTTGAAGCCGGTGACCTCGACCACAAACGTGTCCCCTTCCCAGCGGCCCACCGACTGCCCCATCCAGCTGTCGATGGCGGCTGGTCCGGGGTCTTTCAGGTAGACGTTGCGCACCGCGCCCGCATATTCGTAAGAGATGAAGAACGTGCCATCCCCTTGAAAGATTTGGAAGGGGAACGGCATGTAGGTCGCGCGTGGCACACCCGGCAAGTAGCACTTGATTTCGGGGTCGCGCGTGAGCCAGTTGGCTTGGTTCTCTTCCTTCTTCTTCAGCGCCTCAGGCAGGTACGGCAAGTCGTTGCCGTCGACCACGCCGAGGCCGCCGGGCACGGCGCCAACCGCGCCAAATGCCAGCACTTCCTTGGCCGGGACTGGCACGACCGGGCCCGGGCGCATGGCGAGGGCCGCCTTGGCCGTGTGCGCCTGGATATCCCAGTTGGCGGCGTTGATGGTCTGCCAAAGGCCGTTCAGGTCCGGCTTGCCGTTGACCCGAGGGAGGCCCGGCGTGCGAGATTGACCGGTCACCGACGGATTCGAGGCAATCGTGACAGCCGCGGCGACGACGCCAGCCACCACCGATGCTTTCAAGACCGACACCCAGCGCATAAGCACGCCCCCCTGAAGGGCGGATTATATGCGGTCGGCGGGCGATCGTCAGGCCTTGAGTACGCCGCGGAACGCCGACGACTTCACCTCGTACCCCGGGAAGACCTTGGCGGCCATCGCGGTGCTCGCGCCGAGGTGCTTCACCACCACTTCGCTGAAGACATCCCGAAAGTCGGTGGTGACCGCCAGGTCGCGTCCCTCGAAGCGCTGATCAGTCTTCAGACCAGGCCACTTCCCGTAGATCTCGCGGCCCTTAACTCCGCCGCCGA
>Ga0183260_10004595_pt1 | contig 10935 bp, 14 predicted proteins | sample AntDrymUQ4972206_2_FD_129768 | JGI IMG/M metagenome (GOLD analysis project Ga0183260, IMG submission 129768) | Polar desert sand microbial communities from Dry Valleys, Antarctica - metaG UQ497 (22.06) (version 2) (version 2) | ecosystem: Environmental > Terrestrial > Soil > Desert | place...
CGGCTCCATCGTCGCTGTGCGTCGCGCTGTCTTGAGACGCGCTGGATGCGTCGGGGGTAAACGGAACGTAGGGTGGAAGCGCCACCCAATCTGGACTGTGGGTCATGGGCTGATCCATCGGCATCGGACTCTCGGCTCGCGATTCTGAAATGGCTTTTCCACGCTCGTACGGCGGAAGGAGCTCGTTTTCCACGTAATGCACACTCCTTCTACCTCTACGAGTTTGCTGAGGTGGCGAAATGGCATTGCGGGCAAGTTGCAGGAGATCGGCAACGAGATCCGGCCTGCCCGCCGAAGGCGGGACGCAGCTCACCGTATAGGTATCGATTCCGCTCTTCAGTACTAGCCCGACCATCCAGACGTCTCCGTGTTCGCTTCGAACGCGGCGGCCGAGCTCCGGGGGTTCCCGCATGAACCGAAGTTCGCTTGAGTCGGGAAACAGGAACAAAACCCGAGACTGAGCCAGGGTGTCAGACACTGGACGAGTTTCCCTCGATTGAGTAATGGAGAAACCACTCCGGTGTGCCAAGTCACTGACTCACCGACCCTGCACCAGCCGTTGCGGCCAACCATCTGTAGACGTTCCATGACGTCCTGCAACTCCACCTCTACGCGTGGCGTAGCCGAAATAGAGAGGCGGTGCGGTAGCTCGCGAGCCACGAAAACCCAGTGACGAGCGCAGAGGCCAGTCAAAGCTAGACGTTTGACCAGAGGCGCCCCGGGTACCGTGGGATCTCTGCGGCAACCGGGAAAGGCCGGAGGGGGAGAGATGGAAACTTCAAGCTCTGCGGGGGCGACGCTTGCGCTGGCCCAGGTCACACGGCGTGCGACCGATGGCGGGACGCTCGCGCCTGCTGAAGTCACACGGCGTGCGCCCGAAGCACGCGAGTCCCACCGGCAGGTCGCGTTCTTGCTGTTGGGTTGCACGCTCCTGCTCTATGGCGCTGTCGGCTTCGGTCTGTACGAGTTCTTCACGTTCGTGTTCTAAGGCCGTCGAGTCAGCACGAGGGGAAGCGTCCGCATATGCTGGCACGCTTCTCCCTCGATGCTGACTATCTTCCTGCGGTGATCGCGCTCTGGATCGCCATCGATTTGCTCGTGGTGCTGTGGCTCGGCGCCTCTCGCCGCTCGGCCGAGGACGATTCACGCGCAATCACCTGGAGTTCGGCATCGCGGCGGCCAGCTGCGGGTGGGGAACGCGTCCCTAGGTGAGCGTTCGCGCCCGACGCTCGTGCTTCCGCGCCATCGCCTCAATCTCGGCATCCCGCCGCCAGTAGTTCGGGACCTTTACCCAGCCCCGGTCGTCGGGTCGATAGAGGCTCCCGTGGTTCTTCGCGACGACACCCTCGAAGCCGAGTCGACAGACCGCCTCGAAGAGAGCGCGGCCATCGTCGAACGTCTCCGAGGTCGTCCAAGCAGGGCCATTCAGCGACAGCCGCTCAAGCTTCTGCCGACGGTCGCGATACGAGCGCTCCGTCAGGTCGACGCCCTTCGATCGCAGCACGTCGAAGATCACGAAGGTCAGGGGGATCGACATGTCGCGGTTGAGAACGCGCCGGCAGACCAGCGGGAAGTAGGGCTCGTTGCCCTTCCACGCAACGAGCTCGCCGTCGAGTACGAGCCCAGCTGGAAGCGCTCGCAGCTCAGGCAACACCGAGGTCATGTTCCAACCCCCGCCGGGAGCGAACATGGAAGCCATCGTCGGTAGACACGAGCGCCCTAAACCCGTCCCACTTGAGCTCGAAGGACCACCCCGGGCCGGAGGGCAGAGGCCCGGGGTGAGACAACCGGCAGAGCACGCGAGCAAGGCCAGCGCGGCGCTCGACGCCGTCTACATTGCGTCTAGTTGACATTCCTGTTGACATCGGCCGGTCCTCGATCGAAATGGGGATCGGCCGAACTCACGCTTTCCGCATGAAGACAGCGCTTGCGAAGAGTGGGCGCACCTGGGATCGAACCAGGGACCTCTCGCGTGTGAAGCGAGCGCTCTCCCGCTGAGCTATGCGCCCGGGAGATGCCCAAGGGTAGCGCAGCCCTTGGTACGGTCACGGAATGACACCCGCGACGATGACGCCGCCTCGCGAGCGAACCTCGCGAGGCACGGGAAGCGGCCTCGGGAAGCCGTGGCGTGTGGTCGTCAGGAACGACGACCACAACACCTTTCAAGGTGTCGCATTTGCGCTCTCCACCGTTCTGCCGAGCATCACGTACGACCGCGGACTGCAGCTCGCCGACAAGATCCACAACACCGGACAGGCGATCGTCTGGTCGGGCCACAAGGAGCTGGCCGAACTCTACTGGACGCAGCTCGGCGGATACGGCCTGACCATGGCCCCGCTCGAGCAGTAGCGCCGGTTCGGCGGCGAACACCGTGGTAGCGTCCTCGACAGTGTCACCCTGGTCTCATTGGCCGCTGGCGCTGACCGGCTACGAGATCGGCCTTCTGTCCTCCGCGCTCGTCTTCATCGTCTTCGCCCTGGTCGTGGCGCTCGTCGTCCCTCGCTCGCGGCCGACGTTTCCGTCGAAGCACCTCGGTTGGTTCATCGCGGCCTGCATCGTGCTCTTCACCATGCAGATCACAGCCGTGATCCTGCTCGCCGAGCTGGGCGAGGAGGAAGAGCGCGAGGAAGTCGCGCTGGAGAGCGGGCCGGGCCAGACGACTCCGACCGGGACGACCGAGACCACTGGGACTACAGAGACCACGGGCACCACTGGTACGACCGAGCCGACCGAAGGTGCGGGCGACCCCGTCGCCGGCAAAGAGGTGTTCCTGGCCGCTGGGGGGTGTGGGAGCTGTCATACGCTCGCGGATGCGGGCACAACCGGCTCGATCGGCCCCAACCTCGACGCGGCCTCACCGTCTCTCGCCACCGCCCTCGACCGGGTGACCAACGGCGCAGGGATCATGCCGGCGTTCACGGACACGTTGAGCGAGCAGCAGATCCAGGACGTCGCCGCGTACGTCTCGTCCGCAGCCGGCGGCTGACGCGCCTGTGGCATCTAAGCTAGGCCACCTGGAGAGGTGTCCGAGCGGCCTAAGGAGCGCGACTGGAAATCGCGTACGTGCTGAAAGGTGCGTCGCGGGTTCAAATCCCGCCCTCTCCGTGTGGTGAAAGCACAGGGTCCTGTGGTCGTCCTCGGGGCAGGCTCGAGCGGCGAGCACTTCGTCGGCGCTCTGCGGCGGCTCGACCCGGACGTCGAGATCGTCGTCATCGAGCGGGGGCTCGCGGGCGGGGAGTGCTCGTACTACGCCTGCATCCCGACCAAGACTCTGCTCCGCCCGGGCGATGTCCTCGCGGCGGCGCGTCTCGCCCCGGGCGCCGCCGAGGCAGTAACAGGCCCGCTCGACACGAGCCGCGTCTTTTGGTGGCGAGATCAAGTGACCGACAGCCGCGACGACTCCTGGCACGCGGAATGGATCGCCGACCAGGGAGCCGAGCTCGTCCGCGGCGAGGCGCGTGTCGCGCGCCCCGGCGTGATCGCCGTCGGCGAGCGTGAGATCGAGTACCGGGATCTCGTCGTGGCGACCGGATCTTCACCGGCCGTGCCGGCCGTCGACGGCTTGGACGATGTCGACTACTGGACGAACCGCGAAGCCGTCTGGGCGAATGCGGTGCCCGAGAGCGTCGTCGTTCTCGGCGGAGGGCCGGTCGGCGTCGAGCTCACGCAGCTCTTCCACCGGATGGGCGCGCAGGCGACGATCGTCGAGCCGTCGGATCACCTTCTCGCGCGAGTCGATTCCGAGGCGGGAGAGCTCCTCCGGGAGCGGTTCGGCGAGGAAGGCATCGACGTGCTAGTGGGGGCCCGTGCCGACCGAGTCGAAGCCGTTGACTCGGGTGTGCGCGTCCTTCTCTCTTCGGGAAAGGCGATCGAGGCGGAGCGCCTGCTCGTAGCGACGGGCCGGCGGCCGAACTTGGATGGTCTCGGTCTCGAGCAGCTCGACGTCGAGCTCACGAAGAGGGGGATCGCCGTCGACGAGCGGATGCGCGCAGGCCAGGGGGTCTGGGCGATCGGAGATCCGACCGGCGTCGCGCTACTCACGCATGTCGGGAAGTACCAGGCCCGGGTAGCTGCAGCCAACATCGCAGGTCACGAATACGTCGCCGACTACCGCGCGATCCCAGCCTCGGTGTTCACGGATCCGCAGGTTGCGACGGTCGGTGACACGAAGAGCGATGGGCTCTTGACCGCGACATACCGGATCGAGGGCGGTAGGCTCTCGACGTACGAACGCCCGAAGCGCTCGGGGCTGCTCAAGCTCGCTGCGGATGCAGGCCGACGCGTCGTGGTCGGCGCAGTGGCCGTTGGCCCGGAGGCTGGGGAGTGGATGGGCCAGCTGACGCTAGCGGTGCGGGCAGAGGTACCGCTCGAGGTGCTACTGGACACGATTCAGCCGTACCCGACGTTCTCGGAGGCCATCTTCAGCGCGCTAAAGGAGCTCGACGGCCGACTCCGCAGCCGGAACGGCGAATGACCGGCTCGGCGCGTAGGGTTGTGTAGATCTCCCTAACAGGGGTACCCTGTACGAGGGAATGAAACTGCGGCCGACGTTTGGGTGCGCATGCGTGCGGATCGGGCTCGCGGCAGCGGTGCTGGCCTTGGCGGTCTCACCGACGGCGCTCGCCTTCGCTGAGAAGCCGAAGCCAGATGCGCTCTGGGAAGCTTTTCCGCTCGAGCCGACGCCTGAGCGTGCCTCAACACCGGCGCCACCTCGGGCGTCGCCTCTCCTACCGCCGTCGACAGGGCGAGCCGAGGCGACGACGGTCGCCCAGCCCTCAGAAGCATCCGGCCCGGGCATCATGGTGGTCGCCTTCGCGGCAACCCTGCTGTTGCTCTTCGCCACGGTCGGTGTTTTTTCGGGAAGGCGTTTCTACTTAGGCAAACGTCACCGACGAACCACCGTGCCCCTCTGGCAGGGAGCGGCGCTGCCGCTCACTTCCGACCACGAGCGTCAGCGCCATGGGTCAGGCATCCGGACGAGCTCGGCCCCAGTCGGTCATGGACGCCGCGCCGGTGGGCCGGACTTCCTCGCTCCGCTCTATCGGTGGGTGGAGGTGGAAAAGCCGCCTGTTGGCCGTTCCCCCTCATCATTGGGCTCCGTGATAAGAAAGCAGGCTCATCGCTTCCGAAGGGCCCTGTGGAACCAAGACATCGGTCCTGCGATTATCGGGGCAGCGGCCGTCGTCGTCGCGGGCGTACTGGTGGTGTACCTGATCGGATGAGTGAAGGATCATGACGCAGGCGAGCTCAATAGGTTCCACTCGAGGGTCACGCGAGCAGTTCGTCAAGCGTGCGCTCGTTGCCGGGGGCGCGGTCGCAGCCGGTGGAGCGGTCCTAGGTGCTCTGCCGAGACTCGCGTCCTCCGCGCCCTCGCCTGCGCAGGACGTGAAGATTCTGAACCTCGTCTTGCTGCTCGAATACGTGGAGTCGGCGTTCTACGCCGAGGCCCGCGCCCGAGGCGCGTTGCGCGGCGAGCTGCGCGAGTTCGTACGGGTAGTGGGGGCGCATGAGCAACAGCACCTGTCCGCCCTCAAAGACGCTCTCGGGAGCAACGCGCGCAAGGAGCCCCGGCTCAGGTTCGGGAAAGCGACCACTGACCCCGACGCGTTCGTAGCAGCGGCGATCGAGCTCGAAGACACGAGCGTTGCCGCCTACAACGGCCAAGCGACGAACCTGACAAGACCCACGCTCGCGGTGGCAGCCAAGATCGTGTCAGTGGAGGCGCGCCACGCAGCTTGGATCAGGGCCATCGCCGGCAAGCCGCCGGCTGCCGATGCGACCGACCCCTCGCTGACACAGGGGCAGGTGCAGGCGGCGCTCCAGAAGACGGGATTCCTCCGTGCCTAGCGAGCACTCGCTGGACACAGGCCTCACACTCGGCGACGTCGACGAGGACGGTGCGATCCTCGAGGCGATCGAGCGCGTCCAAGGCGATACGCGTACGGGCTTCCTCCGCAAGGCGACCATCGGCGGGGCGACGCTCCTGGGAGCCCTCGCACTGCCCGGGACGGGCAAGACCCAGAGCGCAAAGGACGTCGACATCCTCAACTACGCGCTCTCACTCGAATACCTGCAGGCTGCGTTTTACACCGAAGCCGAGCAGGTCCGGGCGCTTCGGGGAAAGGCGCGCCGCGCGGTGGAGGTTGTAGGCGCAGTCGAGCGTGCGCACGTGAAGGCGTTTCGCGATGCGCTGGGAGCTGCCGCGATCGCGCGTCCCACGTTCAACTTTCGAGGCGTTACCGAGAACCAGAGGGAGTTTCTCAAGACTGCAGTCGCATTCGAGGATCTCGCGGTTGCCGCGTACAAAGGCCAGGCCCCGAGACTCGTCTCCGACGCACTGCTCGCGGTCGCGGTCTCGATCCATTCGGTCGAAGCGCGGCACGCTGCCTGGATGCGCTACCTCTTCAACATCACGCCGGCAGCCAATGCGTTCGACGAGCCACTGTCTCGGCAGGAGGTGACGAGGATCGTCGCCTCGACGAACTTCGTCACGAAGTCCGGGCGCACGGAACGGAAGGGCACGCCGAGATTCACAGGCTGACACGTGGGCCGTTGCAAGGGCCCATGCGAATATCGCTTGTTGCCGGAGCCGCCGGGATGTTGATCGTCGCACTGTTCGCGGCGCGCTTCACATCGTCCTCCACCGAAGCGGCGGAACAGGAAGGCGCGCAGTTGCCCGCACCCAGCCTGCCGGCATTCGTGATACCGAAGCCCGAAGGTCTGGCTGGAGAGGGAACTGCCTCTCGCTGGACCACCGTTGCGCGACCGGTTTCGGTCAGGGAAGCAGCAGACCCCGATGCGGCTGTGATCGCGTCGCTGTCGCGTCAAACGCCGGAGCACACGACCAACGTCGTCCTGGTGGAGGGGAGCGCGGTGGACGACGAGAGAAGGCTCTGGATAGCCGTGCGCGTGCCTGCGCTGCCCCGAAACGTGACCGGCTGGGTGCCGAGGAATGCGCTTGGGGCTAACTCGTTCGTTCGGACACGGCTCGTGGTCGACCTCGAGCGGCTGAGCGCAACGCTGCTTCGCGACGGGCGCCGCGTCTTCGATGCCGACATCGGCGTCGGTACACGGGCCTTTCCCACCCCGGCAGGCGAGTTCTACATCCGCAGCAAGCTCCGGAGCCTGAGTCCGTTCTATGGCCCGCTCGCGTTCGGCACCAGCGCGCGCTCGGCGGTGCTGACGGACTGGCCGGACGGCGGGTTCATCGGTGTCCACGGGACGGATCGTCCCGAGCTCCTTCCCGGACGCGTCTCGCACGGCTGCATCCGCATGCGAAACGACGACATCGTCGAGCTCGGCAGGCTGATGCCGGTAGGCACTCCCGTGACGATCCGCTGACAAGGCAACGGAGGGGGAGGGATTTGAACCCTCGAGAGGCTTGCACCCCTAACGGTTTTCGAGACCGCCCCGTTCGACCGCTCCGGCACCCCTCCGAGCCAACAGCGTAACCGCCTTGATCGTGCGGCGGCTCGCGGTTCTCTCCAGAGCGTCCGATATCCTGACCGGCGCGCACGGAGAAGTGGCCGAGTGGCTGAAGGCGGCGCCCTGCTAAGGCGTTAGGTGGGGAAAACCCTGCCTCGAGGGTTCGAATCCCTCCTTCTCCGCCTCTACTCTTGTCCGCGAGTCAGTCGTGGACTCGGGCGATCAGGTCCTCGCGCTTCAGCACCTTGACCTCGATTCCGCCGAGGCGGACGTCGTATCCCTTATCGCGCGGATACAACACCTTGTCGCCCGCCTCCACGCCCGTTGCGTCGCTGCCGACCGCCGTGACGATGCCCGTTCGGCACGGCGCGGTCTCCGTCGCCGACGCGGGGAGGATGAGCCCCGCGCGCGTTTCCGTGTCGTCCGAGACGGGCTGAACGACGACGAACTCGTCGAGCGGCTCCAGAGTGACGTCGATGCTGCGGGACTCCTCGATCACGGGCCTAACGATAGTCGAGCAGGCTCGAGCGCAACCCCATGTCCTACAGCCGTCCGGCGTCGACGATCCGCTGCAGGAACTGCTGCGTGCGAGGCTCGCGCGGCGCTCCGAAGATCTGCTCCGGGCTTCCTTGCTCCAGGATCACGCCTGCGTCGAGGAAGCAGACCCGGTGGGCGACGTCGCGGGCGAAGCTCATCTCATGCGTGGCGATCAGCATCGTCATTCCCTCGGCCGCGAGCTCGCGCACGACCTCGAGGACCTCGGCCACGAGCTCGGGATCGAGCGCGCTCGTGACCTCGTCGAGCAGGAGCAACCCCGGTTGCATTGCCAGCGCGCGAACGATGGCGACGCGTTGCTGCTGCCCGCCGGAGAGTCGGTCGGGGTATTCGTCCCGCTTGTCCGCGAGCCCGAAGCGACCGAGAAGCGCCGTCGCCCGCGTCGCAGCCTCTGCCTTCCCGAGACGCAGCGCCTTCCGTGGCCCGAGCGTGACGTTTTCGAGCACGGACATGTGCGGGAACAGATTGAAGGCCTGAAAGACGATCCCGATCCCGCTCCGGACGCGATCGACGTCGACGCGCGCCGCCGTGATGTCGTCGCCCCGCAGAACGATGCGACCCGCGTCGATCGGCTCGAGCAGGTTGATGCAGCGGAGAAGCGTTGACTTTCCCGAGCCGGATGCGCCGATGAGACACACCACCTCGTGCTCCGCCAGGTCAAGGTCGATGCCACGCAGCACCTCGAGCTTGCCAAATGACTTGTGTAGACCCTCGATTGCGAGCGCCGGCGTGCTCACGTCGCAATCCCGCCGGCTTGCCGTCTTCGCCGGTCGCGGGCGATGAGCCAGTCGGTGAAGCGCGCGAGCGGGATCGTGATCGCGACGAACAGGGTCGCTGCGACGAGGTAGTGAGTGCCGTTGAAATCAGCGGCCTCGTTGATTCCAGCCTGATTGAGGACCTCGACGACGCCGAGGACACTCACGAGTGCTGTGTCCTTCTGGAGGCCGATGAAGTCGTTGAGCAGCGGCGGGATCACCCGCCGAACGGCTTGCGGGAGGATGACGAAGCGCAGTGATTGGAAGCGAGTCAACCCGAGCGAGCGAGCGGCTGCATCCTGGCTCGGATGCACGGACTCGATGCCCGCGCGGTAGACCTCGGACACGTACGCGGTGTAGACGAGAACGAGCGAGACCGTCGCCCAGAAGATCTCCGAGTCCGGGACACCCTCGAGCTGGAGGGCGGGCATTCCCACCCCGAGCATCAGGATGACGAGGATCGTGGGCACTCCTCGGAAGAAGTCCGTATAGACGATCGCTAGAACGCGCACTGGGAAGAACACCGGGCCAGGAAGGCTCCGCAGGACAGCGAGGCCGAGTGCGGTCACGAGGATGATCGTCTCCGCGATCAGGAAGATCCTGACGTTGATGAGGAATGCTTCCGCGATCTCCGGGAAGGACTCGCGGTAGAGCCCCAAGTCGAAGAAGTACGCCTTGAACCGGTCCCACCCGGGCGCGCGCGTGACGAGAAGCGCGAGAGCGCCGAAGAAGACGAGCGTGCTCGCGACCGCGATGAGCCCGCCCCGCCCCGAGCCCGAGCGGGGGGCTGCGGTGCTCAGGATGCGCGAGCGGCGATCGCCGTCCAGTGCTTACCTGATGACGGGTGCGCCGGCGGCCCGTGAGAGCCAGCGGGTCTGGAGCTGCTTGATCGTTCCGTTCGCCCAGAGGCGGTTGAGCGCGCGGTTGACGCAGCGCCCCAGGGAGTTGCCCTGCTCGAAGACCATGCCGAACCGCTCCCTTCCGCCGCGATTCGGGAACTGGCCCACGATGACGCCGTCCTCCACCTGCACCGCGGTCACGAAGAACGCGGTCGGGAGGTCGACGACGATGCCGTCGATCTGGCCGTTCTTCAGCGCCTGCACGGCGAGGTCGTTCGAGCGGTACGCCAGCGGCCGCGACGAGGGCCGGATGTTGTCGACGATGTACTGGTAGCTCGTCGTCCCGAGCTGCGCGCCGAGGCGGTAGGGCCGGAGGGCCGCGCGCGTCTTTGCCTTCGCGATGCCGGTTCCCTCGCGACCGACGAGCGCCTGGTTCACGAAGTAGTACGCGTTCGAGAAGTCGACCACCTTGTCACGGGCGGGGGTGTAGGACACCTGCGCCATGTAGAAGTCGAAGTCCTTGTCTCCGGGCCGATACGACTGCGCGAAGGGGACGTGCCTCCAGTCCACCTGTCCTTTGCTGAACCCGAGCTGCTTCGCGACCGCATATGCCACCGCGGACTCGTAACCCTGGCCGCTGTACGGATTCGAGATCTTCCACGGCTTGCGCGTCTCACCGCCGCCCCACCAGGGCGGAAACGCCGGATTGTCCGTGCCGAGAGTCAGGCGTCCATCCTCGAGCAGATTGAGGTTTGCCTTCGCGCACGCACTTGCCTGGGCCCTCGTTTCGGGGCTGCCCGTCGCCGTTGCGGCGACCCCGAGAGCGAGTGTCGCCAGGGCAAGACCAAGCAGGATGGTGCGCATCGCAGGAGCCTCCTAGTCCGGGGAAAGCCGCGCCGAGCGTACCACCGCCTGGATACCGTGCGGGAGTGGCTTCGCCGTTCATCGAGCTCGAGGTTGGAGAGCGGGTCGTGAAGGTGACGAACCCGGACAAGGTGCTCTTCCCCAAGGCGCGGAAGACCAAGCGCGACCTCGTCGACTACTACATCGCTGTCGGAGACGGCATCGTGCGGGCGCTGTACGAGCGGCCGACCCAGCTCCGCCGCTTCCCGGACGGCATCGACGGCGAGCAGATCTACCAGAAGCGGGTACCCGAGAAGCGGCCCGAATGGGTCGAGGCGGCGCGCGTAACCTTCCCGTCGGGAAGACATGCGGACGAGCTCTGCGTGACGGAGCTCGCCCAGGTCGTCTGGGCGGCGAACCTCGCAGTGATCGACTTCCATCCGTGGCCCTCTCGCCGGCGGGACACCGAGCACCCCGACGAGCTCCGTATCGACATCGACCCGCAGCCGGGGACGACG
>Ga0183260_10004596_pt1 | contig 10934 bp, 11 predicted proteins | sample AntDrymUQ4972206_2_FD_129768 | JGI IMG/M metagenome (GOLD analysis project Ga0183260, IMG submission 129768) | Polar desert sand microbial communities from Dry Valleys, Antarctica - metaG UQ497 (22.06) (version 2) (version 2) | ecosystem: Environmental > Terrestrial > Soil > Desert | place...
CCGAGCGCGACCGCGGGCCCGGCGCACCGCTCAGGCCCGCTTGTCGCGCTGGCCGCGCGCGAAGGCCTCGGCGATCCGCGCGCCGCCGAGGCGCCTCTGGACCGCCGCGGAGAGCTGCGGCGCGAGGCCGGCGAACGCGGCTCCGGCGCGCATCCCGAGCGGAGCGACGTCGACCTCGCCGCGGTCGCGCTCGATGGCGGAGATGACCGCGGCGGCCACGGCCTCCGGCGTCTTCGTTCCCACCCACGGCGGGAGGTCGACGCCCGCGTCGTGGAACAGCCCCGCGTCGCTGACGAAGCCGGGGAGCACGACCGACACGCCGACGCCGCTGGAGCGCAGGTCCTCTCGCAGCCCGTGGGCGAAGCCGCGCAGGCCGAACTTCGTCGCGGCGTAGACCGACCCGCCGCCGCTCGCCGCCTTCCCCGACAGCGACGACATGAAGACGATGTGACCCGACCCGCGCGCCGCCATCGGCTCCGCGAGCCGGCGCGCCAGGACCATCGGCGCCCGCAGGTTCACCGCCAGCGCGCGGTCGATGTCCTCGGTCGAGAAGCTCGTGATGTGCCCGCTGGCCGGCAGCCCGGCGTTGGCGATCAGCACGTCGACGTCGCCCGCCTCCGCGAGCAGCCGCTCCAGCTCGCCCGGCACCGCGAGGTCGCAGGCCACGTGCCGGCTCCCGGTCTCCGCCGCCAGCGGCTCGAGCACCTCCGCGCGCCGCCCGGTCAGCACTCCGAGCGCGCCGCGCTGGGCCAGCGCCCGGGCGATCGCCCGCCCGAGGCCGCCCGTGGCGCCGGTGAGCAGGACGGTGCGGCCGCGGAGCTCCATGGCGCGCGACCGTACCGGTTCGCGCGGCGCGGGGAACGCCCGCTCAGGGGAAGACGGCGACCGTGGCGGTGAAGCCGTGCAGGAAGTACTCGCCGCCCACGGGCCCGATCTCGCCCGCGGCGAAGAACCCGGCGGCGGGGGCGCCGAGGAGCTCCTCGGCGACGGTCTCGGCGTCGTGGTTGGCCGAGTCGAACATCTCCCGGCCGCGGCCGTTGCAGGAGAACACGAGCGCGCCCGCCGGGGTGCGGCCGCCGAGCGCGGCCATGCGGACGCTCAGCGCCTCGCGCAGGTCGCGGTCCGCGCTGTCGGCGTCCCGCGCATGCAGCCGGACCACCTGGCCGGGATGCACGTCGACGGCCACGGCGACCTTGCCGGTGGCGGGATCGGCGCCGACGAGCCCGCGTACCAGGAAGTCGCCCTGCACGTAGTCGGGCTTGTTGGAGTCCACCACGATCCCCATCAGCAGCCCACCCTGCACCAGCCGCAGGTCCTCGGCGGGCAGCGTCTCGATCGTCTCGCGCAGCTTCTCGAGCGCCGGCCGGCCCGCCAGCTCGCCGATCACGTTGCCCTCGGCGGCGGTGATGGTCAGCTCCGGGCCGATCGGCGCGGCGCCCTGGGAGACGCACGGCAGCACCTCCACGCCGTCGAGGCGGACGCCCACGGCGCCGTCCTCGAGCACGTCGCGCCCGTGGAAGAGCACGGCGCCGCCGCCGGCCGAGCGGCCGGAGGCGAGCCCGCCCAGGAGCGGGACCATCGGCGCGCTGTCGGAGAGGAAGCGCAGCACCGCGTCGGTCGGGAACGTGGCGGGGTCGGCGATCAGGATCGCGCCGTCGGCGCCCATGAGGTCCGGCATCCCGGTGAGCGCGCCGGCGCCCGCCTCGATCTCCTCAACGGCGGCGTGGAACGCGGCCGCCGTGCCGTCGCCGAGGTGGGCGGCCCAGACCGAGACCGCGGTGCCGTTCTCGATCTCCCGCTGGCGGCCGATCACGCCGCCGGCGCCGCAGCCGATCAGCTCGTCGGGCGCGAGCGCCTCGTGCACGGCGTCGAGCATCGTCTCGGGCGCGGCGAGGTGCATGCCGGAGGCGAAGACGACCGCGAGGTCGCAGGTCGCGCCGCCCAGCCCGGCGCGCGCGCCGGCGCCCGCCTCGTACGCCGCCTCGCGGGCGTCGAGGGCGGTGGACAGGCCGGTGCCGATGCGGACGGGCATGGTGCAACGACGATACTCCGCGCCGTGCCCGGCCCCGCCACCGTCGTCGCGATCTTCGGGCCGACCGGCGTCGGCAAGACGGCCGTCGCCGTCGCCCTCGCCGAGCGCCTGCGCGCCGAGGGGGAGGCGCCGGTGGCGGTCTCGGCGGACGCGCTGCAGCTCTACGCCGGGCTGGAGGTGCTGACCGGGGCCCCGGCGCCCGCCGAGCGCGCGCGCCTCGAGCACCGCCTGCTGGGCGTCCTGCCGCTCACCGGCGGCTCGAGCGCCGGGGAATTCGCCCGCCGGGCCCATGCGGAGATCGACGGTCTGCTGGGGGAGGGGCGCCGCCCGATCGTGGTCGGCGGCACCGGGCTGTACCTGCGCGCCGCGCTGGCCGAGCTGGACTTCCGCCCGCCCGTGCCCGCGAACGTCCGGGAGCGCCGCCGGCGCCAGCTCGCCGAGCACGGTGCCGCCGCCCTGCACGCGGAGCTGGCGCTGCGCGCGCCGGCCGCCGCGGCGGCCGTCCGCGCGAGCGACCCTCAGCGGCTGGTGCGGGCGCTCGAGCTGCTCGACGCGGGCCACGAGCCGCCGCCGGGCGCCGAGGCCTCCCGGCTGTGGACGGCGGAGCTGCGCCGGCCGACGCTGCTGGCGGGACTGACGATGCAGCGCGACGCACTCGTCGCCCGCATCGAAGCGCGCGTGGACTCGATGGTCGCGGCCGGAGCTGCGGAGGAGGTCAGGGCCGCGGACGCCGCCGGCGCCTCGGCCGGCGCACGCCAGGCGCTCGGGTACGACGCCCTGCTGCGCGGCGACGTCGACGCGATGAAGGCCCAGACGCGCCGCTACGCCAAGCGCCAGCTCACCTGGATGCGCAAGCTGCAGGGCGTGCGCACGATCGACGTCACCGGCCGTGAGCCGGCCGGCGTGGCCGCCGAGCTGCACGCGCAGCTGCGGGCGCTGGAGCGCTGACACCCGCCATCATGCGCGCCGTGCGCTTCGAGAAGTGGCAGGCGCTGGGCAACGGCTACCTGATCGTCGAGTCGCGCGCGCTCCCGTTCGCCCTGACGCCCGCGCGGGTGCGCCGGCTGTGCGACCCGCACTTCGGCCCCGGCGGCGACGGCGTGCTGGAGCTCTCGGCGCCCGAGCAGCCCGGCTTCGTCGCCCGCCTGCGGATCTTCAACCCGGACGGCTCGGAGGCCGAGCTGTCGGGCAACGGCGCGCGCGAGGCGATCCTCTACCTGCGCCGGGCCGGCTGGACCACCGCCGACGTCTTCTCGATCGAGACCGCGGCGGGCGAGATCCGGCCGACGATCACGGGCGAGAGCACCTGCCGCGTGGACATGGGCCGCGCCAAGCTGGTCTCGAAGGACTTCCCCGGGGGCCCCGCCGACGGCACCGGCGAGCTGGAGGCCGGCGGGCGCCGCTGGCGCTTCCAGCACGTCTCGGTCGGCAACCCGCAGTGCGCCATCCGCATCGAGGACCGCGCGCCGCTCGAGGCGCTGGACCTGCCCGCGATCGGCCCGGAGATCGAGTCCAGCGCCCTGTTCCCCAACCGGACCAACACGTCGTTCTGGTGCGAGCTGTCGCCCGGCGCCATCCGCGCGCGGATCTTCGAGCGCGGCGTGGGGGAGACCCTGTCGTCGGGCACCGGCGCCTGCGGCGCGGCGATCGCGCACGTGCTGCGCGGCGGCGACTCGCCGGTCACCGTCGAGCTCGACGGCGGCGCGCTGACGGTCGAGGTCGACGAGGCGCTGCACGTCGACCTGACCGGCTGGGCGGTGCCCGTCTACCGCGGCGAGCTGAGCGGCGAGCTGCTGGCGGAGCTAGCCTCGAGGCCATGAGCGCGACGCAGACCTCCGGCGCCTGGGCGCTCGGCCTGGCCACCTTCGCCGAGGACCGGCTGCTGGACGTGTGGTACCCGGCGCCGCAGCTGGGGCTCCAGGACGCGCCGGCGGGGGCGGGCGAGGAGTCCAGGACCCGCGAGGTCCTCGGCGCGCAGGCCGGCGACCTCGCGAGCGCGGCCCGCGGCGACGACCTGCGCGGGGTTCGCGCCGGGCCGGTCGTCACGGCCATCGGCGACCTCGCCGATCCGCCCGCGGACACCGCCGACGCGTACCTGCGCCTGCACCTGCTCTCGCACCGGCTGATCCGGCCGCACGGCGCCAACCTCGACGGCATCTTCGGCGTCCTGCCCAACGTGGCGTGGACGAGCGCCGGGCCGGTCGAGCCCGCGGCGCTGAGCGCCGTGCGCACCCGCTTCCGCGCCGCCGGGCAGACGCTGACGGTCTTCGGGGTGGACAAGTTCCCGCGCATGGTCGACTACGTGGTGCCGGCCGGCGTGCGGATCGCCGACGCCGACCGCGTGCGGCTCGGCGCCCACCTGGCCGAGGGCACGACCGTGATGCACGAGGGCTTCGTTAACTTCAACGCCGGAACGCTCGGCGCCTCGATGGTCGAGGGCCGGATCAGCGCCGGCGTCGTGATCGGCGACGGCAGCGACGTCGGCGGCAGCGCCTCGATCATGGGCACGCTGTCCGGCGGCGGCACGGACGTCATCTCGGTCGGGGAGCGCTGCCTGCTGGGGGCGAACTCCGGCCTCGGCATCGCGCTCGGCGACGACTGCACGATCGAGGCCGGCCTCTACGTGACCGCGGGCACGAAGGTCGCGACGCCCGACGGCGAGGTCGTCAAGGCGCGCGAGCTGAGCGGCCGCGACGGGCTCCTGTTCCGGCGCCACTCCCAGTCGGGCGCGGTCGAGGTCGTGCCCCGCAGCGGCTCGTGGAGCGGCCTCAACGCCGCCCTCCACGCGAACGGCTAGAGCAGGCGCTCGAGCATGCCGACCGCTCGCTCGCAGTCGGCCAGCGGCGGCACCAGGGCGAGCCGGATGAAGCCCTCGCCCGCGGGGCCGAAGTACGACCCGGGCGTGACGACCACGCCGCCCTCGAGCAGGCGCGCGGCGAGCGCGTCCGCCTCCGGCCCGGCGTCGAGCCACAGGAAGAAGCTCGCGTCGCCGCCCGCGGAGCGCAGCCCGGCGCGCTCGAGCACCGGCAGCAGCAGGTCGCGCTTGGCGCTGTAGCGCCCGCGCACCTCCTCCACGTGCGCCTCGTCGCCCCAGGCGGCCACCGCGGCGCGCTGGACCATCTCCAGCGGCGCCACGCCGACGTTGGGGCGGTAGCGTCGCAGCGCGCCGACGACCTCCGGGTCGCCGGCCATGAAGCCGGTGCGGTAGCCCGGCATCGAGGAGCGCTTGGAGAGGGTGTTGAACGCGAGCACGTTGGTGCGATCCGCGACCTGCAGCGCGGAGGCGGGCGGCTCGCCGCCGAAGTACAGCTCCGAGTACGCCTCGTCGGAGGCCAGCACGAAGTCGTGCTCGCGGGCCAGGGCGGCGGCGCGCTCGTAGAGCTCCAGCGGGGCGGTGGCCGCCGTCGGGTTGTTGGGGTAGTTCAGCCACAGCACGCCGGTGCGCGCCCACGTGTCGCCGCCGACCGCGCCGAGATCGGGCAGGAAGCCGTTGCCGGCGAGCAGCGGCAGCTCGACGACCTGCTTGCCGGCGAACGCGGCGCCGCGCTCGTAGACCGGGTAGGCGGGCGTGCCCATCGCGACGAGGTCGCCGCCGACCACCTGCGCGAGTCCGAAGACCGCCTCCTTAGAGCCCAGCGTCGGGACGATCTCGGTGTCCGGGTCGAGCGTCACGCCGAAGCGGCGCCCCGCCCAGCCCGCGATCGCGGTCCGCAGCTCGGGCAGCCCGTCGGCCGAGGGGTAGGTGGAGAGCGGCTCGATCGCCGCCGCCAGCGCCTCGCGGATGAAGGCCGGCGTCTCCTCGCGCGGCTCGCCGATCCCGAAGTCGACGAAGTCCACGCCCTGCTCGGCCAGCCGGCGCTTGGCCTCCGTGAGGCGCAGGAACGGATAGGTCCGCAGGCCGGCGAGGACGGGGGAGAGCTTCACTCCGCGAACGCCTCCAGCACGCGGTAGGCCTGGACGAGTGCGTCGATCCGCACGGACTCGTCGCTGCGGTGCGCCTGGGCGGGCTCGCCGGGGCCGAAGTTGATCGCGTCGAGGCCGGCGAGGCCGAACTCGGCCACCGGCGTCCACGCCTGCTTGGGCGCCACCGGGAGCCGCTCGCGCAGCCGCTCCACGTGCGGGTTCTCGAGCGCCACCGGGCCCGACGGTGAGTTCGAGGTCACCACCAGCTCGCCGGCACCGCCGCACAGCTCGGCGAGCCGCGCCTCGGCCTCCGCGGGGGAGCGGCCCGGGGCGTAGCGGTAGTTGACGTGGCAGTCGGCGCGGTCCGGGATCACGTTGGAGGCGATGCCGCCGGCGATCCGCGTCACGGATGCGACCTCGTAGAAGCGCAGGCCGCCGAACTCGTGCTCCTCGGGTTCCTGCGCGGCCAGCGCGACGACCCCGCGCGCGGCCCTGTGGATCGCGTTGTCGGCATCCCACGGCCGGGCGGAGTGCCCGGCGCGCCCCGCGAAGGTCCAGGTGGCGTTGATGTTGCCGAGGCAGCCGGCGTGCAGCGCGTTGTCGGTCGGCTCCATCATCACCACCAGCTCCGCCTCCAGCGGCTCGCGCGCCAGCAGCGGCGTGAGCGCGCTGTCGTCCATCGGCAGCTCCTCGCGGCCGAAGAACAGGCAGTCGAAGCCCGCACCGGCCAGCGCGAGCTCGATCATCACGGCCACCGCGCCCTTCATGTCGCTGGCGCCGAGCCCGTGCACGCGCTCGCCGTCGCGGCGGCCCGGGCGGTTGCCCTGGGCGGGGACGGTGTCGAGATGGCCGGCGAGGAGCACCGGCGCGCCACCGCCCGCCAGCACGCACGTGTCCCCGAGATCGCGCACCGGCGCGCCGGCGGCGCGCAGCACCTGCGCCACGTGGGCGGCGATGCCCGCCTCCTCGTGCGACTCGGAGGGGATGTCCACGAGCTCCAGCGTGCGCGCCGCCAGGCGCTCGCCGAGCTCGCCGTCGCTGAGGGGAGCCGCCACGGGCTGCCACCATACCGGCCGCCTGCCATGCGCTACTGCGGCATCGACGTCTCGGCCAAGCCGGCCAACCAGCAGCTCTGCACGCTGCACGAGCGCCGCTCCGGCGAGGGCCTCGAGCTGGTCGCGACCTTCTACGAGCCGGGCACCGTCGAGCGGGTCACACGCACGGTGCAGGGCTTCGGCCTCGGCCAGGCGGTGGTGGCCGTCGACGCGCCGTCCGGCCACCGGCTGGACCTCCTGGGGCCCGGTTCGGAGGTCCGCGCGCAGCTCGCGGTGCCGGTCGGGCGCTACGAGCGGATGCGCGTCTGCGACACGCTGCTCTTCCGCCGCGGGCTGCCGCTGTATCCCGTGCCGGCCGCGGGCCAGCCGGAGCGGGCGTGGGAGGAGTGGATGCGCGTCGGCTTCTCGCTGTTCGCCGCGCTGGAGGGCCTGCGGCTGTTCCGCCCGCGACTGGACGGCGCCTACGAAGGGCGGGTGGGCACCGGCGCGCTGACCTCCGGGCGGCTGTGCGAGACCTATCCCGACGCCATCTTCTGCGCGCTGCTCGGCCACCGCCCGGGCGCCAAGCGCACGCCCTCCGGCCTCCAGGAGCGGATCGCAGCGCTGAAGCTCAAGGGCGTCGTGGACGAGGACGGCGGCCTATGGCGGCGCACGCTCGACGAGCTGGACGCGTGCGCGGCCGCCTACGCCGCCTACGGCCTCGCGGCGGGCGCGGCCTCGTGGGTGGGCCATCCCGACGAGGGGGTGATCGTGTTGCCGGCGCTGGAGCTGCGTGAGCGCTACGTCAAGCTGCCGCCGCCGGCCCGCTCGGTGCTCGCGTAAGCTCCCCGGCGTGGGAGCGACGCGCATCGCGGCGGCGACGCTGCTGGCCCTGCTCGCCGGCGCGGCGCCGGCGGCGGCCGCGCCCGGCTTCCTGGGCACGGGCCACGACCCCGGAGTGGCGGTCGATCGCGCCGGCACCGCCCACGTGGCGTGGCTGGCGGAGCCGGCCGAGGACCAGAACACGCTCGAGTACTGCCAGGTCCCGCGCGGCAAGCGCCAGTGCGCGGTGAGGCGGACCCTGCCGGTCGAGCGCTTCGGCTCCGGCAAGGTGCAGGTCCTGGTGCCCCGCGCCGGCACGGTCCACATCGTCGCGCCGCTCGTCAACGCCGACAGCGTGCTGTTCTCCTCCGCCGACGGTGGGTCGACGTTCGCCGCGGTATCGCTCGGCGAGACGCCGGGAATCGAGCGCGCCGTGTTCGGCCCCGGCGAGACGATCTCGCTGGTCTCGGGCACCGGCCCGGTCTCCTTCGGGCGCTTCGGCCTCGACGGCAGCGGCGGGCGCAAGCTGCCGGTCGAGTTCGGCAGCGCCACCGAGGGCCTCGACACCGCGCTGGCGCCGTTCGGCCCCGGCTTCGCCGTCTTCTTCTCCGGCCTGGCCGGGCGCTCGGTGCTCTGGAACGGGCTCGGCGATCCCAACCTCCAGCAGAGCTGGTCCGAGGGGCCGCGGCTGGGCAGCGGCCGCACGACCGTCACCGCGGTCGGCGGGCGGTCGGGCACCTACGTGGCCTACGTCGACCGCCGCGGACCCCGCTCGGACACCTTCGTCCGGCGCCTGCGCGGGACGAGGCTCCGGCGCGCCGTCCGGGTCAGCCGCCAGGACCCGGCCGAGCTGTCCTTCGCACAGGGCCCGCGCGGTGACATGGCGCTGCTGTGGCAGACCTCCGACGACGCCTACTTCGTCCGCTCGCGGACCGGGCGCCGCTGGACGCGCACCCGCCGGCTGCTCCGCGGCAACGAGCCGGGCGACCTGCGGGCCGCCCTCGGGCGCCGCGGAGGCTGGGTCGTCTGGGACGGCAGCCCCGGCAACACCGGCTCGAACCCGATCCGCATCGCGGCGATCCCCCGCGCACCGCGCCGCTAGCGAGGGGTCTGACCCCTTTCTGCAGTGGAATGAAGCGAGGGGTCTGACCCCTTTCTGCAGTGGAATGAAGTGAGGGGTCTGACCCCGGCCTACACTGGTTGGCAGGGAATGCCGCGAAGCCAGAACGGACGCACAGCGCAGTCGAGCGCCTCGACGCCTCAGGCCGGGGGCCGTGCCAGGCAACGCGCGTACTGTATCGCCGCCACCCCGGTGGGCGAGGACCTCGCCGAGCTGAAAGAGCTGCTGCGCACCGCCGGCGTCGCCGTCGCGGGCGAGCTGGTCCAGCACCGCGAGTCGCCGCATCCCAACCACTACCTGGGACAGGGCAAGGTCGAGGAGCTGAAGGCGCTCGTCAAGGCGGCCGACGCCAACGTGGTCGTCGCCGACGACGAGCTGTCGCCGCGCCAGGAGCGCAACCTCGAGAAGGCGCTCGACGTGCCGGTGCTCGACCGCACCGCGGTGATCCTCGACATCTTCGCCGGCCACGCCCACACCGCGGAGGGCAAGCTTCAGGTGGAGCTGGCCCAGCTCGAGTACAACATGGCGCGCATGCGGGGCCTGTGGACGCACCTCGAGCGTCTGGGCGCGGGGCGCGGCGTGGGCGGCATCGGGACCCGGGGCCCGGGCGAGTCGCAGATCGAGACGGACCGCCGGCTGGCGCGCGACCGCATCACGGCGCTCAAGCGCCGCCTGGACCACGTGCGCTCCACGCGCGCCGTCCAGCGCGCGGAGCGCGAGCGCGCGCACCTGCCCAGCGTGGCGCTGGCCGGCTACACCAACGCCGGCAAGTCGACGCTGCTCAACACGCTCACCGGGGCCACGGTCGGCGTGCGCGACCGGCTCTTCCACACGCTCGACCCCACGACCCGCACGCTCCAGCTCCAGGGCCGCACGTTCCTGATGACCGACACCGTCGGGTTCATCCGCAAGCTGCCCCACCAGCTCGTCAACGCCTTCGCGGCCACGCTGGAGGAGACCGCCCTGGCCGACCTCGTGCTGCACGTGGTCGACGGGTCCGAGCCCGAGGAGGACCTGGAGGCGATGACCCGCGCGGTGGAGGACGTGCTGGAGGAGATCCACGCCGCCGACAGCCCGCGCGTGCTCGTGCTCAACAAGGCCGACGCGCTGTCCGACGAGCGCCGCGCCGAGCTCGCCTTCCGCCATCCCGACGCGGTGCTGGTCAGCGCCGTCACCGGCGAGGGGCTCGACGACCTGCGCGAGCGGATCGCCGCCGAGTTCGAGCGCACGCTGCGCGACGTCGCGCTGCTCGTGCCCTACACGGAGGGCGGCACGCTCTCCGACCTCCACGACGTCGCCGGCGACCTCTCGCGCACCGACACCGCCGACGGCGTGCTCGTCACGGCCCGCATGCCGGCCGTGCTCGCCGAGCGCTTCGACCGCTACGCGGTCAACGGCGCCGCCCGCGACGGCGACGGCGAGTAGGCGCCCTCCGCGGCCCTAGCGGCCGGAGGAGCCGAAGCCGCCGGCGCCGCGACCGTCCGCGCTCGGCGGCAGCTCCGCGACCACCTGGACCTCCGGGGTGAGGCAGGGGACGAGCAGCAGCTGGGCGATGCGATCGCCGGCCTCGGCCTCGTAGGGCTCCTCGCCGAGGTTGACGAGCACGACCTTTACCTCCCCGCGGTAGGTGGGGTCGATCAGCCCCGGGCCGTTGACGACGGAGAGGCCGTGGCGCGCCGCGAGCCCGGACCGGGGGAGGACGAGCCCCGCGGCGCCCTCGGGCACCGCGACGGCGACGCCGGTCGCCACCACGGCGCGCTCGCCGGGTGCGAGCCTGAACGGCTCGACGCAGCGCAGGTCGTAGCCGGCGTCCCCGGCGCGCGTGCGCTCCGGCGGCCGGGCGGCGGGGTGCAGCAGCGTGACCGCGAGGACGGAGGTCACGACGGCCATGGCCGGAACCTAGCCACCGGCCCGGCGGAGCGCCGGCCGCGAAGCCGCTCGCACCGGCAACTGCCGGGTCCGGGCGTGCGCCCGGACCCGGCGGAGCAACCGGTCAGCTCGCCGGGACGAAGCCGGCCTGCTC
>Ga0183260_10004597_pt1 | contig 10932 bp, 10 predicted proteins | sample AntDrymUQ4972206_2_FD_129768 | JGI IMG/M metagenome (GOLD analysis project Ga0183260, IMG submission 129768) | Polar desert sand microbial communities from Dry Valleys, Antarctica - metaG UQ497 (22.06) (version 2) (version 2) | ecosystem: Environmental > Terrestrial > Soil > Desert | place...
CCCCGGAAACCCGCTGGCCAACGGCAGCGGCTCACCGCAGATCGTGCGGACACCTGCCTGACGAGAGACGGACGGGACGGGGAGCCTTCGTCGCCTCCGTCCCGTCCACTTCGATCGGCGCTCCACAGCGACCGACTGCAAGTTCCGCATCCGACGCCCTCGACGTTGTAGTCGGTGAGCTTCGGTCGCTCGCAGCGCTGAACCATAGGGTTCTTTCTGTCAATGCTGCCTCGACGTGCTTCGACGCCGGACGAGACGCACGACGTAATCCAAGCCGAAGATCTGCTTGCCGGCCAAGCCTTCAAATCGTGTCCCGAAACAGGGCGCCTCCCAGGGGCGCCCTTCCTTTGCTGCCCAGCGCAGGGCTTTATCGGTAACGGGGGGAGGTTAGGGCATAAGGCACGATTTCAACCCATACTCTGTTCGCTGAGGCCGGTGAGATCACCTCAGGCGGATACCAAACGGGGTACCAAGTTCTCGACGGTCGATGTTTCTCGCCGGAACGACCGGACGCTGCCGTAGCTTCATCCGATACTCTGGGTCGCGATCCTGCTAGTCGTTTTGCGCGTGGCTCGAGCTCCTCGGAGTCGGGCTTGTGGTCTGAGACGTAAGCGACGCAGACAGGTTGTCCTTGCCGACGTGCAGGCGTTCCTCGAGGTGACAGCGCACCTTCTTGCCACCCCACCTCCACGTCCAGCTCGGAGACGTCGCCCTGGATGGTCTGCCAGGCTATGTGCCGGCCTCGATCGCAACAGCGTGGCTGGAGCTCTGCCCGGATCCTGCGCCCCTGCTCGGCCTCGGCCCGATCGCTTCCGTTACCCGTCCTGATCCAGTCGCCTTGCTAGCTCGCCGTGACCGCCACTCGGCAACGCACGCCCGCTCTACTACTCGTACGAACCACCGCTAATCGAACGCGGGCACCGCCAGTACCTGTACGACGCCAACGGTCGCGCGTACCTCGACCTCGTCAACAACGTCGCGATCGTCGGACACTCGCACCCGCGCGTATCAGAAGCCGCGGCACGCGAGTTCGATCGCCTGAACACCAACACACGTTTCCTCTACTCCCGTCTGCCCGAGTCTCGCTGGAACGCTTTCGACCAGCAGCGACGAACTGAAAGAGCCTGCACGAAGTAGGAATCGTCGTTGCAACGACCTGCAGCGAACTGCAGGTCGCGGAGACAAGCCGGTACTCCTAGCCGTACTCCCCGCTGGCGCCGGCGAGGGTGGCTGCGGTCTCGACTACTCGAGAAGCCTGCTCATGCCAGCGTCTCGAACTCGAAACCGACGAACATCTCGTCCCCGACCACCAACGCGTCATGCTCGGGCTCGATCCCGTATGCGTCATCGGGGCATGACGCTGCTACTCGAATCCTCGATCTGCCATTCGTCGAGCCAGTCGATCACCGGCTTGCCATCTTCGAAGCGGATCGGTAGCCACACGTAGTCGGCGATCGATGTGTCAGCGTCGGGCAACGAGAGTGCGGCCCGCGCGTCGCCGGTCTGCGCGGACGCGAACGCCCGTCGGACGCTTTGCTCCTGGTTCGACTCTTCCTCCGAGAGACCGGGCAACCAGCGGTCGGCCAGCGCGATGCAGAGATCGCGCTTGTGGGGGTGCGGGAACACGGAACTGATCTGCGACCGGAACGAGGTCCCGAAGGGAAGGTCGCGCTGCACGGCCCTGGCTGCGCTCAGGAGGCAGTGGGCCGCGTGATCGTGCAGCGCCGACGTTCGCTCGACCCCGATGTTGACCCGCCGCCGTCCGCTGTTGCCAGGCCAGTAATCAAAAAGCTTTGAATACCAGGAAGTTTCTATGGGCCGTGAAGGATTCGAACCTTCGACCTTGGGATTAAGAGTCCCCTGCTCTACCAACTGAGCTAACGGCCCGGGACGGGCAGGATAGCGTCGTCGAGCACGTCGGCCGGAGTCGCATCCCGAGAAGGTGATGACCGGCGGTGTGCTCTAGATATATCTGATAAATATATCTTGTGGATGTAAACGGTACGACGTGGGTCGTGCTCGGCCTGCTGGCTCTCCGGCCGATGAGCGGGTACGAGATGAAGCAGGTCGTCGACCGCTCGACGCGGTTCTTCTGGGCCGCGAGCTACGGGCAGCTCTATCCGGAGCTGGGGCGGCTCGAGAGCCTCGGGCTGGTCGCGGGAGAGAGCGCCCCGACCGGAGCACGGCCGCGCCGCGTGTTCACGCTGACCGAGAAGGGCCGCGATTCGCTCCACGGGTGGTTGCGCGCCAGCGGGACGCGGATGGAGACGCGCGACGAGTCGCTCCTGCGGCTCTTCTTTGCCGACGCGCTGCCGCACGACGAGGCGGTGCAGCTGCTGCGCGCACGTGCGGATCACCATCGCGCCTCGCTGATGCAGCTGGAGACAACGGCCGCGGCGGCGGAGGGCGATCCCCCGTTCGTCAGCCTCACCCTCCGTTACGGGCTCGACTACTGCCGCTGGGAGATCGAGTGGTGCGAGGCGCAGGAACGACGACTACGGGAGGGCACATGACCGTCAAGGAAGCAGACTCGGCGGAGACGCCGTATGGCCGGTACATCACGTCGGACGGCTGGTTCGTCCTCAACCTCACGGACGCGCTCGCGGTGCGCAACGAGGAGAAGGGGGGAGCGGTGTTCCCGCTCGAGCCGCGCGAGTCGCCGTTCGCCGACGTCGGCGTCAGGGTCACGGTCGTGTGGCCGGGCGACCCGAACGCGCTCTACCACTCGGAGGGAGTGCAGGAGGGGTTCCTCGTGCTTTCCGGCGCGTGCACGCTGATCGTCGAGGAGGAGGAGCGACCGCTCCGGCAGTGGGACTACTTCCACTGCCCGGCCGGCACGCGCCACGTGATCGTGGGCGCCGGCGAGGGACCGTGCGCGATCCTCATGGTCGGCGCGCGGCCGGAGGTCGAGATGCTGAGCTACCCGGCGAGCGGGGTCGCCGCGAAGTACGGCGCCTCAGCCACGAAGGACACGGACGTACCGGATGAGGCGTACGCCGACTGGCCGGGGGAGTACGAGCCGACCCGTCTCCTGTGGCCGCCTGATGCCGATGCCAACGCCGCGGACGGGCGGGGGTAACAGCGGAGATTGGCTCGGGGACTGGCCCCGAAGGGGCCTGGTCCCCCGTGCTAGGAGCGGCGCCTCGGGGGCGACGGATCGCCGGTCGCGCGGGGGTCGGTCCCCTCCGGGGACAGACGCCAGGCCAGCCCCATCAAGGCGCCGTTCGAGCGTGGCGCGTGCAGCGGGCTGAGGTAGGCTCGGCCCGGTGATCCGGCGGGGCGCACTGATCAAGATGGGCGCGATCTTCGTTGTCTCGGCGATCATCGCGACGCTCGTCGCGGTGCTGATCCCGTGGCTTCCCGAGTCGGCCTCGGAGGAGATGGACGGGATCATCTTCACGTACTGGTTCGCGACCGTGATCTGCATCGGGATCTTCGCGCTCGTGGCCGCGGTGATCATCGAGGCGGTCTGGTCGTTCCGCGTCCAACCGGACGACGACACCGACGGGCCGCCGATCCACGGGCACACCGGCCTCGAGATCGCCTGGACGGTCGTCCCGGCGATCCTCGTGATCGCGATCGGCGTCGTGAGTGCCGTGGTGCTCGCGCAGAACGCGGACGCCGGGGACGACGCGCTCGAGGTGAAGGTGTTCGCGCAGCAGTTCGCCTGGCGATTCGAGTACGACGGCCAGGTGATGTCGGATGAGCTCGTCCTGCCCGTCGATCGTGGGGTCGAGTTCCGGCTGGAGTCCGCGGACGTGATCCACTCGTTCTGGATCCCGGAGATGGGGCAGAAGCAGGACGTCGTGCCCGGTGTCCAGACGGAGATCGCAATCACGCCGACCCGTACCGGCCGCTTCACGCTCGTCTGCACGGAACTCTGCGGGCTCGGGCACTCGACGATGCGGGCACCCGTACGGGTGCTGGAAGAGCAGGAGTTCGAGGCGTGGCTCGACGAGCGGGCCGAGGCCGGCGGGCCTCCACCGGGGGAGGAAACCGGCGGTGAGGAGACGACCGGCGGCGAGGAGACGACGGGCGGCGAGGAGACGGTCGGCGGCGCGCAGGAGCTCGGTCGCACGACCTTCGCGGACGCCGGCTGCGGCGGCTGCCACGCGTTCGAGCCGGCGGGCACCGACGCCCAGATCGGCCCGGCGCTCGACGACCTCGAGGCCGCCGCCCAGGCGGCGGGCACACCCGTCGAGGAGTACGTGCGCGAGAGCATCGTCGAGCCGAACGCGGTGCTCGCCGAGGGCTACCAGGCGGGCGTCATGCCTTCGACCTACGGCGAAAGCCTCTCGCCCGAGGCACTCGACGCGCTCGTCGCCTACCTCAGCGAGGATACGGCCCCATGACGAGCGTCACGGGACACGAGCCGCAGCACGCCGACCACGGGCACGCACCGTCTCCGGCACGGCGCCGCGGGATCCTGATGCGCCCGGGGTACGTCCGCGCGCTCTGGTGCGCCGCCCTCTTCTTCCTGGTCGGGATGTACATCGTCGTCACGCTCCGCTGGCTCGCGGGCTGGGATCCGGTGTACCAGTGGGAGATCATCGTCCTGATCGCAGGGATGGTGACCGCGCCGCTCGGGTTCCTCACCGGGATCGGCGCCTTCGACTACTGGCTCCACTGGATCTCCGGCCGGCCGACCGTTCCCGACGACCACGCGAACCACGGCGCGTACCGCTGGCAGGACTACTTCAAGGTCAACACCGACCACAAGGTGATCGGGGTCCAGTACCTCGTCACGACGTTCTTCTTCTTCCTCGCCGGCGGCTTCCTCGCGATGCTCTTCCGCGCGGAGCTTGCCCAGCCGGGGATGCAGTTCTTCGACACCCAGACGTACAACGGTCTCGTCTCGGCGCACGCGACGCTGATGATTTTCGTGTTCATCATCCCGGCGTTCGCGGGGCTCGCGAACTTCGCGGTGCCGCTCATGCTCGGGGCGCCGGACATGGCGTTCCCGCGCCTCAACGCCCTGAGCTTCTGGATGCTGCCGATCGCCGGCGTCCTCTTCCTCGCGAGCTTCCTCGCGCCAGGCGGCGCCTTCGCGACCGGTTGGACGAGCTATGCGCCGCTTGCCTCCGAGCAGCCGTTCGGCCAGGTGTTCTTCAACATGGGAGTCCAGTGGGCCGGCGCCTCGTCGATCGCGACCGCGCTCAACTTCCTCGTCACGATCATCACGATGCGCGCGCCGGGGATGACGTTCTGGCGCATGCCGCTTCTCGTCTGGGCGAACTTCACGACCTCGCTGCTCGTCGTGATCGCGACGCCGTTCATCGCCGGCTCCCAGTTCTTCGTGATGTTCGACCGGGTGATGTCGACGAGCTTCTTCACACCCGAGAACGGCGGCTACGTGCTCGGGTACCAGCACATCTTCTGGTTCTACAGTCACCCGGCGGTCTACATCATGATCCTGCCCGGCTTTGGGATCATCTCGGAGATCATCGCGGTGATGAGCCGCAAGCCGATCTTCGGCTACCGGCTGATGGCGATCTCGCTGCTCGGGATCCTCGTGCTCGGCTTCTCCGTCTGGGCGCACCACATGTTCGTCGCCGGCATGGCCGACTGGCTGCGCGTCCCGATGATGATCTCGACGCTCCTCATCGCGGTCCCAACTGGGGTCAAAGTGTTTTCATGGTTGGCAACATTGTGGGAGGGAAAGATCCATCTCAACACGCCGATGCTCTTCGCGCTCGGGTTCGTCTCGATGTTCGTGATCGGCGGGCTCTCGGGGATCTACCTCGCCGCGGTGCCGATCGACATCCACGCCTCGGACACCTACTTCATCGTCGCGCACATCCACTACGTGCTCTTTGGCGGCTCGGTGTTCACGATCTTCGCGGGGATCTACTACTGGTTCCCGAAAATGACGGGCCGGATGTACAACGAGCGGCTCGGAAAGCTCCACTTCTGGCTCACGTTCGTGTGGTTCAACGTGACGTTCTTCCCAATGCACTGGGTCGGGCTGGTGGGGATGCCGCGTCGCGTGGCCGATTACGCAGGGACGTTCGGGGCTCTCAACATGGTCGTCACGATCGCCTCGTACGCGCTCGGCGCATCGGTCGTGATCTTCATGTTCAACATCATCACGAGCTGGGTGCGCGGGCCAATAGCGGGTGACAACCCGTGGCGCGCGATGACGATCGAGTGGCAGGTGACCTCGCCGCCGCCCGTCTTCAACTTCGACGAGATCCCGCAGGTCGTCGGTGGGCCGTACGAGTACGGCGTCCCCGGGGCGAAGCACGCCGTCTTGAAGGGCGGGTCGCTCCAGGAGGCGCGGGTGTGAGCGTCCAACCGAAGGTTGGCCCATGAGCAACGGGATCGCGGTCGTCCTCGTCGTCGCGAACGAGACGCTCGCGGGCGACGAGCTCGTGGACGCCGTGCGCGAGCGTGCGGTGCAGGGGCCGATCCGGGTGGTCGTGATCGCACCGATCAACGAGGCGCGGGACGCACGCGTCGTCTACGAAGACTCCCGGCGGGCGGCGGCCGGCCGGCGACTCGACAGCATGGTGATGCGCATCCGGCAGGAGGGGATCCCGGTGCTCGGCGAGGTGTTCGAGGGTGGCCCGCTGACCGCGGTCGAGGATGCGCTCGCGATCGAGCCGGTCGACGAGCTGATCGTCTCCACGCATCCCGAGGCGACCTCCGGCTGGCTGCGCAAGAAGAACCTGCTCGAGGAGATCCGTCGGGTCGCCGGCGATCGTCGCGTGACCCACGTCGTCTCGGACGTCGCGCGACGCTCGGGGCAGACGAACGTCCTCGTCCTCGCGAACGAGACCGTGATCGGCGAGCCGCTGCTGAACCGGATCCGCGCCAAGGCCGGGGATGGGCCGAGCTCTTTCCTCGTCGTGAGTCCGCAGGACGACCCGAGTGCGGCGGAGCACCCCGAGGCCGAGCGCCGGTTGCGCGAGGCGCTCGGGACGCTTCGCTCCGAGGGCATCGAGGCCCACGGTCAGGTTGCCCATCCCGACCCCTACACGGCGGCAATGGACGTGGTGAACGACGAGCGCGTCGACGAGATCATCGTCTCGACCTTCCCGGGCGAGCGCTCGGGCTGGCTCAGGCGCGATCTGGTGGAACGTCTGAAGAGGGATGCGAATGTCCCAGTCGATCATGTTGTCGCGGACCTGCCTTCGGCAGCTCCGCTAGAAAGGGCGGCTTCGTGAGAGCTGCTCTTCTAGTGGCAGCGGCTCCGAAGGAGGCGATGCCACGGTGACCGCGCATGCCGAGGAGGCTCATGCTCACGGGCACCATGGACCTCCGCCCGCGAACAGGAGCTCGCGGCTCGACCCGACGACGCTCGGGATGTTTCTCTTCATCGCCTCCGAGGCGATGCTCTTCGGGGCGTTCTTCACCGCGTACTTCTTCGTGCGGGTCGTGAACCCCGATGCGCCGGACGTCTGGCCGCCGGATCCCTACGAGTTCCCGGTGTTCGTCGCCTCGGTGAACACGGCGATCCTCGTCACCTCGAGCTTCACGATTCACTGGGCGACGCAGTCGATCAAGCGCGGCGACCGGAACGGGCTGAAGGCCGGTCTCGTGCTCACGATCCTGCTGGGGCTCGCGTTTCTGCTGACCCAGGCGATCGAGTACGCGCACGTCGGCTTCAACACCGGCGACGGGGCGTTCGCGTCGGTCTTCTTCGGGCTGACGGGGCTCCACGGCGCCCACGTGTTCGTCGGCCTGACGCTGCTCACGTTCGCGGCCGTCCGCGCCTTTCGCGGCCACTTCTCACCCGACCACTACCACGGCGTCGAGATCCCGGGGATCTACTGGCATTTCGTCGACGTGATGTGGATCGTTGTGTGGGCGGCTGTCTATCTGCTGTAGGCGCTTCCCTCCTCCGGGAAGCACGAGGTGCCCGCGCTGCGCCGGTGGAGAGCGCGACGCGCCGTGTTGATGCAAGCTTCTTTCCGGTGATTGGAACGCTCGCGAACGTACCGTTGCTCGGGCCTGGTGCTTCCCGAAGGGAAGCGCCGTGAAGAATCCTCTCCGTGACGAGGCGGCCGCCTTTCAGGTGGTGCTTGCGACCCTCGGTGGCGCGGTGCTCGTCGTGCTGGCGGCGTGGCTCTCGACCTGGCTCGGCGTCGTCGTCTTCCTCGTTCTGATCGGCGTCGCGCTCTGGGCGATCAGGGGCGGCCTGAGGCACCGTCCCTCCCAGTCGCACGTGGCGACCGAGCGCGATCCCACGCGACGCATCCTCGTGATTGCGAACGAGACGGTTGGTGGCGGCGAGCTGCTCGCGCTGCTCGGGAAGAAGGCTGCGGGTATGCGCGAGGAGGTGCTGCTCGTCTGCCCGGCGCTCAACTCGCGCGTACGCACCTGGACCTCAGACGAGGACGGGGCTCGCGTCGCTGCGCAGGCGCGGCTCGACACGAGTCTCGCGGAGCTCGCCTCGTCCGGTGTAACAGCACGTGGCGAGATCGGCGACGGCGACCCCCTCCAGGCGCTCGAGGACGCCCTCCGCGAGTTCCCGGCTGACGAGATCGTGGTCTCGACCCACCCGCCGGGCCGGTCGCACTGGCTCGAGCAGGGTGTCGTCGAGCTCGCCCGCCAGCGCTACGACGTCCCAGTAACGCACGTTGTCGTCGACCTCGACGCAGTCGGAGGTCGAGAGCCTGTGTCCGACTGAAGTCGGACACTCTCCGACGGCGTCAGCCGCCGGAGACGTACTCGGCGACGGCCTTGATCTGCTTTTCGCTGAGCTGATCCTTGAACGCGGGCATGCCGCCCTGGCCGTTCGTGATCCGGTCGATCGCGAGCTCGAGCGTCGGCTTCGACTCGTCGAGATTTGGGCCGATGTTCCCGTTCGAGCCGGCCGCCTCGAACGTGTGGCAGCCGCCGCAGCCCGCGGACGCGAAGATCGCGTTGCCGTCGTCTCCGCCACCGTCCGGCGGGGTCGGCTTGGGCGGGTTGGCCGGGTCGATCGGCTCGCCGTTGTCTCGGAGGCCGGCGACCTCGGCGACATAGGTCGCGACGTCCTCGGCGTCCTGACCCTTGAAGATGTCGGCAGGCATCCCGACCTGATCGGTCGGCGGGTCGACGACCGGGTACGCGATCTGGCCGCGCACCACCTGCTGGATCGTGTCCTCGCCGAGACCGTCGATGCGGGACTGCACGAAGGCGTAGTCGAGGTTCGGGCCGATACGCGCCGAGCTGCCCGCGTCGGCGAGGGCGTGGCAGCTGCCGCATCCCTGGGTGAAGAGCTCCTTGCCGCGAATGCTGTCGCCCGTGCCCTCGGAGTACCCGACCGTGTCGCCACAGGCTGCGACGCCGAGCCCCGCGACGACGGCGACACCGACGAGCGCGACCGCACGACGCGTCCGTCTCGAGCCGATCAGAGAAGCCCGCTGCACGCGGGGCGAGTCTAGCCCGAGGCCGCGCGGAGCTGCTTCAGCTGCTCGCGAACGATCGGCGCGCTCGGGTCGTCGGGCGCCAGCGTCAGGAAACGCTGGTACGCCTCGATCGCAGTCACCGAGTCGCCGCTCTGCTGGGCCGCCTGCGCGAGCTCGAGCTGGACGTTCGGGTCGTTCGGCTCGAGGGTGGCGATCCGCTTGTACGCGTTGACGGCGTCCGTGGTCGCGACGCCGGCGGCCTGGTAGGCGGTCGAGACGCGCTCGCTGAGCGACCCTGTGACGGCCGAGCCGATCGGGTCGTCCAGCACGGGTTGACCGGACGAGCCGAGAAGGCCAGAGAAGCTCTGGGACGGCGCACGGTACGCGGCTGCAATCTGCGCGAGCTGCCCCTCCTGCTGCCGCTCGCTCGCGAGGGCGAGATGGAGCCCCGCGAGCTGGCGGAGCGTGCCGACGTTCGCGGCGTCGAGCTCGACGGCCGTCTCGAGGGCGGCAATCGCCTCGGCGTTCTCGCCCTCGGTCTCGAGCGCAGTTGCGAGGTCGCGCCACGCCTGCGGGTCGCGCGGCCGGTCCTCCGTCTTCTCACGGGCGTCGGAGACCGACTCGACCTCACCGCCACCGGCGCCGCGGAAGATGTCACCGACACCGACGCCGCCGGCGCCGACCCCGAAGCCGACGAACCCGAGCCCGAAGACGAGCGCGAGAAACACGAAGACCCACTTCGCCTGCTTGCGCAGGCGCGGGAAGAACATGGTGTCCTCGTAGTGCTTGGGAGCGGGCGCGCTGCGTGGCGGCGTGGGTGCTACCGCAGCATCCGGCTTCGGGCTTTTCGGGCGGCTCTTCTCGTATCGGGCCATGCGCTCGTGCCTCGCCGGTAGCGGGTCTCGCCGGCTACGAGAGTAGCTGCAACCCGATCCGGCGAACCCCCGAGGACGACCGCCGTAACCGGGTCTTCAAGCGGCTCGAGCGGCGAGTCGGCGAGCGAGACGACCGTCAGATCCGCCCATTTCCCCGGGACGAGCGAGCCCACCTTCGCGTCGAGTCCGAGCACGCGCGCACCACCCAGCGTCGCGAGCTCGAGCGCCTTCTCTGCGCTCAGCGCCTCCGGCCTCCGCTCGCGTGCGCGGGCGGCGACGATCGCCGTCCGCAACTCCTCGAAGAGGTCGAAGGACGGCGTCGAGGCGGGGCTGTCGGTCGCGATCCCGACGGGAATGCCCGCGGCGAGCAGCTCCGCGAGCGGCGCCACGCCGCAGCCGAGCATCCCGTTCGAGCGGGGGCAGTGCGCGACGCCGACGCCCGTCCGGGCAAGGAGCGCGATCTCTTCCGGCTCGACGTCGACGCAGTGCGCGGCCATCACCTGGGGGCCGAGGAGGCCGTTGCCGGCGAGGAGCCTGATCCCGGTCGTCCCCGGCGGCGGCACGAGCAGCTCTGCGAAAGCAGACCAGTCGCCACTGCCGTCGTGCAGGTAGTTCCGCTCGGAGACGGATTCGGCGAGGTGCGTCGCGGTTGGCAACCCGAGCTCGGCGCACGCGCGATAGACCTCGAGCGTGCAGGTGTACGGCGCGTGCGGCGAGACGCC
>Ga0183260_10004599_pt1 | contig 10927 bp, 7 predicted proteins | sample AntDrymUQ4972206_2_FD_129768 | JGI IMG/M metagenome (GOLD analysis project Ga0183260, IMG submission 129768) | Polar desert sand microbial communities from Dry Valleys, Antarctica - metaG UQ497 (22.06) (version 2) (version 2) | ecosystem: Environmental > Terrestrial > Soil > Desert | place...
AAGGCTGATCCTTTCCAGCAAATTTGACGCGCGTGCGTTCGCTTCTGAGAACCTCAAGGCGAATTAATTTGCAGAATAGGCCGTACGCGAGTTGCCTCTGGAGTTTTCACACAGCCTCGACCCAAAGCGGCCAGTCATGCCCCTGCGCAATGCAATCATCGTTGTCGACTGAAGTCGCAACGATAATTTGTTGGCTTCGCATTTTATGGGTGCGACCGAGCGGCTAAAGCCGGACGCCGTTGCTTGATTTGACAAGCCAACCAACACGCCGATACTGACGACACCTCGTTCCGCTAGGCGGTAGGCAACCACTGCGGCCGTTCGATTCTTGCTAGCAAACGTTCGAGGTACACTTTGCACCCGGAGAAAGTCCGGGTGCTCGAGTTCGGGCCATTTGCCAAGGCTGCACGTGCGTGGCGTGGAGAAGGAAAACCGGAGACCTTCACTTTTCTCGGCTTCACGTACCTACACCGTGCAAATCGTCAGCTGAAGTGAACGCCGTCACACAACTCGATGACGCGGTCTGCGCGGAAAGGGCGTTTTTCTATAGCGTGCCAGGAATGCTGGTTCAAATCGGGATCGCCGACATGATGCACCGTTCAACATCGTTCCGCTCAGCGCTCGCGCTCGGGTGCGCCGCGTCGCTGCTGGCGCTCCCCGTGGCTGCCGCGACATTTCGCGTGGGCGCGGGCAGCACCGGGTGCACGCATGCCACGCTGCCGGAAGCGATCGCCGCTGCGGAGGCCAGCGCCGGCCGCGATGTGATCCGCGTGACGCGTAGCGTCCAATACCTGCAACAGGCAATCAGCATTGCGACCAGCCAGGAACTTGAAATCACCGGGGGCTACCTCAACTGCGAAAGCATCGCCAACGATGGCGTGACCACGACGATCAACGGCAGCGGCGGTGCGCAGGAGCCGGTTTTTCGCATTACCGGCAATTCCGGATCTCTCGTCACCCTCAAGTTCCTCACGATCACGGGTGGCGACGAAGACGGCGAGGGCAGCGGTGGGGGAATCGCCTGGATCGGCAACGGCATCCTCATCGTCGAGGACGCGACCCTCATCAACAATGTCGGGGGCTACGGCGGGGGCATCGCGGCCAAGGGCACAGGCACACTAGCCGAACTGGTGATCGGCGCCCGTACCAACATTCTGGTCAATACCGCTCGCTACAACGGCGGCGGACTGCACCTCGAAAGTCTTGAAACCACGATCAGTTCGCCCGATACGCGTATTTCATTCAATGAAGCTACGGGTGTCGGAGGCAGCGGCGGCTATGGCGGCGGTGTGCAGATCCGCGCCTGCGACTTTCACTCGATCGCCTACGTGGGCAGTCCTGGTCTACAGGGATTGGGCGTCATCTCGTCCAATCTCGCGCGCTTCGGCGGCGGCGTTGCGATCGAGGGTGGCGACGGTTGCGGTGGCGACGCGCAGATGCGCATGTACTCCACGGATGCCGACCAGCTCACGAAGATCAGCGGCAACGAGGCGAGCGTGTCTGGAGGCGCGATTTACACCTATCCAAACCTCGGAGCGAGGGCAGACGTCTCCATCTGGAACGCTTCGGTAGAAGGCAATCAGGCACCGAGCGCGGCGGCTGTCCGTCTTGGTTCCGGTGCTCAGCTGATTTTCAACTCGGAGGTCACTGCGCCCCCTTCTGACGCTGCGGCCTGCGCTCAGGGCCGAAGCTGTGGACGCATCGCCAACAACGTGAGCGCCAATGGCCGGGTGATCGATGGCGAAGCGGGCAACCTCATCCTCTTGAAACGCGCGCTCATTTCCGGCAATCGCGGTAGCGAGTTGGTGCGGCTGCACGAAGCGCAAATCGAGGAAAGTCTCATCGTGGCGAACGAGGCTTCGGCACGTCTGATCCACGTCGAATCACTGAGGCTTTTCGACTCCACCATCACCGACAATCAGGTCGGCGGATCGCACGTGCTGTCGAGTGGAGAAAACGGAAACATCGTGCGTTCGATCATCTGGCAGCCCGGCGATGCGGCGTACACCTTTAGCGGAATGAGCAACACCGGCGACATCCTCACCAACGACATCGGCAGTTTCGGTGGTTCCTCGGGTACTCGGCTTTCTTCGTCCAGCCCGCGCTTCGTGGATCCCGCGCGTGCGGACTACACCTTGCGCGCAGCTTCGCCCGCGGTCGATTTCGCGCCCCCTTCTGCATTCGCCTTCGACGCCTTCGACCTCCTCGGTCTGCCGCGCGACCGCGACATGCCCATCGTGCCGGACCGGTTTGGCGTGCGCGACATTGGCGCGTTCGAGCGTCAGGTCATCGACAACATCGTCCTTAACCGCGATTTCGAAGTCGACCTCAACCTCTGGACCGCGCCGGTGCCGGCCGCGGTGATCTGGCAGCAGGAGGGCGCCTCCAGCGTGGGCGCCGTGCGCGTCGACTTTGGCGGCGTGCCGCCACCGATAGAGGGCATCGACGCAGCGTCAGAGGGCATCGACGCAGCGTCGCCGTCATCCCCGCAGTCGCCGACTGGAAACCCGCGGCTCGCGGCGTTGATCCAGTGCATCCATTTGCCAGGCCCCGGCAACTACCGGCTCAGCGGCTTCGCACGTTCGGCGGGTGCGTTGGCTTTCGAGCGTGACGTGCTGTCCATTCGCTGGGAGTTCCGCGCACAGGGCAACGAAGAGTGCAATGGCAACGCTCCCAATCGCATCGGCGAGCACTTCATCACCAGCGGCACGGCCTGGACGTCATCCGCGACGCCTACCCTCATTTCCGTGTCGCCGGCCGAGTGGACGCGCAGCAGCTCGATTCGTCTGCAGCTCATCGTCGAGGATCGCGGCACCGTGGCACCGCCGCGTTTTAACGGCTTCTTCGACGGCATCAAACTGTTCGCCGAGGTCGCCGCTCCCACCGACCTGCTCTTCAGTAACGGCTTCGAGTAAGTGCGCCGGCGAAACCGGTGAAGCGTAAAGGGTGCGAGTCCCTGACATCAAAGGATTAGCGATCCATGAATGTCCCCGAGTCATGCGTTGGCCATCGTGAGGTGTCCGGCGAAGCGTTGACAGGGGTGTCGGTAGGCCAGCCATTGAGCCGCGAAAGAATCCTGATCCCGAGTGCCGACGTTTTTTACTCGACGGAAGGCAACAGTCGTGGGTGCGCTATCGCGAGCACCCACGCGCTCGGCGTGGTCGCTAGAACCTGGCATGTCGATACGCGCTTTATGCGGGAACCGGGAGATCTCCAGTCTGGCCGCGCGCGAGGGCTGCGTGTGGTCCGCATCGGGAAGGTGAGGAACCGGAGCCGATGATGCACGGACGGGAGAAGTCAGACCTTGGCGTAGTAGCGATGAAGTCGGCGAACAAGCTCTGGACGAGTGCGGAGTCGATGGAGCGAAGGCTGGGGGCCAAGGGGAACGCGCGGGAGCGGTCCACGTGCCGGACACAGCGCCGGGAAAGCGTGCAACGGTCACTTCATCGCGTGCGGCAACGAGCAAGGCAGGAACGCAAGGAACGATTCACATCCTTGCTGCATCACGTCACCGTCGATTTGCTGGACACGGCGTTCGGGGCTTTGAAGAGGAACGCAGCGGCGGGCATCGATGGCGTGTTGTGGCGGCACTACGAAGCTGATCGAGAGACGAATCTACGCGGTTTGCATGACCGCCTGCACCGTGGCACGTATCGACCGAAGGCGTCGCGACGGCAGTACATCCCGAAAGCGGATGGACGGCTACGCCCATTGGGCATCGCGGCACTGGAGGACAAGATCGTGCAGTCGGCGCTGGCGAGCGTGAACGCGGTGTACGAGGAGGATTTTCTCGGGTTCTCGTATGGGTTCCGTCCGGGACGTGGTCAGCACGATGCGCTGGATACGCTCGCGGTCGGGATGGATCGTGCGAAGGTGAACTGGGTGGTGGATGCCGATATCGAACGATTTTTCGATACGGTGGATCACGCCTGGCTGCTGCGGTTGGTGGCACACCGGATCGGTGACCCTCGGGTCCTCAGGCTGATCCGGCAATGGCTACGCGCAGGGGTCATGGACGACGGTTCGATCAAGGAGACGTTGGAAGGCACACCGCAAGGTGCGGTGATCTCGCCACTGCTGGCGAACATCTATCTGCACTACGCGTTTGACCTGTGGGCCAAACAGTGGCGGCAACGTCACGCGCAAGGTCGCATGATCGTGGTGCGCTATGCCGATGACATCGTGCTGGGGTTTGAACATCAGCAGGATGCCGAGGCGTTTCGCACTGCGCTGTGCGAACGGCTGGCGGTCTTCAAGCTCACTTTGCACCCGGAGAAAACCCGGATTCTCGAGTTCGGCCGCTTTGTCAAGGCTGCACGTGCGTGGCGTGGCGAACGCAAACCGGAGACGTTCACTTTTCTCGGCTTCACGCACATCTGTGCGGCGGACCGCAGCGGGCGTTTCCAGCTGCAACGACACTCGCGTCGGGATCGCCTGCGGGCGACGCTGGCGCGGATCAAGTTGCTGCTCAAGCGGCGCATGCACTGGTCGATACCCGAACAAGGGCGTTGGCTGGGGCTAGTCGTACGCGGCTGGTTTGGCTTTCACGCGGTGCCTACCAATTTCCGGGCGCTGGATGCGTTCCGACATCACGTCGTCGTGCTGTGGCGACGCACTTTGAATCGACGCAGTCAGAAAGCCAACACTCCCTGGACTCGCATGACCCGGATCGCATCGGATTTCCTGCCCGCTGCACGCATCAGCCACCCGTGGCCGAGCGTGCGCTTTGCCGCCACACACCCAAGGTGGGAGTCCGGTGCGTCAAACACGCCCGCCGGGATCTGTGCGGGGGGCGGGCCGTAAGGCGCGTCTCTACCGCGATCGGCGGGCGACCGCGATTGCGCCCCCCGCACACGACACTGCGCGGGTCCACCAGATTGAATGGCCCCGTGTTTCGTAGACAGCTCTTTCGAAGCATTTGCGGAGCCGATTGCGAACGGCTGCTTTTGGCCGGTGTGCGACCGATCGTGCAGATGCGCACGCGACTTCCGGTAAGGCTCGCTGTTGCACCGCGGACCAGCGGGCGGTGAACGACCCAAGGCAAACCCCGAAAACTTAAGTTGACTTCAAATTTCGCAGTAATGCTGATCGCTCCGAGGTCCGGATTTCACGCCGCAAGTCCAGCGAGGGTGTAAAAAGCGAATCTGCGGGTGGCCGAGGTCTCGGATGCGAACCTTTCTTCTATCTGTCGCGGGGATGACCGCAGTTTCGTGTGCCTGCAGTCTATGGGCCATTGACCTCGGATTCCCTGACGGCATCCACGTCCATAGAGTTGCTGGGTCGGGCCTCCTTGTGCCGGTGGGCGACGCGAACGCCGATGGAATGGACGACCTGGCAAAAAACAACCCGCGTGCCTCTCCCCAGACAGGCAGTTGCCTGCTCGCAGTTTATGGCGCACTCACGCACCCTCCGACGCGAGTTGTGCCCGCTGTGGGCGGTCAGTTCTGTTCCAACGGAAACACCGATCAGGAACTTCCCATGCCACGATTTAGCTCCAGTTTTTGCGGGGCGGGCAGCAACTCGATAGTTTTTGGGGGGAACGGATACAACGATGGTCAGTTGCACTCCATGCCGAAATTCGGAAGAGTCGACTTCCAGACGATATTCAGAAACTGCGGCGGGGGAACGCTTTCCAAAGTTGGGGACATGACAGGGGATGGGGCGGAAGAACTTTGGGTGGGCCAAGGTTTTGGCGGACGCTTCCTCCGCTCCCCATGCGGTCCGGGTGTCCATCAGTGTGGACCGGCCGTAGACGTCGCGAACGCGGGAGGGCTAGCGCCTACGGCCGTCAATCTTGGGGACGTCGGAGGTAGCGCCTCTCCAGACGTCGCGTTCAGTTCTTCGAATACGGTTTTCGCATTGTTCAACATGTCTCACGCCAACCTTTCCGAGATGACGGCGGCGCAAGGCTTCCGAGTCTCATCTGCTCTAAGCGGATCCGTGAGTGCAATCGTCGGCAACGTTGACTTCAACGGAGACGGGCTTCTCGACATAGGCATCGGGTATGGCGGCGCATCGACTTCAGGTCTAACGAGCAACGGTCGCGTCTATGTCGTGTATGGCCGCACTGGGGGATTTCCGTTTGAAACAGATCTGGACGCGCCGAGCCCCCACGTTTCACGGATCGACGGAATTGCGAGCCAACAGTCCTTGGGCTCTCGCCTTGCCGCACCGGATTTCGATGATGATGGGACCGACGATATTGTGATCAGCGGGGACCTCGGCGAAGCGTATGTGCTCTTCGGTCAAGGCGAACGGTTCGAGAACGGTCCCATCTCGACGCTCGTGGAAAATGCTGCCGTCATCCGCATGCCCAGTCCTCGCGCCGTCGATGCTGTCGCGTCAGGATTCGATTTCAACGACGACGGACGAGAAGACTTGGGCTTGAGCTTCGGTAACGACTACTTCGTCGTCTTCGGACGCTCCAACAGTCTGTTCTCGAGTTCCTTCGAAGAATAGTCGTTGTCTTACACGTAAACGCGCCGCAGTATTTCCCCGCCGACCAGCAGTTTTGCGACCGGCCGACTCTCGCTTTCCTCCAGCCGCGATGGCTCTGGCGTGATAACTGATTCACACACGCGCTTCTTTTCCCTTGCCCAATCTACTTCGATGTTCGTACAAGTCGAATCGAGGCTTATCGGATGCGGGCAAGTGGTGTCTACCGGGGGTCGCCAACTGGGCATTCTGAAGATTCAGTGAGTCGCCTCGCTCGCGCATCGTTCAGGGTGCGGCGAAACTTGCCGGAGACGGTGCGCGCGTGACCATGGCGGCCGATGCAGGAGCGCGGAGCAGTCTCTCGCGTCGCTGCGTGAAAAAAGGCGTCGTGCGGTCGACGCGCGAGCCATCCTCGATCAGGTCGTGCGCTTTCGTAGACAGCCTTTTCGGGATGTTTGCGGAGTCGATGGCGACCGGCTGCTTTTGGCCGAAGAGCGCCCGTTGAGCAGGCGCCCTCGGCTCCTTGCGCCTAGACCTCGGTTTGCTCGGCCATCTCCAGCGCGTCGTCGACCTCGATTCCGAGGTAACGCACCGTGCTCTCCAGCTTGGTGTGGCCCAGAAGGAGTTGCACCGCCCGGAGGTTCTTCGTCCGGCGATAGATGAGTGACGCCTTCGTCCGACGCATCGTATGCGTTCCATACGCTGTGTCGTCCAATCCGATTCCTGCAACCCAACGGTGAACAATCCGTGCGTACTGCCGAGCCGAGAGATGGGGAGAGTCATGTATGCGACTGGGGAACAGTGCGTTGTCAGGCTGAAGCTTCGCGAGCTCGACCCAGGCTCGGACCGCTTTTCTGGTTTGCTCAGTGATCTCGAACTGAACCGGTCTCTTGGTCTTCTGCTGCATGACGATCGCCCGGCTGGCGATCTGTGTGCCATGTGCGATGTCGCGCACCTTCAGCTTGACGAGGTCACACGCTCGGAGCTTCGAATCGATGGCAAGGTTGAACAATGCGAGGTCTCGCGACTCATGGCCAAGCTGGAGCCGCACTCGTATGGCCCAAATGTCGCCTAGTCTGAGCGGCGCTTTCTGGCCAGTCAGTTTTCCTTTGTTCCAAGGGCTGCGTTGCTTGTTGTCAGACACGTTCATGGGGATCCCCACTGCTTGGGGGACACCCAGCTTGCGCCTCAGGCCGGCGAGCCCGTTGTGAGGACGACTCCGGCGGCCCGTGTTCGACCCATTAAGGACATGGCCAGTCGAACAGTTTCGCTAGTTCATCGCGGGATTGGTGTCAGCAGCTCATCCAAGCCCTCAGTCGCGAACACGTCCGGCTCGCGCTTGGCCATGCAGGAGCGATCGATTTGCAACGCTGGGGCGGCGAGGAATGCCGCTGCAATAGCGCGAGTGCACTCATCGATCCCCATTGGCCCATGCGCTGCTCCTTCAACCTCTACCAGTGTGGCGCGCGTCAAGAAGCGCATGGCTTGATAAGCATCCACCGTGGGCGTCGCAGGATCGAGCGAGCCGGCATATATCAATGTGGGGATGTCGCTAGCTACCGGCGCGAAGAATGCGGGGTTCGCAAAGCCGGGGCGGAAGGCTGCGCAAAGCTTATCCCAGCCGTCGTCCGGCGATGCTGACACCAGTGCCGGAAAGAGCCTGCGAGCGCGCGCAAACCATTCCGTTGTGCGCCCTGATTCATGACAACTGATCGCCATTCCCTGCGCCGGAGAGTAGCCACCAAAGCTGTCGCCGCTGGCATATTTTGCCACCATCTTCTTGATGGTCGCCTCGTCGCCCGAATGCGCGCGATCGATCGCCAGCGGCACGAAGAGCACAGTGCTGGAGCGCACGGCCATGGGCCAAAGGGCTTTGGCGAATTGCCGCCCGGTAATCACTTTCTTGCCGTCTCTCAGCGGCGTACGTTCGAGCCGAGCTAGCGTAGTTTCCAGCTTTGGAAGGAGCGGTCCGAATCGTTTGAAGCAGGCAGCCTGCGCGGCGCATTGGCGATCGATGGCAGCGTACGCGGCCGCTGTGCTCGACGCCTGTTCGGCCCAGGTAACGCTATTGGGTGGGTAGGGGGAATTGAGAATGACCGACCGGATCGAATTCGGCGAAGTCCGCATTGCGTGAAGCGCTACCAGCGAGCCGTAGCTGATCGACATCAGGTTCCATTTGCTGACGTCGAACGCCTGCCGCAGCGTTTCCATGTCCGACACCGTTGCGTTCGTGGAGTAGGCATCAAGGTCTGCACCGGTCCGCTGGAGTTCGGAGCGACATTTCGCAAATGCCGCGCGGCTGCGATCATCTTCCTTGACCGGGTCGAGGCCCTCGGCCTCGATCGAGTTGAGGCGCTTCGCAAGATCCGGGCAGAGAGATTCTTCCGATCTCCCCGAGCCGCGCTGATCAAAAACTATTACATCGCGTCCCTGACGAAGCATCGCCATGGACTTGCTCTCGGCAAGATGGGGCAGGATCTCTTCAACCGTAGCGATGCCTGGCCCGCCATTGATATAGAGAATTGGATCGTCAGGTCGCTTCGGGCCAGTAGCTTGGATGCGGGCCGTCCACAGGCGGATGGACTTGCCATATGGTGAATCGTGTCGCAGCGGTACTGCTACCCAGCCGCAATGTATTTCGTGTTTCGGTTCGAGCCCCGAGGAGACATTTTCCATGGCACAAGGCGCGGGTTGAAATACGCCAACGGCGGTTGCGAGCATCGCTGCGATCATGACTTGCCCTCGTTACTTGGAGGTTTCCGCGTTTTCGCCCTACGGACCAAAGCCGGGCGCATTTGGCGAGGCAAGCCAATTCCGCCACGTGCGGGGCAAGCCCGAATCGAATTGTCCTCTTTCCACCCGCTTGCGACCGATCGCGCAGATGCGCACGCGAATCCTGGTTGCGTTCGCCGCTGCACCCGCCGGCTACCGGGCGGTGAACGACCCTAAGCCGTCACTCGAAAGTGCAACCTGAAGACTCATATCGCCGCCTCCCCACGAGGTCGGTACCTTGGAGACGACGAAGTTTCCGGGGGACTCCCCCACGTGAGGAGGCGACGACGATGGCACTGTATGCGGGTATCGATTTGCATTCCACTAACAGCGTGGTGGCGATCATCGATGAGCAGGACACGCTGAAGTACTGCAAGCGACTGCCGAACGATCTGGGCACGATTCGCAAGGTCCTGGCACCGTTTCGCGATGACCTTTGCAGCGTGGTGATCGAGTCGACGTACAACTGGTACTGGTTGCTCGATGGTCTGTTGGAGACGGGGTACCCGGCGAAGCTGGCGCACACCGCGGCGATCGCGCAGTACGCCGGGCTCAAGCACGGCGACGACGACAGCGACGCGCGGCATCTGGCCAATCTGGATCGGCTGAAGATTCTGCCGGAGGGGTATGTGTATCCGCGCGAGCAGCGGCGGCTGCGCGATTTGCTGCGGCAGCGACTGCGGCTGGTGCAGCAGTCGACAGGATTGCTGCACACAGTGCAGGGTCAGGTGTCGCGCCTGACCGGTCACGGCTTAAGCGCCAACGCTTTCCGCAAACTGGATGCTGACGCGATCGAACGCTTGCTGCCGCACGCACTGGATCGCCACGCCGCGTGGGCGCCGATCCACGTGTGGGACGCGGCGCGGGCCGAGATCGAAGCCATCGAAGCGGTGGTGCACAAGGCGCTGCGCGAGCGTGAGGATTACGGAAAGCTCAAGACCGCGCCCGGCATCGGCCCCATTCTCGGGCCGACGATTCTGCTTGAGACCGGACCGATCGAACGCTTCAAGAGCGTCGGCGACTATGCCAGCTACTGCCGCATGGTCCAGGCCACGCGTATCTCGAACGGCAAGAAGAAAGGCGAAGGCAACCGCCGCTCCGGCAATCGCTTTCTGTGCTGGGCGTACATGGAAGGTGCGACCTTTGCGAAACGCTACTACCCCGCCGTCCAGCGCTGGTACGACCGCAAGGCCAGCAAGCGTCACAAGGTGCTCGCCCTCAAGGCGGTTGCGCACAAACTCGCGCGCGGTTGCTACCACGTGCTGCGCGATCACAAGGACTTCGATATCGAACGCGCCTTCCGTTAATGCTCGGCGGTCGCGAGTCCGGCAAGGGGTTGGTTTCGAACCAATAGATCTGAATGACCGCGACCGTCGAGCTCCCGTGTTGCAAGCGACGCCGCCCGTCGATCGAGCCCGATAAGGTTGGGCAGTGCGCAAGCACTGAACCCCGAATCTGTGCCGCAATTCATCGCACGTGGACGAACCCGACGGCGACCAACGAGTGATTGGCGTCGGCTGCGTCAGCAGTCGACAAGAGTCGCGATCAAACCATCGATCGCAACCTCAAGCCAGAAGGGTGACTGATGCGGTGTCGTCCACCGCCTCGCAAGACATCACTCCGGGAGTCGGCAACGCGCACGCGGGAACGCCTCGAGCCACCGCGCCAGCCGTGCGCGACGCCATACTGCGCGCTGCTTGACTCCGGCGGCTAAATGGTG
>Ga0183260_10004600_pt1 | contig 10925 bp, 9 predicted proteins | sample AntDrymUQ4972206_2_FD_129768 | JGI IMG/M metagenome (GOLD analysis project Ga0183260, IMG submission 129768) | Polar desert sand microbial communities from Dry Valleys, Antarctica - metaG UQ497 (22.06) (version 2) (version 2) | ecosystem: Environmental > Terrestrial > Soil > Desert | place...
ATAGAGGTCGAGGGCGTGGTCGAGGCGGTCCTGCAGCACAGGCGACGGCCGGCCGTCGTACTGGGCGGCGCCGAGGACGACGATGGCGTCGGCTGGGCGAGCCCCGTCGCTCCGACTGGCTTGGTACACCTGGGCGAAGGTGACGCCGAGGTAGGCCATCATCAGCACGGCCGCCAGCAGGGCTCCTCGCACCAACCGCCGGGGCCAGCGCGGTGGGGCCAGCCGCGTCACAGCCGCTCGCTCGCCGCCTGGAGCCGGCGCATCGTGCGCTCCTTGCCCAACGCCTCCAGCGACTCGAACAGGGGCGGCCCGACCGATCGGCCGGTGGTGGCCACCCGCACCGGGCCCTGCGCCTTGCTCAGGTGGGCGTGGCCCTCGGCGTTGACGAGGCCGACCGTCACGGCGGCGCCCTCGATGGCGGTCCGGATGCTCTCGGCCGCCCATGGCTCGAGGTCGGCCAGCGCGGTGCGGGTCGCCTGCAGCATCTCGGGGGCGGCCTTGCCCTTGACCATGGCCTTGGTCCACGCGTCCTCGTCGATCTCGAGGGGGGCGTCGAGCAGGAAGGCGATCATCGGCTCCACCTCGACGAGGAGGCGCACCCGCTCCTGCACCAGCGCCGCCACCGGCGTCAGCACCTCGAGGGTGGCGTCGCCGTGGGTGAGGAAGGGGCGGGCCTCGTCGACGAACTGCTCGATCGGCAGGGCGCGGAGGTGCTCAGCGTTGACGTGCAGCAGCTTCTTGACGTCGAAGAAGGCCGGCGCCGAGCTCACGTCCTCCAGGCGGAACTGCTCCTGGATCTCCGCCAGAGGGCGCACCTCGATGTCGTCCTTCGGTCCCCAGCCGAGCAGGGCCAGGTAGTTCACCACGGCGCTGGGCAGGTAGCCCTGGTCCTTGAAGTCCTGGACAGAGACGGAGTCGCGTCGCTTCGACAGCTTCTTGCGCTGCTCGTTGACGAGCACTGGCAGGTGGGCGAAGACGGGGCGGTGGTCCAGCCCGAGGGCGTCGGCGAGGCCCAGGTACTTGGGGGTGCCGTTGACGTGCTCCTCGCCTCGCACCACGTGGGTGATGCCCATGTCGGCGTCGTCCACCACGTTGGCCAGGAGGAAGGTGGGCGTGCCGGTGGAGCGCAGGAGCACGAAGTCTTCCAGCGTCTTGTGCTCGACGGTCACCTGGCCGCGGACCACGTCGTCGAAGGTGGTGGCACCGTCGTCGGCGGTGCGGAAGCGCAGGGCGGTGGACGGGCTCCGCTCGAGCTGGCGGTCCCGGCAGAAGCCGTCGTAACCGGGCGGCCCGCCGCGCTGCTTGGCCCGGGCCTGGACCTCCTCGGTCGTGCAGTCACACCAGTAGGCCCGACCCTTGGCGAGCAACCGCTCCGCGGCGTCGGCGTAGAGGCCAGCCCGGTCGCTCTGGTGGACCGGGTCCCCGTCCCAGCGCAGGCCCAGCCACTCGAGCATGTCGAGGATGTTCTGGGTGAGCTCGGGGCGGTTGCGCTCGGTGTCGGTGTCCTCGATGCGCAGCAGGAGCTCCCCCCCGGACTGGCGGGCGAACAGCCAGTTGAAGAGCACCGTGCGGGCCCCGCCGACGTGCAGGTAGCCGGTGGGCGACGGCGCGAACCGGAGGCGAGGAGGCGACGAGCTCACCGTCCGAGGGTACCGGCCGTCCGACGACGACCTGGGATCAGTCGATGGCGGCGGGGAGATCGCCGAGCCACGAGCGCCAGCGGCTGCGGTGGAGCTCGGTGACCTGCGCCGGCGTCATCCGGAGGGCGTCCTCGGACACCAGATCGACGATGCGGCGCAGCTCGGCGTAGTGGTGCGGGTGCCACACCTCCTCGAAGAGCGGCTTGCGCACGGCCACCAGCTCCTTGGGCGCCTCGGCGAGGAACCCCCAGAGGGTGAGGGCGACGGTGAGGTCGTGGACGACGGGCGCCCGACCGAAGAGGGACGCTCGCCGCAGGGCCACCCCGACCGCCCCCGCCAGGGCGTCCTTCTCGTGCTCGCCCGGCGTCAGGGTGAGCTGGCCCTCGAAGCGGCGGGCCAGCGAGAGCATGTAGCCCTGGTCGGGTCCTTGGTTGCCGAGGCGCTGCCCTCGGGGCTGACCACCTTCGACGACCTCGCCGACCCGGTCGGACAGCCACGGCTGCGGCCGCCGCGGCGGCGACTCATACCCTCGGACAGGTCGGTTCCGGTCGACGGGTACGTGCTCCGGCGCAGCCATCGGCGCAGCGTAGGTGCCGCGACCGCTCGAGCCCGAACCCCGCGCCCGTTGGTTGGCGAAGCCCACCGGTGGGCGCTCCGGCCGACGGTGAGCGCAGCGAGCTTCGTCGACCGGCACAGCAGACAGCGGCGCAGCCGCCTCGCCCTACGAAGCGCCGCGGCTGTGGATGAGGCCCCACACGAGGGCGTCGGTGAGGGCCTGCCAGGACGCCTCGATGATGTTGGTGGACACACCGATGGTGGTCCAGGCCAGCTCGCCGTCGGTGGAGTCGATGAGCACGCGCACGACGGCGTCGGTGTCGGCCACGCCGTCGAGGATGCGCACCCGGTAGTCGGTGAGGTGGATGTGGTCGAGCCGGGGGTAGTCGCCCACGAGGACGCGGCGCAGGGCCTGGTCCAGGGCGTTGACCGGGCCGTTGCCCTCGCCCACCGCGATCAGTCGTTCGTCGTCGACCCAGAGCTTGACGGTGGCCTCGGTGTCGATGGTGGGCCGGGCGCCGGCAGCCGTCGGCGCCCGGTGGTAGGTGGTGGCCCGGTAGCCCTCGACGCTGAAGTAGGTCTGGGCCCAGCCGGTGGCCGCCCGCATCAGCAGCTCCAGGCTGGCGTCGGCCGCCTCGAACACGTAGCCGTCGGCCTCCAGGCGCTTGAGGTCCTCGGAGAGCCGACCGGCGGCCCGGTCGTCGAGGTCGACGCCGAGCTCCTTGGCCTTCATCACCATGCCGGCCCGGCCGCCGAGGTCGCTCACCAGCACGCGCGTGCCGTTGCCGACCAGCTCGGGCTAGATGTGCTCGTAGGTGACACCCCCGGCCTTGCCGAGGGCCGAGGTGTGCAGCCCGCCCTTGTGGGCGAAGGCCGACATGCCGACGTACGGATCGGCGGCGTGGGGCGGCAGGTTCACCAGCTCGGCCACGTGCCGGCTGACCGCGGTGAGGCGCTCGAGGCGCCCCTCGGGGAGACAGCGCACGCCGAGCTTGAGCTCGAGGTTGGGGATGCAGGTCATGAGGTTGGCGTTGCCGGTGCGCTCGCCGTAGCCGTTGACGGTGCCCTGGAGCTGGGTTGCCCCACCCAGCACGCCGGCTAGCGAGTTGGCCACCGCGCAGCCGGAGTCGTTCTGGGTGTGGATGCCGAGCGGCTGGTCGGCCCCGAAGAAGGCGTGCACCTGGCCGACGACCCGCTGCACGTCGTGGGGCAGGGCGCCGCCGTTGGTGTCGCACATGACGAGGCAGTCGGCCCCGTTGGTGGCGGCCGCCTCCAGGACGCGCAGGGCGTACTCGGCGTTGGCCTCGTAGCCGTCGAAGAAGTGCTCGGCGTCGAAGAACACCCGCAGGCCGGCCGCCTTCAGGAACTGCACGCTCTCGCCCACCATGGCCACGCCCTCCTCGAGGGTGGTGCCCAGGGCGTTGGTGACGTGGAAGTCCCAGCTCTTGCCCACGATGCAGGCGGTGGAGGTACCGGCGTTGACGAGGGCGAGCAGGGTGGGGTCGACGTCGACCTTGCCGGCCGGGCGTCGGGTGGAGCCGAAGGCCACGAGGGTGGCCGTCTCCAGGTGGAGCTCGGTGCCGGCGCGCCGGAAGAACTCCTCGTCCTTGGGGTTGGCCTGCGGGTAGCCGCCCTCGATCCAGGCCACGCCGAGCCAGTCGAGCTGCTCGGCCACCTTCAGCTTGTCCTCGACGGTGAGGGAGATGCCCTCGAACTGGGCCCCGTCCCGCAGGGTCGTGTCGAAGACGTCGATCGAGGTCGGGAGGTCTACCGGCACAGCTCGACCCAGTCCTTGTACTTGTCGTTCTGGCCCCGGACCACCCGGCCGTACTCCTCGCCGATGGCCGTCGTCATCGGGCCGGGCGAGGGGATGGTGCGCTCGTCGACGGAGGCCACCGCGCTGACCTCGGCGGCGGTGCCCACCACGAACATCTCCTCGGCCACGTAGAGGTCGCTGCGGGTGAGCTCACCGAAGACGACGTCGAAGCCCATGTCCTTGGCCAGCTGGATGACGGTGTCCTGGGTGATCCCCTCCAGGGCGCCGGCCGACAGGGGCGGGGTGATGAGGCGGCCGTGGCGGGCGACGAAGATGTTCTCGCCGGTGCACTCGGCCACGAAGCCCTGGGGGTTCAGCAGCAGCGCCTCGTCGTAGCCGGCCTTGAGGGCCTCGACCTTGGCCAGGCTCGAGTTGACGTAGTTGCCGGTGGTCTTGGCCGCCGGCGGCATGGTGTTGTGGTCGTGGCGCGTCCAGCTGCTGATCTTCATGCGAACGCCCTTGGTCAGGGCGTCGTCACCGAGGTAGGCGCCCCACGGCCAGCAGGCGATCGACACGTCGACCGAGCAGGGCAGGGTGTTGAGGCCCATCTCCCCGTAGCCGAAGTAGGCGATGGGGCGGATGTAGCAACCGGGAAGACCAGTGCTGGCGACGGTGTCCTTGGTGGCCTGCACGAGCTCCTCCGCGGAGTAGGGGATCTCCATGCCGAGGATGTGGGCGGAGCGGAAGAGGCGCTCGATGTGGTCCGTGAGCCGGAACACGCCGGGGCCGTCGGCGGTCTCGTAGGCGCGGATCCCCTCGAACACGCCCATGCCGTAGTGGAGGGTGTGGGTGAGGATGTGGATGCGGGCGTCGTCCCAGGCGACCAGCTCGCCGTTCATCCAGATCTTCTCGGTGGGGGTGATGGGCATGGGCGGGGTCCTTACAGGCGGGCGGCGACCAGGTCGCCGATCTCGGAGGTGGAGCCACCGACGGTGGTGGCTTCGTCATTGGAGGCATCGGCGCAGGCCTTTCGGACGCGGTCGGCCGCGTCGCCTTCGCCAAGGTGGTCGAGCATGAGGGCCGCCGACAGGATGGCGGCGACCGGGTTGGCCTTGGCCTGGCCGGCGATGTCGGGCGCCGAGCCGTGCACGGGCTCGAACATCGACGGACCCGTGCAGGCGGGGTTCAGGTTGGCGCTCGAGGCGAACCCGATCCCCCCGGATACGGCGCCGCCGAGGTCGGTGAGGATGTCGCCGAAGAGGTTGTCGGTGACGACGACGTCGTACTGCTGGGGTGACTGGACGAAGTAGATGCAGGCGGCGTCGACGTGGTTGTAGGCGGTGGTGACCTCGGGGTGCTCGGCGGCGACCTCATCGAAGGTGCGCTGCCAGAGGTCCCCGGCGAAGGTCAGCACGTTGGTCTTGTGCACCAGCGTGAGGTGCTTGCGGGGACGGCTCTCGGCCAGCTCGAAGGCGTAGCGGACGCAGCGCTCGACGCCGTGGCGGGTGTTCACCGAGCCCTGGGTGGCCACCTCCTGCGGCGTGCCCTGGCGGAGGACGCCGCCCTCGCCGACGTAGGGACCCTCGGTGTTCTCCCGGATGACGACCATGTCGATGTCGTTGTCGGGGTAGGTGAAGGGCCGCTGGTTGATGTAGAGGTCGAGCTCGAACCGCATCTTGAGCAGCAGCCCCCGCTCGATCACGCCGGGCGGCACGCCGGGGGTGCCCACGGCGCCGAGCAGCAGGGCGTCCAGCCCCCTCCACTCCTCCAGCACCTCGTCGGGCAGGACGGTGCCATCGCGCAGGTAGCGGGCGCCGCCGAGGTCGTAGTCGACCGTGTCCAGCGCCACGCCGGCCGCCCGCACGACCTTGAGCGCCTCCGCGATGACCTCAGGACCGATCCCGTCGCCCCCGATGACCCCGACCTTGTGACCCACGAGAACCCCTTGCCTCCAGAACGGAAAAACCGCCCACCGGAGGCGGACGGTTGAGAGCGCACGCTGCGACGAGCGTGCGCTACACGATGATGACTACGGCCTGGTCGTGCATCGACATCCCGGGCAGTGTCCCCCTCCGGTCGAGGTGGAGTCAAGCAGGTACGGTCCGCCGCATGCGCACCCCCATGACCATCGGCGGACACCTGGATCGGGCCGCCCTCGTCTACGGCGACCGCATCGGCATCGTCGACGAACCCGATGCTCCGGGCGGCAGCCTCGGAGCGGTCACCTACCGGCGCATGCGGGGGCTGGCCCGGGCCCAGGCGGCCGGGCTCGACACCCGCGGCATCGGGCGCGGGGAGCGGGTGGCGGTGCTGTCCCAGAACGCCGGGCGGCTGCTCACCTCCTTCTTCGGAGTCAGCGGCTACGGGCGGGTGCTGGTGCCGATCAACTTCCGGCTCTCCCCCACCGAGATCCAGTACATCCTCGAGCACTCGGGTGCCTCGGTGCTCCTGGTCGACCCGGAGCTGGCGGAGTCCGTCGCTCACCTGCCGGTCGCCCATCGGATCGTCCTCGGCACCGACACCGACGGCGAGCTCTACCCGCAGGGAGTCGAGCCCCAGCCCTGGGACGACCAGGACGAGGAGGCCACCGCCACCATCAACTACACGAGCGGCACCACCGCCCGCCCCAAGGGCGTGGAGATGTCGCACCGGAACCTGTGGAGCAACGCGGCCATCTTCGGCTGGCACACCGGCGTGAGCGACCGCGACTCCTATCTGCACACCCTGCCCATGTTCCACTGCAACGGCTGGGGGATGCCCTACGCCCTCACCGCCATGGGCGTACCGCAGGTGGTGCTGCGCAAGGTCGACGGCACCGACATCCTCCGACGCATCGAGGAGCACGGGGTCACGTTGCTGTGCGGGGCGCCGGCCGTCGTGGCCATGGTGCTGGAGGCGGCGGCCAGCTGGGCCGGGCCGATCCCCGGCCACGGCCGCACGCGGATCGTGGTGGCCGGCGCCCCACCGCCCACCCGCACCGTCGAGCGGATCGAGACCGAGCTGGGCTGGGAGATGGTCCAGATCTACGGCCTCACCGAGACCGCGCCGCTGCTCACCATCAACCGCACCCGTTCGGAGTGGGACGACCTGTCCTCCGCCGACCGCGCCTCGAAGCTCTCCCGGGCCGGCGTCCCCGCCATCGGCATCGATGTCGTGGTCGATGGCCAGGGCGAGATCCTGGCCCGGGGCAACCACGTCCTCAAGAGCTACTGGAACCAGCCCGAGGCCACCGACGACGCCCTGGACGGCGGCTGGTTCCACACCGGCGACGGCGGCGACCTCGATGACGGCGGCTACCTCACGATCAGCGATCGCAAGAAGGACGTCATCATCTCCGGGGGCGAGAACGTCAGCTCCATCGAGGTGGAGGACGCGCTGTTCTCCCATCCGTCGGTGGGAGAGGTCTGCGTGATCGGCGTGCCCGACGAGCGCTGGGGCGAGACGATCAAGGCGCTGGTCGTGCTGGCACCCGGCACCGCCGCCACGGAGGACGAGCTACGGGCGTGGTGCAAGGAGCGCCTGGCCGGCTACAAGTGCCCCACCTCGGTGGACTTCCGCGATGAGCTGGCCCGCACCGCCACCGGCAAGCTCCAGAAGTTCAAGCTCCGCGCCCCCTACTGGGAGGGACGAGCACGGCAGGTCAACTGAGGCTCGCTAGCCTTGACGGGCCATGGCGCCGACGCACCACCTCTCCCAGAAGGCCTTCGATCGACTGAAGGCCGAGCACGATGAGCTCACCACGGTCGGGCGTGTCGACATCGCCCGCAAGATCGAGACGGCCCGCGAGCTGGGCGACCTGAAGGAGAACGGCGACTACCACGCCGCCAAGGACTTCCAGGGCCTCATGGAAGCCCGCATCCGGCAGCTGGCCTCGATGATCGAGAACTGCGAGATCGTGGAGGGCACCGACGGCGACGTGGTCGAGCCGGGCACCACCGTCGAGCTGCGATACGAGGGCGACGACGACACCGACACCTTCTTCTACGGGTCGGTCGAGGAGCGCGGGATCGACCACGACATCATCAGCCCCGGCTCTCCGCTCGGGAAGGCGCTGGTGGGCGCCAAGCCCGGCGACCAGGTCGACTTCGACTCCCCCACCGGCGCCACCCTCACCGTCGAGGTCGTCGCCATCTCGTGAGCCCGGCGACGGAGACGGGCACTCAGAGCTGACGGAAGGGGACGTCCTTGTCGACGCGGGGCTCGGCGGGCAGGCCGAGCGTGCGCTCGCCCATCACGTTGCGCTGGATCTCGTCGCTGCCTCCTGCGATCCGGATCGACGGAGCGCTCAGGAACGACTGCTGCCACTGAGCGGCGCCGGGGGTGTCACCCTCCAGCAACATCCCGGCGGCGCCTTGGACGGCGAGGGCCAGCTCCCCGTTGCGCTTGAGGTTCCACGCCGCGAACACCTTGCGCACCGACGACTCGGGGCCAGGCGGGAGGCCTTGGCTGGCGCGGGTGCGGCTGCGGAAGCCCAGGTACCGCATGATCTGCGCCCGGGTGTGGGCGGCGGCCAGGCCCTGTCGCACGACCGGGTGGTCGGCCACGCCGACGTCGCGCGCGAGGGCGATGAGGTCGGCGGCCACCGGGCCGCTGCCGCCGCCGCCCATCATCGTGCGCTCGTTGGCCAGGGTGGTCATGGCCACCCCCCAGCCCTTGTGGACCTCACCGAGGATGGCGGCGTGCGGGACGCGGACGTCCGTGAAGAACACCTCGCTGAAGTGCGACGCCCCCGTCATCTGCTTCAGGGGACGGACCTCGATGCCCGGCAGGTGCATGTCCACCAGGAAGTAGCTGATGCCCCGGTGCTTGGGCCGGTCGAGGTCCGTGCGGGTGAGCAGGATGCCGAGGTCGCTCTGCTGCGCCCCGGAGGTCCACACCTTCTGGCCGTTGACCACCCACTCCTCGCCGTCACGCACCGCCCGGGTGGCCAGGGCGGCGAGATCGCTCCCGGCCCCGGGCTCGCTGAAGAGCTGGCACCACACCTCGTCGCCGCGCAGGGTCGGGGGGAGGTGGCGCCGACGCTGCTTCTCGGTGCCATGGGCGATGATCGTCGGCCCGGCCATCGCCACACCGATGGCGAAGGCGTTCACGGCCAGTCCCAGCTTGGCCGCTTCCTCGGTGAAGATGGCCTGCTCGCCCGGCGTGCCGCCGCGCCCGCCACAGTCCTGTGGCCAGGTGATGCCGGCCCAGCCATGGTCGGCCAGGTAGGCCTGCCACGGCCGGGCGCGCGCGACCCAGTCCTCGTCGCCCCGCCCTCCGCTGCCCAGCACCTCCAGGGCCGGTTGGCGGGTGGACGCGTCCTCCAGCCAGGCTCGCGCTTCGGCCCGGAAGGCCACCTCCTCCGGGCTCTCGTCGAAGTCCACCCGTGCTACCGACCCGTGAAGGTGGGCGTGCGCTTCTCGATGAAGGCCATCGGGCCCTCCTTGGCATCGTCGCTCATGAACACCGGCATCCCGATCTGGGAGTCGATGCGCATCGCATCTCGCTCCGGCACACCCTCGGTGGCGCGCAGGGCCTTGAGCACGGCCTGCACCGCCACCGGACCGTTGCCCGCCACCGTCGCCGCCACCTCTCGGGCCCGCTCCAGCGCCGTACCGTCGGGGACCACCTCGCTGATGAGCCCGATGTCCTTGGCCTCGGGGGCCCGGACGTGGCGACCCGTCAGCAGGAGGTCGGCGGCGATGGCGTACGGGATCTGCCGCCGCAGCCGCACCACCGATCCGCCGAGCGGGTAGAGGCCCCAGCGCACCTCGGACACGCCGAAGCGGGCGCTCTCGCCGGCGATGCGGATGTCGGTGCCCTGGAGGATCTCGGTGCCGCCGGCCACCGCCGGTCCCTCGACGGCGGCGATGAGCGGCTTGTCGAGCAGGAACCCCTTGAGGAGCGGCTTGATCACGCCGCTCGACAGGTCGGCCGTGCCCTCGGCCTCCGCGAAGGCCTCGCCCGGGTGGGACTGCGTCATGCCCTGGAGGTCGGCGCCGGCACAGAAGCACCCGCCGGCACCGGTGAGGACGGCCACCCGGATGTCGGGGTTGGCGTTCACCTCGTCCCAGGCCTCGCCCATGGCCCGCATCATCGATGGCGACAGGGCGTTGCGTCGCTCCGGCCGGTTCATGGTGAGCACGAGCACCGGGCCATCCCGCTCGACGAGCAGGTGCTGGTCCGCGGGGGTCTCCGTCATGCGGCGGCACTGTAGGACGCCACTAGTGCGCCCGACGTCGGGCCCGCACCTCACGGGCCGAGGCGTAGGCGTCCTCGAACCGCTGGACCCGGCTGGCCCACGAGAGGTGCTGGCGGGCATGGGCCAGCGCCGCCTCGCCCCGTGCGGACAGCTCGTGCGGTCGGTTGACCGCCTCCACCAGGACCGCGACCAGCGCCGGCTCGTCGTCGGGCGGCACCAGCCAGCCGGTGGGCCGTTCCGGTTCGAGGTTGACCATGAAGGGGAACCCGCCGCTGCGCGCCGCGATGACGGGGAGCCCCACCGCCATCGCCTCGAGCGGTGCCTGCGGGTAGGAGTCGTTGACCGATGGGAGCACCAGGGCGTCGCTGACCGCCAACGCGTCGGGGAGGTCGACATGGCCCCGCCAGCCGGCGAAGAACACGCCCTCGACGCCGAGGCGGCGGGCGACCGTGACGGGGTGCTCGCCCTCCACCTCGCCGGGGTACCCACCCCACACCACCAGCGACGCCGGGCGTTCGAGCTGGGGCTGGGCGCGAGCGAAGGCCCGCAGCAGCAAGGTCAGGCGCTTGGGGGCGGTGAAGCGCCCCACGAAGATCAGGACCGTGGCATCTCCGTCGGGACCGACGAGCCGATCGAGATCCGCCTCCCCGTAGGCAACCGTTCCCGGGACGGCGCTCTCGTCCCAGCCCTGTGGGTCTTCGACCAGCCAGCGCCTGAACAGGGTCCGGCGGGCCTGACGGATCTCCGGCCGCGGGCGGAACCGTTGCACGTCGACCCCGTTCGGGACGTCCGA
>Ga0183260_10004601_pt1 | contig 10925 bp, 7 predicted proteins | sample AntDrymUQ4972206_2_FD_129768 | JGI IMG/M metagenome (GOLD analysis project Ga0183260, IMG submission 129768) | Polar desert sand microbial communities from Dry Valleys, Antarctica - metaG UQ497 (22.06) (version 2) (version 2) | ecosystem: Environmental > Terrestrial > Soil > Desert | place...
CGCCCACGAGCTGACGCCCGACGTCATCGTGCTCGCCGTGCCGGTGCGCGGTGGCGTCGCCGTGCTCGAACAGCTCAAGCACCACCCGCGCACGCGCCACATCCGCGTCTACGTCTGCGGCGCCCTGGAGGAGCGGATCGCCGCCCTGCGCGCCGGCGCCGCGGGCTTCCTGCCGCGCCCGGTCGAGGCCGACGCCCTGGCGCAGGCCTACGGTGAGGCGGACGCGTTCATCGACCGCGCGGTCCGCCGGCTGCTGATCGTCGAGGACGACGACGCGCAGCGCGACAGCATCGTCGCGCTCGTCGGCACCGGCGACGACGTCGAGGTGACCGCCACCGGCTCCAGCGAGGAGGCGCTCGCGGCGCTGGAGAACGGCGGCTTTGACTGCATCGTGCTCGACCTCAAGCTCCCCAAGACGACGGGCTTCGCGCTGCTGGACCACCTCAAGGACGACGAGCGCCACCGCGCCACGCCGGTAATCATCCACACCGGTCGCGAGCTCACCCGCCGCGAGGAGACGCGCCTGCGCCGCTACGCGGACTCGATCATCGTCAAGGACGCCGGCTCGCCCGAGCGCCTGCTCGACGAGACCGCGCTGTTCCTGCACCGCCCGCAGTCCGCGCTGCCGCCCGACAGCCGCAGGATGCTCGAGCAGCTGCACAGCGCCGATGCCGCCCTGCCCGGCAAGCGCGTGCTGATCGTCGACGACGACGTGCGCAACGTGTTCGCGTTGACCAGCGCGCTGGAGGCGCGCGGCATGGAGGTGCGCTTCGCCGAGAACGGCCGCGAGGCGATCGAGTCGCTGGACGCCGACCCCGCCGTCGACCTCGTGCTGATGGACGTGATGATGCCCGAGATGGACGGCCACGAGACGACGGCCGCGCTGCGCGCCGACGCGCGCTTCACCGACCTGCCGATCATCTCGCTGACGGCCAAGGCGATGAAGGGCGACCGCGAGAAGTCGATCGCGGCGGGCGCCTCGGACTACATCACCAAGCCGGTGGACATCGAACAGCTCATCTCGCTCATGCGGGTATGGCTGTACGGCTGAAGCCCGCAGCCGGGATGAGCGCAGACGGTCATGACGAGGCCCGCGAGCGCATCGAGATCGACCTGCTGCTCGAGGCCATCCAGCGCCGCTACGGCTACGACTTCCGCGGCTACGCGCTGGCGTCGCTGCGCCGCCGGCTGTGGCATCGCGCCTACGGGGAGGGGCTGCGGACGCTGTCGGGCCTGCAGGAGCGTGTGCTGCACGACCCGATCTGCATGGATCGCCTGCTGCGCGACCTATCGATCAACGTCACGGAGATGTTCCGCGACCCGACCTTCTACCGGGCGCTGCGCGAGCGCGTGTTCCCGCTGCTGCGCACGCATCCGTTCATCCGCGTATGGAACGCCGGCTGCTCGACCGGCGAGGAGATCTACTCGCTGGCGATCGCGCTGCACGAGGAGGGGCTGCTCGAGCGCACGCGCATCTACGCCACCGACATCGACGACACGGCGCTCGAGCGGGCCCGCGCCGGAAGCTTCGCGCTGGACAGGATGCAGCGCTACACCGAGAACTACCAGCGCGCGGGCGGCACGGCCGCGTTCTCGTCGTACTACAAGGCCTCCGGCGACTCCGTGCGCTTCGATCCTGCGCTGGCCGGCGGCATCGTCTTCGCGCAGCACAACCTCGTCACGGACGGCTCCTTCAACGAGTTTCAGCTCATCGTGTGCCGCAACGTGCTGATCTACTTCGGGCCGAAGCTGCAGGAGGAGGTGCTGAGCCTGTTCGGCGCGAGCATGACGCGCTTCGGGATCCTCGCGCTCGGCCGCAAGGAGTCGATCCGCCACTCGACGCACGCCGACGAGTACGAGCCGCTCGTCGAGAGCGAGAAGATCTTCAGGCGGCGCTCGTGAGCCCCGTCGGGCTCGTCGCGATGGGTGCCTCGTGGGGTGGCCTGCGCGCCGTCGAGACCGTGCTCGGGGCGCTGCCGCCGGACTTCCGCGCACCGGTCGTCATCGCCCAGCACCGCCAGGTCGACTCCAACGACGGCATGCTCGTGCGGCTGCTCGACGCGCGCTGCGCCCTGCGCGTCTGTGAGGCGGAGGACAAGCAGGCGCTCGATCCGGGGGTCGTCCTGATCGCGCCGCCCGACTACCACCTGCTCGTCGAGACCGGCGCCGTCGCGCTGTCGGTCGACGCGCCGCTGAACTACAGCCGCCCGTCGATCGACATCCTGTTCAGCTCGGCGGCCGACGCCTACGGCGCACGCCTGGCCGGCGTCGTCCTGACGGGCGCCAACGCCGACGGCGCGCTCGGCCTGGCGCAGATCGCCGGGCGCGGCGGCACCGCCATCGTCCAGGACCCCGAGACCGCCGAGCGGCGCGAGATGCCCGACGCCGCGCTGTGGGCCGCGCCCGAGGCGCGCGTGCTGGCGCTCGAGGAGATCGGGCCCGCGCTGGCGCAGCTCACGGCAGCCGACGCGGAGCCCGGCCCGTGATCGCCGACACCGCGATCCTGCTCGTCGACGACCGCGAGGAGAACCTGCTCGCCCTGGAGGCGATCCTCGAGCCGACGGGCTACCGGCTCGTGAAGGCACGCTCCGGCGAGGAGGCGCTGAAGGCCGTCCTGCAGGGCGACTTCGCGGCGATCCTGCTCGACGTGCAGATGCCCGGCCTCGACGGCTTCGAGACCGCGGAGCTGATCCGCACGCGCGAGCGCACGCGCAGCGTGCCGATCATCTTCGTGACGGCGATCAGCAAGGCGCCCGAGAACGTCTTTCGAGGCTACGGCGCGGGCGCGGTGGACTACCTGTTCAAGCCGGTCGACCCGGTCGTGCTGCGCTCCAAGGTCGAGGTCTTCGGCGAGCTCTATGCGCGCGGCCGCGCGCTGGCCGAGCGCGAGGCGCTGCTGCGCGCGACCTTCGAGGACGCGCCGATCGGGATGGCGCGGGCCGGCGCCGACGGGCGCCTGCGCCACGTCAACCGGGCGCTGACGCAGGCCCTCGGACGCCCCGCCGGCGAGCTGCTGGGGCGCACGCTCGACGAGCTCGGGCCGCCCGCCGACGCAGGGATCGACGCCGGGCAACGCGAGCGGCTGCTGGCCGGGCGGATCGAGCGCTACGAGGTCGAGCGGCGCCTGCGCGGGCCGCGCGGCACGACCATCCCGGTGCTCGTGAGCGCGTCGCTGGCGCGCTCGGACGGCGGCACGCGGCCCGACCTGATCCTCCATCTGCAGGACCTGCGCGAGCGCCGCCGCGCGCAGCGCGACCGCGAGCAGCTGCTCCGCGCGCAGGCGGCGCGCGCGCAGGCCGAGGCGGCCGCCGAGCGGCTGCGCATCATGCAGTCGATCGCCATCGCGGCGCTCGGCGCGGAGGATCTCGAGGAGCTGCTGCGCGAGTTGCTGGACCGCATCCTCGAGGCGCTCGACGTCGACCGCGCGGCGGTCGTGCTCACCGACGAGGCGCGCGCGCTGGTGGCCCGCGCCGCGGGCGGCGTCGACACGATCGTCGCGCGCGAGGCGCGTGCGCACGTCGATGACCTCGTCGAACGCGTCGTGCGCGAGGGCGGCCCGCTGGCGGTCGCCGACGTCGGCGCCGCCGGCCTCGACGCCAGCTCGCTCGGCCCGGCGATCACCTCGCTGCTGGCGGTGCCGCTGGCCGACGGCGAGCAGGTCATCGGCTCGATCCACGTCGGCACGTTGACGCGGCGCGACTTCGACGAGGAGACCACCGCCCTGCTGCGCTTGGCGGCCGACCGCGCGGGGCTGGCGATCGCGCGCACGCGCCTGTACGAGCGCGAGCGGCGAATCGCGGGCGAGCTGCAGCGCTCGCTGCTGCCCAAGCGGCTGCCGGTCGTGCCCGGCGTCGAGCTGGACGCCCGCTACCTGCCGGGCGTCAACGGGACGACGGTGGGCGGCGACTGGTACGACGCGATCACGCTGCCCAGCGGCCGCGTCGCGCTCGCGATCGGCGACGTCGTCGGCCGCGGCATCGCGGCGGCGGCCACGATGGGGCAGATGCGCAGCGCCCTGCGCGCGATCCTCATGCAGGCCGACCACACCGGCGCGATGGCCGACCGCCTCAACCGCTTCGCGCACGCGCTCGGGCCGGAGGCGGTGATGACGACCGTCGTGCTGGCGGTGCTCGAGCCCGCGACGGGCACGCTGCGCTACACGAACGCCGGCCACCCGCCGCCGGTGCTGGTCGACCCGGACGGCAGCGCCCGCTTCCTGGCCGACCCGCCGTCGCCGCCGATGGGCGTGCTCGCGTCGCCGCGCTATCCCGAGCACGTGGCGGTGATCGCGCCGGGCTCGACGATCGTCCTGTACACCGACGGGCTCGTCGAGGAGCCCAACGAGGTCCTCGACGTCGGCCTGGAGCGCCTGCTGCAGGCCGCGAGCGGCGCCGGCGGCGACGTCGCGGCGACGTGCGAGCGCCTGCTCGAGCGCGGCCTGCGCGGAACGGGCGCGCGCTCGGACGACGTGACGCTGCTCGCGCTGCGAATGAGCGAGACCCTCGGCGCGCGCGTGACGCTCGACGTCAGCGGCCAGTTCGGCGGGCTGTTCGCGATGCGCCAGACATTGCGCCGCTGGCTCGGCGAGACCGCCGCCGACGAGGACGAGACGGAGGACATCATCATGGCCTGCAACGAGGCGTGCGAGAACGCGGTCGAGCACGCCTACGACCTGGGCGACGACCTCTTCGACGTCGCGTTCGAGCGCGACGGCGGCGAGATCTCGATCATGGTCGGCGACAGCGGCAGCTGGCGACCGCCGCGCGACGAGCCGCACCGCGGCCGCGGGCTGAAGCTGATCGGCAAGCTCATGGACAGCGTCGACGTGCAGCCGCGCGCGGCCGGGACGACCGTGCTCATGCGCCGCCGCCTGGCCGCCGGCGAGGCGCCGTCGCCGCGCGACGCGACCACGAGCGGCAACTCGCCCGCGCCGCGCGTCAGCCGCTGAGCCGGGCCGGGCCGGGCGAGCCCGCCGTGGCGGCGGTGGTCACTCGACCGCGCGCGCCACCGCCCGCACGAACGGCGCCGCCAGCGGCTCCGCGCGCCGCACGGCCTCGGCGATCAGCAGCCCGACGACGACGTCGGCGACGTAGTGCTCGCCGAGGTACACGACCGCGAACGACGCCGCCGCGACGTACGTCCAGCCGAGCGCGCCGTACAGCGCGCTGACCTCCGACAGGCCCATCGCGGTGATCGCGGCTGAGGAGATGTGATCTGACGGCATCGAGCCCCACGGGTTGCCGGGCACCTTGCCGTCCTCGGGCGGCGGGCGCTTGAGCAGGTCGCAGACGACCTGCCGCGCCACGCGCTCGATCTCGCCGTTCATCCGGCCCTCCTTCTCGGACGCGAACCACGGCGGCGCCTCGGGCGCGAAGAAGTAGAACGGGCACGTGAGGTGGTAGGCCGCCGACAGGCGAGCGCCCGCGCGCGGCACGTACTCCTCGCGGCGCGCGAGCAGGTAGGCGAGCAGCAGCTGCGGGACGAACCACGAGCCGTAGACGACCGTCACGACGCGATCGAACGCCGTCACCTCGCCGGGGCGTCGCAGCGCGCGCTGCAGCCGCACGCCGGGCGGCACGCCCAGGCCGACGGCCGTGTCGAAGCGGATCGGCTGGTCGATCCACAGCCGCCGGCGCAGCTTCTGCGGGTCGTCGTAGGGCAGCTCCCAGCCGAGCTTGAAGAGGTGCATGTACGCGGCCGCGACGGCGGCGTAGCGGCCTCGGCCTTTCGGCACGGCGATCGCGCAGCCCAGCGGCGGCACGCAGCCCAGCGGCAGCGTCACAACCGGGTGCAGGCCGATCCGCCGGCGCGCCGCGATCAGGCCGACCGCGACCGGGACGGCCGCGGCCGCCGCGACACGCCACCCGGGGTGTGATCGCAGCTGCCGGTTGACGGCGGCCGCGGTGCCGTCGAGCAGCCGATCCAGCGAGGGCGGCAGGAGGCCGTCGGGCCCCCGCCGCCGATACTTGGCCGATCGCGTCCGCATCACCCCAGCCTGCCACAGCGTGCGACGAAATCGCTACGCGAGCGCGGGGCCTGGCGTGCCGGCCGTCATCGCAGCCCTCGCACGACGGGCGAGCCGGCGGCGATCTCGAGCGCGCGCGCCGGCGTCATGCGCGACAGCACCATGCCGTCGACGTCGCACAGCAGCACCTCGACGCGGACCGACGACGGCCCGAGCGTGAAGCGCAGCTCGCGTCCGGACTCGTGCAGCTCACGGGCGACCCGCGCCGCCACGCGCATCGCGCGCAGCGCCTCGGCGGTCGGCGCTCCGGCCGATTCGGCGTACGGCGCGTCGTGGTCCCATGGAGACGGCGGAACGTCGGAGTGCAAGACGGAGTCCTCCTGGATGTTCGACACCGCCTCCAGCAGAGCCGGTGTTGCTGCGTACACCCGTCTTCGGCCGGCGCCGCGCCACCTTGAGAGGCGGGTGCCCGCCCGTGATCACCCGGCGACGGGGCTCGGTGACCGCCTACCCCGCGTCGGCGAGCTGGCGCTGGTGCAGCGAGACGAACAGTCGCCGCACCTCGACGAGCTCCTCGCGCGGGCACGAGCGCCGCGTCAGCGCGCGCGCCGTGGTCTCCGCGAAGCGCTCGATCGCCAGGTGGCGCTCCAGCAGCGATGCGCCCGCCTGCTCGGCCACCCGCATGAACGCGCCGGTGGCCTCGTGCAGCATCCCGTAGTTGGCCGTCTGCGCCGCCGAGGCGATCGCCTCGAGCCAGCGCTCGGCGGCGTCGACGCACGCCGGGTCGATGAAGAAGCCCGTCCGCAGCTCGCCGTACAGCGTGCGCCAGCTCAGCTCGGCGAGCTGCGTGCCGTGGCTCTCGGCCAGCTGCGCGAGGCTCGGCAGCGCGCGCCGCGGCGGCTCGGTCGGAACGATCGCCGGACTACCGCGGGCGGCGAGCAGCCGGCGCACGTCGCTGACCGCGAAGCGACGATGCCCGCCGGCGGTCCGCGTCACGCCGAGGCGCCCGTCGTCGGCCCACCGGCGCGTCGTCGTGGTCGAGATGCCGAGCGCCTCGGCGGCCCGGCCGAGGCTCAGGGTGGCGCCCGTCGGCGGCGTAGCGGTGGCGTCGCGGGCGCCGTTCGGCGTGACCACCGTGGGCGCCGGCGCCGCATCCGCCGGCCCCGTGGGCACGGGGCGCGCGGATGCTGGCTCGGACCGGCGGCGCATGCCCTGATCGGCGCGCTCGGCGCGCCCGCCGCCGCGCTCGCGCGCGCGGATCACCGCGGCCGCCGCGGTCCGCATGAGCTCGCCCGTGGTGCCCACCCCGCGCTCGGTCAGCACGACGCCGACGCTGGCCGTCGTCCGCAGCTCACGGCCGCCGGCGAGCATCGGCTCGCCCAGCGCGCTCCCGATGTGGTGGCCGAGCTCGAGCAGCTGCGCCTCCGAGGCGGCGTCGGGCACCAGGACGCCGAAGTCGTCGCCGCCCAGGCGGCCCAGCGTGGCCTCCGCGGGCAGCATCCCGGCCAGCCGCACGCCGACGCCGACGAGCACCTCGTCGCCGATGCGGTGGCCGAAGCCGTCGTTGAGCTTGCCGAAGCCGTCGAGGTCGACGAGCAGCAGCCCCGTCTCGCCCTGCCCGCGACACGAGCGCTCGAGCGCCTGCTCGAGGCGGTTCTCGAACAGCGGCCGGTTCGCCAGGCCGGTGAGCGGGTCGTGCAGTCCCAGCCGCGCGATCTCCTCGTCGGCGCGCCAGCGCGCCGCGGCCGTGCCGACGACGTTCGCGATCGAGTGCGCGAAGCCGACATCGGCGGGGCCGAGCGCCGTCGCATCGGTAGCCGCGATCGCGAGCAGCCCGCTGACCGCGCCGCGCTCGGCGCGCCACGTCACGCAGAGCAGCGCGCCCATGCCGGCGGCGAAGGACAGCCCGCCGTCGGCGAGCTGGGCGAGCTCGGCGCCGCGCATGAGCAGCGACCCGTCCGCGGCGACGGCGCGGTGCAGCAGCTGCGCCTGCGCCTCGCCGGCGGGCTCGCCGTGACCCGCGAGCGGGCCGAGCCCGATCGCGGCCTCGCGCCGGACGCTGCCGGCGGCCTCCACCTCGAGCGCCACGCCGCGCTCGACCGCGAGGCCATCGACGAGGGTCGCCAGCGCGTGGGCGACGAGGTCGGGTGGCGCGGCGCCGCCGAGCGCGGTCTGGCCGAGCGCGAGGACGAGCGCCTGGCGCCCGATCCGCTCGTGGCGCTCCTGCTCGGCGCGCTTGTGGTCGGTCAGGTCGCGGACGAAGCCTGTGTAGAGCGCGGTCGGGCCGGCCCCCGCCAGGCGGGTTATCGCCAGCCCCACCGGAAACCGGGCGCCGTCCGCCCGCTGTGCCTCGAGCTCGACGCGCTGCTCGAGCAGTTCCTCGCGGCCACCCGCGAGCAGGCGGCGCAGCGCGCGGCGACACGGCTCGCGGCCAGCGGGCGGGATGACGAGCTGGGCCATGTCGGCGCCGAGGACGTCGCCGCGCACGTAGCCGAACATCCGCTCGGCGGCCGGGTTGAACTCGAGCACGACGCCGTAGGCGTCGATCGAGATGATCGCGTCGAGCGAGGCGCGCAGGACGGCGTCGTCTACGCGCGCAGCGGGAGGTGCGAGGTCCGAGGCCACTGCTGTACAGGTCGGCGCCAAACGCCCCGGCCTTGAGCGCTCGACGTGCGTGTGCGCGATCCCTGCCACGATCGTCCGGTGAAGCCGGGACCGCCACCGCTCGCCGACCCCGCCGATCCGCTGGGCAAGCTGCAGCGCGGCCTCGGGGCGGGCTACCTGTGGCTGCTGGACGCCGACCGGGCGGTCGCGCACGCACTGCTCATGCACTGCGTGTTCAACGACCCGCGCTGGGACCGCCAGCTCGACGAGCGCGACGACTACCACGCGACGCTCGCGCTCGACGTACAGCTGCACACCGGCGCGCTCGAGCTGTGGCTGCGCGACAGCGACGAGGACCACGCCGACACGACGAACGACGTGCTCGGCGTGCTCGGCCGGATGGCCGTCCGCGGGCACGCCGACGCGCGCCGCGTGCTGCGCGAGTACGTCGCCTACGGCCACTTCTGGGCGCGCGCGATCGACCAGCTGATCGGCGACCCCGGCGCCCTGCAGCAGGTCGCGCCGTGGCCGGAGGTCGTCGCCGGTCTGGACGCGGTGCTCGTCGAGCGCTTCGCCACCGACGACGCGCTCGCCGAGGCGCTGGCGGGCCTGGACCCGCGCGAGCGGCCGTGGACGATGTGGTCGGTCGAGAACCCGCGCATCGCGCGGGCGTTCGCGCTCGAGCCGCGCGGCGACGGCGGCGCCGTCGCGAGCGCACCGTCGTGGTCGGCCGCCAAGCGGCGCAATCCGCGCGAGCGCGGGCGCGAGCGTCCGGCGGGCACCCGCCCGCGTGAGATGAGCACCGCCGCCCTGCTGCAGATCGCCGAGGACTCGCGCTGGACGCAGATCGCCGACGAGCTCGCGACGCGCGACGCGCCCGCCGACGTCGAGCTGCTGCTCGCGGCCGCCAACGACCCCGCCGTGCCGATGCGCCGGGCGGCGATCCTCGCGCTCGGCCGCCAGGGGCGGCGCGAGCTGCTGGAGATCGCCGAGCGCGCCACGGCGGAGGCCGAGCGCGGCAAGCTGCAGGGCGCGATCGCGCTGGCGCTGGAGGCGATGCCGCTGTCGCAGACGCGCGCGCTGGCCCACGACTGGCTCGCGTCCGCCGACTGGGCGCGGCGGCGCAAGGCCGCGGGGATGCTCGCAACCTGGGCCGAGGACGAGGACCTCTCGCCCGCGCGGCGCGCGCTGTCCGACGAGCTGGACCTGGGCCTCGACGCCGACGTCTACGTCATCGGCTCACTGTCGGAGGCGCTCGGCCGCTGCGGCGTGCACGGCCCGTTCGAGGAGCTGCTGCGCGCTTACGAGACGATGCCCTACTCCTACGGCCGGCGCTACATCGTCGCCGCGCTGGCGGCCTCGGATCCGACGTTCGGCGGCGACGTCGCGGTCGAGTGCCTGTGGGACTGCGAGACGCAGACGCGGCGCCTGGCGGCGACGCACGTCGACGGCCGCGTGCGCCTGGCTTCCCAGCGCCTGGCGGAGCTCGCGGGCGACCGGGCCCAGGCGGCGTCGGTCCGGGCGGCCGCCGCCGAGCGCCTGCGGCGATAGGGCGGTGTCGGTTACCCGGGCGGGAACGTCCGTACGCACCGACTAAGCTGGACGCGTGACCACCTTCGCCGACCTGCGGCTCTCTCCCAGTACCCTCGCGGCCCTCGAGGACGTCGGCTACGACAAGCCGAGCCCGATCCAGGAGCAGGCGATCCCGCCGATGCTCGAAGGCCGCGACGTCATCGGACAGGCGCAGACGGGCTCCGGCAAGACCGCCGCCTTCGGCCTGCCGATCATCGAGTACGTCGACCCGAGCGAGCCCGAGGTGCAGGCGCTCGTCCTCACGCCGACGCGCGAGCTGTGCATCCAGGTCACGCAGGCGATCCGCGCCTACGCCCAGCGCAAGGGCGCCGACGTCGTCGCGGTGTTCGGCGGTGCGCCGATCCGCACCCAGCAGGCCCAGCTGAAGGCCGGCGGGCACATCGTCGTCGGCACCGTCGGACGCGTGCTCGACCTCATCAGCCGCCATTCGCTCGTGCTGGACTCGTGTCGCTTCGTCGTGCTCGACGAGGCCGACGAGATGCTCGACCTCGGCTTTCTCGAGGACGTCGAGAAGATCCTGCGCCTGACGCCCAACAGCCGCCAGACCGCGCTCTTCAGCGCGACGATGCCGCCGCCGATCCGCACGCTCGCCGACAACTACCTCTACGACCCCGAGCACGTGAAGGTCCAGTCCGCGACGCTCACCGTCGACTCGGTCGAGCAGTTCCAGGTCACGGTGAAGACGGCCGACAAGGCCGACAAGCTCGTCGAGGTGCTCGAGGCCGAGAAGCCCGACCAGGCGATCGTCTTCGCGCGCACGAAG
>Ga0183260_10004602_pt1 | contig 10924 bp, 5 predicted proteins | sample AntDrymUQ4972206_2_FD_129768 | JGI IMG/M metagenome (GOLD analysis project Ga0183260, IMG submission 129768) | Polar desert sand microbial communities from Dry Valleys, Antarctica - metaG UQ497 (22.06) (version 2) (version 2) | ecosystem: Environmental > Terrestrial > Soil > Desert | place...
CGCCGTCGGTGTCGCTCACGCCGTCGGTGTCGCTCACGCCGTCGGTCTCGCTCAGGCCGTCGGTCTGGGTCATGCCGTCCTCCTGGTGCGCAGCGAGCTGCGGCGGGCTTCGATGCGGGATCGGTTCCGGTCACCGGCCGACGGGCCGGGCGTGTCTGGGGCGCTGGTCTCGTTCGGCTGTTCGGCCGCCGCGGCCAGGGCGGCGACGGTCGGGGCCTCGTAGAGCAGGTGCGGGGGGAGGTAGTCCAGCGCGAGCGCCGCCCGGATCTGGGCGATGATCTCCATCCCGATCAAGGAGTTGCCGCCGAGTTCGAAGAAGTTGTCGTGGACGCCGACCCGGTCCAGCCCCAGCGCTTCGGTCCAGACCGTCGCGATGGCCTGCTCGGCGGGGGTCTGCGGCTCGACGTACCCGGTGGACAGCTCAGGGCGCGGATGCGCCCCGAGGGCGAGGCGGGCCTTCTTGACCGTGGCCTGGTGGCTCTGGATGGAGGAACGGCGGCTCATCGCCACCAGCGTCGGGAAGTCCTGGGTCGAGACGACGACGTGCGGCTCCCCTCCGGCCAGCACGCGTTCTAGGGTGCGGAAGCCTTCGTCGAAGCCGATGCCGAACGTCGCCCGGTAGGTGGTGAAGAAGTCCTTGGAGCCCTCGTCGTAGCTGTCCAGCCCGGTGGTCCAGCCGTTCCAGGTCCACTCGCCCCAGTCGATCGACGTGACCAGCCGGCCGGGCAGCGGATCGCTCTGGGCGTAGGCGTCGAGGAAGGCGTTGGCCGCGCAGTAGTCCACCTGCCCCGCGCCACCCCCGGTGGCCGACGTGGTGGAGGAGAACAGCACGAGGAAGTCGACGGGGACGTCGGACAGGGCCTCGACCAGCGCCCGCGAGCCGGCCACCTTGGGGGCGAGCACCTTGTCCATGTCGGCGGGGGTCTTGAACTGCATGAGCCCGACAGCCGGTACGCCGGCGCAGTGCAGGACGCCGTGCAGCTCGCCGTACGACTCGAGGGCAGCGTTCACCGCGCGCCGGACGTCGGCCGGTCGGGACACGTCCCCGGCGACGGTGACCACGTCGCCGCCGGCCGCGACCACCCGGGTGAGCCCTTCGATGCGCCGCCGTACCTCCGGGGCGGTCGTGTCGGCGGCCAGGATGGCGCCCCATTGCTCCCGGGGCGGGATCGGCGTCCGGCCCATGAGTACCAGCCGGGCGCGGTACGTCTGGGCCAGCCGCTCGGCCATCGCCAGGCCGATGCCCCCCAGCCCTCCGGTGACCAGGTAGCTGCCACCCGGCCGGATGCTCACCACCGGGGGCGCCTCGTCCAGCCGGGTCGCGTCGAGGACGTCGTACCCGGGGACCCAGCGCCGGCCGCCGCGCAGCGCGACGATCTGGTCGACGGGGTCACCGCGCAGCTCGGCCAGCAGCGTCCGGGCCGTGGTCGCGGGGTCCGTGTCGATGTCGATGTCGATCAGCCGGGTCCGCACGCCCGGGTACTCGACCGGGATCAGCCGGGTCGGGCCGACCAGCGTTCCGGTGCCGGGGCGGACCCGGTCGCCGGGCAGCACGCGCTGCCCATCGCTGGTGACCACGTCGAGGGTCCACGGCGGGAGTCCCTGGTCGGCCGCCGCCTGGGCGATGGCGAGGAGGGTGTGCAGGCCGCGCGGCAGGTCGTCGGCGTCGGCGTGGGCGTCGGCGGTCCAGAGATGGATCACCCGTTGGGGGGAGCGGCCCTCGCGGGCCAGCGCGCGCAGCACCGCGACGACGTCGGGCGCGGAGCCGGGGCGCACCGTGAAGCCGTCCGCCGTCTCGGCAAAGGCCTGCCCCGGACGCACCAACGTCACCGGGGCGGCGGCGCCGCGCAGGGGAGCGACCAGCTCGTCGGCCCGGCCCACGTCGGTGAAGACGAGCCAGGACGAGGCCTCCGGGGCGGCCGGGCGGGGCATGGTCTGCTGCCACACCGGGACCGTCGTCCAGTGCTCCTCGGGGAGTTTGGGCAGCGCGGTGAGGATGCTCGTCGGGTCGTCGAAATCGAAGGCCGGCTGACCCGCGCCCGCCGGGGCGGTCGGCTCGGCCTCCAGCCAGTACTCCTGGCGTTCGAAGGGGTACGTCGGCAGCGGGACCCGCCCCGGCGTCCAACCGGCGTCGTCGGCGTGCAGGGCCGGCCAGTCGATCGGAACGCCGGTGAGCCACAGCCGCCCGACCGACTCGGCCAGCGCGAGGTGGACGTCCCGACGGTCGGCCGCCGCGGGTAGCGTCGCCACGACGAGCGGGAACTGCGCAGGCCGGCAGGCGGGGTGTCCGCGGGTGAGGGCGCCGAGGGACTGCCCGGCGCCCAGTTCCAGCAGGACCAGGTCGCCCATACCGAGCACGTGGGCCAGCCCGGAATCGAATTGCACCGTCTCGCACATGTGCCGGGCCCAATAGCCGGGATCGGTCACCAGCTTCTCGGTCGCCAGCTCGCCTGTCACGTTGCTCAGGTAGGGCAGCGTCGGGGCGTTCAGGGTCACGTTCGCGGCGACCCAGTCGGTCAGCTCGGCCGCGGCGGGGAGCAGCATCCGGGAGTGGAAGGCGTGCGTCGTCCGCAGCCGCCGGCAGCCGACCTCAGCGGCGACCAGGCGCGCGCGCGCGGCCTCGATGGCCGGTTCGGCACCGGCCAGGACGAGCTGCGAACCGGTTCGTACGGCGACGTCCAGTTCGGCCACGAGTTCCGCGCCGAGGACGTCGTGGACGCGGGATTCGTCCGCGCCGGCGGCCAGCATGGCCCCGCCCGGCAGGGCCGCGATCAGCTCTGCCCGGTGCGCCACCAGGCGCAGGGCATCGGTGAGGGACAGCACGCCGGACAGGCAGGCGGCGACGTACTCGCCGAGGCTGTAGCCGAGCATCACCTCCGGCTGGATCCCCCAGCGCTGCAGGAGCCGGGCCAGGGCGTACTCCGCGACGAAGACCGCCGGCTGGATCCACCGCGCGTCGCCCGTCTCGTTCGCCGGCTCGGTGGACCGGCCCAGCAGGCGGGCCAGATCCGATCCGTTGTCAGTCGCCTGCGCCGGGACGAACAGGTCCGAGAGCGCCGCGGCGTCGGCCAGCCCCAGGACGGCCAGGCAGGCGTCGACGTCGGCAGCAAAGCTCGGCTCGTCGGCGTATAGGTCAGCGACCAGGCCGGGGTACTGCTCTCCCACCCCGGCGATGAGCAGCCCGACCCGACGGCCCACGACGGCGTCGGCCCGCCCGGCGCGGACAGCCGGGTCGGCCAGCTTCGCGGCGGCGCCGGTCGCCGTGTCCGAGACCACTATCCGCTTGTGGTTGAAGACCCTGCGGCCGACCTGCAGGGTGAAGGCCACGTCGCCGAGGTCGAGGTCGGGCTGTTCGGCCAGGCCGGTCGCGAGCTTCGCGCAGGCCAGGTCCGCGGCCGGCTCGGACCGGGCCGAGAGCGGGACCACCTGCCAGCGGCGTGACCGGGCCCGGCGCTCGGGGAGCAGCGGCGCCTCCTCGACGATCGCGTGCGCGTTGGTGCCGCCGGTCCCCAGGGAGCTCAGGCCGGCGATCCGCGGCCGATCGGCCTGCCGCAGCCACGGCGTCGGCTCGGCGGTGACCCGGAACGGGCTGTTCGCGAAGTCGATCTCCGGGTTCGGCGCGACGAAGTTCCGGGTGCCGGGGATCAGCTCGTGGCGCAGGGCCTGGACCACCTTGATCAGCCCGGTCGCCCCGGAGGCGCGGTCCAGGTGCCCGACGTTGGGTTTGACCGAGCCGAGCAGGCAGTACTGCTTGGTCTCGGTCGGCCCGAACGCCGCGGTCAGGGCCGCCACCTCCATCGGGTCACCGACCACGGTGGCCGTGCCGTGCGCCTCGACGTAGGAGATGTCGGCCGGGCGTACACCGGCGCGCGCCAGCGCCGCGCTGACGCAGCGGCGCTGGCCGTCGATGCTCGGCGCCTGGAAGCTGAACTTGAGCGCGCCGTCGTTGTTGATCGCCGACCCGCGCAGCACGGCCAACACGGTGTCGCGGTCGGCCACTGCCTTGTCCAGCGGCTTGAGGACGACCACGGCTATGCCGTCGCCGAACATGCTGCCGCGGGCCTGCTCGTCGAACGTGCGGACGTGGCCGTCGGGGGAGGCCTGGTTCCCCTCGTGGAACATGTAGCCGACCTGGTCGGGTACCTGGATGGACACGCCACCGGCCAGCGCCATCTCGCACTCGCCGCGGCGCAGGCTCTCGCTGGCCAGGTGGATCGCCACCAACGATGTGGAGCAGAACGTCTGCACCGTGACGCTGGGCCCCCGCAGGTCCAGGCGGTACGAGACGTTGGTGGCCAGCGCATCCTTGTCGTTGCCGACCATCAGGCCGTCGATCTCCACGCCCATGCTGAACGCGTTCGGGCGGCTGAGCAGGTAGGTGCTGATGTTCATCCCGGCGAACACGCCGACCACGCCGCGGTCCTGCGGCGTCGCGTAGCCGGCGGCCTCCAGAACCTCCCAGACGCACTCGACGAACAGCCGCTGCTGCGGGTCGGCCAGCGTCGCCTCGCGCGGGCTGCTGCCGAAGAACGCCGCATCCCAGCCACGGATGTTGTCCAGCACCGGGCGGCACCGCACGTAGTTCGGGTCGCCGAACTTCGTCGGGTCCTCACCGGCGGCGAGCAGCTGCTCGTCGGTGAACCGGGTGAACGACTCGACGCCGGTGCTGATGTTGCGCCAGAACGCGTCCACGTCCTCGGCACCCGGGAAGCGGCCGGCCATCCCGATGATGGCTATGTCCTGGATAGCGGGGTCCAGCTCGGCTGGGGTCACGGCGGGGGTCTCCCTGGTCCGGTCGGTGCGTGGTCTGGTCGGGGCTGGTGGATCTGCTCTCGTGGCGCCGGCGGTCAGAGCAGCCGGGTCCGACCCCAGCCGCGGGTCAGCCGGCGGACAGCAAAGGCGCCGGCCGCCACGCCCAGCGCCAGCAGGATCGCCGCGGGCAGCAACATCCCGCCGCCGTCACCGGCGATGGCGCGCTGCATCAGCTCCAGCGCCCAGTAGCCGGGGGAGACGTGGGCGGCGGCCTGGGCCCAGCCGGGCAGGATGGCCACCGGGACGAGCGCCCCGCCGAGCGAGCTGACGAGGAGCGCGCCGACGTCGGCGACGACGCTGAGCTCGCCCAGGCTGCGGGCGATCGTGGCCAGGGCGGCGCCGAGGGCGAGGAGGGCGAAGGCCCAGACCAGGATGGCCAGCGCGACGTAGCCGATGCTCGGCGGGATGGGCAGCCCGATCACCAGGCAGCCGTAGGTCAGCAGGACCGCCTGCTGCATGACCATGATCAGGAAGATCGGGATCGTCTTGCCCAGCAGGAGCTCGGTGGCCGAGGCGCGGCTGGAGCGCAGCCGGTCCCAGGTCTGCCACTGCCGCTCGACGAGGATCGAGCTGCCGGCGATGGCGATGGCGAACACCGAGAACATCACCATCAGGCCGGTGACGACCTGGGTCGCGCCACCCTCGACCGCCCGGACGTACAGGGGCTTCAGGAACACCATCAGCACCATGGGCATGACGAGGTAGCTGATCATCTGACCGGGGTCTCGCAGCCGCATGACCACGTTGTGCTTGACCAACGCGCCGATCCGGTTGCCCGACTCACGTAAGGCGTCCAGGGCGCCGGGCGTCGGCCGGACCTGCGCGGCCCTTGCCACCACGGGCCGCACGTCCACGTCGCGCTCGAGGTCACGAAGCATTGCTCACCGCCAGGGATCGGTAGAGGTCGTCGAGGGAGGGCTTGCGTACGTCGACCGAGGACACCGGCCGCTTCGTGCGGCTGAGCAGGTCGATCAGGGTGGCGGTGGGCTCGGTGGTCGACAGCCGGATCTCCTCCGTCTCGTCGTCGTCGGTGTCGAAGACGAGGCGGACCTCCCCGGGCAGGCCGGCCACCAGTTCGTCGTACGTCCCGCGGGCGATGACCCGCCCGTCGCGGGCGACGGCGATGGTCGCCTGCAGCTCGACCAGCTCCGGCAGGTAGTGCGTCGTGTAGACCACGGCGGTGCCCTCGGCGGCCCGCTGCTTGACCACGTCGAGCATCGCCTGCCGGGTCTCGAGGTCGGCACCGGCGGTCGGCTCGTCGAGCAGCAGCAACCGCGGGCGGTGGATCAGCGCGGAGGCGGCCTGGGTGCGGCGCTGCTGGCCGCCGGAGAGCACGCCGGTCCGTCGGTCCATGATCTCGAGCAGCCGCAGCTCGACCGCCAGTTCGTCGATGGCATGGCGCAGCGTGGCCCCGCGCAGGCCGGCCAGCCGGCCGAACAGCTCGAGGTGCTCGCGCACCGTCACCGACGGGTAGAGGCCGAGGTGCTGGGGCGCGATGCCGATCTCACCGCGGGCCTGGGCGGGCGTACGGCCGTCCAGGCGCACCACTCCGCGGTCGGGCCGGACGAGGCTGGAGACGATTTCCACGAACGTCGTCTTGCCCGCCCCGTTATGCCCTAGGAGGCCGACGATCTCGCCGTTGCGAGCGTTCAGGGTGAAGCCGTCCAGAGCGTGGACTGGCCCGTAGTGCTTTACCAGATCGAGAGCTTCGAGCACTGTGTCGCTCCTGAGGAAAGGCCGGCGAGGGTGTTTGTTCGGTGAATGCTCGACGCGACGGTAACGGCTTATCGGGCTTTGCATATTGGCAAGAATTGCGTGGCCGGATGTGGCCAGCGGGCGCTACCCGAACGCCTGCGCCTCGCTGCCTGTTGCGGAGCCACCGCCTACGATCGGCCGGTCGAGACAGAGCGGAGGTCGGGACCCCATGGTCGAACGACGTGACATCCGGGTGTCGGACCGGGACCGGCAGCTTGCCGCGGACCGGCTGAAGTCGGCGATGGACGAGGGGCGGCTCGACCTGTTCGAGTACGACAGCCGGCTGGCCCAGGCCTTCGGGTCCGCGACGTACGCCGAGCTGGACCAGCTGTTCCACGACCTGCCACCGACCGTCCGCCCGGCCGAGCACGCCGGGACGGACGTTGCCCCGCGCCGGGCGGCCCGCCGACCCGCACCCGCGTCGTCGGGGCTGCCGCTGGCCCTGAAGATCCTCTGGACCGTCTGGGCCTCGGTGGTCCTGATCAACCTCGTGGTGTGGACGCTGGTCAGCGTCAACGACAGCGACGCGAACTATTTCTGGCCGATGTGGTTGCTGATCCCCGGTACCGCGCTGTTCGGCGCGACCCTCGGCGTCCAGTACATCCGGCGCAACCGCGCCACCGGCTGAGCCCGGCGGCGCGGCTGCGGTCGCGTCCTTACGAGGCGCCCGCGCCGACCTTCTCGGCCTTTGTCGTGACGGGCACGACCGGCCTGGGTGCAGTCGGTTCGGCCTCCTCGCGTACGCCGTACCGGCCGTACAGGCGGGACAGGAAGCTCGGTGCCCACCAGTTGTGCCGGCCGAGCAGGCGCATGGTGGCCGGGACCAGCAGCAGCCGGACCAGCGTCGCGTCCACGATCAGGGCTACGAACATGCCGACGCCGACCATCTTGATGAACGTGATGCCCGAGGTGGAGAACGCGCCGGTGACGACGCAGAGCATCACGGCGGCGGCGGTGATGATCCCGCCGGTGCGCTGCACACCGCTGGCCACGGCGGCCGTGTTGTCGCCCAGGGCGTCCCAGCGCTCCCGGATCCGCGACAGTAGGAAGACCTCGTAGTCCATGGACAGGCCGAACAGGATCGCCACCATCAGGATCGGCTGGCTGGCCTCGACGTACCCGGTCGGGGTGAAGCCGAGCACGCCCGACAGGTGGCCGTCCTGGAAGATCCAGGTCACCACGCCGAACGCCGCCGCGATGGAGATCAGGTTCATCACGATCGCCTTGATGGGCACGACGAGCGAGCCGAAGGCCACCGCAAGCAGCACGAAGGTGATGCCCGCGACGAGCAGGACCATCCACGGCAACCGCTCGGTCAGGCTGGTCAGCTGGTCGACCACGCTCGCACTCGACCCACCGACCATGACCTCGGCGCCGGCCGGTGCCTCGCTGGCCCGGATGTCCTCGACGATCCCACGAGCCTGCAGGGAACTCGGCTCGCCGTCGTAGGTGACGGTGATCATGCTGGAGTTGCCCTCGTTGTCCGAGATGGCCGCGCCCCGCACCCCCGGGATGGCCGCGATGTCCGCAGCGAAGTCTTCGGCGTCGGCGACGGAGGCTTCGCTGACCAGCACGCGGATCGGCTGCACCGCGGCGTCGCTGAACTCGTCGGCCAGCCGCTCGGAGACGACCCGGCTCTCGGTCCCCTCCGGCAGCGCGCGCTCGTCGATCCCGCCGAACTGGACACCTGCCAGCGGCGCGGCGAGCACGAGGAGTACGGCGACGGTGCCGATGACGTAGAGGACGGGACGGCGCATCACACTGTGCGCTACCCGCGCCCACCAGCCGTGGTCGTTCGAGCCGGCTGCCTTGCTCACGGCGCCGGTGATCGTCGGCACCCGGCGCCGCCGAGCCCAGGGGAGCCGGCCGGCGTCGATCTTCGGTCCGAGCGCGGCCAGCATCGCCGGCAACACGGTGAGGCTGACCACCATGGCGACCAGCACGGCGGCCGCACCGCCGAGGCCCATCGAGCGCAGCAGCACCTGCGGGAAGATCAGCAGGCTGGACAGCGACAGGCCCACGATCACACCGGAGACGGCCACGGTCCGCCCGGCGGTGGCCATGGTGCGCGACACCGCGTCGGCCGTCGTGGCGCCGCGGTCGAGTTCCTCCCGGAACCGGCTGACCATGAACAGCCCGTAGTCCACGGCCAGGCCGAGGCCCAGGATCGTGATGATGTTGATCGAGAACGCCGACAGCTCGGTGTAGGCGCTGACCACCCGCAGGACGGTGAACGCGCCGAGGATGGCCAGGCCGCCGATGACCAGCGGGATGAGCGCCGCGACCACGTTGCCCAAGACGATGAGCAGCGCGATCAGCAGGATCGGCATCGCGATCATCTCGGCCTTGGCGATGTCCGGCCCGATCCGATCGTTGATGTCGAGGTCGATGGCCGCCGAGCCGCCGACCTGGGTGGTCAGCCCGGAAGCGGCCAGCTGGTCGCGGACCTCTGAGATCACGTCGTCGTCGGTGCCGGCGACGAAGCGGATGGGTACGTAGGTCGCGCTGCCGTCAGTGGAGACCAGGTTGTCCGCTTCGGTCTCGTAGTACGTCGTCACCAGCTCGACCTCGGGGCGGTCGCGGATCGTGTCCGTGACCTCGACGACGGCCTGCTCGAAGGCCGGGTCGTCCACCGAGAGGGTGTCGCTGGAGTACAGCGCGACGAGGTCGGTGCTCTGCCGGCCCAACTCCTCGGTCACCCGGTCGTTGATCAGCTGCGACTCGCTGTTGGGGTCGTCGAGGCTGGAGTCGCCGTCCAGGCTGCTGAAGACACCGGTGCCCCAGATGCCGGCGAAGGCCCCGAACGCAATTCCCAAGACGATCAGGAGTTTGCGCAGCTTCGTGACTACCGTTCCCCACCAAGCAAACATGTTCGTCCCTTCACGACCCGGCAGATGCTTCCTGCACGATGCCCCGCCATCGCCGCGGGATAAAGGGCAACACCGCTGGGCACTACGGGATGGCAACAAGTTGCCATCCCGTTTCGGCGTACCGAATGTCGCGACTGCCACGGAAAGAGTACGCCGCCGGATACCGTCGGATCTGCCATGACGACCGCCCGTTCCGCCGGTGTCCATGGGTCCCGGGAACTGTCCGCCGTACCGGTCCGGCCGGTGGCCCTGATCGTGCTCGCCCAGGTGGTGCTGCTGACCGCGCTGTCCGGCCGGTACGGCTACCACCGCGACGAGCTGTACTTCCGGATCGCCGGTGAGCAGCTGGCCTGGGGGTACGTCGACCAGCCGCCGCTGACCCCGTTGCTCGCCAAGCTGTCCACGGCGGCGTTCGGGGACAGCCTGGTCGGGCTGCGGGTAGTGGCCAGCCTGCTGGCCGCAGCCAGCGTGCTCGTCCTCGTGCTGATCGCGCGCGAACTCGGCGGCAGCCGTCGAGCGCTGCTGTTGACGGCCGGCTGTGCGGCCGGCTCGGCGATCGTGTTCGCGCTGGGGCACATGCTGGCCACCGCGAGCGCGGACCTGTTCCTGTGGCTGCTTTTCAGCTGGCTGGCGCTGCGGCTGCTGCGCACCGGCGACCCGCGGTGGTTCGTGCCCCTGGGCCTGGTGCTCGGCGTCGGCCTGTTGAACAAGTACCTCATCGGCCTGCTGGCGTTCGGGCTGCTGGTGGCTGTCGCGATCGTCGGCCCGCGGGTGGTGCTGCGCTCGTCGTGGTTCGCCGGGGGTGCTCTGCTCGCGCTCGCGGTGGCGGCCCCGAACCTGTGGTGGCAGATCGCCCATGGCTGGCCACAGTGGGAGGTGGCCGCCGGGCTCGCCGCGGAGGACGGTGCCGAGAACCGCGCGCTGTTCGTGCCACTGCAGCTGGTCTACCTCTCGCCGCTGTTCGTGCCTGTCTGGGTTGCTGGGGCGATCCGGGTCTGGCGCGCACCGGACCTGCGTTGGGCGCGCTCGGTCGTGGTGGCGTACGTGCTGCTGGCCGGCTGCGTTCTCGCCCTCGGCGGCAAGTCCTACTACGTGCTGCCGTTGCTCCTGGTGCTCCTCGCCGCGGGCGCGGAGCCGGCCGCCCGCCGGGTGCCGGGACGGGTGCTGGTCGCGGTCGTCGGTGTCGCCGCGGCGGTGAACGCCGTGGCGACCCTGCCGGTGCTCCCGCCGGCGGCCCTCGGACCGATCAACGCCATGAACGGCGAGCAGGGCGAGCAGGTCGGCTGGGAGCCGCTGACCGCGACGGTGGCCGATGCATGGGAGCTGATCCCGGCCGCGCAACGGGAGACGGCGCTGGTCTACACGACCAACTACGGCGAGGCCGGCGCGGTCACCCGGCACGGGTCGGCGTACGGGCTGCCGGCCGCGTACTCGGCGCACATGAGCTACGCCGACTGGGGACCGCCGGCCGACGCGCTGTCCGGACC
>Ga0183260_10004605_pt1 | contig 10916 bp, 13 predicted proteins | sample AntDrymUQ4972206_2_FD_129768 | JGI IMG/M metagenome (GOLD analysis project Ga0183260, IMG submission 129768) | Polar desert sand microbial communities from Dry Valleys, Antarctica - metaG UQ497 (22.06) (version 2) (version 2) | ecosystem: Environmental > Terrestrial > Soil > Desert | place...
ACGAACCCCGTGTCGGTGTCGATGACGGCGAGCCGGACCGTGCCTGGCTGATTGCTCATCGTGAGCCAATCGTAGAGCCCAGGCGGTCCGCGAACGAGGCCATTCACAAAGGTTTCACATCCTCGTTATCGGGATCTTCACCTGCATTGGGCGCTACGAGGCGGAAACTGAGGCCGCGAGATCCTCTCTCGTGGCGGCGCGCGACGTATTCCTGCCCCAGGGTCGCGTGCCTTTAGTGGCTAGCGAGCGGCCGGCGTCAAGCCGGCCGTTCGTAAAGCCGCCGCCAAGCGGCGCGAGCGCCGGCGCTACTCGATCGTGCCGCTCGCGGCAAGGACCAGCACGGCTATCCCAAGCGGAATCCTGTAGGCGACGAACACCGTAAGCGTGTGCGTGGCCAGGTAGCGCAATAGCCAGGCAATCGCCGCGTAGCCGGAGGCGAACGCCGCGAACGCAGCGATCGCAGTGGCGCCGGGCGAGGCGCCGTCGCCGCCGCCCAGCTCTTTGAGTTCGAAGAGTCCGCTCAGGACGACGGCAGGGACCGAGAGCAGAAACGAGTAGCGCGCGGCGGCGGCACGGTCGAACCCGAGCAACAGCCCGGCGGAGATCGTTGCCCCTGAGCGCGAGATCCCCGGAATCAGGGCGAGCGCCTGCGCGAAGCCGATTCCGATTCCGTCGCGCCCGTTCATCTCAGTCAGCTCGCGCCTTCGGCTGCCGACCCGCTCGGCAACCAGCATCACGATCGAGAACAGAATCAGCGCCGAACCGATCAGGTAGAGATCACGTGCCCCGGACTCGATCTGCTCGCTGAACGCCAGCCCGAAGATCGAGATCGGGATCGTGCCGATTGCGATGAACCAGCCGAGCTTCGCGTCATGGCTGCGCTCGCGCCACGGCACTCGCAGCTCGCGCACCCAGGCAACCACGATTCGCCAGAGGTCGTCGCGGAAGTAGAGGAGTACCGCCGCCATCGTTCCGAGTTGGATCACCGCGGTGAAAGCGGCGCCAGGGTCCTCCCAGCCGAAAAACGCGGGCACCACGCGCAGGTGGCCCGACGAGGAGATCGGCAGGAACTCGGTGAGCCCCTGCACGATCCCCAGCAAAAGTGCCTCCAGCCACGACATCGAGGCGGCATCGTAGTCGGGTAGAGTTCCGCCGGATGAACCATCTGCGGCAAGCGCTGATCCTCACCGGTGCCGCGCTGGCGGCTCTGATGGCCTCCGCCCCGCTTGTCTTCGCGGCTGACGGCGAGGGCCTCTATGGCCGCACCGACGACAAGGTCATCACCTTCGCCTCGCTCGGCGTCCTGGTCTTTTTCGCGATCTTCGTGACCGTCGCATCGATCATCCAGCACCGGCTCGAGACCCGCAAGGAGCGCGTCCGCGAGGACATCGAGCGTCTGCGCAAGCCGTAGTGTCGCTTATGGGGACGCAACCGGCATCGCCTCCCAGGGCACCGGACATCCAGGTCCTCTTCGCGCCGGGCATCCATGCCCTCTCAGAGTCCCCTGGAGAGGCGACCACCGGCTGCGTCCCCGGCGCGTTGTGAACAAGGTTCGATTTGAGCGGATTGGGGTGGCCGCGGTACTGACGATCACGCGGCCCGAGCGCCGCAACGCCGTTGACGAGCCGACCGCGATCGCCCTGCGGGCGGGCTTTGACAGTTTCGAGTCGGACGACGACGCTCGCGTCCTGATCCTCGCCGGCGAAGGGCCGGAGGCCTTCTGTGCTGGAGCAGACCTGAAGGCCTTCGCCGAAGCCGCGGCGAAGGGCGTCGATCCCCAGGATTGGCTGGCCCGCTTTCCCGATGGGCCGCTCGGGTTCACACGACTCACGCCGTCAAAGCCAACTATCGCGGCGATCTCCGGGTGGTGTCTGGCCGGCGGGCTCGAGCTTGCCCTTTGGTGCGACCTGCGGATCGCGACCAAGGGGGCCAGGCTGGGCTTTACCGAGCGGCGCTTCGGGGTGCCGTTGATCGACGGCGGGACCCAGCGGCTGCCGCGGATCGTCGGACTGGGCCGCGCCCAGGAGATGATCCTCACCGGCCGGGTCCTGGAGGCGGGCGAAGCCAAGGACTGGGGACTCGTGACCGAGATCGTCGCTGAGGGCGCTCACCTGGAGCGCGCGCTGGAGATGGCCGAGGGGCTCGCCGCGTTCCCGCAGCCGACGATGCTCTCCGACAGGCGGGCCGCGATCGAGGGAATCGGCATGACCTTCGCCGACGGGCTGGCGAACGAGGCGCGGCTGGGCGAAGGATCTCTGGCCACCGGCGCTGAAGGCGCCGGCCGCTTCGCCGATGGCGAGGGTCGCGGCGGGTCGGGGTCGGGCGTCTAGATCAATCGTCTAGCTCGCTCGGCGCATCGCCCCGAGGGGCAGGCTGACGACGAACACGCCAACTGCCGCGAGCGCGATCGACGCACCCGCGGCGGTCTCCAGGTAGTGGCTGGCGTAAAGGCCGGCGATCCCGGCTCCGATCGCCAAAAAGACAGACAGCGCCAGCACCCCCGGCAGGCGCGATGCTAGCCGCAGAGCGGCGGCCCCGGGCGCGATCAGCAGGGCGACGACGAGAAGGTTGCCCAGCGCCTGCACCGCGACCAGAGTCGTCAGCGCCAGCAACGCGAGCAACGCCAATTCGGTGCGGCGGGGGGATGCCCCCAGCGCAGTGGCGGCCTGGGGATCGAAGGCGACGAGCCTGAATCGGCGGCCGAGCACCGCCAGGCCGAGGGCCACCGCCAGCGCCAGCCCGGCGGACGCGGTCAGATCGCCGGCTGAGATTCCCAGCGGATCGCCGAACAGGATCTCGCCGAGGCGGGCCGGCGCGTCCGGCCTGAGGGCCAGGAGCACCCCGGCGCCGAACATCGTCGTCACGACTACCGCGGTCGCGCTGTCGGATCCGATGCCGCGCACCCGGCCGGCCATCGCGATCGCAACCCCGGCGGTAGCCAGGCCCCCCGCAGCGCCGAGAATCAGGGGCAATCCGGCCAGGGAGGCAAGCACGAGCGCCGGCAGGGCCGCGTGGGCGATCGACTCCGCCGCGTAGCTTTGGCGATAGAGGACGATCCAGGTGCCAAGCGGTCCACAGACCGCTCCCAGGAGGATGACCTCCAGCAGGGCCCGCTGCGCGATCCCCCCCGCGAACGGATCGGTCAGCGCGTCGATCATCAGTGCGAGTGGTGCTGGATCACGACGGCGTGGGCGCCGTCCCCGACCGGGATCAACTCGCCTCCGTACGTCCTCGCCAGGACGTCGGCGGACAACACCTCGTTCGGTACGCCCCAAGCGACCTGGACGCCGTGTAGGCAGAGCACCAGGTCGAAGTCGCGGCTCTGCTGGATGTCATGGGTCGCGACCAGCAGAATGGCGCCCGAATCGCGCAGGTCGCGAAGCAGGGCCAAGACTCGTTCGCTGGAGGGGAGATCGAGCCCGCTGAGCGGCTCGTCCAGCAACAGGATGCGGGCGTCCTGCGCCAGTGCCCGGGCGATGAGCGCGCGCTGGCGCTGGCCGCCGGAGAGCTCGCCGAACTGCGTGTCCGCGTGCTGGGTCAGGCCGACGCGCTCCAGCGCGCTCGCGGCGCGGCCGCGGCGCTCCGATCCTAGGCGCCGATACCAGGGTGCGCCCGCGTAGGTCCCCATCAACGCGACGTCCATCGTGCTCACCGGGAAGTCAAGGCGCGCGCGCTCGGTCTGCGGCACGTATGCGATCCGTTCGCCCAGGCTGATGTCGCCCTTCTGATGCGGGAGCTCACCGAGGAGCGCCCGAAACAGCGTCGTCTTCCCGCCTCCGTTCGGCCCAAGCACGGCCACCAGCCGGCCTGCGCCGACCTCGAACTCGATTCCCTCGATCGCGAACCGGCCGGGGACGTATCCCCCCCGTAGGTTCCGCACCCGGATCGGGTTACCGGCGCTCACGCTGTCTCCAAATTCGGGTTGCGAAAGCCGTGTGTGAAGCCTCGGGCCAAAAGGCACGCGCCGAACGCCGCGCCGCCAAGCACCGCGATCGCGGCCCCGGGCGGCACGTCCAGCCGGTAGGAGATCCAAAGGCCGGCGACTCCCTCGGTCAAGGCAATCGCCGCTCCCATGGCCTCGAGGGAGCTTACGCTGCGGGCGAAGAGCCGAGCGGTGGCCGCCGGAATGACCAGGATCGCTGAGACGAGCAGCGCGCCAACCGCGTCAAGAGCAGCCACGGCAGCTACGGCGATCGCCCCCATCAACATCAGATCGGCCCCGCGGGCCTGAAGCCCGAGAGCGCTGGTCACCGCCGGGTCGAAACCCGCCGCCACCCAGGTCCGTCGGCAGGCCAGGGTCGCGATGGCCACGACCGCCAAGGCAATTGCGCTGCCGCCAAGCTCAGCCGGCCCGATCGCCAACAGGCTTCCGAACAGCAATCGGTCGACACCCGACCCGGACTCGAACACATCGCTGGCGAGGACGATCCCCAGGGCCAACCCGCCGACGAGCAGCAAGCCGGTGGCAACGTCACGGCTGACCCGAGTGACTCTCCCCAGGCCCTCCAGCCCAGCTGCGAACAATCCTCCTGCCCCGAGCGCCATCAAACCCGCCGGCACGCCGGTGGGCCCGGCCATGACCAAGCCAGGGAATGCGGCGGTGCCAATCGAGTGGGTGAAGAAGGCCAGGCGCCGAAGCACGATCTGCGCGCCCAGGACTCCGGCCATCGGCGCCAGCAGGGTGATCTCCAGAAGCGCACGCTGCATGAACTCGAACTCGAACGGCTCCACCAGACCGGACACCTCAGCGCCTCCCGCTATGGTGAGAAACTGATCTCATTATCAGTTTCCGGTGAGCCTCATCAAGCAAACCCCATCGCCCCCCAAGAAGCCGTGGATCGAATTCGCCGACGCCGAGCTGCGCCGCGCCGGCCACCGGGCCAGCAAGCCACGAGCGGCCGTCTTGGAATTGATGGGCGGCCAGCGTTGCGTGCTCAGCGCGCACGAGATCGCGCTTGAGCTCAAGGCCAAGAACCGGTCGGTCGGGATCGCCACCATCTACCGAACGCTGGAGCTGCTTGAGGAGCTGAAGCTGGTCCAGCGCCTCGACGTCGGCGGCGGCTCCGCCCGCTACGAGCCGGCTTTGCCGGGAGGCGAGCATCATCACCACCACTTCGTCTGCGAGGACTGCGGCCGGGTCACGCCGTTCGAGGACGACGGCCTGGAAGCGGCGATCGCGGCGCTGGGCAAGCGGCTCACGTATCGGGTCGGGGAGCACGACGTGATCCTCAAGGGCAGCTGCGGCGACTGCGAGTAGGCGCGGCTCATCCCGGCAGCTCGCAGGCGGCCTCAGCGGCGCCGAGACCATCGGCGAGCGTGCGCGCGTTCCCCGCAAGGGCGCCGAGGTAGGTGTCAGCGCCCGACCCTGTGGCGCCAAGGGTGTCGGCGAACAACTCGCCCCCGACTTCGGCGTCCGCGTCCACGGCGATCGCCGCTTCCAGCTCGCCGCTGAGGCCAGCTTCCGGGAATACCGCCGGAACCCCTTCGGAGCGGATCAGGTCGACGAGTTCAGCGACCTCTCCAGCTGACGCCTGCGCCTGCGTGGTAAGCGCGGGGATGGCGGCGCCTACAACCTCGATCGCGTAGCGGTCGGCCAGGTACGCAAGCGAGTCGTGGCTCGTCACGAGCTTGCGATCAGCGGCTGGAACCCGGCCGACGCACGCCTCGATGCTCCTGTCGAGGCGCTCGATCGAGCCGCTGTAGCGCTCAGCATTGGCCTCGTACTCCTCCGCGCCCTCGGGATCGACGTCCGCGAGCTGATCCGCGATCTCTTGAACCGCCAATACGGCATTGCGCGGGTCGTGCCACCAATGCGGATCCGGGCTCCCGTCCGGGGCGTCGATCGTCGTGACAACGTCGAGCATCTCGACGACTGGCGCGTCCGTCCCCGAGCTGTCGATCAACTCGTCCATCCAGGCATCGAGATCACCGCCGGACTTGAGGATGAGCGAGCTGTCGATCAGAGCCTCGGCGTCGCTGGGCTCGGGCTCGTAGTCGTGCGGGTCGGCGTTCGCGGTGAGCAGCCCGACCACTTCAGCGCGATCGTCCGCAACGTTGCGGACGATGTCGGCGAGCTGCATGGTGGTCGCGGCCACCTTAGGGCGGTCGCCGGGCGCGCGGCCCCCATCGTCGCCGCCGCAGCCGATCAGCGCCCACGAAACGACGACGAGCGCGACGGCACGCCAGGCAGTAGTGAGAATCATTCGCAGTAGCGTACAGAATCAGCCTCTAGATCCGGAATTCGGTCAGGAGGCGCTTCTCGGATTCACCTTCGACCGACGCGATTACCTCGACGTGGCCGGCAAGGGGGGTATCCCGCAGCTTGGTCGCCAGCAGGTCGTCCACCTGGAAGACCCCGGCCGAGTTGTTCATCGTGATCTCGATCCTCACGGCCCGGTCCTCCCCCGCTGAGATCTCGACGTTGTCGATCGCGGCGGCGGAGATCGCGTGGATGCCCATCTGACCCGCATCGACCGGCAGGCGCGAGCGACCCTGGGCCATGTCAAGCGCATCCGCTACGCGGACGACTCCCGCCTCGACCGTGTAGGGCTCGCCGCGGCGCCGGTGGCCGATGATCGCATGCAGGCACTCGGAGATGACAACCGTTCGCTCGCCGTCCGGGTAGATGTCGGCAAGGAGCTCACGGAGCTTACGCTCGGCCAGAAACAGGCCGAACGCCTCGTGGTCGGCGCGATGAATGGACATGCCGACGTCGTGAAGCAACGCTCCCGCGGCGACGACGACCTCGCAATCGTGATCGCGCATCGCGTGGTCGGCGACCATCGCCGGCTTCACGCCCGCCTTCACGAGCAAGCGCAGCAATCGCAAGGCGATGTTGAGCACGATCTGCACGTGGACCCAGGAGTGGTCTGACATGCCCAGGCGCTCGGAGTTGACCTGGGCCATGTGCCACCAGCCACGCACCTCGTAGTCGGCGTTGACGCCGGCGATAAACGAGTCGAGCTTGCGATTTCCCCTGGTCGGCACCTTGACCCGCGCGCGCTCGATCGCCTTCGCGGGCGCGATCCCGAGCTCGCCCGGCCCGGCCGGCGGCGCGGCCTCCGCGATGAGGGCGGCGCTCTCCTCAGCGGGATCCGTGGGCATGTGCCCAGTCTCTCAATATTGTGTGCGCGTGCCTAGCCTGCTCACGATCGAGGCCACCGACGATGTCGCCGTCGTCACGCTCCAGCGGCCCGAGAAGCGCAACGCGCTGTCGATCGAGCTGCGCGAAGAGATCGCCGTCGCATTCGCCCGCCTCTCCGAGGACGAGTCGGTGGGCTGTGTTGTGCTTACCGGCGCGGGCAGCGCCTTCTGCTCCGGCATGGACACGGACCAATTCGGTGGCTCCCAGGAGCATCGCAAGCGCCTGGTTGAGACCAGCACCGTCGCCTTCGGCGCTGTCGGCGCGTGCAAGCGCCCCGTGATCGCGGCTGTGAACGGGCCGGCGCTCGCGGGTGGCTTCGCGCTGGCGCTCCTTTGCGACCTGCGGGTTGCGCATTCCTCCGCGATCTTCGGCTATCCCGAGCTGCCGCGAGGGATCCCGCCGAGCTACGCTGCCGCGCGCGCGGTCCTGCCTGCGACGGTCGCCCAAGAGCTGTGCCTGACAGGGCGGCTGGTGAAGGCGCCGGAGGCGCAGCGGCTGGGGATCGTGCGGGAGGTAGTGGCGCAGGACGTGGTTTCCAGAAGCATCAAGCTCGCCGCCACGATCGCGGCCATGCCCCGCCGCGCGATCCTCGAAACGAAGCGGCGGACCCAGTTGGAGCGACAGCACCTTTGGGGCTTCCTGTTCGACGAGGAAGAGAAGGTGTTCCGCCACGCCCTCCTGGGATCGAACGGCGACCAGGAGGGCGGGGCGGCCTAGATGAGTGATCTAGCGGGTCTCTATACGCCGCAGACGGGCCATTGGCCGGGGCCGGACTGGTTATAGAGCAGCGCTGCGCGGTAGTCCTGCTCTGCCTCAGAGGCCTCGGCGGGGTTGCCGCTGCCGCCAACCGCGGCCCAGGTGGGCGGGCTGAATTGATACTTGCCGTAGTAGCCGGCCGCGTTCACAGCGGTCGGGTCGCCACCGGACTCGCAGGCAGCGATCGCGTTCAGGGTCGCCAACGAGACGCCGTCGATCGAGCCGCCTTGCGCCGTGTATGCGGCTTCGTCGCGGCGCTCCTCGGCTGCTGCACGTCGCTCGGCGGCGCGGCGCTCGACGTTGCGCGCGTCCATCTGGATTGCGCCGGCTGTTACGACCTTGTGCTCGACCAGGTGCGAGCGAATCGGCTCAGGGGCGGATTCGGCCTCAAGAGCGATCGGCGCCGCCTGGGCGACGGCGGCGGCGCTGAATGCGGCCACGGTCATCGTCAATGCGAACTTATGTTTGGGTGACATCGGAGCAGGGTGCCTGGCTCAGCGCCAAATATGTGTGATACCTGTCACACATGCAAGCGTTTGCTCACATTTACCGGCGGCACTCAGCGCGTAAGCCGTCGGCCTTGCCCGCTTGTGGCATCCGGTGTGAGCGGCAACATCGCGCGAATGAGGGACGCCCACGAGAATCTCGCCGACCCCCGCCCCGCCCGCCTGGTCACCTGGTTTTTGGCCGGGATCGCCGTCCTGACGGCCGTAGCGATCGTCCTCCTCTGGCCAGGCGACGACCGGCCCCAGATCACGGGCGTATCCAACTCGGACGAGGCCGAGGTGGTCGAGGTCGCGCGAATCGCCTGCCCTCCGCCCTCGCCGGGTGACTGCCTCCAAGCCACGATCGAGTTGCGCTCCGGAACAGATGCAGGGAGCACGCAGTCACTGTCCCTGGGGCTGGCGGGCGAGCCCGTCGCCAAGCTGGAGGTCGGCGACCGCATCCGCGTATCCGCGGTGCCCGCTCCCGACGGCGGCCCCACCACCTATAACTTTGCCGACTTCGAGCGCCGCGGGACGCTGCTGTGGCTGGTGGCTGTCTTCGCCGCGATGGTCCTGCTGTTCGCCCGCCTGCGCGGGGCCCTCTCCCTTTTGGGGCTGGGCCTCAGCCTTCTGATCATTCTCGGCTTCATCGTCCCGGCCATTCTTTCCGGCAAGCCACCGTTCGCGGTGGCCGTAGCGGGATCGCTGGCGGTGATGCTGGTGACGATCCCGCTGGCGCACGGCGTCGGGCCGAAGAGCCTGGCGGCGATGCTCGGGACGACTACGGCCCTCCTTCTGACCGCCGGTCTCGCCCTGACCGTGACCGGGATCGCGAACCTGACCGGTCTCTCATCGGAGGAAGCCCTGCTGTTGGACGTGGCCGGCGCGGACATCTCGCTACAGGGATTGCTTGTCGCGGGAATGGTGATCGGCGCGCTCGGCGTCCTCGACGATGTCACCATCAGCCAGGCATCGACGGTGTTTGCGCTACGCGCTGCCAACCCGGCGCAGGGCTTCGGCCAGCTTGCCGGTCGGGCGATGGACGTTGGCCGCGACCACGTCTCTGCCACCGTCAACACCCTCGTACTCGCCTACGCGGGATCCGCGCTGCCTGTCCTGCTGATCTTCGGGGCGGGCGACATCTCGCTGGGAGCGGTGGCCAACCTCGAACTTGTGGCGCGCGAGATCGTAGCCACCATGGTCGGCTCGATCGGCCTGATCGCGGCGGTCCCGATCACCACCGCCGTCGCGGCCTGGCTGGCGCGGGCGCTACCGGCGGAACGGCTCGCTGACGAGGCCGAGCACGGGCACCACCATTAGCCGGCCAGCATGGCGCGGGCCTCCGCGGCGGCGGGTAGGCCATCCCAGGCGCCCCACACCGAGACCACCCCGGCTGCCGCTGTCATCGCGGCCTCGAGCGCCTCGGCGAGATCAACCGGGGCGGTGCCGCGAGCCATCGCTGCGGCCAGCACACCAGCTACACAGTCGCCCGCGCCCGTTGCGTCGACAAGCTTCGCCTCGCGCGCTGCGACCGTGTGGACCCCCTTTAAGGTGACCAGCGTGGCCCCACGGCCGCCGCAGGTGACAACGACCGCTCCAAGCCCCAGGCCGAGCAACTCCCGAGCGCCAAGCTCCAGGGACTTCGCGTCAGTAAGCGCCCGCGCCTCCGCTTCGTTCAGCTTGACGACGGCCGAGACCGCGACCAGGTCGCGGATCGTCGCGACCATCGTCGGTTGATCGGGCCAGCGCTCCGGCCGTAGGTTCGGGTCACAGAGCACCTGCCAGCCGCGCTCAGAGGCGATCGCGGCGGCACGCATCGTCACCGCGCGCTCGGCGTCGCCCAGCAGAGTGTCGGACCCGAGCACGAGCACGCCGGGATCGCCCGAGAGAGCCGGCTCCAAGTCGTCGCCTGCGTGCGCTGCGGGGCGCTCCGGATCGCCGCGAAACGTGAACGAAGGCTCGCCGTCAGGCCCGACGGCCACAAATGCAACGGACGTCGCGACGCCTGGCAGCAACTTGAAGCGCTGCACCTCCACCGCCTCGGCGGCGATCCGGTCCCGCACCCAGCGCCCCCATTGGTCGTCGCCGGCCCCACCCAGGATTTCGACCGTGGCGCCAAAGCGGGCGGCACAAACCGCAATGTTGGGCAGGGATCCGCCGGGACGCGGAACGAATACATCGGCGTCCGCCAGCGTCGCGACCGGGTGCTCGCAGACGAAGTCGACGAGCGCCTCGCCGAGGCACACCACCCGGGGCTGATTCACCGCCGGCGCCCGATCTGCACCGCCCACTCCCCGGTCGCGACCAAGATGTCCGTCAGGTCGTCGATCAGTTCGTCGCGAGAGGTCTTGATGCTGCCGCCGAGCCAGGCGATCAGCGCTTCCGCCATACCCCCCACCATGACGAAACTGGTGAGGTTGACCAAGCGATCGGCTTCCGGCCTCGTGCCGTAGAAGCCGCGCGCCTGATCACCCAGAAGCGACGCGAAGGCGGTGATCGTCTCGAATCGCCGCCGCATCAGCGCCTCGGAG
>Ga0183260_10004606_pt1 | contig 10915 bp, 11 predicted proteins | sample AntDrymUQ4972206_2_FD_129768 | JGI IMG/M metagenome (GOLD analysis project Ga0183260, IMG submission 129768) | Polar desert sand microbial communities from Dry Valleys, Antarctica - metaG UQ497 (22.06) (version 2) (version 2) | ecosystem: Environmental > Terrestrial > Soil > Desert | place...
GGTGGCGGGCCGCGCCCGGATCTATGCGGCGGTCGGCAGCCTGCCGCCCGGCACCCGGATCTACTTCCGCGTCGTCGCACGGAGCGACGCCGGCACCACCGCCGGGGAGACTCGCGCGTTCACGACGAGCGCGGGCCCGCTCGCGACGACCGGCACGGCGCAGGTCTCCGGCACGTCGGTCGTCCTCACCGGCAGCGTCGACCCCGTCGGCCGGGCGACGAGCTTCTGGTTCGAGCTCGGGACGACGACCGCGTACGGCACCTCGACGGTCGTCCGCAGCGCGGGCGCCGGTCGTGGCGCTGTCCCCGTCTCCGAGACCGTCGCCGGGCTCGTCCCCGGCACCGAGTACCACGTGCGTCTCGTCGCGCGGAGCTCCGCGGGCACGACGCACGGCGCCGACGTGGTCTTCAAGCTCGCCGGCCTTCCCGCCATCGGACGCGCCAATGCCGCCGTCTCGCTCACGTGGGCGCAGATCGCCGCCGACGTGCAGACGAGCGGGCTCGAGACCCAGGTCTGGGTCGAGGTCGGCCGTCTGGGGGCGTTCACGCGCAGGACGAGCTCGATCGTGCTGTCCGCGACGACGGCCGCCGGGCGCGTCTCGCTCCGTATCGGCGGGCTCTCGCCGGGCGTGCGCTACACGTTCCGTGTCCTCGCGGCGAACGCCGTCGGCCAGACGACCGGCGCGACCGCCTCGTTCGGCACCGCGACGCGACCACGCGACGAGCGCGGGCGTCTCGTCCGCTGCACGATCGCCGGCACGAACGGGCCCGACCGCCTCGTCGGCAACCGCGGCCGCAACGTGGTCTGCGGTCTCGGCGGCAACGACGTCCTCGTCGGAATGGGCGGGGACGACGTGCTCCTCGGCGGCCCCGGCGCCGACTACGTCTTGCCTGGGATCGGCCGCGACCGCGTGATCGGCGGTCTCGGGAACGACTTCGTGCTCGCGCGCGACGGACGGACGGATCTGCTGTTCGGCGGTCTCGGCTTCGACCGCGTCCGCTCGGACCGGAGGCTCGACTTCACGCAGTCGTTCCGGCAGATCGCTTGACCCATGGGGTCTGTCCCCCGCAGAGGGACTGACCCCCGTGCTACCAGCTGTGTCCTGCGACCGATTCGCCCGTAGCACGGGGGTCAGTCCCCTCCGGGGACAGACCCCGGGGGCCAGTCCCCTAGAATCGCGCGATGGCAGTCGCGGCCACAGACCTCGACCGTCTGCGTACTGCGGGCCTCTCCGAGCTCGACCCGGACGTCGCAGCGCTGCTCGAGCGCGAGCTCGAGCGCCAGCGCGGCCAGATCGAGCTGATTGCCTCCGAGAACTTCACCTGGCCGGCCGTGCTCGAGGCGGTGGGCTCGGTGCCCACGAACAAGTACGCGGAGGGCTACCCCGGCCGCCGGTACTACGGCGGCTGCGAGGTCGTGGACGAGCTCGAGCAGCTCGCGATCGACCGCGCGAAGGAGCTCTTCGGGGCCGACCACGCGAACGTCCAGCCGCACGCGGGCGCCCAGGCGAACATGGCCGTCTACCACGGGCTGCTCGAGCCCGGCGACACGGTGCTCTCGCTGAGGCTCGACCACGGCGGGCACCTGACGCACGGGCTCAAGGTCAATTTCTCCGGGCGGCTCTACACGATCGTCCACTACGGCGTCTCGCGCGAGACGGGGCTCGTCGAGGAGGACGAGATCCTTGCGCTCGCGCGCGAGCATCGGCCGAAGATCGTTCTCTGCGGCGGCTCCGCCTACCCCCGGACGGTCGACACGGCGATGTTCCGCCGCGTCGCGGACGACGTCGGGGCGCTTTTGTGGTGCGACATGGCCCACTTCGCGGGCCTCGTCGCCGCCGGGTTGCACCCGAACCCCGTGGAGCACTGCGACGTCGTCACCTCGACGACCCACAAGACCCTCGCCGGACCGCGCGCGGGGCTCGTCCTCTGCCGCGAGGAGCACGCGACGGCGATCGACCGTGCGGTCTTCCCGGGTCTCCAGGGCGGCCCGCTCGAGCACGTGATCGCGGCGAAGGCAACCTGCTTCCTGATCGCAGGATCGGAGCCGTTCCGCGACTACCAGCGGCAGGTGCGCGCGAACGCCGACGTGTTCGCCGAGGCCATGCTCGCGGGCGGTCTCGATCTCCTGACCGGCGGAACCGACACGCATCTCGTCCAGCTCGATCTCCGTGCCACCGACTGGTCGGGAAAGGACGCCGAGGAGCGCCTCGACGAGGTCGGCCTGACGACGAACCGCAACACCGTCCCGTTCGACGAGCGGCCGCCCACCGTCGCATCGGGTGTCCGAATGGGCACTCCGGCCGCGACGATGCGTGGCTTCGACGACGCAGACTTCCGCGAGGTCGGCCACATCGTCGTCGAAGCGCTCGCCGACGGCGCAGACGTCACCGCGCTCCGCGCCCGGACGACCGCTCTCTGCGAGCGGCGGCCGCTCTACCCGGGCTTTCGCGGCTACACGACCTACACCGCGGAAGCGTGACGGCATGTCGCGTCTAGACGAGCGGTCAGCTCCTAGTGCCTCTTCCAAGACCGGAACGGTCCTGGAAGTGGCGCACCCGCTCGTCCGGCACAAGCTCGGTCTCCTGCGGGACGTGACGACCACGACGCAGATGTTCCGGCAGCTCGTGAACGAGCTGACGCTCCTTCTCACCTACGAGGCGACGAAGGACCTCGCGGACGAGGAGGTCGAGATCGAGACGCCGATCGAGCACATGACCGCGCACCGGATCTCCGGCAAGAAGGTCGCGATCTGCCCGATCCTCCGGGCCGGCGTCGGAATGCTCGACGGCGTCCTCTCGCTCGTGCCCGGCGCGCGCGTCGGGTTCATCGGGCTGTACCGCGACGAGGAGACGCTCGAGCCGGTCGAGTACTTCGTGAAGCTTCCCGGCGACATCGCCGACCGCGACGTGATCCTGCTCGACCCCATGCTCGCGACGGGCAACTCGACCGCCGCCGCAGTCGAGACGGTGAAGCGCGCCGGTGCGACCTCGATCCGGCTCATCGCGTTGATCGCTGCGCCCGAAGGGATCGAGCGGCTGCACCGCGACCACCCCGACGTCACAGTCGTCGTCGCGTCGATCGACCGGCAGCTGAACGAGAAGGGCTACATCGTCCCGGGGCTCGGAGACGCAGGCGACAGGCTGTACGGCACGAAGTAGGCTCGCGCAAAGCTCGGGATGCTCGAGGACCTGAAAGCCAATCCAGAGGTCGTCTGGGGCGCGCTGATCGCGTTCGTCGTGGTCGTGCTCCTCACGCCGGCCGTCGGTGGGATGGCGCGCCTCCTCGGCGTCGTCGACCGACCGGACGAGCGGCGGCTCAACAAGCGGCCGATCCCGCGGCTCGGCGGGCTCGCGATCTTCCTCGGCATCCTGGTGCCGTCGCTCGCGTTCCTCGCGCTCGACGGAGAGATGCGAGGCATCGTGCTCGGCGCCGCGGTGGCGTGCGTCGTCGGGGCGATCGACGACTTTCGCGGGCTCGACCCGATCCCGAAGCTTGCGGGACAGGTCGCCGCGGCTTCGATTCCCTGCGCCTTTGGCACGTGGATCGACCACTTCACGTTCCCGTTCCTCGGCGTCGTCGATCTCCCGCCTGCGGTTGGGATGCCCCTGACCGTGATCTGGATCGTCGCCGTCATGAACATGGTGAACTTCCTCGACGGGCTCGACGGTCTTGCCTCGGGCGTGTGCGCGATCGCGGGGCTCACGTTCGCGATCCTCGCGCTCTCGCTCGGGAAGATCGATGCGGCGATCCTCTCCGCCGTAGTCGCCGGTGCCTGCATCGGCTTCCTGCGCCACAACTTCTTCCCGGCGCGGATCTTCATGGGCGACTCGGGCGCGCTTGTGCTGGGCTTCACGCTCGCGTCGGTCTCGGTCGCGGGCCTCCTCAAGACCGCGTCGACGGTCGTGCTCTTCCTGCCGCTCCTCGTGCTCGCGGTGCCGATCATCGACACCTCGTTCGTCGTCGCGAAGCGACTCAAGTACGGCAGGCCGATCTCGTCGCCCGACCGGTTCCACCTCCACCACCGGTTCATGAGCATCGGCTTCGGTCAGCGCCGTGCGGCCGTGACCATGTGGGCCTGGACGGCAAGCCTGGGGGCAGCCGCGCTCGCGACCAGGTTCATCCCGTTCCGGGAGGGCGGGGAGTGGCACGCGTGGGAGACGCTCGCCGTCGCCGGGATCGCGCTCGGCGCAGTCGCCCTCTCCGTCTACGTCGTCTACCTGCTCGAGATCGTGAAGCTCGCGAACCCGCGCATCCGCAGGCGCCTGCGAGAAGCCGAGGACGCCGAGCGGCTCAGCGCCTGACCTCGGCGCCTCGTGTCCGACTTCAGTCGGAGGCGATCTCTTCCGCTCGCCGCACGAAGTCGAGCAGCGCCTCGGTGAAACGCGAATCCAGCTGCGGGTTGTGGCCGTGATCGCGAATGACGAGGCGCTCCGCGCCGAGCGCGCGCTCCAGTCGATCGCAGATCGCGTCGAACGCGGGATGGTGGGCGCCCGAGACCACGAGCGTCGGGAGGTCGAGTTCCGCGAGGCGGGCGAGGGGGATCTCCGCCTCCCACGGGCCGCGCTCGCCGATCAGGGCGCGCGCACCAACTTCGAGCGCCGGCGGGAGCGGGGACGGCGGCACGAAGTCCGAGCCGACGTTTGCAAGGAACCCGCGGAGAAACGCCTCCGGGTCGTCGCGCGGGCCCTCGCGCCAAAACCGCTGCCCGGCGGCGGCGAACTCCGCGACCGCTGGGACGTCCAGTGCGACCGACGTGCAGGGCGGCTCGATCACCGTCAGCGACGCGAGGCGGTCGCCGAGCTCGGCTGCTGCGAGGAGGGCGATCACCCCGCCGTAGGAGTGGCCGACGAGATGGTCGCCCTGCTCGACACGCTCGGCGACCCAGACGGCATGCTCCTCGAAGTCGACTCGCCCCGCCGGATGAAGAGCATGTGTCCGACTGAAGTCGGACACGGGGCCGGGCAGGGGGTCGGACACCGCCTCGAAGCCCGGCCGCTCCAGCACGACGAGGTCGGCGCGACCGGCGAGCGAGCGGCGCTGCTCGCGCCACGTCGCCCGACCGCCGACGACGCTTCCGTGGACGAGAATCAGACGATTCATGCGTGCCACGAAGTTAGCCCTTTCCCGCTCGGAAAGCGGGAAAAGGCTGTTACAAGCTCGGTGATATGCTCCGGTCCGATGGCAGCCGCCACCTCGAGCTCCCCGCACTCGCTCGCGACTGCGTCCGGCCTCTTGCTCGGGACGACGGGTCTCGCGATGGCGATCGGGCTGCTCGTCGGCTGGCTTCTCGGCGTTGCGGGGATTGGCCTATTGGCAGGCGCGATTGTCGGGATCCCGCTCTCGATAGCGGTCGTCTACCGCGTCTACTCGCGCACGACGTGAGCACGCCGCTCTTCATGACCCCGCGCCCGGTGCCGGGGCGGCTCGTGCCCGCGCTCGCGAGCTCCGTCGTCATCGCGCTCGCGCTCCCCGTCTTCCTCACAGCAGGCTGGCCCGTCCGCGGCTGGCTCCTCGCGGCGACGCTCTGGGTCGCCGGCCAGGCGTTCGCCTGGCTGCTGACGCGGCTTCCGCGCGACCCCGGTAACCTCGCCGCCGCGGGTATGCGGGGCATCGGCACGAGCTTCAGGGCGATGGCGATCGGGATCCCTCTCGTCGCCGTCACGGTCACCGACGAGCGCGTCGGGATCGCCGCCGCGCTCCTCTACGCCTTTGCCTTCACGGTCGAGCTCGCCGTCTCGCTCGTGACGTACTTCGGGGCCGAGGCGCGAGCGTGACGCGCCTTCTGACGCTTGCGACGACGCTCTTCCTCGTCGCGCCGTCCCTCGCGCTCGCCGAGACGACGGAAGGCGCGGAGGAGGAGTTCGATCCGGCGCACGAGTGGGAGCTCCAGACCTGGATCGACCTGCCGCTCGGGCTCGACGTCAACAAGGCAGTCGCGTACGTGATGCTCGGCACCGCGGTCACGTGCCTGCTGGGGATCGTCCTGATGCGCGTCAAGTTCGGCAAGGACCCGACGAAGCGCCAGGCGGTCGGGGAGATGATCTACGAGGTCGCGCAGGTGCAGGTCGCGGAGCAGGGTCTCCCGACGAAGGCGATCGGCCGCTGGTTCCCCTACGTCGCGACGCTGATGATCTTCATCTGGGTGATCAACATGCTCGGCTTCATCCCGCTGCCGCTCTCCGACGAGACCGTCGATATCGGCGGGCTCGACGTGCCGACGCTCGGGATCTTCGCCGCCACCTCGACGCTCTCGGTGACCCTCGCGCTCGCGCTGATGACGTGGATCTTCACGCACGTCGAAGGGATCCGGGCGAACGGCGCGGCCGGGTACTTCAAGAGCTGGATCCCCGAGGTGCCGAAGGCGATGCTGCCGCTCATCGTGCCGCTCGAGATCCTCGGCCAGTTCATGCGGCTGATCAGCCTCAGCGTCCGGCTCTACGCGAACATGCTCGCCGGCCACATGCTGATCCTCACCTTCATCGGCCTCATCTTCCTGACGCACTGGGCCGTCTTCCCGTTCTCGGTGCTGATGGGGACGGTCTTCTACCTCTTCGAGGTCGTGATCGTCGTCTCGATCCAGGCCTACATCTTCGCCGCCCTGTCCGCCATCTACATCGGCTCGGCGATCGAGCCGGAGCACTAAGCAAAGGAGCTCACCACATGCTGTCCTCGTTCTTCTTCCTCGCCGAGACCACCGGCGACGTCGCCGATGCCGGCAAGGCCATCGCGCTCGCGCTCGGGATCGGGCTCGGCTCGCTCGGCGCCGGCATCGGCATCGGGAACATCTTCGGCTCGATGATCCAGGCCGTCGCCCGCCAGCCCGAGCTCCGCGCCGAGCTGACAGGCATCCAGTGGCTCGGCTTCGCGCTCACCGAGGCGGTCGTGTTCTACGGCCTGATCGGCGGGCTCCTGGCCTTCGTCCTCATCTAGTCACATGTGGACCCTGCTCGCACAGACGGCCGAGGAGGCCGACGAGGGCGGGAGCGGCCTGATCGAGGTCGTCCCCGGCCTCATGATCTGGACGCTCGTCTGCTTCGCGCTTGCGTTCTTTGTGCTGCGGAAGTTTGCGTTCGGCCCGATCCAGAAGACGATCGACGAGCGCCGCAACCGGATCCGCCAGGCGGTGGAGGAGGCTGACAACGCCCGGAACGAGGCGCGCGAGCTCGTCGAGCAGAACCGCGCCATCCTCGCGCAGGCCCGCTCGGAGTCGGGTGAGATCCTCGCCGAGGCGCGCAAGGTCGCGGACGGCCAGATCGAGCGCGCGAAGCAGGAGGCCGAGCAGGAGCGGCAGCGCCGGCTCGAGGACACGAAGAAGCAGATCGAGGCCGAGACCAGCCGTGCGATCAACCAGATTCGCAGCGAGGTCGCCGACCTGACGCTCGAGGCGACCGCGCGCGTGGTCGGGAAGGTGCTGGACACGGCCGACCAGAAGCGGCTCGTCGAGGAGGCCGTCGAGGGCCTCGACTTTTCCGCGCTCGAAGGCAGCACGAAGGCCTGATGGCCGTCGCGCACCGCACGTACGCCCGCGCGCTCTACGAAGCCGCGCAGGCGGAGGGAAGCGTCGACGCAGCCCGCGACCAGCTCGCGGAGCTCGCGACCGCGCTCGAGGAGATACCCGAGCTCGAGGCGTTTCTCGCGAACCCGCAGCTCGATCCCGGCACGAAGGTCGACGTGCTCGACGAGGTAACGACGGGTGCCGAGCCGGTCGTCCGGAACTTCGTTCGCGTCGTCGCGGCGAAAGGCCGCGCCGGGCAGCTTCGCCCGATCGCAGAGGAGTTCGAGGCGATCGTCGACCGCGAGCAGGGCCGTCTCAAGGTCGAGCTGACGACCGCGTACGAGCTCGGTGACGCGGAGGCGAAGCGCATCGTCGGCAAGATCGAGGAGGCGTCGGGGCGGACGGTCGAGGCGACCCGCGCGGTCGATCCCGACCTGATCGGCGGGCTCGTCCTCCAGGCGGGCTCACTCCGCGTTGACGCGAGCGTCCGCGGCCGCCTCGCCCGGCTCCGCCAAGAACTCGTGAGTCGAAACTAGGAGAATCACTGTGAAGCTGCGCCCCGAAGAGATCACCTCGATCCTCAAGCAAAGGATCGAGCAATACGACGTCGAGACCGACCTCTCGGAGGTCGGCACCGTCCTCCAGGTCGGCGACGGCATCGCGCGCGTCTACGGGCTCGAGAATTGCGTCGCGCTCGAGCGGCTCGAGTTCGAGCACGGCGTCACGGGCATCGCGTTCAACCTCGAGGAGGACAACGTCGGCGTCGCGCTCTTCGGCCAGTGGCAGCACGTCAAGGAGGGGCAGCCCGTCCGCCGCACCGGCGCCGTGATGAGCGTGCCGGTCGGGGAAGGGCTGCTCGGCCGCGTCGTCGACCCGCTCGGGAACCCGCTCGACGGCCAGGGTGCGATCGAGGGAACGCAGGAGCGTCCGCTCGAGTTCAAGGCGCCGGGCGTGATCCAGCGCCAGCCCGTGAACGAGCCGTTGCAGACCGGTCTCAAGGCGATCGACTCGATGATCCCGATCGGGCGCGGTCAGCGCGAGCTGATCATCGGCGACCGCGGTACGGGCAAAACGGCGATCGGTGTCGACACGATCATCAACCAGCGCGGCGGTGACGTCATCTGTATCTACGTCGCGGTCGGCCAGAAGGCCTCGACGGTCGCACAGGTCGTCGAGCGGCTCCGCGACGCAGGGGCGATGGAGTACACGATCGTGATCTCAGCCCCGGCGCAGGAGGCTGCGCCGATCAAGTGGATGGCGCCCTTCGCGGGCGCCGCGATGGGCGAGTACTTCCTCTTCGACGGCAAGCACGCACTCGTCATCTACGACGACCTCACCAAGCACGCGGACGCCTACCGGCAGCTCTCGCTCCTCCTACGCCGGCCGCCGGGTCGCGAGGCGTTCCCCGGTGACGTCTTTTACCTCCACTCGCGCCTGCTCGAGCGCGCCTGCAAGCTCTCCGACGAGCTCGGTGGCGGCTCGCTCACGGCGCTCCCCGTGATCGAGACCCAGGCGGGCGACGTCGCCGCCTACATCCCGACGAACGTCATCTCGATCACGGACGGCCAGATCTTCCTCGAGTCGAGCCTCTTCTACTCGGGCATTCGCCCGGCGATCAACGTCGGCATCTCGGTCTCGCGGGTCGGCGGAAACGCACAGACGAAGGCGATGAAGAAAATCGCCGGCCGCCTGCGCCTCGATCTGGCCCAGTACCGTGAGCTCGAGGCGTTCTCCCAGTTCGGCTCCGAGCTCGACGCGACCACGCAGCAGTCGCTCGCGCGGGGCGAGCGCATGGTCGCGACGCTGAACCAGCCCCAGTACCAGCCGTGGCCGACCGAGGAGCAGGTCGTCGCGATCTACGCCGGGACGAACGGCTACCTCGACAAGGTCCCCGTCCCGCAGGTGCCGCGGTTCCAGCAGGAGCTGCGCGAGACGCTCCGTTCCGAGGGCTCGCTCTACGAGACGATCCGCGAGAGCGGCGACCTCTCCGACGAGACGACCGGGAAGCTCGACGAGGCACTGAAGAAGTTCGCCGACGGCTTCAACGTCGAGGAGGAAAAAGGCCTCATCTAAGGCACTTCATCGCTTCGCGAAAAGTGCCTCTGAACAGCTTCTAGAGGCACTTTTCGCCCTCAAGGCGAGAAGTGCCGACAGGCAGGCAACTACCCCATGGCGTCCGTTCAGGATTACAAGCGGCGGATCAAGTCCGTCCGCAACACGCGCAAGATCACGCGCGCGATGGAGCTCGTCGCGGCTGCGAAGCTGCGCCGCGCGCAGGCGCGGATCGAGGCGATGCGGCCGTACGCCGACACCATGCGCGAGCTGATCGCCGGTGTCGGTCGCGCGGCCGGCTCGGGCTCGGTGCGCCTGCCGCTCCTCCAGCAGCGCGAGAGCCCGTCGACGACGCTCGTGATCCCGCTCACCGGTGACCGCGGTCTCGCGGGCGCGTTCAACGCGCAGGTCACACGACGTGCTTTCGCCCTGGAGCGCGCGCTCGGTGACGAGGGGCAGACCGTCAAGTTCCTCGGAGTGGGGAAGAAGGGCCGCTCGACGCTCACGTTCCGCCGCCGCGAGCTCGAGGGCGACTTCACCGGGTTCACCGACGCGCCGGCCTATTCCGACGCCCAGGCGATCGCCCACAAGGCGGCTGAGCTCTTCGTCGCGGGCGAGGTCGACCGCGTCGTGCTCGTCTACAACACGTTCGTCTCGGCGCTGACGCAGACGGTGACCGAGCAGGAGATCCTCCCGATCTCCGCCGAGATCCTCGAGACCGGCGAGGAAGAACGACGCGACGACGCGCTCCGCGGCGACTTCATCTTCGAGCCAGAGCCCGAGGAGATCCTCGAGCGGCTGCTCCCGGTCTACGTCGAGACCCAGATCTACCGCGCGCTCCTCGAGTCGTCGGCCTCGGAGCAGGGCGCCCGCATGACCGCCATGCGGAACGCGTCGAAGAACGCCGGCGAGCTGATCGACACGCTGACGCTCGAGATGAACCGTGCCCGCCAGGCCGAGATCACCCAGGAGATCCTGGAAGTCGTGGCCGGGGCGGATGCCCTTTCGTAGCCGCGACCGCCGGCCTCCGCGCTCTCCGAGTTCACTCGGAGAGTGACAAACCGCAACCGATATGGCGGTCGGGTTGGTGCGCCCGGCCGTCTCCCAGTGAACTCGGAGACGCGAACCGACCGCCAGACCGCAACGACAAGGCGGTCGGGTTGGTGCACCCGGCCGGCTCCGAGTGAACTCGGAGCCGGAACCGTCGCGGTCAACAAATCCGCCCGACCACCGTCTATGCTGCTGACGTGAGCACGACCGCGAGGGAAGACACCGCGATCGCGCGCGACATCGGCGCGACCGACATCGCCGCCGCCGCCGGCGGTCTCGGGGACGACGAGTCCGGGGACGTTCGCGCCCGAGGCTA
>Ga0183260_10004607_pt1 | contig 10914 bp, 8 predicted proteins | sample AntDrymUQ4972206_2_FD_129768 | JGI IMG/M metagenome (GOLD analysis project Ga0183260, IMG submission 129768) | Polar desert sand microbial communities from Dry Valleys, Antarctica - metaG UQ497 (22.06) (version 2) (version 2) | ecosystem: Environmental > Terrestrial > Soil > Desert | place...
CAGCAGATGATTGCCGATCTGCTGCAGGAGCCGGAGCTGCTCGCATCGTTGCGCGCGGCGCTGAAACTGGTGCGGGATCTGGAGCGGGCCATCGGCCGACTTAGCCAGGTCTCCGGCAATGCGCGCGACGTCGTGGCGCTGCGCACGTCTCTCCAGCAGATCCCGGCGTTGAAACGCGAATTGGCAAAGCTGTCGGAACGGGTCGACGGCGGAAAAAGTAGTGCAAGCTTCCAGCTTGCAGACTCGGGGAGAAAGCAAGCTGGAAGCTTGCGCTACCTTATCTCCACCGATCTGCGCGAGTTGCCGGATCTCGGGCAGATGCTCGCGCGCGCGGTGGTCGAGGATCCGCCATTCACGCTGAAAGATGGTGGGATTTTTCAGGATGGTTTTGACGCCGATCTGGATGAGCTGCGGCGTGCATCTCGCGAAGGCAAGAGCTGGATTACTGCGCTGCAGGAACGCGAAATCGCGAGCACGGGCATCAAATCGTTGAAGGTGCGGTTCAATTCCGTCTTCGGTTACTTCATCGAAATCACGAAATCGAATCTCGCCGACGTGCCGGCGCACTACACGCGGAAGCAGACTACGGTCGGTGGCGAACGTTTCATCACGCCGGAGCTGAAGGAGATGGAAGCCCAGATCCTCGGTGCCGAGGAACGCGCACGACAGCTCGAGTATCAGCTGTTTTCCAGACTCAGGGAAGAGACGCTGCTCCATCTCGCGGACACCCAGCGTATCGCTGCGGCGATCGCGACACTCGATGCCATCTGCGGTCTCGCGGAGACGGCGCGCCTCTACGGTTACACCCGACCTGAGCTGGACGACTCGCTACGGCTTGAAATCGCCGACGGCCGACATCCGGTCCTCGACCAGAATCTCGCGGATGAGAAATTTGTGCCTAACGACACGTCGCTCGACGGCGCCAACGTGCGCCTGGCGATTATTACCGGCCCGAACATGGCGGGAAAATCGACCTACATCCGACAGGTCGCGCTGATTGTGTTGATGGCCCAGATCGGGAGCTTCGTCCCGGCCGCGAGCGCGCGAATTGGCGTTGTCGATCGCATCTTCACGCGGGTGGGAGCGAACGATGATCTGTCACGCGGCCAATCGACCTTCATGGTCGAGATGAACGAGACGGCCAACATCGTGAACAACGCGACCGCCCGGAGCCTGGTCATCCTCGACGAGATTGGCCGCGGCACGTCTACGTTCGACGGGTTGTCGATCGCCTGGAGTGTCGCGGAATTTTTGCATGACAAAACCAGGGCGCGGACCTTTTTCGCCACGCACTACCATGAGCTAACGAAACTCGCGCAGGAGCGCAGTGGGGTTGTGAATTACAACGTCGCGGTGCGCGAATGGAACGAGCAGATCATCTTCCTGCGCAAGATCGTGCCGGGCGGAGCGGACCGCAGCTACGGCATCCAGGTCGCGCGGCTCGCCGGGTTGCCAAAGGAGATTCTCGACCGCGCGAAAGGCATCCTGGCCCATCTCGAGAAACCGAACGGTGCTGCCGTGCCGGAGAGTACCGCGAAGACAAGCCGTTCGAAGAATGTGATGCCCAACGCGGCAAAACCGCAGTTGGACCTTCTATGAAATGGGCGCTGCTCATCCTTCTGCTCGTCACAACGGCCGTTGCTCAGCCCAATGATGTGCCACCACCTCTCGATCCTAAGGTTTTGCTGAAGGTCACGGTGGTCGGTGATCGCCGTGAGTTCCACATGGGTGAAATCATCCCGATCGAGCTCGCTTTCAGCAGCCGAATCAAAGACCGGTATCGCGTTAACGAGGCTCAATATGATCGTAGCGGCCGGATGAACTACGAACATTTCGTCATCACGCCGCCGGAAGGAGCAGTCGATCCATTGGCAGAGTACTTCGACGCTGGCATGGACATGCTCGGCGGCCTCACGGGATTCTCCTTTCTCAGTCGAAAGGCGTGGACCATCCGGCTCAACGTCAACGAATGGCTACGCTTCACCAAAGCTGGCGAATACAAGCTCAAGGTGGCGAGCCAGAGAGTGGAAGTCGCAGACCTTCAAGCTGCTGGTGGAACTTCTCCAGTCACAACGATGTCGAACGAAGTCACATTCAAGGTGCTGCCGCCGCAACCTGTCTGGGAAAAGCGCGTTTACGAGAAAGCCGTCGCAGCACTTTCGTTGATCGCCAACGCATCGGAGCAGACGAACGAATCTAAAACGGCACGCAGCAAAGCTCTGGAGACGCTCCGCTTTTTGGGAACCCCGCAGGCGACCCATGAGTTGGTCCAGCAGTTGCGCGAAGATTGGGGCGGCGGCACCGATTGCTTCTTTGGCATCATCTCTTCACCCCACCGAGATGTCGCGCGCGAAGCGCTGGAACAGGCGCTCGCGGATCCGGATCATGCAATCGGCGAAACTTTCCTCGACGCGCTGAGCTTCGTTGAAAGCGAGAATGCAACGCGTGAGGCGACTGCGGCACAAGACGACCAGAAGGCGGTAGAAAAGTTGGTGCGCGCGCTGCCAAACAAACGTGGTAAAGCCTTGCACACGAGTCTTTACGCCGCACTCAATCACGTTTGGGTTCGTGCTGATAGGCAGCTCCTTCCGAAAGAAACGACTGAACAGCTGGTATGCCAGCTGATTACGACGTTCGACGACTTAGCAACAGAGCAGCAGGCGTGGTTGCTCGATGTGCGCTGGGAGCAAATAAAGAGTCCCGCGCTGCTGCCGTTGTTGAAGCGATATGCCGAACGCGATTTTTCCAATGTTGGTCCGGGAGAGTCTGGCCATGCCCAAGGGCTTACAGCTTTGGCGTTGCGACGTTGGTTTGAACTCGATCCGGCTGGCGCGCGGCCGGTCTTCATCGGCGAGATCAGCCAGCCGAATCCGCGGTTGGGCGCAGCTGTGTTTGGCCTGCTGCCAGATGCCACGTTGCCCGAAGTTGATAAACCCTTGCGCGAGCAGTTGGTCACCGCAAAAGACTTCGACAGCTTATCCAACACAGCATCGCTGATCGCTCGCTATGCCACGTCTGCGATCTTCGCTGATGTTGTAAAGGAGTTGGATGCCCACATCGGCAGAACGGCATGCACGGTTCAAGCCTCACTGCTCGCGTATGTTCTGCGCGTCGACCCGAAGTTGGCGCGTTCGCGTGTCGAAAAAGCTATCGCAGCGCGCGGCAAGGAATTCACTGCGTGCAATCACGGTCTGCTAAGCGACATATCGGTAATTCACTATGACCCGGTGCTGGAAGAAATCGCGATCCGAACGCTGGATGACCGGGATCCTCAAGTAGCGGCGGATGCTGCCACGGCGCTTCGCCGTTTTGGATCCGCTGCAGCGGAAGCGCCCTTGTGGAGTGCGTATGAACGATGGAGCAGGCGTTGGCAAGGGCGGGAAAAACAACTCGCTAAGACCGAGCTGGACCTCGGCGAAGGCATCTACGATCTGACGCTAGGTCGCGCACTTTGCGAAGCGATCGCTACCGCTCAAGGCTGGCTTACCGATCAAGACGAGCTGCACCGGCTGGCGAGGATCAACGATCTCCCGATTGTTAGGAAACAATGTACCGACCAGTATCTCGCGGCTTGGGAGCGCGAGCCTCTGGAAATTTCGTTGCACCCCTTGGGGCGTGCCTTTTACGCAACTGTTGCGCAGTATTCAGTGGCATCGATGGCCGAGCTGAAGGCAAAGCTCGCGCAGTTCCCGGCCGGCACGCACTTCGTGATATCGCGATGGTCCGGTGAGGATACCGCGACTGAGCCATACACCGATGAGGTGCGTGCTTATATTAACGATCTCGGAATGGTGGGTGGAGAGCGAGCCGCTATTCCTTAACCGCGAATATCGAATCGTTCCGCCGCGAGATGGCCGTCAAATCCGAGAAAGAGCTGAGCGACGCACAGCGCAGCCACTGGCTGAAAGCGGTCGCCGCGATGCCAGCCGGGACCAAGCCGCAGCTCGACCTCCTTTGAAAGTCATGAACGAAGGGCCGGCGGAATAAAAAGCAGCCTGGTCTTTCATAGCTGTATGAAAGATCAATCCAGAACAAAAAAAACATTCAGAAATGTATTCATAGGTCTACGCCGTAAAGCGTTCCTGTGTGTTGCCGTTGTAGGCATAGCACAAACCGGCCAGAGCCAGGGACCCGATGCCGGAGACACTGCTGGCGCCGTGTTTGCGATGACAAATCGAGCGAAAGATAATGAAGTCATCGCGTTTCATCGTGCCGCCGATGGCACCCTCAACCAAACCGGGCGATATTCGACCGGCGGCAGCGGCATCGGAGTAGATTTCGACACCCAGGGTGGCCTGACTCTGCATAACAATCATCGCTTCCTCTACGCATGTAATCCGGGGAGCGATAACGTGACCGTTTTCGCTGTAGATGGCTCCAAGTTGACGCGAATCCAGCGGGTCTATGCGGGGGATCAGCCGCTCAGCATCACTCTTTCAGGAAATCTCGCGTACGTGCTGGACGGATCTGTAGCAGGCAACGGGATCACTGGGTTCACGGTTGGTAATGACGGAAAGCTGACCCCGATTCCGGATTCCTTCCGATCGTTAAGCTCAGCTATCGCCGTGCCCGGTGAAGTGCAGTTCAGCCCTAATGGTCGGTCTATCGTAGTGACTGGCAAGGTAGGGAGCATCCTCGATGTCTTCAAAGTCAGGGCTGACGGGCGACTGAGTGAGGCCGTACAGAACAGATCGGCTGGCCGGCGACCGTTCGCGGAAGCTTTCCGCAAGGATGGCCGGTTGTTAGTCGTAGAGTCGGGATTACCCTTTGAGCACAATGCGAGCGTATCTTCCTACGATCTGGAGACAAACGTCGGCCTTTCGGTCATCACTGCGTCGGCAAAGAACGGGCAAACGGATGGCTGCTGGATCGTAATTACAGACGACCAGACGCACGCCTTCACTGCAAACTTCTCCAGTGGCACGATCTCCAGTTACTTGCTCCACGACAATGGGCGGGTTGAGTTGCTCAACGGAGCGGCTGCGTTTACCGGCCTACCGAGTCAGCCGACCGATCTCGCCCTCAGCACCGGTAGCAAATATTTGTATAATCTGCTCCGTGGGACCGGCGGGGTGTCCGCGTTTCGGGTGAACGCGGACGGGAGCCTCGATCGCCTGGGAGTTTTCGGCGTCGGGCACGGTTTGCCAAGGGCTAATGGCGCCTCAGGGCTTGCCGCCTATTGAGCAACATTTCTGCTCGCGCCGGAATTACGAATTGCTGGCGGTGCTAAGAGCGACCGCCGGGCCATGGCCGATGTGGCCCGGCGGTTCGCTATTCGCCACGACTCCATCTTTCCGGAGAGAGGCGGAGACCGGGCCAGCGTCAAGAGCAGTTCGAAGCCGAACTCGTGCGCGATCTCGCGCAATCACGCTCACCACCGCCACTGTCGAGCTGCGTTCGCGGCAAACAGCAATCGACGAGCGCCCACGCGGTTTAAGGACAGATTCGATTCCTTGCGACGCACCGGTCTGTTACACTGGGGCGCGAATGGCGGTTAAGACGGAAAATGAGCTGAGCGAGGTGCAGCGCAACCACTGGCTCAAAGCCAGGGCGGCGGTGGAGTTGCGCAATTTTGGCTACGCCATCTCACTCCTTCAGGGCGTCCTGAAACAGGAGCCGGAATTTCTCACCGGACGCCACTTACTGCGCCGGGCGGAAATCGCGAAAGCAAAAGCCGAGAAGAAGAAGTTCTTCAACCTGCCGACCGCGTCGCTCGGCGTGATGAAAGCACAACGCGAGCTCAAGAAGGATCCAGCGCGAGCCGTTGAGCTGATCGAGAAAGTGCTGGAAGATGAGCCATACAACCGCCAGGCAAATCTGCTCCTGAAAGAAGCGGCCGTGGCTGCAGGCTGGCCTGAGATCGGTGTCTTCGCGTTGCGAACACTGCTCGAAGACAAATCGCGCGATGCCCGGATCCTGCACGAGCTGGGCCGCCTCTACCACGAAATGGGCGCGAGCGATCAGGAGGTGGAGGTCTACAACCGCCTCGCCGAGATCAACCCGGCCGACGCGGAGGCGTTGCGGCTGGGGAAGGATGCCTCGGCCCGCGGTTCGATGAAGAGCGGCGGGTGGAATGAAGCCGAGAGCTATCGCGATCTGATCAAGGACAAGGACCTCGCCGTGTCGCTCGAGCAGCAGAGTCGGACGGGACTGACCGGCGACTCGCTCGAGCAGCAAATCGCGGACACTTACGCGCGCCACCAGGCTGAGCCGGACGATGTCGACCACGCCCGGCGGCTCGGGGCGTTGCACGAGCAGAAGGATGATTTCGAGAGCGCGATTGCGTGGTTTCAGTATGCGGCGGACCTGACGAATCGGACGGACAGCGGCTTGCTGCGAAAAGTCTCGGACCTCGGGATGAAACGGTCGGAACGCGAGATTGTGGAGCACGAGGAATATCTGGCGCGACACGGCGCCGGCGATCCGCACTACGCTGAACGCGCGGCAGCGCTCGATGCAGCCAGAAAACAACGCGCGGAGCTGCTGATTGACGAGGCGCGCAAACGTTCCGAACGCAACCCGACAGATCTGCAATTGCGGTTTGAATTGGGCGAGCATCTGCTGAACGCCGGCCAATTTCGCGAAGCGCTGCCGGAACTGCAGCGCGCGCGACAGAACCCGAGCGCGCGGCTCAAAGCGATGAATCTACTCGGGCGCTGCTATCGCGCCCTAGGCATGCTCGATCTCGCGGCAAAGCAGCTCGAGGAGGCGTCACGCGAGATTCTGGCGATGGATGGAATGAAGAAGGAGATCGTCTACAACCTGGGGATGGTTTACGAGCAGATGGGCGACGGTCAGCGGGCGATCGATTGCATGAAGCAGATCTACGAAGTCGATTACGGCTACCGCGACGTAGCCACCCGTGTGGAAAGGTCTTATGAGGTGGGCTCGGCGTAGCGGCCAAGGCTTTTGATGCGCTAACCCTGCCGCACGGGCGCGGGATACGCACGTCCAAGCCTTTTGGACGATGCGAATAGGTAGTTGCCGGGGTTCCGCGCTTATAGTGGCGCGGATGGGGCCGCGTCTAAACATTTGAATTTCATTCTTGAAACAAGCTTCTCCTCTCTGTTTTTCGCTAGGTCCAACGTTAAATATTTAGACGCGACCCCGTCCCGCACGTTACCGGACCCCTTTCGGCGCCCCCGCTTCCTTAAACAATGAAGCCTTCCTCCCAATGGATACGGTCAAGTGTGTACTCGTCTGTGTAGAAGCCGTCCGGAAACTCCGAAAAGCCACTGGTTTGCCGTAAGCGATTAACAGCTTCTTCAGCGGTTTCACGGGAAGAGAATACTCCAATGAGTTTGACGTCTTCGTCGTCCTCATCCTCAGATCGGACGTGCTGAACAAGAAACACTTTGGTGCTGTCAGCAGTCATACTCAAATGTTAAATGTTTCGACGCGACCCCATCCCCGGCTCATCCCCGGCTCCCCGACCCCATCCCGGCTCCCAATGCCCTGAATGACGATTCCCGCGACCTGCGGGGGCGGCGGTGGAATAGGGTTTTCCTCGTGGAAGCCGCTCGGGTTCAAATCCGTTCATGTGCCTCTCGTCCCGCACAAAGCAAACGTGAGGTAGTAGTCTTCGCGTCCATCACTCATCTCGAGATCAACATGATCGACTTGAATGACCCGCGTTGCGTAGTACCTAAGGGAGAAATGGAGGAGTGACGAAAGCGGTTCCGGAGAAAGCCAGCATCGGGCAATACGTGGCTCGTATTTATCAGCAGGGAGATCAACGTGCTGTTCATCAGCGACACGGATGTCCAAGCGCGTCGACTTACCTACCAAAGAAAGTGTATCGACCACCTGCTCTCGCAAGAGCACCAGCCCTAAAGAAAACCGCTCAATAACATCATCCTTCAAACTCACCTCGACCACCTTCTGCTCGCCGTACTGCTTAAGCTCCACTCCGACTGTAACGGTATGATGTCGCATCAGTGACCACTCTTCTGCGGCGGCCGCCATTCCCAATGGACGTTCTCGACGACCTCGCCAGTTTTCGGGTTCAACTTTTCGAGATGCAGGCGTGTACTGATCTAAAATGTCGGGTGTACGTATGAGCGACGAACGGAAAAACAGCGGCTTGCGAAAAAGATGGCAGAGTTGGACGTGAAGGGGGTGTTTTCATTGTGGGGCGGCGACCGCATGCTGGCAGGATGAGCGCGGCGCGTATATAAAGAATTGCGCCTATTTGCGTGAGCGGATCGCAATTCGCGCTGCGGAGATGTTCCGCATGGCGACGGGCTGCGCTTCGAGCTTTCAATCCCGTTATTCCGCCTTCGCCAGGTGTTTTTGAGCAGTGCTCGCGTTGCGATACGCACGTCCAAGCCGTTCCGGCGCTGCGAACAGGTATTGCCGGGGTTCCGGCACCTAATCAACTACCTCACTGACATTATATATGAAAAAGCATTCGAACTTAATCTCCCGTTGCGCTCTCGTCGCGGCGGTCGCCGGCGCCTTCTGTCTGGCGCAGACGGTTTCCGCCACGGAAGAGCCTGCCAAGGCTACCAGCAGCGCCGCGCCTCAGGCAAAAGACGCGAAGATGGATAAAGCGGAAGGCAGTGCCGGCAAATCACTCGACTCGAAGGACCGCGACTTCATGATGAAGGCAGCGAAAGGCGGCATGATGGAAGTCCACATGGGCCAGATGGCGGAGAAGCAGGGCCAAAGCGCGGACGTGAAGAAGATCGGCGCCCGTATGGTGGCCGACCACACGAAGGTCAACAACGAACTAATGGCGCTCGCCCAGACCAAAGGCGTTAAGCTCGATACCCGCCACAAGATGGACAAGATGGACGCGGCGAACTTTGACCAAATGTATCTCGATCAGATGGTGAAGGACCACGAGAAAGACATCGCGGCGTTCGAGACCGAGGCGAAGAGCGGCATGGATCCCGAGGTGAAGAGCTTCGCATCGAAGAATCTGCCGACGCTGAAGAAGCACTTGGAAATGGTGAAAGCCGCGCAAGGCAAGATGAAGAAGGGCTAAGGGGCTTCCTTATTAAAAGTCAGACGCGGCACGCCGAAAGGCGTGCCGCGTTTTTGTGTACGCCATGGCAGGTCAGCATATACTGGCAGATCGCGTGTCTCGACAACGTTTCCCGGGCCTGCAATTCTTCAGCAGTGAGCGATCCAGCGATCACCGCCGTTTTCGCCGAGCACGGACGATGGATCAGCCGTTTCATGATCGATGGGGTGCCATATGGTGGCTCGTTTGACGCGGTCAATGATCCGCGGCTCGATTTGTTTTTCGCGGCGTTTCCGACTCCGGAGAGCATCCTGGAGCTCGGCTCCCTCGAGGGCGGGCACACCATCGGTGGAAGCGCGTCCTGGGAGTGGAGGGTCGCCGAACGATCTGAGGCGCGCGCAACTCGCGGCAAAGTTGCTCAAGGCCGGGAACGTCGAGTTCATCGAGTGCGATTTTGGAGAAAGCAGAGTTGCGCGACTGGGGAATTTTGACGCGATTTACTGCTGCGGACTCCTTTACCATTTGCCCGCGCCGTGGCGCCTCGTGCAGCAGTTCGCGGCGGTGAGCCAGCATTTGTTCCTCTGGACCCATTACTGCCGCGATTCCGAGGTGGACATCTCAGTGGATGGCTTTGAGGGCAGGATGCTACCCGAGGGCGGAATTGACGAGCCGCTGAGCGGACTTTCGCCCCATTCCTTCTGGCCGACGATCGGCGCGCTGGTGAACATGCTGACTGCCGTTGGGTTTCCGGTTCTGCACATCCTGAGCGACGATCGGACGCAATCCGATGGCCCGGCGATCACGATCGTCGCGTTCGGTTACGTGCCTGCTCAACCTCCGTCGGCAAGGCTGACGCCGAGCAAATAGGGGGCAAGTATGCTCTTGTTCCGGCGAAGCGAGCAATTCCAGCGTTATGGCGGAATCGCCGTTGTCGGATGGACGCGCAGATGCAGCTGCACGGACACACTTTCGTTTGCCTGTACGTCGGATAGCAGCTGCGGTAGGTAGATCTGTGGATCTATGCCAGTGACTTTGATCCGCAGACAGGTCGGATGAGACAGGCGCAGCGCGTCGCCTGTGATCCGCATAGCACCGAAAGTTTCGGGCGTGCTCGCCTCGAACAGGACGGAGCCATCAGCTAGGCGGAGCCGGATTGCTTCGAGGTCAATCGTGGTGAATGCGCTGACGAAATCAATGCGCACTGCGCGATGGCCGCCCGGCGGCAGGGGAAGCGTTAAGTCCCTGAACTCGCCATGCCCGATACGTGCGAGCACGGAGTTTTCCTCTCGATGAACGCCGTCCGTCGAGAAGAATACCTGGATGGTAGTCTGCTGTGCGAAATATGTGTCGCTAATCGTACCATTACTCCACGACCTCGCGATACGCTGGTGCACGTTGGCCGACTGGATGCGGTAGTCGCTGAGCAGCTGCTCGGTATGCTCGTTAGGCCCGGAAAGGAACGTTTCGATCGGCGCGGGCTGGGTGGCGGCAGGTGGTTTTTCCCAAAGGCCGAGACCCGGGCCATCCGCAAATGTGAATGATCTCCCGCGCGTGCAGAGTTCTTCCCATACCTTCCACACGCCGAAGCCGCGCTTCCGCACCGCAACATCATGCATCAGCAAGATGCTGCCCGGCCGGAGCTTCGGCAGCCAGCGAGCGAGATCCTGCCGGACAGCTGCTTCGGTATGCAGACCGTCGAGGTGCAGAAGATCGATCGAGTTCTCTTCGAATCTTCCGAGCGCTTCGTCGAAGTCGCTCCGCACGAGCGTCGAAAAATCGCTGTAGTTCTCCTCGTTGTGCTTGGCAACTTGATGATACGTCGCCTCGTCATAGCCGCCGACATGCAGGTCGCCGCGCCAGTTGTCCACGGCGAAACAATGAGTGCCGGTGTTGTTTTCGACGACGGCCTGGCAAAAGCAGAAGTAGCTTTCGCCGCGGTCCGTACC
>Ga0183260_10004608_pt1 | contig 10913 bp, 9 predicted proteins | sample AntDrymUQ4972206_2_FD_129768 | JGI IMG/M metagenome (GOLD analysis project Ga0183260, IMG submission 129768) | Polar desert sand microbial communities from Dry Valleys, Antarctica - metaG UQ497 (22.06) (version 2) (version 2) | ecosystem: Environmental > Terrestrial > Soil > Desert | place...
GGCAGCACTTGAGTCGCTCGCTCCGCTGCTGGTCGGTCCGAGCTTGGTAGTCGGGAAGTCGACGGTGCCGGTGGGTACGGCAACACGGGCGCGTCACCTCATTCGTCGGATCGCACCGGGCGGGCACTCGGTAGAGCTGGCTTGGAACCCTGAGTTCCTACGTGAAGGCCATGCCATCGAGGACTCCTTGAGACCTGAACGGCTGGTGTTCGGAGTCGAGAGCAACGAGGCCGACCTGACGCTGCGCGAGGTGTACGCGCCCGTCATCGCAGCCGGCGTCGCCACCGTCCGTACCGATCTGGCCACCGCAGAGTTGGCCAAGGCAGCAGCCAACGTCATGCTGGCTGCCCGAGTGTCGCTGGCCAACCTGTTCGCCGAGGTCTGTGAGGCGGCTGACGCCGATGTGGGTGACCTAACGATGATCCTGGGATACGACGCCAGGATCGGCTCTGCGTTCCTCACCCCCGGCATCGGCTATGGCGGTGGCTGCCTGCCCAAGGACACCCGCGCGTTCCTGGCGCGCGCCCAGGAGCTGGGAGCCGGAGAACCGGCAAAAATCCTGCGCGAGATCGACGCGATCAACCTGCGCCAACGCGCCCGAACCGTAGACCTTGCCGTCTCGGTGCTCGGCGGAAGCGCGGCCGGAGCGAACGTCACGGCCTTGGGGGCAGCCTTCAAGGCCGGCTCCGATGACGTTCGCGACTCACCTGCCCTCGACATCGCCAGCAGGTTGCACTCGTTGGGCGCGCGCGTGCGGGTCAGCGATCCAGCCGCGCTTCGCAACGCACGTCGGGCCAAACCAGAGCTTCTCTACGACGACGACGCCATCTCGGCCTGCTCGGGCGCAGATCTGGTCATGGTGCTGACCGATTGGGCCGACTTCCAGAGCATCGACCCGGTGGCGCTGCTCGATGTCGTCGCCGCACCACGAGCCATCGACGGGCGACTGTGCCTCGACCCGGACAAGTGGCGAGCAGCGGGTTGGGAACTGCATGCGCTCGGTCGCCGCTCGGCCGCCGGGCCGGGTTGAACGAAGCGGCGAGGGTCAGCGTTTGAAGATCCTGCTGTGGCACGTGCACGGCTCGTGGACCACGGCGTTCGTGCACGGGGACCACGAGTACGTCGTTCCCGTGACTGCGGACCGCGGACCAGACGGTGTGGGGCGCGCCCGTACCTGGGACTGGCCGTCGAGTGTGCGCGAGGTGGCGCCCGACAGGCTCCGCGACGAGAACGTGGACCTGGTGGTGCTGCAACGCCCCCATGAGGCCGACCTCGTGATGAGCTGGACCGGACGCCAGCCTGGGCGAGATCTGGCGGCGGTCTACTGCGAACACAACACCCCAGGCGGGGACATACCGTTCACGAGGCACCCGCTGGCTGGGCAGTCCGACATCCCCGTCGTTCACGTGACCTCCTTCAACTCGCTCTTCTGGGACTGCGGATCCGCAGCCACAACCGTGATCGAGCACGGCATCATCGACCCAGGCCATCTCTACACCGGGGAGATCGCACGAGCCGCCGTCTGCATCAACGACCCGGTCCGCCGCGGCCGGGCTGTCGGAACGGATCTGCTCGCTCCGTTGTCTGGGGCCGTCCCGATCGATGTCTTCGGGATGAGGGTCGACGGCCTGCAAGGAGCCCTGGGGCTGGATCCTGAGAGGTTGCGCACATACGACGACGTGGCGCAGCACGAGATGCACGCAGCGCTGGCCCGACGACGTGTCTACGTCCACACCTCCCGGTGGACATCGCTCGGCTTGTCGCTGCTCGAAGCCATGCATCTCGGTATGCCGGTGGTCGCACTCGCCACGACCGAGGCTCCGATGGCCGTACCGGATGGTGCCGGCGTCGTGTCCACCCGGCTCGATGACCTGGTGCATGCGGTGTCCATGTACGTCGCCGAGCCCGAGCGTGCGCACCTCGCTGGCACGGTGGCCCGGACCCATGCCTTGTCGCGCTACGGGCTGCAGCGTTTCCTGGGCGACTGGGACAGGCTCCTGGGCGAGTCGGTACAAGCGCGGTGACGGTTGCCGATAGGCATCTTTCCGCAGATTCAAGTGCGGCCACGCAGCGGCTGCTGTCAGCACTGAGTCATCACCCGATAGCTCGGAGAAACCGGCTGATGTGATACGGGTCACAATCACGAATTGTCCAGGCGGCGGGGTCGTCACGGTCGTCCGGTTGCAGTTGGCGAACACCGGATCTTTTGGCAGCATCGGCGCAGACTTGAACTGAATAGCACCCGCGACGGACCGCCGAATCCTGCCCCCCAGCGCGAGTGACCACCGTCCGTCGACACCGAAAGCAACTCTCACACGGGGCAGGAGTGGGGGAACCACTTTCGCGCTTCTTCTCTTCGAAGCGCTTGGGGTCAAGCCGCCTTTGACAGCGGCCGAGCACCTTCTCGCTCGAACCCGACAGCTCACCTCACAGGCGTGAGAAGGAGAACTTCATGCCCGTGACCAGCCCATGGCGTCGTCTCGCGACCGTCATCCCCGCTCTGCTCACCGCCGCCGTCGTACTGTCGACCCTCGCGATTGCCCCCGCCGACGCCAGCACCCGACGCGAGCGCAAGATCCACAACGGTGTGGAAATTGCGGTGAACCAGAAGGGCGACCCTTACGTCTACGGTGCAGCCGGGCCCAATGCCTTTGACTGCTCTGGACTCACGATGTACTCGTTCGAGCGAGCGGGCCTCAAACTGCCCCGCTCATCCGATGGGCAAGCCGACGCCGTCCGGCGTATCGCCAAGAAGAACGTTCGCCGCGGTGACCTGATGTTCTTCCACAGCAATGGCGACGTGTATCACGTAGCTATCTTTCTCGGTCGCAACAACGGCCGAACGTGGCTCTTGCACGCCAGCCGCAGCGGTACGCCGGTCAAGCGCGACCCCGCCTGGACCTCGTCCTGGTTCGGTGGCACCATGCGGCTGCGCCGCTGAGCAGCAGATCACTCGCCGGCCACGACTCCCTGACACGCCGAAGGCCAACGGCACCCGGGAAACGGCTCCGCCCTGCGCCACACTGAGGCCATGCACTCCAGTCGGGCCGGTGGAGGCTGTGCGGAGCGGGAGAAGCGACGCAGAAGCGCCTTGGGTGCACTTGTTTTGACCTTGTGCGCGAGCCTTGCCGGTTGCAGCGATCAAGTTGCGAGTGGTGACCCTGCGCCAGAGGTGAAGGTGAAGGAGAACGAGGAGCCAACTCAGCCCGTGAGCACCGGCGGCCAGGTGGTGCTGTCGGGTGAGTGGCCCCTCACGGGCGCACCGCTCGAGGGGGAGGCGCCGCAGCACCCGGTGTACGTCGTCAAGATCGACAACACGTCGAGTTCGGAGCCGCAGGTCGGGCTCAGTTCGGCTGACATGGTCGTCGAGGAGCTCGTCGAGGGCGGTCTGACCCGGCTGGCTGCCTTCTACCACTCCGACATACCCGGCCGAGTCGGGCCGGTCCGATCTCTGCGGGCCTCTGACATCGGAATCGTGAAGCCGGTTTCCCCGTCCGTGGTGGCGTCCGGAGGAGCCAGACCCACGGTCTCCCGGATAGCCGATGCCGACGTGACAACTTTCGTCGAGGGAGCGGCAGGCTTCTTCCGCGCTGATGACCGCTCTGCGCCCTTCAACCTTTTCGTCGCGCTGGCTGACGTGGCCGGGGACCCCGAGGACGGATGGCGGGCACCCGCTCAGCCATACCTCGCATTCGGGGAGGACTCAGACTTCGACGGCACCATCGCGGTCGACAAGATCACTGCCACGTTCTCCGCAGCCCACAGCACTCGATGGCAGCGCACCGCCGTCGGCTGGACCCGTCCTGGGTCGTACGCCGATGATGGCGATGATTTCCTCGCGGACAGCGTGCTGCTGCTCAAGGTGGCGGTCGGTGACGCCGGCTACTTGGACCCAGCTGGAAACCCGGTCCCCGAGACCAGGTTCTACGGCAATGGTGAAGCTGTGCTGGTGCACGGCGGCGAGGCGCTGAAGGCCACCTGGCGCAAGGACAACGCAGGCAGCGAGCTGACCTTGGAGGACTCTGCCGGGCAGGAGGTGACGGTCCCGGCCGGACACACCTGGATCGAGCTGGTGCCGGCCGAAGGCGGAGAGGTCGTCCTCAGCAAGTAGCGGAGCTGCTCCGGGCGTCTGCGCTTCTTTGCCGACGTACCGCCGCATGAGGTGGCAGGCGAGGGCACGTCCACCGACGCAGCGTGGGCAGTTGTTGCGATGATAGTTGCATGGTCAGCGTTCCCTCGGTCTCCTACTCGATCACCGTCCGTCTCGTCGTGCCTGCGGGTGGGTCGGCTGTCAGTCAGCTGACCTCTGCTGTCGAGGCTGGTGGCGGCTACGTAACGGCGCTCGACGTCACCGCGTCCGGAGCAGACGAGCTCCGCATCGACGTGACGTGTGCAGCGCGCGACACCGACCACGCAGGTGACATCGTCGACGCGCTGCGCAAGGTCGATGGGGTGGTCGTGCACAAGGTGTCGGACCGCACCTTCTTGATGCACCTCGGTGGCACGATCGAGATGGCATCGAAGCACCCCATCCGTAACCGAGACGACCTCTCAATGGTCTACACCCCAGGAGTCGCGCGGGTGTGCCTCGCCATCGCGCGCAATCCCGAGGACGCGCGCCGCCTCACCATCAAGCGCAACGCAGTTGCGGTGGTCTCGGATGGTTCAGCAGTCCTGGGGCTGGGCAACCTGGGCCCGGCCGCCGCGCTTCCGGTGATGGAGGGCAAGGCGGCATTGTTCAAACGCTTCGCGGGCATCGACGCGTGGCCGCTGTGCCTCGACACCCAAGACGTCGACGAGATCGTCCGGACCGTGCAGGTGATCGCGCCGGTCTTTGCCGGCATCAACCTGGAGGACATCTCTGCCCCGCGCTGTTTCGAGGTGGAGGCCAGACTGCGCGAGTTGTTGGACATACCTGTCTTCCACGACGACCAGCACGGCACTGCGATCGTGGTACTCGCGGCTCTCACTAACGCATTGCGAGCGGTGCGCAAGGATATGTCAGACGTGCGCATCGTCATGTCCGGTGCAGGGGCTGCAGGATCGGCGATCGTGCGACTGCTTCTCAAGTCTGGAGCGAGCTCTGTGGTCGTGGCCGACATCGAAGGCGTGATCCACAGATCACGCCCCGGGCTCAGTCCTTCGCTGCGCTGGATAGCTGAGCACACCAACGCCGCGTCCGTGACCGGGTCGCTCAAGGACGCCGTACGGGGAGCAGACGTGTTCATCGGCGTGTCCGCGCCGAACGTCCTCGACCCGACTGACATCGCCGCCATGGCCGACGGCGCGATCGTCTTCGCCCTCGCGAACCCCGATCCCGAGGTCGACCCAGGGGAGGCCCGAAAGCACGCGGCCGTTGTGGCGACCGGGCGCTCGGACTACCCCAACCAGATCAACAACGTGCTCGCCTTTCCCGGCGTCTTCCGCGGCCTCCTGGACGCCTCGGCCCACACCATCAGCGACTCTTTGCTCATCGCCGCTGCGCGGGCCATCGCCTCGGCGGTCACCGATGCGGAGCTCAACGTGAACTACGTCATCCCGAGCGTCTTTCACGAAGAGGTTCACAAGGCGGTGGCGACTGCTGTAAAGGACGCGGCCCTAGCGGGAGTTACGCGATGACGTTCTATGCCGGCCAGTTGCTCGTGGCCACTCCGCGGCTGGCCGACCCGAACTTCAACCGAACGGTGATCCTGCTCCTCGACCATGACGAGGACGGGGCGATCGGAGTGGTTCTCAACCGGCCGATGGAGCTGCCGCTGGGGGCAGTACTTCCCGCTTGGGCGGAGGTGGTGGCCGAACCCCACCTACTGTTCAACGGGGGACCGGTTTCACGTGAGTCTGCGCTCGCGGTCGGGTTGTCGCTGGGAGAGGGCCCTAGCCACAGCTTCTGGCCTCTCGTCGGAGACTTCGGGCTCGTCGATCTCGATGCCGAGCCCGGTGATCTACTCAGCGACCTCATCGGCTTACGCGTCTTCTCCGGATATGCCGGATGGGGACACGAACAGCTGACAGCGGAGATCGAGGAAGGGTCTTGGTACGTCGTCAACACCGCGCCGACGGACCTCCTGACGTCCCAGCCGGAGGAGCTGTGGCGGCGCATCATGCGCCGCCAACCCGGGGAGCTCGCATTTCTGGCCACGATGCCCGACGATCCGACCCTCAACTAAGGACGTCGTAGACTCTCCTGCGTGAGCATCGAGCTAACTCCTGCTGCTGAGACGCTAGAGGACCGACGTACCGAGGAGTCCCTCGACGAAGGCGACCACGACCGGTTCAGCCACTACGCCCGAAAAGACAAGCTCACCGAGGCGATGGTGATGGGCACCGCATTGGTCGCCCTTTGCGGCAAGGTGTGGGTCCCAAGCCGTGACCCCAAGAAGTTTCCGGTCTGCCCCTCCTGCAAGGAGATCTGGGAGTCGATGCCCCAGGGCGACGACAGCGACGACGGGTGAGCAGGGGACGTCTCTGGTCTGCACCAAAGCTGTCGGCTCACCGGTGTGGCGCCTGATTGGTTGCCTCCGCTGGAGCCGGCACCGAGGTCGCCCGCCCCACTGCTCCCCTCTCGCCTGACTTTCGAGTCCTGTCCCTCGGTGTCTGCGCACTCATTTTGGGTTTCGCGTTCGAGTTCATGGCCGTGGCGACGGCGTTGCCAGTGGCGGCCAAGGAACTGGGCGGTTTAGGGCTCTACCCCTGGGCACTGACCGGCTTCCTCGGTGCGGCCATGTTCGCCAACGGTGTCGCGGGTGAGGTCTGCGACCGGCTGGGACCGCGCATCCCCGTCATCTTCGGGTCGCTCACGTTCGGGCTCGGGCTGCTCGTGTCCGGGCTAGCCTCGTCGATGGCCATGCTGATCGTTGGACGTGTCGTGCAAGGGCTGGGCGCTGGCTTCATGATCGTCGCGGTGTACGTCGTCATCGCCCAGTGCTATCCCGACGCCACCCGTCCCCGCATGATGTCTCTGATCGCCACTGCTTGGGTGGTGCCGTCCGTGGTGGGTCCCTTCATCGCGGGAGCGCTCACTGAACTCGCCTCTTGGCGCTGGGCCTTCTTGGCCTTGGCGCCGCTCGTCCCGCTGCCGTTGATCGCGATCCTGCCTCGAATTGCTGGTACCACTGGCTCGGACATCCGTCGGACGGGGCGGGTTCGGCAAGCCGCGGCGATGTCGGTCGGTGCAGCGCTGCTGCAATGGGCGGGCATCGAGGCACAACATGCACGGTGGGCGACAGCGGGGGTGGCCGTTGTGCTGGGTCTGGCTTTGGTGGTGTGGTCGGCGCGGCTGATGTTTCCGCCGGGAACATTGAGGCTGCGTCGGGGTCTGCCGTCGGTGATCGCCTTCAGAGGGGTGATCGCGGGAGGTTTCTTCGGTTGCCAGGCCTACGTGCCACTCATGCTCGTGTCGCACCGGGGAGCCTCTCCCACGCTGGCGGGCCTGGCGGTCGCAGGAACCGCCGTCGGCTGGTCGGCCGGGTCGTGGTGGCAAGGTCGCCCGACGTTGCGCAGTCGGCGGTCTGGGCTCGTGCGACAAGGGTCCGTCGTCACCGCCGTCGGAGTGCTGCTAACCGGGACGGCGGCCATCGACACCAGCCAGTTCGTCGTGCCAGCCTGGCTGGCGGGGGCGGGGCTCATGGTGGGCGGTCTAGGCATGGGTTTGTCGATGTCCAGCAATGCCGTGCTGCTCTTCGAACTTTCTCCCAAGCAGGACAGGGGCGCGAACTCGGCCGCAATCCAGATGAGCGACTCGCTGGGGGGCGTCCTTGTCATTGGAGGGGCCGGTGTCGTCTACTCCATCTGGCGCGACACGTTGTCCGCAACCGCGCTGTTCACCGTCATCTTTGCCATCTCGCTCCTCGTGATGATGCTGGCGGTCGTGGTTGGGTACCGCGTCCGTCCACGCGACACCTGAGCCGGTTGAACGAGAACAGGCGCCGTATCCGAAGATACGACGCCTGCTCGGTATCGATTGGCGTCAGACGCGGACGTCCTCACGCTTGCCGATCCGCTCGCCGGTCTCGGCGTCGAAGACGTGGATCTCCTTCGGGTTTGCCGTCACCGTGACTGTCTGGCCCTTCTCGAAATCACGTCGAGCCTCGACCCGAATCGTGATGTCGGTGCCTGACGCGATTTGGTCGCCTTTGGCGTCGTCAGCCTTGCCGTAGAGGAAGGCATCGGCGCCCAGCTCCTCGACAAGCGTGACCTTGACCGGGATGCCGTCGTCGGTGCAGACCTCGAAGTTCTCCGGGCGAATGCCGAGAACGACCGGGCCGTCGTGGTTGGCCCTATCGGCGGCAGTCACGGACAGCTTGATGGGGTGACCGTTGACCTCCCCGCCACTTTCGGTCAGATGAGCCTCGACCAGGTTCATTGCCGGTGACCCGATGAAACCGGCGACGAACAGGTTCTCAGGGTTGTCGTAGAGCGCCAGCGGAGTATCGACCTGCTGCAGCAGGCCATCTTTGAGCACCGCAACCCGGTCGCCCATCGTCATCGCCTCGACCTGGTCGTGCGTGACGTAGACCGTCGTCACCTCCAGGCGCTGTTGCAGCTCGGCGATCTGGCTCCGGGTAGTGACACGAAGCTTGGCGTCCAGGTTGGACAGCGGCTCGTCCATGCAGAAGACCTGAGGGCTGCGCACAATGGCGCGGCCCATCGCGACGCGCTGGCGCTGTCCACCGGACATCGCCTTGGGCTTGCGGTCGAGCATTTCCGAAAGGCCCAGCAAGTCGGCGGCGTCGCGCACTCGACGGTCCCTCTCGTCCTTGCTCACGCCCGCCATCTTGAGTGCGAAGCCCATGTTCTCGGCGACCGACATGTGAGGGTACAGGGCGTAGTTCTGGAACACCATCGCGATGTCGCGGTCCTTGGGGGCCATGTCGGTGACTTGGCGATCGCCGATGTAGATATCGCCTTCATTCACATCCTCGAGGCCGGCGAGCATGCGAAGCGAGGTGGACTTGCCACAGCCCGAAGGGCCGACCAGAACCATGAACTCGCCATCCTCGATCTCGAGGTTGAGCTTGTCTACAGATGGCTCAGTTGCACCGGGATAAATCCGGGTGGCGTCTTTGAATGTCACAGAAGCCATGACGATACTTCCCTTCACCAGCAGGTACGTGCTGGACGATCCGTCATAAAGGTGGACGGCGCTCAGTGTGCCACGGATCACGCCAACCGTCACTGCGGCGCTTTGTTGCTACCTCAGGAGCTTCACCTCAACCTTCGGCAGTCGTCTGCACAAGCGGCAGTACCCGGTGGTCGATTTGTCGGGAGAGGCTGATCGTCGTGGCAGAGCGCTCGATACCGCGATGAGCGACGACCAGGTCGAGCACCCGCTGTAGATCAGCGTTCGACCGCGCGACCACCCGACACCAGAGGTCGCCCGGACCCGTTACCGTGTGGGCCTCGAGCACCTCGGGAATGAGCCCGAGGTGGTCTCGGACTGGGTCGTGGCCGGCGTGCTGACGGATCTCCAGCGTCACGAAAGCCGTGACCGGGTAGCCGAGCGCCGCAGGGTCGATCTCTGGCCCCCACCCACGTACAACGCCACCGCGCTCCAATCGGTCCATTCTGGCCTGGACGGTACCCCGAGCCACCCCGAGCCGCCGTGAGGCTTCCAGCACTCCGATGCGAGGTTCTGCCGCAAACATTGCCAGCAGCCGGGCGTCGAGGCTGTCGATCTTCATGGTTGTTCCGGGGGTGTGGACCCTGCTGCGCGGCTACCACGGTCAAAGTGCATGATGCTCAGCCAGATACGGTGGAAACGTCGTACAGAGTGCTCACTCATTCTGCGAAGTGTTGCACATCCTGCCGGTCAGCGAGCAGCCTGGCTTGATGAGACAGACGTTGACACCGCAAGAGCAGTCGGCCGATCTGACCCTCGAGCAGCTCAAGCAGCTGGTGGGCCTTGTTGACTACGACGAGTCCAACGACCCCTTTCCCGTGACAGCGATGGACGCCGTGGTCTTCGTGGTGGGCAATGCCACCCAGGCCGCGCAGTTCTATCAGCTAGCACTCGGCATGGACCTGGTCGCCTACGCCGGCCCGGAGACCGGTGTCCGCGATCACAAGGCGTTCGTGCTCAAGTCGGGGTCAGCCCGGTTTGTCTTCAAAGGAGGGGTGAGCCCAGACAGCCCGCTTTTCGACCATCATCGACGCCACGGCGACGGAGTTGTCGACCTCGCCCTCGAGGTGCCCGATGTCGACAAGTGCATCGCCCACGCGCGCAAGATGGGGGCCACCATCCTCGATGAGCCGCATGATGTGAGCGATGACAACGGCATTGTGCGGTTGGCGGCCATTGCGACGTACGGGGAGACGCGGCACAGTCTCGTCGACCGCTCGAAGTACTCGGGTCCGTACCTGCCTGGCTTCCAAGCCGCTCAGACCTGGGTGAGCAGGCCAGCTGGCCATCCCAAGCGTCTTTTTCAGGCAGTCGACCACTGCGTCGGCAACGTTGAGCTCGGCCGCATGGACGAGTGGGTGGCTTTCTACAATCGCGTGCTGGGTTTCGTGAACATGGCCGAGTTCATCGGTGGCGACATCGCTACGGACTACTCAGCGCTGATGTCAAAGGTGGTCTCCAACGGCAACCACCGGGTGAAGTTCCCGCTCAACGAACCGGCGGTCGCCAAGAGGAAGTCGCAGATCGACGAGTATCTGGAGTTCTACGGCGGCGCCGGTTGTCAGCACATCGCCTTGGCTACCGGGGACCTCCTGCGCACCGTCGACCAGCTACGGGCAAATGGCGTGCAGTTCCTCACCACGCCGAACTCGTACTACGACGATCCCAAACTGCGGAAGCGCATCGGCAAGGTTCGGGTGCCGATCGAGGAGCTCAAAGCGCGCGGGATCCTCGTCGACCGCGACGAGGACGGTTACCTGCTCCAGATCTTCACGAAGCCGATGGGAGACCGGCC
>Ga0183260_10004610_pt1 | contig 10911 bp, 12 predicted proteins | sample AntDrymUQ4972206_2_FD_129768 | JGI IMG/M metagenome (GOLD analysis project Ga0183260, IMG submission 129768) | Polar desert sand microbial communities from Dry Valleys, Antarctica - metaG UQ497 (22.06) (version 2) (version 2) | ecosystem: Environmental > Terrestrial > Soil > Desert | place...
ACCGGCGCGATCAGCACCAGGGCCCACACGGCGATGGGCGGGATGTACTCGATGGGCGTGGTGTCGGCCACGGACCGCCACAGCGTGCGGCCGAGAGCGAAGCCGAGCGGCACGCCGAAGGTCAGGCCGACCGCGGCGAGCAGCGTCCCTTGGATGAGGACGATGGCCCGGGTCTGCCGACGCGTGACGCCAACGGCGCGCAGCACGGCGAGGTCGTGACGGCGGCGCCGCACGGCCGTGGCGACGGCGTGGCCAACAGCCGCCACGGCCAAGAGGGCGAGGAACGCCGCCAGCAGCAGCGGGAGCCGCTGCACCTGCCGGAGCTCGGCGAGGCGCGCGGGCGGCGCCCGCTCGGTGACGATCTCGGCCGCCGCTTCAGGCGGCGCGCCGAGCGCCTCCGCGACCGCCGCCCCGGCACGGGCGGCCACGGCATCGACGTCGGCCCCGGACCGGAGGCTTACCTCGGCGGTGCGGAACTTGAAGCCCTCGATGAGCTCGTCGTAGGTGTCGGGGAGAATCCAGGCGCCTTCGTCGTAGGAGTTGTGCGATCCCTCGGGCACGAAGGCGATGCCGGTGACGACGTACGTGCCGGACGACCGCGAGCCGCTCAGCTCGATGCGATCCCCCACCGTCGCCCCGATCCGCTTCGCTGATCGTGTGGCGATCGTGACCTCCTCGGACGTGGAGGGCAGGCGACCATCGAGCACGACGATCGGGGGTGGCGCGTCGACGGGATCGATGACGAAGGCGGCCATGTCCACCCGACCGGACTCCAGCACCCCCTGGCGCGTGTCGTTGACGGCGACGACATCCGGGTCGGCCGCCAGCTCCTCGAGGACGTCATCGGTCGGCACGAAGTCCTCGCCGTTGAAGCCGAGGAAGGCCTGGAGCTCCGACACCTGCCCGAAGCGCTCCGGGTGGGCGGCGGCGTCGTCCACACCGGCCGCGAAGGTGAGGGCTCCCACCACGCCGAGGACGCCTACGACGGCCCCGAGGAGAGCCGGGAGCACCGGCACCGACTGCGCGCCTCGCCCCCGGTCGAGGGCAAAGCTGGCGCCGATCGTAACGGGGATCGGCGCGCCCGCACGGGCCGCCAGGCCGACGACCGACGACCGACGACGTGCGGCCCCGAACGATCGGGCGGCCGACCAGGACGACGCCACCGCGCCGGCCACCACGAGCAGGACGATGACGACGAGTCCGGGGAGGAGCACGGCCAGGTCAGCGTGGCGCCCGGGGGTCGGCTCGAAGGGCGCGGCAGTGCCGGTCGGGAACCGGGAAGAGGCGATCCAACCTCCGAGGACACCGACCGCGGCGCCGCTGACGGCTGCGACGGCGGGGCCGGCCGCGGCGGCCATGCGGACGTGCCTCGGGGGCATGCCGACGGCCGAGAGGACCTGTAGGTCCTGGGTCGTGCCGGACACGTAGCGCACCACCGACTGCCCGACGAGGAACACCGCGGCGATGAGGGCGGCCGCCGCGAAGGCGAGCAGCGCGTCGGCCTCGAAGTCGGCGACATCCTCGGCGTGCGCCGCCGCCTCCGCCAGGTCGAAGAACTCGATGTCCCGGCGTCCGGTCAGCTCGGCGAGGTCCTCGCGGAAGCCGGGGACGGCTCTCGCTCCGCCGTCGAGCCGCACGAGGGCGTTGATGTTGGCGATCTCGGTGTTGCCGACGAGGTTGGCGGCGTGTTGCTCGAAGAGGCCGTTGGACGGGATGAAGATGCCGCCGCTCGTGTCCCCTCCGCTGAACCACGGGGACCGAACGACGCCGACGATCGTGGCCTCGATCTCGGGGCCCTCAGGTGCGGGCGCCTCCGGAGAGAGGTACGACTCGTCGATCTGCTCGGGTGCAAGTAGCTGGATGGTGACTGTGTCGCCCATCCCCTTGCCATAGGTGCCCTCGAAGGCCTGGGTGATGACGGCCTCATCGTCACGGCTCGGGTCGGCCAGCCGGCCCTCGAGCACGACGGGGCGCTCGATGTCGATCATCGCCCCGTCGCCGTAGGCGAAGTTGGAGGCGTCGGGCGGGAGGCCTTCGAGGAGGTATGCCGACACCGGGAACCGGGCGATGGCGGCGACGGTGGGCAGCCTCTCGACAGCCTCCCAGTCGAAGCCCTGCTCGTTCGGGAGGGCCGCGACGGTGGCCGGCAGGGTGCGATCCGCGAGCCGCTGGACCGCCGACGAGCCCCGGCGAGCGCCCGCCACAGAGGTGAGCACGACGCCGGTGGTGAGCGCCACCAGCAGCGCAAGGACCGCCAACGACCGGGCGCGGGCCCGCAGATCGATGCGGATCCAGGCCCACACTGCGCTCATGAGCTCCGCCCCATGGCAAGACCGTACGCCCAGGCCACGGCCGCCGAACAGGGCGCCATCCCCCCTGCGGTGGGGGTGCTATCACCCCGTCGGGCCTTCGTAGGCTGAAGCCGGTGTCCGAGCCGTGGGTTCGCTTCGAGGACGACCATCTGCTGGCGGTGGCCAAGCCGGCCGGTGTCAACACCCATCGCGCCGATGTGCACGCCCAGGACGGCATGTACGAGTGGGTGCAGCGGCAGCGGCCGTCGGCATCGCTGTCGGTGCTGCACCGGCTCGACAAGGGGACTTCCGGCATCCTGCTCTTCGGCAAGTCGCCGACCGCCAACCGGTCGCTGACAGCCCAGTTCGAGGGCCGTTCCCTCACCAAGCGCTATGAGCTCATCGTGGATCGGGACGACCAGCACCCGGTCGAGCTCCGATGCCGCCTCCCGGTCGATGGCGCCGCCGCCGACACGACCTTCGCTCCAGCCGCCACCGGGGATGCCGTCCAGCGGTACGACGCCCGGCCGCACACCGGCCGGACTCACCAGGTACGGGTCCATGCCGCCGCCCTCGGGATGCCGATCCTCGGCGATGTCGCCCGCGGCGGCCGCCCCTCGCCACGCCTGTTCCTCCACGCCGCCGCGCTACGGGTGGATCACCCCGTCTCTGGGCCGCTCGACCTGGTCGCCGACCGGCCGACCAGCTTCGACCGCGTGCTGGACGGCGGTGCGGCCGATGCGTCCCTCACCGCGCTGGTGGCCCAGGAAGCCCGGGGCTTGCTGTTCGATCCAGCGGACACCCATGCCTATCTGTGGATCGACCGTCACCACGACGGCCTCGCCGACACCCGCGTAGAGCGGCTGGGCGACGTCGCGCTCGTGGTGCGAAGCACCGACGACGACACCCCGCTGCCGGCCGCCTGGCTTGACGCCCTGCACGACACCCTCAAGCTGCGGGCGATCTACCAGCAGCACCGCCCCCGAAGCGGCACCGGCGGGCCCTCGCGTCTGGTCTCTGGCCAGGCACCGCCGCGGTTCGAGGTGCAGGAGCTCGGCGTCCGCTACGTCATCGACCTGCAGGCGAGCACCACCTCCACCGGGCTCTTCCTCGACCAGCGCGAGACCCGTCGGCAGCTGCTCTCCTCAGACCTCACCGACAGGACCGTGCTCAACACGTTCGCCCACACCGGGTCGTTCTCCGTCGTCGCAGCTCTCGCCGGCGCCGAGACGCTCACCCTGGACCTCAGCCGGCGCTACCTCGACTGGGCGGCTGACAACCTCCGCGCCAACGACATCGATCCCGCCGGCCACGATGCCGTCTACGGCGATGCCCTGGAGTGGCTCGACCGCTTCGCCAAGCGAGGTCGCACCTTCGACCTCGTGCTCGTCGACCCCCCGAGCTCGAGCACCCCTCGCAGGAAGGGCGGCACCCGCTGGGTGGTGGAGCGTGACCTCCATGACCTCGTCACCCGAGCGGCTCGGGTCGTTGCCCCCGGCGGCACGCTGTTCGTCTCTACCAACCTCCACCGCATGACCTGGCCGGCGTTCCTCGACCACCTCGACCGCGGTCTGGCCGACGCCGCCCGAGTCGGCACGATCGATACCCGCACGCTGCCCCTCGACCACCGCAGCGGCTCCGGCGACCCGCCCTATCTGAAGGCGGCCTGGGTCACGCTGTCGGATTAGAGGTACAGGCCCGTGGACGACTCCTCGAGGCGCTGAGCAGCCACGGCATGGATGTCCCGCTCCCGCAGGATGATGTAGTCGTCACCCCGCACCTCGACCTCGTAGCGGTCCTCCGGGCTGAACAGCACGTGATCACCGACCTCCATGGTGCGGACGTTGGGACCCGAGGCCACCACCTCGGCCCACACAAGGCGCTTCTTCATCTCCGCGGTGGCCGGGATGAGGATGCCACCGGAGCTCTGCCGTTCCCCCTCCGCGGTGAGCTTCACCAGCAGCCGGTCGTTCAGCATCTTGATGGGAAGCTTCTCGTCCTTGTCTGAAGCGGCCATCAACCCAACGATACGGTCCCGGGGCATGGGCGACGATTCGGACCGCTCGACCTGATGGAGATCCGCCGAGCCACTCCAGACGAGGCGCCGTTCGTCGCCGATCTCTACTGGCGCGCCCGGCTGGTCGCGGTGCCCCCCCATCCGTGCACCCGGAGGCTGACGTCCACACGCACTTCACGACGGTCATCCTGCCGGCCAAGGACACCTGGGTGGCCGACGACGGCGGCATCATCGGGTTCATGGTCCTTGGTCTGGGCTGGATCGAGCACCTCTACGTCGAACCCGGCCACACCGGCAGCGGGATCGGCCGTCGGTCCCTCAGGCAGTGGCGGAGCCTGCATCGAGCTCGAGGCCGATGACCTCGGCGACCCTGCGTAGGTCGGCGTCCTGGGCGAGGAGTGACGCACCGTGGCGCTGAGCGACCGAGACGATCATGCAGTCGATGAGACCGCGCGGCGTGACGCCGACCTGGCGGCAGGTGCGGTAGATGGCGACGGCTCCGTCGAAGTCGATGACGGGGTCGAACCGCAGGAGCTCGAAGCGCAGGAGCAGTCGACGTAGGTCCGCCTCCCGGGCGTCGGTGCGGGCACCGGCGGCGACCTCCATGACCACAGGTTCGGTGACGGCCAACGGTCCGTCCTCGGCGATGAGCTCCGCCATGCGCCGATCCACCCGGCTGGAGGTCGCTCGGTCGTACTCCACCCACGCCGATGTGTCGGCGAGGATCACGCCAAGCCAGCGGGCACCACGTCGGCCGGGACCGCACCGATGGCCTCAGCCCCTCGCATGGAGAGGGCCTCCTCACGGGTCATGGGCTGGCCGGCCAGATGCCGTAGAGCCAGATCGACAGCTTCGGTCTTGGTGTGCAGGCCGTACCGATCCATCACCGCTCGCAGGTTGGCGGCGTCGATCTCGATGTTGGTGCGGGTTCTCGCCATACACCAATCGTACACGTCAGGCCGGACGGACCTCGATGCCCGCCTCGGACATGGCCTGCTTGGCGGCGGCGATGGTGTGCTCTTCGAAGTGGAAGATCGACGCCGCCAACACCGCGTCGGCACCGCCCTGCAGGACACCGTCGACGAGGTGCTGGAGGGTGCCGACGCCACCGGAGGCGATTACCGGGATCCGACGGGAGTCGGTCATGGCTCGGGTGAGGTCGAGGTCGAAGCCCTGCTTGGTGCCGTCCCGGTCCATGGAGGTCAGCAGGATCTCACCCGCCCCCAGGCTCTCGGCCTGCTTGGCCCAGGCCAGTGCGTCGATGCCGGTGGGGAGGCGACCACCGTGGACGAAGACCTCGAAGCCCATCTCGGTGCGACGGGCGTCGATGGCCACCACACAGCACTGGGTGCCGAACTCCTCCGCGATCTCCCGGATGAGCTCGGGCCGGTCGACCGCCGCGCTGTTCACCGAGACCTTGTCGGCGCCGGCCCGCAGCAGCCGGCGGGCGTCGTCGACGCTGCGGATGCCGCCGCCGATGGTGAAGGGGATGAACACCTGCTCGGCCACCCGAGCCGCCATCTCGACGGTGGTGTCACGGGCGTCCGACGAGGCGGTGATGTCGAGGAAGACGAGCTCGTCGGCTCCCTCGGCGTCGTAGCGGGCGGCCAGCTCCACCGGGTCGCCGGCATCGACGAGATCGACGAAGTTGATGCCCTTCACGACGCGCCCGGCGTCGACGTCGAGGCACGGGATGATGCGGGCCGTCTTCACGCCAGGGCCTTCACGGCCTCGGCCACGTCGAGCCGGCCCTCGTAGATGGCGGTGCCGACGATGGCGCCGGCCAGCCGGCGGCCATCCGACTCCACCGCGTCCAGGGCCAGCAGATCGGCGAGCGTGCCCACCCCACCGGAGGCGATGACGTCGAGCTCGGTGTCGGCCAGCACCTCGGCCAGCCCGATGGTGTCGGCACCGGCCATGAGGCCCTCGGCCTGGATCTGGGTCACGACCACCGCGTCGGCGCCGGCGTCGGCCAGGCGCCGGAGCGCCTCGGGCCACTCGACGCCCGACCCCTGGGCCCAGCCCCGCACGGCCACCTCGCGACCGCGCACGTCCAGCCCCAGCGCCACCGGTTGACGGGATGCGATGGTGGCCACGAGGTCGGGATCCTCCAGGGCGGCGGTGCCCATGATCACGCGGGCCACACCGACATCGGCCAGGGCGGCGGCCGCCTCGGCGCTGCGCACTCCCCCGCCCGCCTGCACGGGCACGTCGACGGCCGCGGCGATGGCGGCGATCAGGTGGCGGTTGAGGGGTTCGCCGGAGCGGGCCGCATCGAGGTCCACCGTATGGATCCAGCGCGCCCCCGCGGCCACGAAGGCCTGGGCCACCGCCACGGGATCGTCGCCATGGACGCGCTCGCGCGCGAAGTCACCCTGGATGAGCTGCACGACGCGGCCGTCGCGCAGGTCGATGGCCGGGTAGAGGTCCATCAGGCGGGAACGACGGACGACGTGCGCTCCACGAAGGCCTGCAGCACGGCCAGGCCGGTGCGGCTCGACTTCTCCGGGTGGAACTGGGTGGCCCACACCGGGCCCTGCTCGACGGCGGCGACCACGGGGCCGCCGTAGTCGCAGGTCGCCGTCACGATGGCGTCGTCGGTGTCGGCTGCGAAGGAGTGCACGAAGTATGCCCATGCCGGGTCGGGCGCCCGCCGGAGGAGCTCTGGGTCGCCCCGCCGCTCGAGCAGGTTCCACTGCATCTGGGGCCGCTTCACGTCGCCAGGCAGGCGCCGCACCGCGCCCGGCAGGATGCCAAGACCAGTGGCTGCCGGGCTCTCCTCGGAAGACTCGAAGAGCATCTGCATGCCGATGCAGATCCCGAGGAACGGCACGCCTCGTTCGACGATCTCGTGGACGCGATCGTCGAGGCCGGCGCGACGCACGGCCTCCATGCAGCGGCCGAAGGCGCCCACGCCGGGCAGCACCACGCCGTCGGCGTCCCGGATGAGGCCGGGGTCGGCGGTGAGGCGGGCATCGGCGCCCAGGTGCTGCAGGGCCTTCTGGGCCGAGCGCAGGTTGCCGATCTCGTAGTCGAGCACGGCGACCAGGGGCATCAGATGGAGCCCTTGGTCGACGGGATGCCCTCTCCCTCGATGCGCACGGCGTCGCGCAGGCAGCGGGACACGCCCTTGAAGCAGGCTTCGACGATGTGGTGGGTGTTGCGCCCCTCCCGCAGGCGGACGTGGAGCGTGATGCCGGCGGCAGTGGCGAAGGACTGCCAGAAGTGCTCGGCCATCTCCGGGTTGAACGGCGGGTTGCCAAGCGGCAGGACCTCGCCGAAGGGCACGTCGTAGACGCTGAACGGGCGTCCGGAGAGATCGAGGGCGACCTCCACGAGGGCCTCGTCGAGCGGATAGAGGCCGCTGGTGAAGCGCCGGATGCCCGCCTTGTCGCCCAGCGCCTCCCGGAACACCTCGCCGATGGTGATCCCGACGTCCTCCACGGTGTGGTGCCCGTCCACGTGGAGGTCACCGGTGGCCTGCACGGCGAGGTCGAAGCCGCCGTGACGACCCAGCTGGTCGAGCATGTGGTCGAAGAAGGGCAAGCCGGTGGACGCCGACACCTCGCCGGTGGGGCCGTCGAGGTCGAGTCGCACGGAGATCCGCGTCTCCTTGGTGGTGCGCTCCTTGGTTGCTGACCTCGTCATCGGAGCGCGTCCTCCAGGGCGGCGAGGAAGGCGTCGTCCTCGGCGGGGGTGCCGATGGTGACACGCAGGCAGCCGTCGAGGCGAGGCCACGATGAGCAGTCCCGCACCAGCACCGACCGGTCGAGCAGGGCTTGCCACACGACCGCGCCGTCGAGCTCCTGGGGGCGGAACAGGATGAAGTTGGCCGCCGACGGCCACACGGTGACGGGCAGGTCGGCCAGGCGGGCCGCCAAGCGACCGCGCTCCTCGACGAGCGCCGCCACCCGCGCGCGCATGGCGGCGTCGAAGCCGAGGGCCAGCCGGCCGGCCGCCTGCTTCATGGCGTCGAGGTGGTACGGCAGCACCACTTCGTCGAGCTGCGCCACCAGCGGGCGGGGGCCGATGAGGTAGCCGAGTCGGGCGGCGGCCATCGACCACGTCTTGGAGTAGGTGCGGGTGACGACGAGCGGCCGGTCGTCGTCCACCAGCTCGAGGGCCGACCACGGCGCGAACTGCCCGTAGGCCTCGTCGACCACCACCAGTCCAGGGGCCATGGCCAGCACCTCGCGGACCGTCGCCTCGTCGTCGAGCATCCCGGTGGGGTTGTTGGGCGAGCAGAGGAAGGTGATGGCGGGCTCGGCCTCGGCCAGGACCCGGCGCACCTCGTCGAGGTCGAGGGCCATGTCCTCGGTGCGCTCACCGGTGGCCACGCCGGTGCCGGTGATGCGGGCGATGTGGCTGTGCAGGGCGTAGGTGGGCTCGAACACGGCCACCGTGCGGCCCGGACCGCCGTAGGCCAGGCACAGCGTCTGCAGCACCTCGTTGGAGCCGTTGGCCGCGAACACCTGGGCCGGGTCGACGTCGTGGTGGGCGGCGATGGCCCCCCGCAGCGCCGAGTAGGACCGATCGGGGTAGCGGTGCCAGTCCAGCTCGGCCAGCTCCGTCGCCAGCGCCAGGCCGAACCCCTCGGGCGGAGGCTCCGGGGCCTCGTTGGTGTTGAGCCGCACGGCCACGTCCACCTGCGGCGAGTGGTAGCCAGCCATGAGGGCGAAGTCGTCGCGCGGGGCGATGGTCATGCCGGCCCTTGTCGGATGCGGATGGACTCGGCGTGGGCGCCGAGGCCTTCGTAGGTGGCCAGGGCGATGACGTGCTCGCCCACCTCGGTCAGGGCCGCCTGGTCGACGGAGACGACGTGCACGTGCTTGAGGAAGTCGTCGACGCGCAGCGCCCCGGAGAAGCGGGCGGAGCCGTAGGTGGGCAGCACGTGGTTGGGGCCGGCCAGGTAGTCCCCCACCGACGCCGGCGCGTAGGCACCGCAGAAGACCGCACCGGCGTGGCGCACCAGGGGCAGCAGGGCGTCCGGATCATCCACGAGCAGCTCGAGGTGCTCGGGCGCGATGGCGTTGGCGATGGCGATGGCCTGCTCGGGCCCGTCGCACAGGACGATGTAGCCGCCCTCCGCGAGGGTGGCCTCCAGGTGTTGGCGGCGCGGCGAGCGGGGCACGATCTCTGCCACGGCGGCGGCCACCCCGTCGGCCACCGCCTCATCCCAGGTGACCAGCCAGGCCAAGCCGTCAGGGCCGTGCTCGGCCTGCACCACCACATCAATGGCGGCCCACGCGACCGGCGTCGAGGCATCGGCGACGACGACCACCTCCGAGGGGCCGGCGAAGGCGCTGGGCACCCCCACCAGGCCGGCGGAGGCCACCTCCCGCTTGGCCTGGGCCACCCGGGCGCTGCCGGGACCGACGATGACGTCGACGGCGCGGATGGACTCGGTGCCGTAGGCCAGCGCTCCGATCACGGCCGGACCGCCCACGCGGTACACCTCGTCCACGCCGGCGATGGCGGCCGCCGCCAGGATCCCGGGGTCGACCGTGCCGTCGGGCCGCGGCGAGGTGACCAGCACCACCTCGGGCACGCCGGCCGCCTTGGCCGGGACCACCGTCATCAGCACGGTGGAAACGAGGGGCGCCAGGGCGGACGGCACGTAGCAGCCGGCGCGGTCGACCGGGCGCTGGAGCTCGCGCACGGTGATGCTGCCGTTGCGGTGGACCCCGTCGTCGTGACGCTGACCGAGGTGGTAGGCGGTGACGTTGGCGTGGGCGACCTCGAGGGCGGCCCGCACATCGGGAGCGACCTCCGCCAACCCGGCCGCCACCTCGGCCGGAGCGACCCGCAGGTCGTCGATCTTGGCCCCGTCGAAGCGGGCGGTCAGCTCGCGGAGGGCATCGTCCCCCCGCACCCGCACGTCGGCCAGCAGAGCCCGCACCTCGTCGATGGGCGGCCCGACCTGGGCCGGCGGCCGGGGCAGCTGCGACCGCAGGTCGCCGCCCACACCCCGGAGGTCGAGTCGCTGCAGCACCTGGCCGAGGCTACGTGGGCACCCCGAGCGTCCCGAAACCGGTTGCCGGCGCGCCACACTGGCGAGATGCCCGTCGACGTCCCCCAGCTCTCGTCGCTGTCCACCGCCCTCGACGACCTGTCGCAGCGCATCACGACGCTGGCCGACGAGCTCCAGGGCTCCCCGCGCGAGGACGTCGCCGCCGACCTCTACGAGGTGGAGCGCAACCTGCAGGCCGCCGCCCGCCGCCTGCGGACCCTCCTCGGGAGGCTCCAGTGACCTGAGGGTGGACGCGACGGGGGCGCTCCGAAGAGCGCCCCCGTCTGGGCGAGGTCAGGCGGCGGATCCCGACCTCGCGGGACGGGCGAATCGGGCGGACCCGATCGCACTCGTCGGGAGCATCGTACCCAAGGTTGCGTCCAGAACTACCTCAGGCACCTATCCGATGCCGGCGCTCGGGCAGAAGTCGGCCAGCACGCAGTCGTCGCAGCGGGGCTTGCGCGCCACGCAGACGGCTCGCCCGTGGAGGATGAGGCGGAGGCTGAACACGCCCCGATGACGGGCGGGCACCATGGCGTTGAGGGCCAGCTCGGCCTTCACGGGGTCGGTCTCGGCGGTGAGGCCGAGCCGGC
>Ga0183260_10004611_pt1 | contig 10910 bp, 12 predicted proteins | sample AntDrymUQ4972206_2_FD_129768 | JGI IMG/M metagenome (GOLD analysis project Ga0183260, IMG submission 129768) | Polar desert sand microbial communities from Dry Valleys, Antarctica - metaG UQ497 (22.06) (version 2) (version 2) | ecosystem: Environmental > Terrestrial > Soil > Desert | place...
CTGTCCGACGAGTGCTACGCCGAGTTCACCTGGGACGGCCCTCCCCGCACGATCCTCGAGCACGGCGTCGACGGCGTGCTGGCCGCCCACTCGCTGTCGAAGCGCTCGAACCTGGCCGGGGTGCGGGCCGGCTTCTACGCCGGCGACGGCGATCTCGTCGCCTACCTCTCCGAGGTGCGCAAGCACGCCGGGTTCATGGTGCCGGGACCGGTCCAGGCCGCCGCCGCCGTCGCCTTCGACGACGACGAGCACGTCGAGGGGCAGCGGGAGCGGTACCGGCAGCGGCTGGCCCTGCTGGCCGGCGCCCTCGGGGCCTCGACGCCCGCCGGCTCGTTCTACTTGTGGGCGGCCGCACCCGAGGGCGACGCCTGGGCCATGGCCGCCGACCTGGCCCGGCGGGGTGGCTGCCTGGTCTCCCCCGGCGACTTCTACGGCCCCCCGGGGGCGGGGCACGTGCGCATCGCCGTCGTTCAGCCCGACGACCGCCTCGCCGTCGTGGCCTCGCGCCTCGCCGGCCAGCCCTGACCCCGGCCCACAAGGGGCGGGAGCCCCACGGGACGGCCGCACCCTTGTACGGTCTGGGTAGATCGGTCGTCGCACCTGGGGGGCACACCAATGTCGAGTCGTACCTGGCGCCTGCGCATCGCCGCCGGCGTCGTCGCCCTGCTCACCCTGGGCGGTCTGGCGCTGGCCCCGGCCCGGGCCCACCGCTCTTCCTCGCTCCTCGACGGGCTCCTCGGCCGGTACATCGTCACCCTCGACGACTCGGTCGCCGACCCCGCCGGCGCGGCCCGCCGCCAGACCGGCCTGCTGGGCGGCACGGTCGACCGGGTCTTCAACACCGCCCTCAAGGGCTACAGCGCCTCGCTGCCCCAGGCGCTGCTGTCTGGTCTCCTGAGCGACCCGCTCGTCCGCTCGGTCGAGCCCGACCGCACCGTAAAGCTGTCGGCCACCCAGTTCGACCCCCCCTACGGCGTGGACCGGGTCGACCAGCGCGAGTTGCCGCTGAGCCGCAGCTACACCTACACCACCGGCGGCGTCGGGGTGCGGGCCTACGTCATCGACACGGGCACCAGGCGCGACCACCCCGAGTTCCTCAACCGGGTGGCACCCGGCTACAACGTCTTCGACGGCAGCAGCAACGCCTTCGACTGCAACGGCCACGGCACCCACGTCTCCGGGATCGTGGGCAGCTCCACCTACGGGGTGGCCAAGGGCGTCACGATCGTCCCCGTCAAGATCTTCGGCTGCGCCGACACCACGACCCTGTCGGCGATCATCGCCGGCCTCGACTGGGCCACCGCCGACCACCGGCCCGGCCAGGCCGCGGTCGCCAACCTCAGCCTCACCGGCAGCGGCGCGAGCGCCGCCCTCGACCGTGCGGTCACGTCCCTCTCCAACGACGGTGTGGCCATGGCGGTGGCCGCCGGCAACGACCGGGCCGACGCCTGCAGCGGCTCGCCGTCACGGGTGCCGCAGGTGCTCACCGTCGCCGCCACCGACGTCAGCGACGCCATGGCCCGCTTCTCCAACGGCGGCCCGTGCGTCGACCTGTTCGCCCCGGGCGTGCGGATCGTGTCGGCCGACCTCCGCACGAACGGCAGCCGGGTGATCTCCGGGACGTCGATGGCCGCACCCTTCGTGGCCGGCGCCCTGGCTCGCGAGCTCGGCAAGGGCGGGACCACCTCCCAGCAGGCCCAGAGCCGGGTGGTGGACTCGGCGACCACGGGTCGCGTCACCGGCATCGAGACCCGTTGCGGCCTGCTGATCGGCTGCCGCTCGGTCACGGCCAACCGGCTCCTCTTCACCGGCTGAGGGCGACCGGGGGCGGGCCCGGTCGTCAGTTGGCGTGGAGGTCCTCGTTGAGGCCGCCCCAGTCGCCCTGGCGGAAGACGGCCTCCAGCGCGCCCGAGGTCGAGTTGCGGCGGAAGAGCAGGCCCGGGCGCCCGGAGAGCTCCCGGGCCTTCACCACCTTTCCGCCTGGCAGGGTGATCTTGCTGCCGGCGGTGATGTAGCAGCCCGCCTCGACGACGCTGCCGTCGCCCAGGCTGATGCCCGTGCCGCTGTTGGCGCCCAGCAGGCAGCCGGCGCCGATCCTGATGACCTCCTTGCCGCCGCCGGAGAGCGTGCCCATGATCGAGGCGCTGCCGCCGATGTCCGAGCCGTCGCCGACGACCACGCCGGAGGAGATGCGGCCCTCGACCATGGAGACGCCGAGGGTGCCTGCGTTGAAGTTGACGAAGCCTGCGTGCATGACGGTCGTGCCCTCGGCGAGGTGGGCGCCGAGCCGGACCCTGTCGGCGTCGGCGATCCGCACGCCGGTCGGCACCACGTAGTCGGCCATGCGGGGGAACTTGTCGACGCCCCACACGGTGACGGGGCGGCCGCCGGCCCGCAGCCGGAGCCGGGTCGCCTCGAACCCCTCGACGGCGCACGGCCCGGCACTGGTCCACACCACGTTGGCCAACAGCCCGAAGATGCCGTCGAGGTTGCAGCCGTGGGGGGCGATGAGCCGCGACGACAGCAGGTGCAGGCGGAGGTACACGTCAGCGGCATCGGCCGGGGGCGCGGCCAGGTCGCCGACGACGGTGGCGATGGCCTCGACCCGCACCCCCCGCACCGGGTCGGGTCCGAGGGTGGCGACGACCTCGGAGCCGAGCAGCCCGGCCGCCTCCTCGGCCCCGAGGGTGGTGGAGGCGGGGACGGGCGGCGGCGGTTCCAGGCCGAGGCGAGGCTCGGGGTACCAGGCGTCGAGCAGCTGGCCCGAGTCGGCCACGGTCGCCAGGCCGATGCCCCAGGCCCCGGCGGAGGTGGGCGGTGCGTCGATGGTCACGTGCGCAGTCTGCCCGTTCCCCCGCGGGGGGACCGCCGCACCGGCGCGGAACGGCTAGCCCGGCCGCTGGGAGGCAAGATGGCGCCATGGGACGTCCGGCTCCCCGCAGACGGTGGCGTGGAGCGCTGGTGGCCGCCGTGGTCGCGGCGACGGCTGGTCCGCTCCTCGGCGCCGCTCCGGTCCAGGCGCTGACGAACACCGAGCCCTTTGCATCGTCGCAGTGGGGACTGCGCCAGATCGGGGCCGAGCGGGCCTGGGACGTGTCGCGTGGCAAGGGGGCCCGGGTGGGGATCATCGACACGGGGGTCGACTTCGGCCACGCCGAGCTGTCAGGCCGCATCGTGGCGTCGACCCGCTGCATCGGGACGGGCGGCCTGGCGTCGCGCTGCGCCGGGTCGGCCCAGGACGACGGTGGCCACGGCACCCACGTGGCCGGGATCGTGGCTGCTCCGCTCGATCGGGCCGGGGTGGCCGGGGTGGCTCCGGACTCGTCGCTCCTGGTGGTGAAGGCCCTGGATGCCGACGGGGCCGGGGAGGCGTCCGACGTGGCGGCCGGGATCGACTGGCTGCTCGGCCAGGGCGTGCACGTGGTGAACCTCAGCCTGGCCGAGACCTCCTCGCTGCGCCGGGCCGGCGGCGCAGCCCTCGAGGCGGCCATCGGCCGGGCCTCCAAGGCCGGGGCGGTCGTCGTGATGGCCGCCGGCAACCACACCGAGGCCACGCAGACCGGCGGGGCCTTCGACCTGCCCGCCATCGTCGTCGGGGCCACCGACCGCAACGGTCGCCTGGCGCCCTACAGCCAGCCGCTCGACGGCAGGGTGCGCTGGGGCCTGGTCGCCCCCGGCGGCAGCGGCGAGGGGAGCGTCGAGGGCGACGTGATCTCGACCTACTGGTTCGCCGGCCGCCGCAGCTCCTACGCCTGGAGCGCGGGCACGTCGATGGCCACCCCCCACGTCGCCGGGGTGGCTGCCCTCCTCGCCGCCCGCGGGGTGCGTGGCCAGGCCGCGGTCGACCAGCTCCTCGGCACGGCGACGGCCAAGTCGTGCGGCACGGGCTGCCGGGGCCTCGTCGACGCGGCCGCCGCCCTGGGCAGCCCGGCCCGGCCGCAGCCGGCGGCCGCTCCGGCCAGCACCCCGGGGACCCAGCCGGCACGAGCGGCCGCCGCCGCTCCGCCCGCGGTGCCTGCGGTGCCCGCGGCCCGACCGGCAGGCGTTCCTGGCGGCCCCGGGCCGACGTCGACCGTCGTGGTGCCGGGCGCTGCGGTCGACGTGCGGCCCCGTCGCGTGGCCCTCGCCCCGGTGGAGGGGCTGCCGGCGGCCGACGAGCCGGTCCGCACCAACCTGGTCGCCTGGTCGATCGTGGCCGCGGGTGCCGCCCTGCTGACGGTGACGGCCGCCACGGCCCTCCTGGGCTGGCGCCGGCTCAGAGCCGGCGAACGATGGTGACGACCTTGCCGTAGACCTGCACCTCGTCGGGCTCGAACACCATCGGCTGGTCGCCCCGGGCCGCGTTGTGGGGGAGGAGCACGACCTTGCCCTGCTTGCGGCTCCAGGTCTTGACCGTCGCCTCGCCGCCGGGGATCCCGGCCACGACGACGTCGCCCTTGGTCGGCTCGACATCGCTTCGCACGACCACGTGGTCGCCGTCGAGGATGCCGAGGTCGATCATCGAGTCGCCCCGCACCCGGAGCAGGAAGAGGTCACCCGGGCCGGTGAAGTCCTCGGGGAGGGGGACCAGCTCGTCAATCCGCTCGTCCGCCAGCACCCCGGTGCCAGCGGCCACATCGCCGACCACCGGGACGTGCCGGACGGGCCGCCGCTCGGCGGTGACGCCGGAGTGGGGGTCGTAGGTGACCTCGAGCGCCCGGGGCTTGGTGGGGTCGCGGCGCAGGAAGCCCTCGCGCTGGAGCGTCGACAGGTGGGCGTGCACGGTGGAGGACGAGGCCAGGCCCACCGCCTCGCCGATCTCGCGCACCGACGGCGGGTACCCCCGGGTGCGCTGGTAGACGGCGATCACGTCCAAGATCTGCCGCCGCTTGCCGCTCAAGACCTCAGCCACGGGCGCTCCCTCCGCTCGGGCCGGATGCTGGCATCCGGCGCTCGAACGCCTGTTCTACCACGCTCTTCGCCGAGGTGGCAAACACCTGTTCGCTTGCACGGGCCACGCCTCCGAGCGCCCACTGTCACACCGGTCAGGAGGATGGTGCCATGCCGCCGTCGCCGGACCCGCTTGACATCGAACGTCTGTTCGTGGCTAAGTGTGGGCAGCGAACACAGGTTCGCTCGCCCGTCGCCCTCGAGGAGGAGGATCCTGTGGTCGCCATCGTCTCCCACGTCGGCTCCACCGGGGCCTTTCCCCCCGGCCTCCCCTCGGCGAGGTCGGCGGGCCGTGGCCAGCCCTCGGCCGCGGCCCGCCGGCTCCGGGCAGCGATGGTCGTCGTGGCCGTCGCCGCCGTCGGGACCCTGCTCGGTGCCGGCTCCCTCGCCGGCGCCGAGCAGGCCACCGAGCCGGGATCACCCAGGCTGGTCGCCCAGGGCGTGGACGCCCCCTCGCACGTCGTCCAGCCGGGCGAGACGCTGTGGTCGCTGGCCCGGCGGCTGCAGCCTGAGGGAGACGTCCGGCCCCTGGTCGCCCGGCTGCGGGCGGCAGCGGGCGGGGGTCCGCTCGTCCCCGGCCAGCGCATCCGGCTGGCTGTCTAACATCGGTCACTTCGGGCGACGCGAGGGGAGCCAGCGTGAAGGTCGGCCTGTTGACCGGTGGGGGTGACTGCCCCGGGCTTAACGCGGTGATCCGAGCCGTGGTGCGCAAGGGCGAGGTGCGGTACGGCGACGAGCTGGTCGGCTTCCGCGACGGCTGGCGGGGCGTCCTCGACGGCGCCACCATGCCGCTGACGGTCGCCTCCTGCCGGGGCATCCTCCCCCGAGGGGGCACGATCCTCGGCAGCTCCCGCACCAACCCGTACAAGGTCGACGACGGCGAGGCCCAGGTGCAGGCCACCCTGGCCCGGCTGGAGGTCGACGCGCTCATCGCCATCGGCGGCGAGGACACCCTTGGGGTTGCCACCAAGCTGGCGGCCGCCGGCACCCAGGTCGTGGGGGTCCCGAAGACCATCGACAACGACCTGTCGGCCACCGAGGTGACGTTCGGCTTCCACACGGCGGTGCAGGTCGCGGTCGACGCCATCGACCGGCTGCACACCACGGCGGAGAGCCATGACCGGGTCCTGGTCTGTGAGGTCATGGGGCGCCACGCCGGGTGGATCGCCACCTACGCGGCCATCGCCGGCGGCGCCGCCGAGCTGATGGTGCCCGAGACCCCCTTTGACATCGAGGAGATCTGCGAGAAGCTGACAGCCCGCCACGCCAAGGGGCGCTATGCCTCGATCGTGGTGGTCGCCGAGGGCGCGGCGCCGAAGGAGGGCTCGTTCACCGTGTCCGACAAGGGCGTCGACGCCTTTGGCCACGCCCGCCTCGGCGGGATCGGCCAGCAGGTGGCCGAGGAGATCGAGGCCCGCACCGGCTTCGAGACCCGGGTAACCGTGCTCGGCCACGTCCAGCGGGGCGGCACGCCGACCGCCTTCGACCGGGTCCTGTCCACCCGGTTCGGGATCGCCGCCATCGACGCCGTCCACGACGGTGACTTCGGCACGATGGTGGCCCTGCGGTCCGACCGGATCGAGCGGGTCCCGCTGGCCGAGGGCACGGGCGAGCTCAAGACCGTGGCGGCCGACCTGGTCGATGTGGCCGAGGTCTTCTTCGGCTGACAGGTGCCGCGCCGGTCTCGGACAGGCAGGCAGGAGGGAGACGGCGGGCAGGATCGTCGTGGTGGGGGCCTCCGACGAGGTGAACGCGCTCCTCCTCGACTTCCTCACGGCCTGAACCCCCGCGTCGGCCGGAGGATCAACCTCGGCGCTGGCGGCGCAGCTCGAAGGCGGCGACGGCGGCGGCGGTGGCCACGTTCAGCGACTCGACGCCGGCCTCGAGTGGGATGGAACGGCGGTCGACGGCCAGGGCGGCCACGGCCGGGTCGAGGCCCCCGGTCTCGCCGCCGAGGACCAGGGCGACCGGGCGGGGGAGGGGCTCCCAGATGGCCGTGGGCGCGGCGGCGTCGAGGGCGACCAGCGTCCAGCCGGCCGCCGCCAGAGACCGGCAGCCGGCGACCGCCGTGGCGCAGCGCAGGACCCGAGCCCGGAAGGCGACGCCGGCCGAGGCCTTCACGACGAGCGGCCCCAGGTCGGGGGCGCCCTGGCGGGGGAGGGCCACCGCCATCCCCGCCCCCGTGGCCACCCGCAGGACCATCCCCACGTTGGCCGGGTTGGTGACCCCGTCGAGGACGACGACGTCCGTCACCCCTGCGACGCCCGTGGCCTCGCCGGCCAGCCAGGCGTCGAGATCGGCCAGGCCGGGGGCCACGACGTCCGCCACCACCCCCTGGTCGTGGCGGCCGTTCCGGGAGAGCCGGGTGACGCGGCTGGCGTCGGCCCGCTCGACCCGGACACCCCGGCGGTGGGCGGCGGCCACCAGGTCGTCCACCGACGCTCCGTGGGCGGGACGGGCCAGGACGACCTTGTCGACGACCAGGGTCTCGTCCAGCAGCGCCTCCAGCACCGGCATCCGCCCGTAGACGGTGACGAACCGGTCCCGCGGCGACCCGGCGGTCACGGCGTCTCCGGCACGTCCGGCATCTGGTCGGCGCCGGCGGCCCGGAGGAGGGCGAGGAGGGGCTCGACCAGGTCGGGCCGGGCCGCCACCACGGTGCGCTCGACGTCGATCGGGCCGCCCTCGAGCGTGCCGACCCAGGCGCCGGCCTCGGCCGCGATCAGGGCCCCGGCGGCGTGGTCCCAGTGCTGGAGGCCCCGCTCGTAGTAAGCGTCGAGGCGCCCGCACGCCACCGTGCACAGGTCGAGGGCGGCCGAACCGGCCCGCCGGATGTCGCGCACGGTGGCCACGACCGACGCCAGGACGGCACCCTGCGCCGCCCGCCGCTCCGGCGCGTACCCGAACCCGGTGCCCACCAGGGCGTGGGCCAGCGGCGGCCCCGAGGCTCGGACGGCGATCGGCGTGCGGTTCAGGGTGGCGCCTCCGCCCTTCGAGGCCGCGTAGGTCTGGCCCCGCACCGGGTCGTGGACCACGCCGATGACGGCCACCCCGCCCACCTCGGCGGCGATCGAGGTGCAGAAGGCGGGGTAGCCGTAGGCGAAGTTGGTGGTGCCGTCGATGGGGTCGACCACCCAGGTGACGCCGGAGCCGCCCGTCACCGGCTCCCCCTCCTCACCCTCGAAGCCGTCGTCGGGGCGGGCGCCCAGCAGGCGCTCGGCGATGAGGGACTCGGCGGCCCGGTCGGTGGCCGTCACCATGTCCGTGGCCGACGTCTTGGTCGTCACCTCCTCCGGGTCGAGGCGGGCGGCGGCTTCGATGAGCGCCCCCACCTCGTGGGCCACGGCGACCGCCAGCTCGAGCAGGGAGGCGAGATCGGCGTCGGGCACCCGCCCATCGAAGCACGCCGCCGGAGAGGCCCTCGCCGCCCCCCGCTACCGTCGGCGGCGTGGCGGCCCACCTGGTGGACGAGGTCCCCTCCCGCGCCCTCGCCGTGTACGCCCACCCCGACGACGTCGAGGTGGCCTGCGGCGGCACCCTGGCCCGCTGGACCCGGGCCGGCTGCTCCGCCCACCTCGTCGTGGTGTGCCAGGGCGACAAGGGGACCACCGACGCCGACGCCGACCCCGCCGCCCTGGCCGCCACCCGGGCCGAGGAGGTGGCGGCGGCGGCCGACGTCCTCGGGCTGGCGTCGCACCAGATGCTCGGCATCCCCGACGGCGAGGTCGAGGTGACCTCGCAGCTGGTCGGCGACCTGGTCGCCGCCGTGCGGGCCGTGCGGGCCGAGATCGTCGTCGCCCCCGACCCCACCGCCCTGCTGTTCGGGCGCCGCTACGTCAACCACCGCGACCACCGCGTGGTGGGCGAGGCGGCCCTCGATGCCGTGGCCCCGGCCGCGGCCATGCCCCACTACTTCCCGGGGCGGGGCCCGGCCTGGTCGGTGTCCGAGCTGTGGCTCTCCGGCACCTTCGAGCCCGACGCTCACGTCGACGTCGAACCCGTCCTCGCCGTGAAGGCAGCCGCCCTGGCCTGCCACCGCACCCAGGTCGACCTGCCCGGCGAGCTCCTGCGCTCGGTGGTGGAGCAGCGGGCCGAGGACGCCGGCCGGGCCGCCGGCGTGCGCTACGCCGAGTCCTTCCGCAGGATGCTGCTCGGCTGATCTACCGGTCCTGCAGGCGGGTCCACTCGCCCATGGCCCGAAGGCCCAGGACGGCGATGACGGCGACGCCGATCGAGCTGATGAGGGAGCCGGTCACCGCCCCGATGGCCTTGGGCACCTCGCACGCCCCGGTGCACTGCAGGTTGACGAAGGCCCAGCCGATGAGGCCGCCACACCCGCCGCCGAGGGCGATGGCGGCGAAGGCCAGCGCCCGGGCCCGCACCGACGGCAGCGCCGACCGGCGGACGTCCTCGGGAGGTGGCACGCCGGCGATCGTAGGATGCGCCGGTGCGTTGCCTCGTCGTCATCCCCACCTACCAGGAGGTGGGGAACGTCGAAGAGGTCCTCCGGCGCTGCCGGGCCGCCCTGCCCAACGGCGAGGTGCTCATCGTCGACGACGGCAGCCCCGACGGCACCGCCGACCGGGCCGAGGAGCTGGCCGAGGAGCTGGGCTGTGTCTCCGTGCTGCGCCGGCACAGCAAGGACGGCCTCGGCGCCGCCTACCGGGCCGGCTTCTCGTGGGGGATCGAGCGGGGCTTCGAGGTGCTGATCGAGATGGACGCCGACCTCCAGCACGACCCCGCCGCCCTGCCCAGCCTGCTCAGCAGGGTCGAGGACGGCGCCGACCTCGCCATCGGCAGCCGCTACGTCGAGGGCGGCTCGATCCCGGCCTGGTCGTGGCACCGGCGGGCCCTGTCCCGCTACGGCAACCGCTACGCCGCCACCGTCCTGGGGCTGCCCCTCACCGATGCCACCAGCGGCTACCGGGCCTACCACGCCAACACCCTCCGCCTCCTCGACACCAGCGCCTTCCGGGCCGACGGCTACGGCTTCCAGATCGAGACGGCGTACCGGGTCTGCCGGGCCGGGGGCCAGATCGTCGAGGTGCCGATCGCCTTCCACGAGCGGGTCGCGGGGGCGTCGAAGATGTCCTGGCGGATCGTCCTCGAAGCCCTGGTCCTCGTCACCTGGTGGGCGTGCCGGGAGCGTCTGCTCCCCCGGGTCGTGGTCCGGTACCGGGCTCGACGCCGCAAGGGGGCCCCTCCCCTCAGGCCGGCGCCCACCGACGTCCCGCCCGACCCACCCCCGGGCCCCTGAGGGCGGGATGGATCGCACGGCCGCAGGTGGTGACCTCGATCGCAGAGCGTCCGTGAGCCCTCCCGGTCCGGTGTCCTCGGCGGGCCGGGGGCCCGTAGGCTCGGACCAGTGCGGGAGTGGCTCGTCGCCGGCGGTCTGGTGGAGCGGTCCGACGGCCGGCTGCTCCTCGTCCAGAACCGTCGACCCGACGGGTCCCTCGACTGGTCGCCACCCGGCGGGGTCGTCGAGGTGCACGCCGGCGAGGCCGTCGTCGACGGGCTCACCCGGGAGGTCGAGGAGGAGACCGGCATCACCGTCATCGCCTGGGACGGCCCCCTCTGGCGGGTCGAGGCGGCGGCCCCTGGACTGGGGTGGCACCTCCGGGTCGAGGTCCACCGGGCCCTGGCCTGGGAAGGCGAGGTCAGGGTGGGCAACGACCCGGACGGCATCGTCGTCGACGCCGGCTTCGTCGCCGTCGAGGAGTGCGGGAGCCGGCTCCTCGGCGCCGCCCCCTGGGTCTGCGAGCCCATCGACGCCTGGCTCGCCGGCGCCGCCGAGCCCCTCTGGCGCTACCACCTGGAAGGCGACCGCTTCGCCCTCACCGCCGTCAGCCGCCTGTGAGCGCCGCCGTCACTCGTTCGCTGCGCTCACTCCGTTCCGGCGGGTGCCGCCGCCGCCGTCACTCGTTCGCTGCGCTCACTCCGTTCCGGCGGGTTTCGGGTCACCGTTGTGCGTTGGCCTCCTC
>Ga0183260_10004612_pt1 | contig 10909 bp, 10 predicted proteins | sample AntDrymUQ4972206_2_FD_129768 | JGI IMG/M metagenome (GOLD analysis project Ga0183260, IMG submission 129768) | Polar desert sand microbial communities from Dry Valleys, Antarctica - metaG UQ497 (22.06) (version 2) (version 2) | ecosystem: Environmental > Terrestrial > Soil > Desert | place...
CCGTCGACGATCTCCACGTAGTGCACGCCGTGGAGGGTGACCCGGCGGCGCGTCGGCGGGAGGTCGGGCAGCTCGCCGTGCTGGGTGCCGAGCGCGCGCCAGGGCAGGCACGCGTGGGAGCCGTCGCTCACGCGCCTCGCGCTGCGCTCGAGGCGCAGGTCGGGAAAGGCGGCGCGCAGCGCCCCGGCGTGGGCGGCGAGCGCCTCTACTCCGCGCAGCGGCTCGACGACGACCGGATCCTCGTAGGAGACATCGGGGGTGCAGCAGGCCAGGAAGCCGACCCGGCCGGTCCAGGCCGAGGCCCAGCAGTCGGCCAGCGTATCGATCGGCTCGGCCGCGGGCAGATCGCGCTGCGGCTCGCTCACGTGAGCTCGGCGACGCCCTCCATCGACGTCGACGCCTCGGCGTAGAGGCGCCGGGGGATACGCCCCGCCTGGTGCGCCAGCCGGCCGGCCTCGACCGCGAGTCGCATCGCGCGCGCCATCCGAGCCGGGTCCTCGGCCCGCGAGACGGCGCTCGCCAGCAGGACTCCGTCGCAGCCCATCTCCATCGCGATCGCGGCGTCGGAGGCGGTGCCGATGCCGGCGTCGAGGATCACCGGCACGCGCGCCTGCGCGACGATCATGCGCAGGTTGTAGGGGTTGCGGATGCCCATGCCGCTTCCGATCGGGGAGCCGAGCGGCATCACCGCCGCACAGCCCGCGTCCTCGAGCCGGCGCGCGAGGATCGGGTCGTCGTTCATGTAGGGCAGCACCGTGAAGCCGTCGCCCACCAGCGTCTCGGCCGCCTCGAGCAGCTCGGAGGCGTCGGGCAGCAGCGTCTTGTCGTCGCCGATCACCTCGAGCTTGACCCAGTCCGTCTCGAACGCCTCGCGCGCGAGCTGAGCTGTGGTCACGGCGTCGCGGGCCGTGAAGCAGCCGGCGGTGTTCGGAAGCAGGAAGCAGCCGAGCTCGCGCAGCACCTCGACGAGCGAGCCGCGGGCGGCGGGATCGACGCGCCGCAGCGCCAGCGTCGCCATCTCGGCTCCGGAGGCGGCGATCGCGTCGGCGAGCGCCTCATGCGTGCGGAAGCCTCCGGTGCCGACGATCAGTCGCGTGCCGAACGTGCGCCCGGCGATTGTGAGCTCGGTCCCCTTCATTCCGTTCAACCCCCCTGGACGGCGTGGAGTACCTCGACGTTCTGCCCTTCGCGAAGCTCGGTCGAGACCCACGCCCCACGCGGTACCACCTCGCCGTCAACCGCTACGGCCACCCCGCGCCGGGTTTCGGAGGCGCCCGACGCGAGCACGGCGTCGTCCACCGTAGCTCCGTCCGCCAGCACCCGCTCGCCGCCGTTCAGCATCACCCTCATCCCGCCGTCCTCCCGGCGAGCCGGCGCGCCTCGAAGCGCTCGGGCGCGAAGGCGGGCGGGGCGTCGGCGTCCTCGCCGGCGAGCAGCGCGGCGACCACCCGCGCCGTGAGCGGCGCCAGCAGGATGCCGTTGCGGTGATGGCCGGTGGCCCAGATCAGGCCCTCGACGGCGCCGCGACCGACTACGGGCGAGTTGTCCGGCGTCCCGGGGCGCAGACCGGCGCGCGCTTCCACCCACTCGAGCTCCCCGACGTCGGGGAGCACCTCCCAGGCGGCTTCGAGCAGCCGGTAGACCCCTTCGCCGGTAACGCGGGTGTCGAAGCCGCGCTCCTCGACGGTCGCCCCGATCACCACCCGCCCGTCGTCGCGACAGACCACGTAGCAGCGCGGCGTCCGGATCAGGCGCTCGGCGAGCGGCCGGCCGGCGGGACCGCGCAGGGTCAGGATTTGGCCCTTCACCGGGCGCACCGGCGGGGGCGCGCCGAGCCCCGAAGGGCTGAGCTCGCCGCTCCACGAGCCGGCCGCCACGATCACGTGTCCTGCCGCGATCGCGCCGGCGGCCGTGCGCACGCCGGTGACACGCCCGCCGCCGACCTCGAGCGACCGGACCGCGAGCGGCGCGGCGACCTCGCCACCCGCGCGGCGAAGGGCGACGCCGAGCGCCCGCACGAGCGCGCTCGGGTCCACGTGGTGGTCCTCGCGAGCGAGCACGCCGCCCGCGACGCGCGGCGAGAGCCCGGGCTCGAGCCGGCGGCACTCGCGCCCCGAGAGCCACTCGACGTCGAGGTCGAGCGAGCGCTGGAACGCGTGCAGGCGGCGCAGCTCCTCGGCGTCGTCGCGGTCGGCTGCAAGCACGAGCGCGCCGCTCTCCCTGTACCCGGTATCGAGTCCCGAGCGACTCGCAAGCTCGCGGTCGAACGCCGGCCACTGCGCGGCCGAATCGAGGTTCGCGCGCAACAGCCCCTGCTCGCCCCAGTCGGCCTCGGTCACCGGAGCGAGCATTCCTGCGGCGACGCCCGAGGCTCCCGCGCCCGGCGACTCGCGGTCGAGCACGAGCACCGACACGCCGCGCTGGGCGGCTCGCCAGGCGCATGCGAGCCCGATCACCCCCGCCCCGACGACCACGGCGTCGTAGCTGCCACCTGTAGGTCCTGCGCCCACCGCTCTCCCTCTCTACTGGGGCGGGTCGCTCGCAGGCAGTCCCTACGCCGGCATTACCCGGGTCAGGTTCACGGTCGGCGACCCAGCCGCCCTCTCAGCCCGGTGCCCGAGCTCCCGTACGGGGTCAATCGTATCGGCGCTTAGCCGGCCGAGCCGCTGCCGGCGGACGGCGGTCTCCTAGCGGTAGCGGTCGCGCGGCGCGGGCGGCGGGTCGAGATCCTCCTCGACCACCCGCTGGCGGCGATAGCCGCGGTCTCGGTCCGACCAGACAGCGGTGTACAACAGCGAGATCACGAGGCCGAGGATGCCGATCACCAGCAGGATCGTGCCGACGGTCTCCAACCTGATCCCGGAGACGCTGGCGGTGACCGCGTACTTGAGGATCGCTCCGACGGCGATCAGGACGATTGACGTGCCTACACCCACTGGAGGCTCCTTTTTGGATGGCGGTGATCTTCGAGGATATCCCGGCCAGGCGACGGGCTCCGAAGACGCCCGGGCGCCGCGGACCGCAACCTGGGCATACATCGACGGTTGAACTTCCCTGCTTGAGATGGATTCCCCTGATAGCCAGCCTGACGGGCTGCGGCGTGGCGCTCTCCGGCGCTGCCCCGGCGCACGCGAGCCCGACCCAGATCGCCCTGTTCCAGGACGATCGCCAGCTCGTGGCGGCGGGCGACCTGGTCCGTGAGCGGCGCTTGGACGAGATCGAGGCGCTCGGCGCCGACGCCGTCAAGCTGCAGCTGCTGTGGGCGGCGGTCGCGCCCCCCGGCCGCACGAGGCCGCGCGGCTTCGACGCCGGCGACCACCTCGCATACCCGGCCGAGCGCTGGCAGCGCTACGACGCGCTGATCCGGTCGCTCGCCGCCCGCGGCCTGCGGCCGCTCGTCGCGCTTTCGCCGCCCGCGCCCGGCTGGGCGACCGCCCGCGCCGGAGATCCACAGGGCGTCGAGCGACCGGACCCGCGCGAGTTCGGGCGCTTCGTCCGCGCCGCGGGCACGCGCTACGACGGCAGCCACTCGGACGCCGCCGGCGTGCCGCTGCCGCGGGTCGACTTCTGGTCGATCTGGAACGAGCCCAACCACCCGCAGTTCCTGCTGCCGCTCGGCTCGCGCGGCGGAGTGCCGCTCGCCCCGCACGCATACCGCGGCCTCGTCACGGCGGCGGTCGGCTCGCTGCGCGCCACGGGGCACGGGCCCGACACGATCCTGTTCGGCGAGATCCTTCCGATCGGGCGCGGCGCGATCGGCCCGCGCTACACGATCAAGCCGCTCGTCTTCCTGCGCGAGCTCTTCTGCCTCGACGCCCGCTCCCGCCCCTTCCGCGGCGCCGCGGCGCGCGCTCGCGGCTGTCAGCGCTTCCGGCGCGTGTCAGGCGTCGGCGGGCTCGCCTACCACCCCTACACGCGGCCAGAGGGACCGCGTGCGGCGGAGCCGACGCAGGACGACGCGACGATCCGCTCACTCGACCGCGTTGCGCGCACGCTCGACCGCGCCGCGGCGCTCGGGCGCCTCGATCGTCGCGGCCTGCCGATCTACAACACGGAGTTCGGCTACCAGAGCCGGCCCCCGGATCCTTTTCAGACCCGCGTCGGCCGCATCCCCGCGTTCCTCAACGAAGCCGAGTGGATCTCCTACCGCAACCGGCGCGTCGCGAGTTGGTCCCAGTACGGCCTGCTCGACGATCCACTGCTGGCGCAGGCGCGCGGCGCCGAGCGCTTCGGGCTCTTCCAGGCGGGGCTGCGCTACGGCGACGGCCGCGAGAAGCGCGGCGTCTACGACGCCTACCGGCTGCCGATCTTCGCTCGCCTGCGCGGCACGCGCGAGATCGAGATCTGGGGCGCCGCTCGACCCGGAGGCTCGGGCGACCTGTGGATCGAGCAGCGGCGCGCCGGCGGACGCTTCCTCGAGGCCCCGGGCGGGCGCGTGAGCGCGCGCAACGGGCAGGGCTACTTCCGCCGCCGGCTGCGCCTTGGCCAGGCCGCCACGCGCTCTTTCCGCCTGCGCTACTCGGACGCCGGCAAGACCTCCTACAGCCGCACCGCCACGCCGGTCGCCGAGGGTGGCTCGTGAGGCACGCGCTGCTTTGCTTCACGCTCGCCGCGCTCGCGCTGCCGGCGCCCGCCGCGGCCTCGCCCTTCCAGCGCTCGATCCTCCAGGACGACGCCCAGCTGCTCAGCCGTGGCGCCGACGTGCGCGAGCGCACGCTCGACGAGCTGAAGGGCCTCGGCGTCGACGTCGTGAAGATGACCATCTCCTGGCGCGAGCTCGCGCCGCGCGGGCGTCGCAAGCCGAGCGGACTGAACGCGGAGGACCCGGCGGCCTACGCAGGCTGGGAGCGCTACGACGCGGCGATCGCCTCGGCCAGGCGCCGCCAGCTCGAGGTGCTGCTTCAGGTGACCGGGCCGGCGCCCGACTGGGCCTCGGTCGGGCGCTCCGAGCCCGCCGGCGCGAGCCGGCCGGACGCGGCCGAGTTCGGCCGCTTCGCCCGCGCCGTCGGCACGCGCTACTCCGGGAGCTATCAGGGCCTGCCGCGCGTCGCGAGCTGGTCGATCTGGAACGAGCCGAACCTGCCCCGCTTCCTGCTCCCCCAGCGCTCCTCGGATCGTCGTCGCACGCCGCTCTCGCCGGCTATCTACCGGCGCCTCTACCTCGCGGCCCACGCCGGCCTGTCGGCGAGCGGTCACGAGCGCGACACGATCCTGTTCGGCGAGCTGCTGCCGGTCGGGCGGTCGTCCACCGGCGTGCGCTCGAGCCTGCGCCCGCTCGAGTTCCTGCGCGAGATGCTCTGCCTCGACCGCCGCTACCGACCGTTGCGCGGGCGGGCGGCGCGCGCGCGCGGCTGCCAGGGCTTCCGCTCGCTGCCCTCCTCCGGGCTCGCCTACCACCCCTACGCGACCGGCGGACGGGCTCCCACCACGCGGCCCCCGCACCCCGACGACGCGACGATCGGCCAGCTCAGCCGCGTCGTGCGCGCGCTCGACCGGCTCGGCCGGCGCGGTCGGATAGCACGCGGGCTGACGCTCTACCTCACCGAGTTCGGATTCCAGACCGACCCGCCCGACCGGCTGCAGACGCCGATCCGCCGGGTGGACGACTTCCTCGCCGAGAGCGAGTACCTCGCCTACCGCAACCCGCGCGTGGGCTCGTGGTCGCAGTACCCGCTGATCGACGATGCCGCCAACGGCACGGGCCTCGCGCGCTTCTCCGGGTTCCAGTCGGGGCTGCGCTTCGCGAACGGCCAGGCCAAGCCCGACATCTACCAGGGCTACCGCCTGCCGCTTCACGTCCGCCGCATATCGAGCTCGCGCATCGAGGTCTTCGGGGGCGCCCGCAACGCCGACGGTGGCGGCGGCGGCGCCGTCGTCGAATCGCGGCTGGGTCGCGCGCCCTTCACCCCGGTCGCGAACGGCGCGGTCCGGCTCGGTCCGCGCGGATACTTCCGCGCCTTCTTCTCGGTGCCCGACGCCGTCAGGCGCGAGTTCCGGATCAGCTCGGCCGGCGTCTCGAGCCCGGTGGTGCGCGCGCGGCGGCCCTAGGGCGTGCCTAGGATTCGCTCGTGCCCGTCACAGGCGACCAGCGGCGTGAGCGTCTTCAGCGGGCGCGGCTCTACCTCGTGATCGAGGCGAGCCCCACAAGCGGCGCGCTCGAGGACGTGCTCGGTTCCGCGCTCGCCGGCGGCGTGGACGCCGTGCAGCTGCGCGACAAGCACGCGAGCGACGACCAGATCGTGCGCGCGGCCGCCGCCTTCAGGTCGCTGTGCGACCGCCACGGAGCTCTCTTCATCGTCAACGACCGCGCCGAGCTCGCGCTCGCATGCGACGCCGACGGCGTGCACGTGGGCCAGGACGACGCGCCGGTGGCCGAGGTGCGACGGATGATCGGCGACGACCTGCTGATCGGCCTGTCGACCCACTCGCCCGACCAGATCGCGCGCGCCAACGAGTCGAGCGCCGACTACATCGGCGTCGGGCCCGTCTACGAGACCGCCACCAAGCCGGGACTTGAGGCCGTCGGCGAGGCGCTCGTGCGATACGCGAGCGCGAACGCCGCGCGGCCGTTCTTCGCCATCGGGGGGATCGACGAGGCCAACGCAGCCCGGGTCGTGGCCGCTGGGGCGCGGCGGATCGCGGTCGTGCGCGCGATCCGCGACTCAGGCGACCCACGCGCAGCCGCGGCCGGGCTGCGGGCGAGCCTCGGCGAGGCCGCCTCGGGCCATGGCACCGGGCGCCGGCGCACGCGCTCAGAGGCCAAGGACGCCGCCGTACGCGAGCGACTCGAGCCGCTCGGCGAGGGCGAGCGCCCGCGCGCGGTGACCGTGGCCGCGACGGTGGCGGCGGCCGTGGCGCTCGTCAACGTGGTCGCCTACGCACTCGGCTTCGAGCTCGGAGGCGCCCGCCCCGCGCCGGTGAGCGTGGCCGCGCCGGCGTTGCTCATGGGGCTCGCCGCATGGGGCCTGTGGCGGGTGCGCTATTGGGCCGTGCTGACGATGCAGGTGCTGCTCTGCCTGGTGATCGTGATCTTCTCGCTGGCGGCCTTCAACGCGGCCGACGCGGGCAGCCTGTTGACGGCGGCCGCCGTGGTGGTGGCGGCGGGCGCGCTCTTCTGGTCGTTGGTCAAGGCGATGGCCCGCATCCAGATGCCGGCCGGCCGATGACCGCCGCCGCCGAGCCGTTCTCCTACCTCCAGCGAGTGAGCTTCAGCGACATCGACGCGCTCAAGCACATGAACAACGTCGAGTTCCTGCGCTTCTACGAGAACGCGCGCATCGCCTACTTCCGCCAGATCGTGCCCGACTACGAGCCCGTGCACGGCGGGCAGATCGGGGTGATCTTCGCCGAATGCCAGATCGCCTATCGCTCTCCGGCCCACTTCGAGGAGGAGGTCCGCACCACGATCCTCCCCAGCGAGCTCAAGCGCTCGAGCGTCCGGCTCGGGTTCGAGATGCGCTGCGAGGCCGACGGGCGCCTGCTGGCCGAGGGCCACGGCGTGATCGTCGGCTACGACTACGCGAGCGGCAGGGCCGCGCCGTTCGCCGACGACGTGCGCGAGCGTTTGGGCGCCACGGTGATCGGATAGGGTCGAAGAGCAATGGCCGAGTCCCAGTACGACTGCATCGTGATCGGCTCGGGCCCCGGCGGCTATGTGGCCGCCATCCGCGCCGCCCAGCTCGGGATGAAGACCGCGGTCGTCGAGAAGGATCGTGTCGGGGGCCGCTGCCTCAACTACGCGTGCATCCCCGCCAAGGCGGTGCTGCGGGTGGCCGACATCGTCGAGGAGGTGCGCCACGCGAAGGACTTCGGGGTGAGCGTCAACGGCGGTCCCGAGATCGACTTCAAGGGCGTGGCGAGCCACCGCGACAAGGTCGTCAAGACGCTCACCGGCGGCGTCTCCAACCTGATGAAGAAGAACAAGATCGATGTCCTGACGGGAGAGGGCTCGCTTACCAAGGACGGCAACGTGACCGTCGACGGCGGCGACGAGATCGGGGCGAAGACCGTGATCATCGCCACCGGGTCGGTGTCGAAGCCGCTGTTCGGGCTCGAGTTCGGCGATCGGGTGCTCTCGACCGAGACGGGCTGGGCGCTCGGCAAGCTGCCCGGCCGCCTGGCCGTTGTCGGCGGCGGGGCCTCCGGCACCGAGGTCGCATCGGCGTTCGGTCGCCTCGGCACGGAGGTCTTCCTGTTCGAGGCGCTGCCGCAGATACTCCCGCTCGAGGACGAGGAGATCGCCAAGGTCGCAGCGCGCGAGATCGCGAAGCAGAACGTGAAGATCGTGACCGGCGCCGAGATCGAGTCCGTCGACGCCAAGAAGGACGGCGTCACGATCAAGTACCAGGACGGCTCGGAGAAGTTCGACTACATCTGCATCGCCGCCGGCCGCGCCGCCGACGTCGAGGCGCTAGGCCTCGACGAGGCCGGCATCGAGATGGACGACTCGGGCCACATCAAGGTCGACGAGCTCCTGCGCACCACCAAGGAGGGCGTCTACGCGATCGGGGACATCGTGCCCGGCCCGGCACTCGCCCACAAGGCCTCCGACGAGGGCGTTGTCGCGATCGAGCACGCCGCAGGCGCCGACCCGCATCCGCTCGAGTACGACTACATCCCTGGGGCGACCTTCTGCTCGCCGCAGGTGGCGAGCTTCGGGTTCACCGAGAAGCAGGCGCGCGACGCGGGCTACGACGTCGTGGTCGGCAAGGTGCCCGTGGGCGCCGCCGGCGCGGCCACCGTCTACGGCGATCGCTCGGGCATGGTCAAGATCATCGGCGACAAGAAGTACGGCGAGCTGATCGGCGGGCACATCGTGTCGGCCAAGGCCGCCGACCTGATCGAGGAGCTCGTGATGGCGCGTCACCTCGAGGGTGGCTTCCACGAGGTGGCGCACACGGTGCACCCTCACCCGGCGTTCGCGGAGGCCGTGATGGAGGCCGCGCGCGCGGCCGACGGCTGGCTCATCCACGGCTGACGACGCCGACTTCGCGCCAGGAGACCGGCCGGTCTTCTACTACGACCTCGCGTCGCCCTACGCGTGGCTCGCGGCCGAGCGCGTGAGCCACGTGCTGGCTGTGCCAGCGATCTGGCAGCCCGTGCTCGCGAGCGAGTTGCCAGAGAGCCCGGGCGCGCGGGCTCTCGAGCCCGAGGAGCGCGAGCTGGTCGAGCGCCGCGCCGCGGCGCTCGGGCTGCAGACCGTGCGCTGGCCCCCCGCGGGGTCACTCGACTCGCGCGTCGCGATGCTCGCCGCTACCTTCGCCCAGCAGGCCGGCCGCGTGGTCGCGTTCTCGCTCGCGGCCTTCCGCCAGGCCTTTGCCGCCGGGCGCGACCTGAGCGTGCCCGACAACGTTCTGATCGCAGCCGCCGCGTGCGAGCTGCACCCGCGCGCGGTGCTGAAGGGGATCGAGTCGCGCTCGGTGCGCGAGCGGCTGTCCGTGGCGACCGAGGAGGCCGCGACCCGGGGGGTGCGCCGAGTGCCGACCGTGCGCCTCGGGACGCGGCTGTTCGAGGGCGAGCAGCGCGTCGAGGACGCGGCGCGCGCCGCTGCCGAGGGGCAGGCTTGTGCGGACCAGCCGTTAGAGTGACGCGCCCCCGACCGCGAAGCGCCCGTGGAGGTTTCCGTTGGCCACTGACATCACGATGCCCCGCCTGTCCGACTCGATGGAAGAGGGGACCGTGCTGAAGTGGCTGGTCGAGGCCGGCGCCGAGATCAAGCGCGGGCAGGAGATCGCCGAGATCGAGACCGACAAGGCGAACATGACCTACGAGGCCGATGTCGAGGGCACGCTGAGCGAGATCGTCGCCGGCGAGGGCGACACCGTCGCGATCGGGGAGGTGATCGCGCGGCTCGGGGAGGGCGGCGAGACGCCCTCGGGTGGCGATGAGGAGGACTCGGCGGGAGAGGACGAGGCCGAGGCGTCCGCGGACGAGGACGCGGACGACGACGGCGCCGATGAGGAGGAGGCCGCGGAGGAGGAGGCAGCTCCCGTCGCGACCAAGGAGGAGGACTCCGACAACGGCGCGAGCGCCGGCGAGGCCAAGAAGTCCTCCGCCGACTCCGGCGAGAACGGCGACGGCCGCGTCAAGGCCTCCCCGGTCGCCCGCCGCATGGCCACCGAGATGAGCGTCGACCTCGCGAGCCTCGAGGGCTCGGGACCCGGCGGTCGGATCGTGAAGGCCGACGTGCAGGCCGCCGCGGACGGCGGCGGTGCGAAGGCCGAGAGCGACGAGGCGCCCGACACGAGCTCTGCGACGACCGCGACCGAGGACAAGCCCGAGCCGCCCCCGTCCGAGCGCGGCGCGGCGGGCGACGCGGGAGCCAAGGGCGAGACCGAGGTCATCGAGCTCTCTCGACTGCAGAAGACGGTCGCCCGGCGGATGGCCGAGTCGAAGGCGACGGCGCCCGACTTCCAGCTCTTGATGGAGGTCGACATGAGCCGCTGCGTCGCGCTGCGCGCACAGCTCAAGGAGGTCGCCGAGAAGCCGCCCTCCTACAACGACATGGTCATCAAGGCCGTCGCGCTCGCGCTGCGCGAGTTCCCGCGCGTCAACGGCGCCTACAAGGACGGCTCGTTCGAGCTCTACTCGCGCGTGAACGTGGGCGTCGCCGTGGCAGCCCAAGATGCGCTCGTCGTGCCGACGATCTTCGACGCCGACAAGAAGTCGCTCGGCGAGATCTCGCGCGACGTGCGCGGACTCGCCGCCAAGGTGCGCGACGGCAAGATCGCCCCACCGGAGCTGTCGGGCGGGACGTTCGCCGTATCGAACCTCGGCATGTTCGGAGTCGACGACGTGACCGCCGTGCTCAACCCGCCGCAGGCAGGGATCATCGGTGTTGGCGCGATGAAGAAGAAGCCGATCGTCGACGACGACGGGCGGATCGTGGCGCACGAGATGATGAACATCA
>Ga0183260_10004613_pt1 | contig 10909 bp, 10 predicted proteins | sample AntDrymUQ4972206_2_FD_129768 | JGI IMG/M metagenome (GOLD analysis project Ga0183260, IMG submission 129768) | Polar desert sand microbial communities from Dry Valleys, Antarctica - metaG UQ497 (22.06) (version 2) (version 2) | ecosystem: Environmental > Terrestrial > Soil > Desert | place...
CAGGAAACGTGCGGAATCCGCCCCTGAGTCGGCAAAGAGCCAGATTAGGGGCGGCTTCGGCGCCCCCCTAAGGTCAGTCTTCCAGCTCGGCCGGGACTGGCCGCAGGGTGATGATCTCGCCCCCCCGGAAGACGCGGACGGTTAGCTCCTTGTCGATTAGATCGGCGGTCATCAGGCGTTGAATGTCGCCGGCGTCCTCGATGGGGATGCCGTCGACCTCGAGGATGATGTCCTCGTTGCGGATGCCGGCGTGGGCTGCGGGACTCCCGGGAACCACTTGCACGACCTCAACTCCACGATCCCGGCCCACTGCGCGGGCCGCCTTGGGAGGAAGAGGCCGAGGCCCCCCCGCAATTCCCAACAGGGCTCGCCGGACTCGGCCCTCGCGCATCAGCGCCGCAATGATCCGCCGGGTGGCGTCATTGATGGGCACCGCCATCCCGAGGCCTTGTCCGATGCCGGGCCCCACAACCGCCGTACTGATCCCAACGACGCGCCCCGCGCTATCGGCCAGCGCTCCGCCCGAGTTACCCGGATGCAAGGCGGCGTCGGTCTGGATAACGTTCTCCACCAGGCGCACGTTGCGGTTACCACGTGCCGGCAGCGAGCGTCCAAGCGCGCTGACCACTCCGGCGGTAACCGACCCGGCGAAGCCAAGGGGACTTCCGACCGCTACTACTAGCTGACCCACGCGCAGATTCTCGGCGTCGCCCAGCGACGCGGCCGGTAGGTCGCTCAAGGCCACCCGCAGCACGGCCAGGTCCGAGAGGGCATCAGCCCCCACGACCTCGAACCGGCTTTGCCGGCCGTTGGCGAACACCGCAGTGCCCGAGCTCGCTCCCGCAACTACATGTGCAGAGGTCAGCAGATAGCCGTCCGGCGTCAGTACAACGGCCGAGCCCGCCCCCCCGCCTCGCCTCTGCATCACGGTGAGGCTCGCAACGGAGGGAATCAGAAGTTCCGCAACGGACGTGACGACGTGGGAGTAGGTGTCGAGGGCGGCCGTCTCGGTGGAGGCGTGCGGAGGCGTTGTCACGACTCCTGCAACGTCACCGTCACTCGGCGAGTCTCCGCGCCACGCAGGACTTCGAGCTCTAGGCTTTGCAGGCCCGATTGCTCCAGTGCCTCATGGAGCTGATCGGCGCTTTCCACCGGCGCACCGGAGACGGTGACGATCAGGTCGCCCTCTTCGAGGCCGGCCGCATCCGCCACGCCGCCTCCCTCGACGCCACGAATCAAGAGCCCGTCCACCTCTGGTAGCCCAACCGCCCGGCGCAGACCGCGACCCACCTCGGGGGGTGCTATGGCAATCCCGAGACGCGGCCGAGCAGGCTCTTCTCCCCGCGCGAGGGCGTCGACGGCTTGCTTGAGGGAGTCATCGGCCGGGATTGCGAGGTAGAAGCCGTCTCCTAGACGGTTGGTATTGAGCCCGACCACCGCGCCCGAGAGATCCACGAGAGGTCCGCCCGAGGAACCGGGGAGCAGGGGGGCGGTGTGTTCGAGGCTGCCGCCGATACGGCGGCCGCGCGGCCCCCTGAAGCTGCGCTCGACTCCCGAAATCGATCCGAAGGTCACCCGAAGGCCCCTCCCGCCCGGGTTCGAGGCGGCTACAACGAAGCTCCCGATGCCGAGATTCTCGGGCTTACCCCAGCTCGGAGCTGGAACGTCCTTGGTGTCCACACCGATCACTGCGACGTCCTTGTCGACGTCGGAGCCCAGCGCGCCTGCCGTTTCCGAGCGTCCGTCGGCGAACGTGACCGTGACCTCGGAGGAGCGCAGGTTGTGGGCGTTGGTGAGTACTCGGCCCTCGCCGATGACAATCCCCGAGCCGGCCGAGCGACGACCACCGATACCGACCGTCGAGGCGCCGACGGACTCCGCCACCGCGGCCAACGCCTGTTCCAAGTCTTGAATGCCGGTCATGCTTCTCCTCCCGCTAGTAAGTAGTAGATTGCAAGTTACATGTCACTTGCGAAGAAGTCAAGCCGGATAGCGGACGTCGCAGCCACAGCCCTGGGGGACCGTCGCTACGATGAGGAGATGCCGGAGGATTCGCTCAACTCTGCCCTCGCCGCTGCGCTCGCCAAGATCGGTGACCGCTGGTCCTTGCTGGTGATCAATGCGCTGCTGGACGGGCCTCGTCGCTTCAACGAGCTCGTGGAGCAGGTGCGGGGAATCGCGCCCAACGTCCTGTCGGCCCGCCTGCGCCATCTCGAGGACGACGGCATCGTGATCGTCCGGCCCTATTCGCGGCGACCGCCTCGCAGCGACTATCAGTTGTCGGCCTCCGGCAAGGAGCTTGCGGGGGCGCTCCAACTGTTGGCTCGGTGGGGCTCGGAACAGCCGGGGGCCGGGGACATCCGCCACAGTGCCTGCGGCACCCCGCTCGACGTGCGCTGGTTCTGCCCCACCTGCGCCCGCATTGTGGAAGAACCCGAGGACACAGGAGTGAGGCTTCTGTAGCTCCCTGTGTTGCCGAGTGGTTGCGAGATAACCAGATAGAACACCTGACCACCACTCGACGGTTAACGAACGGTGAAGTCGGCGCGCGCCAGCAGCTTGTAGCTGTCGTCCTCGAGCAGGTACGCGCTGTACTTGCCGGAACGCAGCGGCCATCCACCGGCTGCTGTCTCGTCCATCTCCTTCGTCCCAACCACGGATGAGTCCGTGTAGAACCACGTGATGTACGAGGCGACGTTCGGATCGGCGCCGCGCTTGTAGATTCCCACCCAGTCCCACCGGTTGGCGAGAGTGTTTCGCCACTTGACATCGATTGCTTCGCCCACCCCGTATGCGGGTTTTCGCGTAGCAATGCGCGGCCGGGCATCGGGGGCAGTGACCCAGAACGAGATGCGCGACAGTTCGTCGTTCGTCCTTGCAATGAGTACTGCCTCATACTGTCCCGGTTTCCAGTCTTGAGTTGAAAACGTAGCGGTCCCGTGCGAATCATCGTTGACGGGAATGTCGTCGACGGCTGCGGAGAGCTCGTCGCCCTGCGGCACGACGACGACCCGGTCCGCTCCGACGTCAGGCGCTTCGAACGATATGCGCCCCTTGTTTCCCACCTTGATCAAGCGTCGCTCGACTGCGATGAAAACCGGGGGCATCGCCGGCTCGATTTCGAAAGTGGACAAGATGCCGCGGTGATCGGTCGGCCACGGAGTGATCGGGATCTCGACCTCGGGATGACTCTTCTCTCCCACCAGCTGACTGTCAAGCACGACCGCTGGACCCCCTGAGTAGATGAAGTCGATGCGATCTGCGGCCGCGCCGTTCAGCCCGGGGTTGTAGCCCTCGACGAACGGCCGGGCCGCGGGCCATGTGAGGCCGGGACTCCTAACGGGATCGGGATGAACCTCGCGATATGAGTCCTGGAAACCTGCCTCCTCCACGGCCGCGCTCACGGGCCACTCCAGCGCGTACTCTATGTGGTTGCGGGTGCCCACCCCATCGGTGGTCCAGTCCAAGTGGGACGGCGCGTTGAAGTCCCCGGTCAAGAAGACAGGAATACCGTTATCGACAAGTTCGGTTTAACGCCTCGAGGTAGGGCTGCAATGCCGGAAGCCGGACCCTTTTTTCGAGCGCGATGATCTCCTTGGGACCGGCACCGTCTTTGATCTGGAAGGGTCCGTACGGGCCCGATGGTAGGTGCACATTGCCTATTGCGACGACTCCACCAGGCTCAACGTCGACGAAGGTATAGAGGCCGTCGCTCCCGCGAGGGGCGAGGAGGGGGAGTTGCGAGACAAGCTGCATACGCCGATCAAAGTAGCGCCAGCCAAGCCTGCGAGCGAGAAGAGGCATGTTGCCCCACGCCTCTTCGACCGCGACGACATCAGCGTCGCTCTTCTGAATCGCTTCGACGACGCTGTCAAAGGCGATCTCATGCCCCCCGTATTCGATATTGAACTCCATTACCTTCAATTGGAGCGCCTCGCGCTTCTTCGGCGAGGTTTCCTCTGAGGCCGAGGTACACGCCGCCAAGAGCATCGCTACGAAGAGCAAGGCGACGCCAGAGGCCGAAACGACAAAACGATTCATGCGCATATTCGAGGATACCCCGCGGCCCCCGTGGGGTCCCGACGTACGCAAACGCGCGCAAAGCGCGCCTGAATACGGGGCGATTCCGTACTCCCTGGCGCGCAGACCGCCATCGGCTACCTGGGCCCGGCCCCCCTGATCACGACGCCAGATGGGCGACCCGCCGCATCTGCCTCAGGACAACGTCGAGCCGGTCGGGGGCGTCGGTGATCATCCCGTCCACACCCGCCGCCAGCAACCTCACCATGTCGTCGGGATCGTTGACCGTGTATGGATAGACGAAGAGGCCGTGGGCATGGGCCACGTCCACCACCGCATCGGTGACCACTTCGAGATGAAGCCCGACGCAGGAAGCGAAGGCGGTGGCTCTCCTTATTCCCCAGGTGATCTCATCGGGGGCCGCGGTGCAGTCGAACAGCAGCATGAGATCGAGCTGCGGACACGCCTCGGCCAGCGCTTGAAGCGTGGGCTGCTCGAAGGAGAGCACGATCACCCGACCGACCCCCATTCGCTCGTTGACTAGCTCGAAGCGGCGAAGCAACGACAGCAGCTTTCTTATCGGCTCTTCCTCAGACGACCGGCCCTTGAGCTCGATGCAGAGCCGGGCACAGTGCCGGTAGCGGGCCAAGACCTCCTCCAGCGTGACCATCTTCGTGCCGGTGTAGATCTCGCTGAACCAGCTCCCCACGTCCAGGGCCGAGAGCTCGCCCAGCGTCAACGCGGACACCAGGCCTCCCATGGCTCGAGCGGGTGCTCTGACCACCCGGTCGAGGTCCTCATCGTGAAACACGACAAGATGTCCGTCCCTGGTGGTGTGGACGTCGAGCTCGAGGTAATGGGCGCCCATGTACAACGCGAGGTCGAAGGACGCGAGCGTGTTCTCGGGAGCGTGGAGAGAGGCGCCTCGGTGGCCGATGTTAACGAGCTCCCTCGACGCCTGCCACTTTCGTGCCCTGTCCATTCCTCCACTGTGAAGGTGGCTTGTTAAGCGTCTCGGGCATTGTCGCGAACAGCGGCCGAAGCCGAGTTGAACCCTGAGCGCGAAGAGAGCCGGCCCCCTGGGGGCCGGCTCTCTGTGATCGGGTGTTGAGTTGCGGTGAAGGCGCTAGCAGCTCGTCAGGGTGTCTGCGCCGGGTCCGCCGTTACAACGGTCGTTGCCCCTGCCCCCGTTGAGGGCATCGGGGCCCGAGCCGCCCGCCAGATTGTCCCTGCCGCTGCCACCCTTGATCTTGTCGGCACCATCGCCGCCGCCGAGGGTGTCGTCGCCGGCAAACCCCTGCACCAGATCGATGCCTGCTTCGCCGTAGACCTTGTCGTTGCCGAAGCCTCCGGAGGTCTTGTCATTGCCCTTGCCGGAGAAGATCTTGTCGCCGCCTTCCGCCCCCTGCAGGTTGTCGTTGCCGTCCGATCCCTGCAGTCTGTCGTTGCCCTTGCGACCGAGCAGGGTGTCGTTGCCCGAGCCTCCGACGGCGAGATCGTCCCCGCCGCCGGCGTCGAACCTGTCGACACCGGCGAAGCCGCAGAAGACGTCACGGAAGGGGGTGCCGGTTCTGTTGTCGTCGTCCGGGGTGCCGGCGAACCTCTTGCCGCCACCGGCGAGCGGCGCGGTCTGCCCGTAATTGAGGCCGGCGCAGGGGCCCGAGGTGATGTCGGACGTCCACGTCCGGGTGATGTCATCCGAGGGTTCCTGGACCTTGAAGTCGTCGCCGTTGCGGTCGTAGAACACGCGCACGGTGTCGGTCCCGATCTCGTTGCTTCTGTAGGTGAACGTGCAGGCGCCGTTCGCTAGTGTGGTGCATTCACCGAGGTACCCAACCCGCGTCGCGGGATCGTTGTCGACGTCGTCGTTCTTGTTGGGTCCCTTGGGAATGTCGGCGTCGCACGTCTCTCCCTCCACACCGTTGCCCAGGCCGTCGAGGAGCTTGCAGGTCAGGGTGTGGGACCTGGTGGTGCTGGTGGTTGCGGCCTCGGCGAAGGCGTCCACGCGCGTGACCGTGCCGGGGACCACCCAACGGCGCTCGACCACGTCGGTGTCGTCGACTTCCGGTCTGTCACCCGGCGTCGCTTGCACCGATCGTCCTTCGGCTTGGTCGGCATCGACCGAGCTGTTGTCCTGATCGTCGTCAATCCACACGCGAATGAGATCTACGCGGGCCACACTGGAGGAGTAGCTCACTGAGCAGCTGGTGCCCGACTGCGGGATCGTGCAACTCAGGTCGGGGCTGGTGGGCGCGCTACCAATGTTCTCGATGTCAGCGTCGATGTTGCATTCGCCGGCATCCGGGCAGCCGCCCTGCGTTGTGATCCGGAAGGTGATGGAGTGGGTTTGTCCCGTTGTTAGCGGGGCACCTTGTTCGGGGTCGACATCGAGATCGAGCGCGTTGTCGGCGGTGGCGAGGGCTGTGCTTGATAGGGGCAGCAGTAGGGCGCTCATTGTCAGCAATGCTGTGGCCAGGCTCAGCCACCTTCTCGAGTGGGCTCGCGTCAACTCATTTCCTCCTTGGCTCCGTCCGCGGGGCAATCGGGGGAAGGGTAACAGAACAACTCAGGGCAATCACTATCAAAACCCGCTTACCCTGCTAAAACCCCCTATCGGGGGAAGTCGACCCCCCGCTCGGGGGTGGTGACCCCGTGCCGTCGCCGCGGGCCGAAAGGGGTAGGTTCCTAGTTCGCTCACTCCACGGCTGCGCGCAGGAGCCGGCCCCCCGAAAGGAGAATCGTGCAAGAGCCCCCACCCGGCGACGCCGGCCCCCTCGAGGCGCAAGTAATCCCTGGTCGCCCCGGCGAGGACGCGCCCGAGGGCTCCACTGGGGAAGCGGTTCAGCACCCCGCCAAGGTGATGCGGATCGCGACTATGGCCCGCCACCTGCTCGAGGAGGTACGTCAAGCCGAGCTCGACGAGGCCAGCCGGGCCCGGCTCCGGGAGATCTACCAAACCTCCATCTCCGAGCTCTCGGAAGTGCTGTCGCCGGACCTGCGGGAAGAGCTGACTCGCCTCAGCCTGCCCTTCAGCCAGGAAACTCCCTCGGAGGCCGAATTGCGGATCGCACATGCCCAGCTCGTCGGCTGGCTCGAAGGCCTCTTCCACGGCATCCAGGCCATGCTTTTCGCCCAGCAGATGGAGAACCGGCAGCGTCTCGAGGAGATGCGCCGTGGCCTTCCGCCGGGCATGGAGCAGCCTCCCGGCCCCCCCGAGCAGGGCGGCGGCACCTACCTGTAGGACGCCGAGTGGTCGTTGATGACCAAACAGACCACCTGACCCTCGGCGTCTCAGCGAGGGACGATGCGGAGGATCGAGCTCGGGGTCATGAAGTAGAGCCACCCCCCCGGGCCCGCGGATACATCGACGATCGAATCCCCCCTGTAGATGACCCGGCTGCGGCGCAGGCGCGAGCGCCGGGCATTGAGCGTGAAGCGATGCAGAGCGCCCCTGAAATCGCCCATGTAGAGGTCCCCCGAGAGGCTCTTCATCCGACCCTGGTACCACCACGGGTCGGTCGGGACGATCGGCGGGGTCCAGCGTTTGAGCGGTGAGTGGGGACTCGGGCCGACGCCGGTGGTCCCGCACGAATAGCCGGTTCCCCACCCGTAGTTCGATCCCTTGCGAATGCGGTTGAGCTCATCATCGCAATCCGGGCCGTTCTCGGTCTCGAAGAGGTGCCCGGTTCCGGGCTCGTGAGCGAGGCCGAAGGGGTTGCGGTGCCCGTAGCTCCACACTGGATTGCGCCTGCCGAAAGGATTTCCCCGGGGGACCGAACCGTCGGGGTTGAAGCGCAGTACCTTGCCTGCCCGGCTCGTTCGGTCCTGGGCGAGCCCCGGGGCGTGAGCCTCCCCCGTGGAGACGAACAGCTTTCCATGGACGAATTCGAGCTGGCCCCCGTTGTGGTACCCGCTGGAAGCAGCGATCCCACTCGTGATGCGCTTGGGGTGCCGGCAGCGGTTGTTCCGCACCTCGTAGCGGACCACCCGGTTTACCTGCGGGGAGCGGTTGGTGAAATAGACGTAGAGCCAATGGGTGCGCCTGAAGCGGGGGTGGAGCACGATACCGAGGGCACCTCCCTCCCCCACGGAGGAGACGTCCAGATCAACGCACGCGCGTGTGAGCAGACGGCGCTTGTGGACGATTCGAACCTTGCCCGTGTTCTTCTCGGTGAAAAAGATCCGCTTGGTGCCTTCAATCCAGGCCATGTCAACGGGAAAGTGGAGGCCCGCCTTATAGGTGCGGACGGCCGTGCCGTGGGGCAGGGCCGAAGCCGAAACCGGCATCCCCTGAAGGGCGAGAGCGGCGAGCACCACAGCCGCCGGCATTCCTCTAACTTTTCGCATAGGGGGCCAACCTCCGTCGCCGGGTGAGCGCGTATCATGCCAGGCGGGCTGGTTGCGGGGTGTGCCCGCCGCCCGTGGAGGCGTGCCCGAGCGGCCGAAGGGAGCGCACTGCTAATGCGTTAAGGGGTTTACAGCCCCTTCCAGGGTTCAAATCCCTGCGCCTCCGCGCAGCCGAACCCGTTGGCGAGTAAGTCAGCCGAGCCGTTGACCAGCAAGTCAGCCGAGCGGTTAGCCAGCAAGTCAGCCGAGCGGATCCATAGAGCCACTCGGGAGATAGGCTCGGCAGCATGCGCCCGTAGCTCAGCGGATTAGAGCGTCCGGCTACGGACCGGAAGGTCGGGGGTTCGAATCCCTCCGGGCGTACCGCTCTCCTGGAAGGGACTACAAGGGTGGGACTGGCGGACAGGATCGCCGAACAGCGTGAACAGCAGATCGTCGAGAGGATTCGGCCGCAGCTCGCTCCCGGAGAAGAGGTCATTCAGTGGGTGAGGGCCAGCAACCCGCGCTCGGGCAAGCGCGGGTTCGCGTTTCTCACTCCTCACCGCCTTCTGCTGCTGTGGGGGGGCAGAACGGATCGGCACGGAGCCTTCTCGTGGTCGGCGATCGACAGCTGGGGCGTGAACTCAGAGGCCTCCGGCGGCCCCATCCTCGCGGTCGAGCAGGATGGAAGCAGTGCCCTCATCCAGATGCCCGTCGAGAGCGTCGGGATGGCGGAGCACGCCACGCGCTTTCTCTATCGTCTCGACGCCCAGGCGCCCAAGCCCCGACACGCTCCCGCCCCCAAGGACTTTCCCGGCCTCTACGACTTCAGGATCCCCAAGCCCATGGAGAAGGGAAAGAGGTCGGTCATCCGTCAGACGAGGCGGATCATCGTGACGGTGGTCGGCGTGGTCCTGGTGATCCTGGGTCTGCTGCTGCTGGTGCTCCCGGGCCCGGGCCTCCTCGTGACGATCCTTGGTCTGGCGGTGCTGGGTTCGGAGTACGACTGGGCTCAGGACCTCCTTGCCTGGGTGCGCGGTCGATGGGAGTCGAGGCGCGGCAGGCTCAAGTCGAGGCGCACCTCGAGTTAGGTGCTAGTGCCGACCCCGGCCACCCATTCCCAGGACGAAGAGCTCATGCGGGCGGCGCTCGCCGAGGCGCGCGGTGCGGCGGCTCACGACGACGTTCCTGTGGGGGCGGTGGTAGTGGTCTCAGGAGAGATCGTCGGCCGGGCCGGAAACGAGCGAGAGCTGCGCTCGGATCCCACCGCCCACGCCGAGGTGCTCGCCCTCAGGAATGCCTCTCAGGTCTTGGGCTCCTGGCGGCTTGACGGCGCAACCCTCTACGTCACGCTCGAACCGTGCCCGATGTGCGCGGGGGCGGCGCTGCTCGCCCGCCTCGAGCGACTCGTCTTTGGTCCTCAGGACCCGCGCGCCGGGGCCGCTCTGTCGCTCTACAACATCGTCCAGGACCCCCGCCTCAATCACCGGGTGGACATCACCTACGGCGTCCTGGAGGCGGAGAGTCGGGCCCTGCTTCGATCCTTCTTCGAGCCCCGGCGCCCGGAGGGGCCCTCCTATAATGAGACGGCGGCCGGGACTCCCCGGCCTGAGCGAGGTGGGGTACCGAAGCGGCCATAACGGGATCGCCTCGAAAGCGATTGGGGGCTCACGCCTCCCGCGGGTTCAAATCCCGCCCCCACCGCTGCGGATAGGATTCTCCCGGAGACGTGCGGGAGCGGCTTGAAACGACACGCCTGGAGTGCGTGTGACTCCCACGAGAGGTCCGCGGGTTCAAATCCCGCCCCCCACGCGGCGGATAGGATTCTCCCGGAGACGTGCGGGAGCGGCCTAACCGGCACGCCTGGAGTGCGTGTGACCTCGCAAGAGGTCCAAGGGTTCAAATCCCTTCGTCTCCGCGAGGCCGTGCTAGGCGGGGGGCTCGGGGTCCCCTATACCGGAAACCCTCGATACGCCGGGCTGACTACTCGTCCGCGGCCTCTGTGCGACCGGGCAGCCCCCGGTAAGCAGCGTTGATGGTCGGGTCCTGCGCGACCTGGAGCCGTGAACCCGGTCAGGCCCGGAAGGGAGCAGCCGTAAGCGGTGTACCGGGTGCGCCGCAGGGTCATCCGGCCGGAGCCGGCTGCCGGGGATAGCGACGGCCGGGCAGAGGTCCAGGACGGGGCGCACGGCCTCTCTTTTCATGCCGAGTGGTGCGGCAAGCAGCCAACCCGGTAGAAACCCCTCTGAGACGAAACTGAATGAGACGAAACTGAACCGGAGCGGCACCGCCAAATTCGGCCCCCGACTCAGGGTGGTCAAGCCGAGGAGCGGATAAGGCTACGCGGCCGACTCCACCGGGACGCGCTGACCGAGCGCCTCGAGCTGGCGGATGAGATATCGCTTGCGAGATTCGGCGTCGTTTGCGGCGGGCGAAGTAGTCAGCGCCGAGGTCCTCGTAGTCGCAGTCATTTGAGAGCAGGTGCCACGCGATCACCAGCATCGTGTGACCGAGCGCAAATACGGCCTTGTTGTCGCCTCCCTTCCCGAAGCGCCGACGTAGG
>Ga0183260_10004614_pt1 | contig 10908 bp, 13 predicted proteins | sample AntDrymUQ4972206_2_FD_129768 | JGI IMG/M metagenome (GOLD analysis project Ga0183260, IMG submission 129768) | Polar desert sand microbial communities from Dry Valleys, Antarctica - metaG UQ497 (22.06) (version 2) (version 2) | ecosystem: Environmental > Terrestrial > Soil > Desert | place...
ATTCGGCGGCGTAAGGAGCGGGCGGGGGGAATCGAACCCCCATTTGTGGCTTGGGAAGCCACCGTCTTAACCATTGGACAACGCCCGCGGGGTGGTCGGATGTTACCCCGCGGCGGATAGGCTGGGGGCGTGAGGATCGTGCTCGCACTGCTGCTGGCGCTCGTTCTCGCGCCGTCCGCGCTCGCCGCGGAGCCGCAGACCACGCTGCCGGACGTCGAGGACGAGGTCATGTGCGTGGAGTGCGGCACCGCGCTCAGCGTCTCCACCTCCCCGGTGGCCGAGCGCGAGCGGGAGTTCATCCGCCGGCGGATCGCCGAGGGCAAGGGCAAGGCCGAGATCAAGGCCGCGCTGGTGGAGCAGTACGGCCCGACGGTGCTGGCGGTCCCGGAGGGCGGCGGGTTCGACGTCGCCGCCTGGCTCGTCCCCGGCGCGCTCTCGCTGCTCGCGCTGCTCGGGGTCGGCGCCGCCGCGCTGCGCTGGCGGGGGCGGCCGCCGGAGGAGCCGGGCGGGGCGGAGCCCTCCGGCGACCTGGACCCCGACGACGCCCGCCGCCTGGACGCCGACCTGGCCGCCTTCGATCGATGAGCGCGGGCGTCGACACGACCGTGCTGGCCGCCTTCGCGGTCGGCTTCGTCTCGTTCATCTCGCCCTGCGTGCTGCCGCTCGTGCCCGGCTACCTGTCCGCGGTGTCCGGCGTCTCGCTGACCGAGATCAGGGACGGCGACCGCAAGCTGCGGCGGATCTTGCTCCCCGCCGCGGTGTTCTGCCTGGCCTTCACGGTCGTGTTCGTCGCACTCGGCATGACGGCGACCAGCCTCGGCTCCGTGCTGCGTGACGGGCGCGGCACGCTCGACAAGGTCGCCGGCGCCGTGATCATCGCGCTCGGCGTCTTCTTCCTGCTGACGCCGTTCGTGGACCGGCTCAACCGCGAGTGGCGCCCGGAGGCGCTGATCTCGCGCGCCGGCTCGGGCGGCCCGCTGGTCGCCGGCGCGGCGTTCGCGTTCGCGTGGACACCGTGCATCGGCCCGACGCTCGGCTCGGTCCTCACGGCCGCATCCGTGTCGAACTCCGTGACCGAGGGAGGCGTGCTCCTGCTCTTCTACTCGCTCGGGCTGGCCGCGCCGTTCCTGCTCACCGCCATCGCGTTCACGCGCGCCACGTCGGCCTTCCGCTGGCTGCGCGACCGCTACCTGGTCGTGACCGCCCTCTCGGGCGCCGTCCTGATCGCGATGGGCGTGCTGCTGTTCACGGGCGAGCTGACGCAGCTCAACATCGAGGCCCAGAAGGCGCTGGACTCGGTCGGGCTGAACGTGTTCAGCGAACTCTGACGTTTCAGGAAAGCCTGAATCGTGCATGTCGGAGACCATGTTCTTCGATGGCTTCAGGCTCGAGCGGATCGACGTCGGCGAGGCGACGGTGCGCGTCCGCCACGGCGGCAGCGGGCCGCCGCTGGTCCTGCTCCACGGCCACCCGCGCACCCACACCACCTGGCACCGCGTCGCGCCGCTGCTGGCGGGCGACCACACCGTGGTCTGCCCCGACCTGCGCGGCTACGGCGAGTCGACCGCCCCGGCCACCACGGACGACCACGAGCCCTTCTCCAAGCGTGCGATGGCCCGCGACGTGCTCGCGCTCATGCGCGCGCTCGGGCATCGCCGATTCGCGGTGGCCGGCCACGACCGCGGCTGCGGCGTCGCGTTCCGGCTCGCGATCGACGCGCCCGAGGCGGTGACGCGCGTGGCGCTCATGGACGGGATCCCGATCGTGGAGGCGCTCGAGCGCGCCGACGCGCGCTTCGCGGCGAGCTGGTGGCACTGGTTCTTCCTCGCGCAGACGGAGAAGCCGGCCGAGCGGATCATCTCGCGCGATCCCGACGCCTGGTACAGCGCGGATCCCGAGCAGATGGGCCCGGAGAACCATGCCGACTGGCGCCGCGCGATCCACGATCCGGCCACGGTCCACTCGATGGTGGAGGACTACCGCGCCGGGCTCGGGATCGACCGCGCGCACGGCAGGGCCGACCGCGCGGCCGGGCGGCGGATCGCGTGCCCCGCGCTGTTCGCCTGGTCCGCTCGCGACGACATGGAGCAGCTCTACGGCGACCCGCTGGCGATCTGGCGGGACTGGTGCGAGGACGTGCGCGGCGCGCGGATCGACTCCGGCCACCACATGGCCGAGGAGGCACCCGAGCAGCTCGCCGCGGAGCTGCGCGCGTTCCTGGCGGGCGAGCGGTGAGCGGCGCCGCCGCCCGGGCGCCCGATGCGCGTGTCGCGCTGCTCAAGGAGCTGGCCCACCCGCTGCGCCTGCGGGTGGTCGACCGGCTCGGCCATGTCGGGCCGGCACCGGTGAGCGCGCTCGCCGCGGAGCTCGGCGTGGCGCTGCCAGAGCTGTCCAACCACCTCCGCCGGCTGCGCGAGGCCGGGCTCGTCCGCGCGCGGCGGGAGGGCCGCCAGGCCGTCTACGAGCTGGCCGGCAGCGGCGTCGAGCTGCTGCTGCCGCTGCTGGACCGCCTGACGCGGCCCGCCGCCGCGGAAGCGTCGGCGCCACGGCCGCAGGTCCCCTCGCGCACGTGTTACGACCACCTCGCCGGGCCGCTCGGCGTCGCGCTGTACCGGAGCCTGCTCGGCCGGGGCGCGCTGCGCGACCGGCCCGACGGGACCGTGGAGCTCGGCCCCGCGGCGCGAGCAGCCTTCGCGACCCTCGGCGTCGACGTGGACGCCGTCGAGCCCGGCCGGCGCCGGCCGGCGTTCGAGTGCCTCGACGCCACCGAGCACGCCCCGCACCTCGCCGGCGCGCTCGGCGGCGCCGTGGCCGGCGCGCTGATGCAGCGCGGCTGGGTCCGCCGCGAGCCGGGCCGGCGGACCGTGCACCTGACCGCCGCGGGCGAGCGCGGCCTCGGGCCACTGCTCTGAGCTACATCGTCTCCGGCGCGGAGACCCCGAGCAGCTCCAGCGCGCGGGCGATCGTCCGCTTGGCGGCGACGCTGAGGCCGAGCCGGAACGACTCGAGCTCTTGCGGCTCCGCGCCCACCACGCGGCAGTCGCGGTAAAACGCGGTGAAGGCCTGGGCCAGCTCGAGCGCGTACGTGGCGATCCGGTGCGGTGCGCGGCGCTCGGCGGCCTCGGCGATCTCGCCGGGAAACGCGAGCAGCTTCTTGACCAGCTCGCGCTCGGCCGGCTCCAGCGCCAGCTCCCCCGGCTCCAGGGCCAGCGCGGCGCTCACGCGCTCCTCGCCCGCCTTGCGCAGCACGGAAGCGATCCGCGCGTGGGCGTACTGCACGTAGTAGACCGGGTTCTCGGCCGACTGCTCGCGCGCGAGGTCGAGATCGAGGTCGACGGTGGAGTCGTGCGAACGCTGGAGCATGAAGAAGCGCGTCGCGTCGACGCCGATCTCGGAGATCAGGTCGTCGAGCGTGACGAAGTCGCCGCGGCGCTTGGACATCGCCGCGCGCTCGCCGCGCTCGACGATGTGCACGAACTGCAGGATCGGCATCTCCAAGCGCGCAGGGTCGGCGTCCATCGCGGCGACGGCGGCGCGCATGCGCGGCAGGTAGCCGTGATGGTCGGCGCCGAGGACGATGAAGAAGCGATCGAAGCCGCGCGCGAGCTTGGACTCGAGGTACGCGACGTCAGAAGCGAAGTAGGTCGGTCCTCCCGAGGCGGAGCGCTCGAGCACGCGATCCTCCTGGTCGCCGCCGAGGCTCGTGGTGCGCAGCCACAGCGCGCCGTCGGCCCAGTAGACGTGCCGCTCGTCCAGCCGCTCGAGCGCCTGCCGGACGGGACTCGGGTCGCCTTCGTGCAACGAGCGCTCGAGGAACCAGTGGTCGAACTCGACCCGGTACTCGGCCAGCGTCGCGCGGATACGGGCGATCAGCAGCTCGACGCCCTTCACGGCGAGCTCTTCCGCGGGGCGGGCGGCGGCATTCGGGATCCGGGCGGCCAGCTCGGCCACGTACTCGCCCTGGTAGCCGTCCTCGGGCGGCGCCTCACCGCGGGCGCGCGCGCGGATCGACTCGCCGAGACGGTCGATCTGCGCCCCGGCGTCGTTGAAGTAGTACTCCGCCTCGACCTCGTGGCCCATGAAGCCCAGCAGACGGCGCAGTGAGTCGCCGTAGGCGCCGTGACGGCCGCTGGCGGCCGTCAGGGGGCCGGTGGGGTTGGCCGAGATGAACTCGACCTGGATGCGCTCGCGCGGAGCGGCCTGCCCGCCGCCGAAGCCCTCGCCCGCGGCGAGCACGTGGGCCGCGGCGGCGGTGTACCACGCGTCCGCCAGGAAGATGTTCAAAAAGCCGGGGCCCGCGACCTCGACGTGGTCGACGCGGTCGCCGAGCCGCCTGCTGAGCGCCTCGCCGAGGCGCTCGGCGATCTCCCGCGGGGGCGCCTTGAGCGCGGGCGCGAGCAGCATCGCCGCGTTCGTCGAGAAGTCCCCGAAGCCGGCCTTCCTGGGCCGCTCCAGCGTCGGCGGCGTGCTCGGCGGCGCGGCACCGTTGCGGAGGTCGGCGGCGGCGGCCTCGACGGCGGAGCGCAGGGCTTCGATGGGACTCACGTCAATGATGGTACGGCTCGCCCGCGAGGATCTTGTGGGCGCGGAAGAGCTGCTCGAGCAGGACCACGCGGGCGAGCTGGTGGGGAAGCGTCATCGGCCCGAGCGAGAGCCGGTGGTCGCAGCGCTCGAATGCCGTGCCGAACGCGCCGCCGACGACGAAGCAGACGTCACGGCCGGCCCGGCGCCGTTCCTCCAGCCAGCGGGCGAAGCCCTCGGAGTCGTACGCCGTGCCGCCGTCGTCGAGCAGGGACACGAACGCGCGCGGCGGGACGCGCCGTGCCACGGCGTCGTCGCCGGCCACCTCGATGACCTCGACGCGCGCCTGGCGGGCCAGCAGCCGCTCGTAGTGGCGCACGTCGTCGGCGTAGGGAGGCCGCACCTTGCCGACGGCCAGCACGGTGTAGCGCACCTGCGCGATACTAAGGGCGATGCCCCAGGAGGGACCCGAGCGCCACTTCAACCTGCACACCTCTCCGGAGACGATGGCCGGCGCGTATGCGAACTTCGCGAACGTCTCGCACTCCGACTACGAGTTCAGCGTCACGTTCGCGCGCGTGGACCACGAGGTCGAGGAGGGCGAGGTGCCGGGCGTGGTGGTGGCGCGGCTGAACCTCTCCCCGAAGTTCATGCGCGAGCTGATCGACGCCATGGAGGACAACTGGTCCAAGTGGCGCACCACGGAGGGGATCAAGAGCCTCCCCGAGTTCCCGCCCCCCGGCGACGAGCCGGGCGGCTCCTCCTCCCCCTAGGGCTCCTCGAAGCGCAGCGCCAGCCCGATCCGCTGGATCGTCGTCGGGTGGGTGCCGAGCAGGTAGCGGGCGGCTCTCGGCGGGTCCGGGTCGGACACGTTCTGCGTCGCGATGCGCTTCTGGAAGGCGATGAACGACTCGGGATCGCGCGCGAGCTCGAGCGAGTAGGTGTCGGCGCGCGTCTCGACGGCACGCGAGAGCTGGTTGGAGATCGCCGTGATCGCGGGTGCCATCAGCGCCACGCCCAGCACCACGGCGGGCACCGCGGCCGCGCCGCCGAGCGCGTCGCGCGGGGCGAGCCGCTCGCCCAGCCGGGCGGCGGCCAGCATCCCGAAGGGAGCCACGATCGTGAGGAAGAGCAGCCCCCGCGGCACGTCGCGGTAGCGGACATGCCCGAGCTCGTGGGCGACCACCAGCCGCACCTCACCGGGCTCGAACTCGCGCAGCAGGGTGTCGTAGAGCACGACGCGCTTGGTCCGCCCGAGCCCGGCGACGTACGCGTTGGCGGCCGTCGTGCGGCGCGAGGCGTCCATCTCGTAGACCTGGCCGACGTCGACGCCGGCCCTGCGGGCGAGATCGAGCACGGCAGTGCGCGTCCGGCCCTCCGGCAGCGGCGTGAACTTGTTGAACAGCGGGTCGAGCACGACGGGGGTCACGTAGGTCGTCACGATCCCGAAGCCGACGATCACGGCGGCGGCCGGCGCCCACCAGCGGCGCCCGAAGCGGCGCATGCCGAACACCAGCAGCGCGCCGCCCACAGCGGCCAGCCCCGCGCCGATGGCGGTGCCCTTGACGACGTCGCCGGCGTAGCCGGCCCAGTCCTGGGTCACCAGGCCGACGTCCTTCGCGCGCTCGCGGGCGACCACCCGCAGCGGCAGCGCGGCCACCGACAGCGTCGCCGAGAGGGCCGCGGCGGTCGCCGCCCCGGCGAGGACGTGGCGCCGGCGCACTCGCAGCAGCCGCCCGGGCGGGCGGCGCACGATCAGCACCAGCAGGCCCAGTTCGAGAGCCGTCTGCGCGGCGAGCAGCCACAGCTGGCCGCTGCGGAAGGCCTCCCCCCGCTCGATCTGGGCCGGGCTGAAGTAGGCTCGCGACGCGACGTCGAGGGGCTCGAGGAGCCCGCGAGGCCGCATGAGCAGGACGGCGGCCTCCGCCACCACCAGCGCAGCGACGACGGCGATGGGAAGGCGGAGCCGCGCCGGCACCGAATAGACGATACGCCGCCATGCGGGTTGCCATCGCGTCAGACATCCACGGGAACCGGCACGCGTTCGAGGCCGTGATCGCCGCCGCCGAGGGCGACGGCGTCGACGAGTTGTGGTGCCTCGGCGACCTCGTCGGGTACGGCGGGGACCCCGACGCCTCGGTCTCGCTCGCGCGCGAGCACTGCACGGTCTGCCTGGCCGGCAACCACGACCTCGCGGTCGTCGACGTGCTCTCGCTGGAGGAGTTCTCCCGCGGCGCGGCGCTGGCCGCGCAATGGACGCGCGAGGTGATCCGGCCCGAGACGCGGGAGTTCCTGCTCTCGCTCGAGCCACAGGGCAGCGCCGACGGCGTGGGCCTGTTCCACGCCTCCCCGCGCGACCCGGTCTGGGAGTACGTGCTGTCCGGGCTGACCGCCGAGCTGTGCTTCGACGTCACCGACTTCCGCGTGTCGCTGATCGGCCATTCGCACGTGGCGCTCTCCTTCGACCGCCAGGAGGGCACGCCCGCCACGGGCACGACCCGCAAGGAGGGAACCAAGCTCGACGTCACCGCCGGCCAGTGGCTGATCAACCCTGGATCCACGGGCCAGCCGCGCGACGGCGACCCGCGCGCGGCGTGGCTGGTGCTCGACACGGACCGCTGGACCGCGACCTACCGCCGCGCGGAGTACGACATCGCGGGCGCGATGGCCGCCATCCGGGCGGCCAACCTGCCCGATTCGCTGGCCGAGCGGCTGCAGCACGGCCAGTGAAGGCCGCCCGCGCTACCGCTAGCCTGGTTCTGCGCATGCCACGCCGCCCCACCCTCGCGCTCGGGCTGCTGCTGGCGGTCCTGGCGGCCGGCTGCGGGAGCGAGGAGCCCGAGCTCATCACCGAGACCCGCGCCAGCCAGCTGACGACGGCCGTCGACGCGATCACGGAGGCCTGCGACGCCGAGCAGCCCGACCGCGCCCGGGCCGCCGTGGCCGCCGCGAGCGAGCTGGTGACCGAGCTTCCCCGCCGCGTCGACCCAGCGCTGCGAAACAACCTGCGCGAATGGCTCTCGCACATCGAGGGCCGCCTCGACCGCGACTGCAAGGCGGCGGAGGAGTCGCCCACGCCGACGGCGACCCCGAGCGCGACGGAGGCGCCGACGGAGACCCCCACCCCGGAGCCCACCGAGACCCCGGCTCCGGAGCCGACGGAGACGCCCCCACCCGAGCCGACTCCCGACGTCACGGTGGAACCTCCTGGCAACGGCGGTGTCCCTGCTCCCGAGGACCCCGAGGGATGACCGACGACCAGCTCTTCGCCGACCGCTACCGCCTGGACCGCCGCCTGGGCGTCGGCGGCATGGCAACGGTGCAGCTGGCCTTCGACACGCGGCTCGAGCGTCACGTGGCCGTCAAGCTGCTGGCGGAGCACCTGGCTGAGGACGCCAGCTTCGTGTCGCGCTTCCGGCGCGAGGCGCTCGCGGCGGCGCGGCTGGTGCACCCGCACGTCGTCCAGGTGTTCGACTTCGGGCTGGACCAGGCGACCGCGCGCAACTACATCGTCATGGAGTTCGTCGACTGCGAGTCCTGCGCGGAGATCCTGCGCGACCACGGCCCACTGGGCACGCGCGAAGCCGTCAACGTGCTGTCGCAGGCCTGCCGCGGGCTCGACTACGCGCACCGCAACGGCGTCGTGCACCGCGACGTCAAGCCCGGCAACCTCCTGCGCAGCCGTGACAAGGCCGTCAAGCTGGCCGACTTCGGCATCGCCAAGGCGGCCGAGCAGTCCGACATCACCAAGGTCGGCTCCGTGCTGGGCACCGCGGCCTACCTCTCGCCGGAGCAGGCGCGCGGCGAGCCCGCCGGCCCGGCCTCGGACCTCTACGCGCTGGGCGTCGTCTCCTACCAGCTGCTGGCCGGCCGCCTGCCCTACGAGGCCGCGTCGCTGACGGACCTGGCACGCCTGCAGGAGACCGGGCCGCCGCCGCGGCTCGACGAGCTCGCCCCCGATGTCCCGCGGCCGCTGGCGGAGGCGATCATGGTCGCACTTCACCGCGACCCCGAGCGCCGCTACGCCGACGCCGCGGAGATGGAGCAGGCGCTGGGCGACGCCCTGCAGGGACGTCATCCCACCCGCCCGGGGCGCGACACGGAAAGCACATGGTCGATGGACGACACCGAGTCCACGCGCATGCTGGCCGGCACGCAGGCGACCACCGCGATGCCGCCGCGCGAGCGGCCGCGGCGCCGGCTCGAGCCCCTGCACGAAGAGGCGCCCGTGCGCCGCGAGCGTGCCGCGGCGGCGCCGGCGCGCCGCCGCCCCGCCGCGCCCCCTCCGCGTCGGCGCGGCTCCGGGCTCAAGATGTGGCTCGGCCTGCTGCTCGTACTGGCGCTCGTCGCCGGCGGGCTCGCCGTCTACCAGGCCGCGCAGGGCACCGTCCAGCAGGGGGTCCAGCTCAAGGAGGATGTTCAGGGCCAGGTCCAGGACGCGGTCGACGAGCTCAAGGGCCTGATCGAGGACAACACCCGCTGATGAGCGCCTTCGGCACGGTCGCGCCAGAGCAGACGGGCTTCGAGCTCGAGCGCTTCCAGTGGGCCGGCGACACCCGGCTCGAGGTCGAGGGCCGCTGGTTCGGCGTGCGCGGGCGGCGCTTCGTCCGGCCCGTGCTGACCGTGCAGGTGCGCGGCCGCAGGCGGCGGCTGCTCGCCCTGCTGGAGCACAAGCCGTGGTCGGCCGACGAGGGCGAGCCGTGGATCGCGGCGTTCCCCTGGGAGGGCTCGAAGGACGAGGTCGGCGAGGGCGAGCTCGAGGTCGGCGCCCTCACGGTGGACCTCCCGCCGCCGGGCGGCGCCAAGCGTGGCGGCGCCCGGCGGAAGCGCGAGGAGGAGGCCGCGAAGGCGGCCGCGGCGCCCGCCGCCCGGGACATCGCCGAGCCTGCCGGGGAGGGCGACGCGCCGGCCGCGGCCGCCGCGCCCGCCTTCGCGGACGACGAGGACGAGCCCGACCGCCGGACCGCCTCCGAGACCCGCCATCAGGTCGAGCGCGACCTCGCGGGCGTCCGCGCCGAGCTGGGCCGCCTCCGGCAGCGCCACGAGACCGAGGCGCGCGAGCTGCGCACGGCCGCCCGTCAAGCCACCGAGCGCCTCGGCGAGGTGACCGCCGAAGCCGCGGCCGCCACCGAGCGCGCCGAGCAGGCCGGCGCGGAGGCGGCGCGCCTGCGCGAGGAGCTCGAGCGCGAGCGGGAAGGCGCGGGCGCGGAGCTGGAGCAGCTGCGCGAATCAGAGGCCGAGGCGCGCGCCGAGGCCGACGGCCGGCGCGAGGAGGCCGGGGCGGCCGCCGCGGAGGCCGATCGCCTGCGCGAGTCCGCGGCCGAGGCCGACGAGCTGCGCGAGCAGGGCCGCCGGGCCGCCGCCGAGATCGAGCGGCTGCGCGAGGCCGAGCGCGAGGCCGCGGCGGAGAACCAGCGGCTCCGCCAGGCCGGCCGCAAGGCCGCGGCCGAGGCGGAGCGCCTGCGCGCGGCCAGCCGCCGCCCCGGCGGCGTCCCGGCGGAGCCGCGGGCGCCGGCGAAGGCCGAGGACGCGAGCCCCGACCGCCCCGCCTCGCCGGACTCGCAGGCGACCGTCCCCTACCAGGTCCTCGCGGACGACGCGAATCCCGAGCCCACCGTCTCAATCGAGCCGCCGCGAACCGAGCCGGAGGTCCCGCGGGGACCGCCGCCGTCCGTCCGCCGCATCCCGCGCGAGCCGGCGAGCCGGCCGGCCGGCGAGGACCCGGCGCGCCGCGAGCTCGCCGCCCAGCGCGCGGCCAACCAGCGGCTGTCCACCGAAGTCGAACGCCTGCGCGGGCAGGCGGCTCAGGCGCCGCCGGCGCGGCCCGAGCCGGGAGCCGGCGCCGCGCGCCTGCTCGGCGAAGAGCCGCGCCGCCGCCTCGACGGCCGCACGACCGTCGAGATCTGGGGCCCGCGGATCCTTGCGATCATCCTCGTCGCCCTGCTGCTCCTCGCGCTGGCCCTGATCGTCCGCGGCATGCTCTGAGCGCCGCGGGCAGTATGGAGCTGCTGGTCGCGATCGACGCGCTGGACGACCTCGTTCCCGGGTCCCGGCGCGTGCCGCTCACCGCCCAGGTGCGGATCGATGAGCAGACGCTCCAGGACGCCGTGCACCGGCTCCGGGCGGAGGTCACCGAGCTGTTCGGCGCATCGCCCGGATCCATGGGGTCGATCGCGGAGGTCGTCGGCGCGACCGGCGACCTGCAGGAGGTCGTGCGACCGTCGCCGCGGTCACCCTGTTCTTCGCAGGCCTGAAGCGCGTCGGGCCGACGACCGCCTCGATCCTCGCCACCGTCGAGCCGCTCGTGACCGTGCTGCTCGCCTTCCTCGTCTTCGGCGAGATGCTGAGCGCGGTGCAGCTCGCCGGCGGCGCTCTGGTGGTCGGCGG
>Ga0183260_10004616_pt1 | contig 10902 bp, 10 predicted proteins | sample AntDrymUQ4972206_2_FD_129768 | JGI IMG/M metagenome (GOLD analysis project Ga0183260, IMG submission 129768) | Polar desert sand microbial communities from Dry Valleys, Antarctica - metaG UQ497 (22.06) (version 2) (version 2) | ecosystem: Environmental > Terrestrial > Soil > Desert | place...
GTAAGTGTGATGGTCAGTTCGCGCTGGTCCCGGGGCGTCGTGATCTCGGCAGGCGGGTAGGCGGTCAGACGGTTCGTCGTATCGGTCGGGATCCCCCCGGCGCCGCCCAGCGTCACGCCGCTGCCACGAACCTGGATCTCCCGCCAGCCCGGGCGGTCGGCATACATCTGGTCTCGGAAGACAAGGGGCGTGGCGCCCGCCAGTTGCGGCATCGGCGCGGTGTAGGTGCAGACCAGTCGCAGGGTGACGAGCCCGCCCTGTCCGGGCGGGAAGCTCAGGCCGACGGCGGTCGGTCGAAGCGGAAGTCGAGCGCCTGCGAGCTCGAGCTCCAGCTGGTCGGCGGTCTGCCGGCAGGTCGCTTCGGCCCACATGGCGCCCTCGGCGGGAGCGACCTTGCCGTCACTATCCGTGTCCATGTTCTGGCGTTCCTGGAATGCGGGGATCTCGGCCAGGTCCGCGACGTGGTCCACCCGGACCTGGTCCGCGGCGATATCCAGGGCGTCGTAGCGGTTGAAGGTGAAGTTGCCCAGGGGATGGGCCTGGGTGACGGCCGGCGCGATCAGGGTCAGCAGCAGCAGGCCGGTGAGGAGGCCGGTACCGGCGACTGACCGAGCGCTTCGGGAGGCCCGCTGGGTCTGGGAGGTCTTCATCGGGTCGGTGGCTCGGAGGGGTTGGTTGAGACTCGAACCGGACCCGGCCGCCCGTTGGGCGGCCGGGTCCAGAAGTGACGGATCCGGAGGATCCGGTCAGTGCCTAGTTCGTGGTGCTCGTGGGAGCAAGCCCTTCGCAAGGCGACTTGTGGTGAACACCGTCCTGATAGCCGGACCACGGAGCGGCGACGTACGGGAAGGTCTTCGAGAAGGCCTTGTCGTTGGCGTCGCAGCCATCACCGAGCATGTTGTTCGGCGAGAGGTTCGGCAGGTCGAAGCCCTTGTTTAGGAACTTGCCATATCCGTCGGCAAAAGCGCGGATTTCGATGTCGACGACATCGTCCCACGTCCGACGGCCGTTGGGGAAGCCTGCCAGGTCGCCAGCGACGACACCGAGGCGGCTCGGGTTCTCGGTGGGCGGGATGCCCATGTTCAGGCGAAGCATGTCGTACAGCGTGTCACCCGTGTTGGTGGCATTCAGTCCGGGCACGCCCTGGCCGAGGATCAGCACCAGGTCCGTGCGGTCGGACGTTCGAGCGTCCGGCAGCGACGGGTAGACGGTGTTGATGATCGCGCTGATCTCCGGGTTGAGGTAACGGTCCATATACTCGGCATCGCCCGAAGGCTCGTCTGCATTCCACTCGTCCTTTTCGCCGAGCGGGATGACCACCTCATTGATGAGCGGGTTGCCCAGGCGCGAAACCTGGACGAAGTCGCCATCGAGGGCGTCGCCGGGGCCGGTCAGAACCGCGCCACCCTTGCGGGAAGCGCCGGCCCAGATGCCGACGACCGAGTTGTCGCCATCAGCCTTGGTCACGTCCTTGCCATCGTTGGTCAGGTCCGACTTCGGAACCTGGATCGCGATGCTGTTGACGTTGAACGAGCTGAAGGTGTCCTGGCCCGCTGCGGTCTTGAGCGGGATCAGGTGGGCTTCGTTGAACGGACGCAGGCCGGCGAGGTCGAAGATCGCGGCTGTGTCGGCGAAGAAGGAGTCGTCGCGCTGACCGGCGAAGACGTAGCCGTCACCCATTTCGTGGATGGCGTCCTCGGTGTAGCTCTTGTAGTTCGGGGTCGTTCGCGGTCCGATGTTGGACGGCGGGACGAACAGGTCGGCCTCGACCGAGTCGCCATTCTTCGAGACCGAGAAGGTCTGGCTGAAGTTGGACGGCGCGAACGGGGCGCCCTGCGGATCGCTCTGATCCTCGATCGGCCCGTAGCCGCTGTAGAGGAAGCTGTCCGGGTTGGCGATCTTGGACTCGAAGTCGAAGGTGTAGGTGACGTCGGCTTCGCCGTCGCCCGAGTTATCGACCTTGATCCAGTACTGCGCGGTGTCGTCGAACGGGTAGAAGTTCGGCCCGCCACCTGGCTCCTGGAACGGGATGTAGTTGGCGATGATCGTGACCGTGTCCGGCTTGTCAGGGCTGACGAACGCGTACAGGTCCGTGATGTCTGCCGAGGGGTCCTTCGCGATGAGCGGGGCCTCGCGGTGGCTCGACGCAAGCGTCGATCCGGCGACGGTGCTGAAGGCGAGCAATGCGGCTGCCCCGATGGGCACCAGCCTGCTGTGCTTGGATCTCATGGGCTTGCTTCTCCGATTCGATGCGTGGAGGAGGGGGTCGTGTCCACTGGTCGACATATTCGTCGGGTGGCTCTCCTTTCTCTATCAGGACCCGAGGGGACCTCGGGGATCCATGGGCAGTGAGGTCGATCGATACAGATCGACGGCCGCATCGCGGTACATAGAAGCGTACGCGCTGGGGCGGGGCGTGGATGATTGCTCAAGCTTGCAGGTCTCTTGCAGCGGAGCCGAGGCGGGGCGGGGAGGGTTGGGAGGCCGGCGGGGGTCCATGGCTTTTAAGGTGCGCCCCTCCTTCATCGCCGGTCCATCACGCGTCAGTACTACACGGCCTACGCCGAAATGCGCAGCGCTCGTCTACCGGGTCAATCCCAGGACGTGTGCTGACGTCGCTTGACGTTGGCGGTCTTGCCACGTGGTGGGAGAACGGCCACTGGACCCTGACCGCGGCCATGGCCCTTGGCCTGGCGGTCGCCGGTGCGGGCGCCACGCATGGGACCGAACGTCGAGTGCGGACCCTGTCGACCCTGTCAGGCATCATTCGACCATCGCGGTCGCATCGTCGTCGTTGGTCGTCGGTCCCGCGAACGCACGATCGGGGAGGCCATGGCTGAGACTCAAGCAACGATCTCCGCGCCGATCATCCTGGTTCCCGGGTTCTGGCTCGGCGGATGGGCGTGGGACGAGGTCGCCGACACGCTGCGCGCCGACGGGCACGACGTCACCGCGATGACGCTGCCCGGCCTCGAGTCGGCCGACGCCGATCGATCATCGATCGCCATGGCGGACCACGTGGCCGCGATCTGCGACGCGGTCCGGGCGGCAGCCACGCCCGTCGTCCTCGCCGTCCACAGCGCGTCCGGCTTCTCGGGCTACGCCGCCAGCGACCAGCTCCCAGAGCGGATCGCAGCCACGGTCTACGTCGACACAGCGCCCGGCAAGGGCGCCCTCGATCCCGACTTCGAAGGGGTCGAGAAGCCGCTCGTCTGGAAGGATATCGAGGACGAGGAGAACCTTGATGGGCTCACGGAGGAACAGATGGCAACGTTCCGCCGGCACGCCGTCCCGGTCCCCGGTGGCGTCATCCGGGAGGGAGTCGAGCTCACGAACGAGGCCCGCCGCGACATCCCGAGCACGATGATCTGCACGGGTTTCACCGCCGAGCAGTACCAGTCCTACGCCAGGGAGCACCCCGAGTGGTCATTCCTCGCCGGCATCCCGGAGCTCCGCAACGTGACCTGGATCGACCTGCCGACAAGCCACTGGCCCATGTGGTCGCGCCCCCGCGAGCTCGCCGCGATCATCGGCGACGTCGCGAAGGCGCACGCACGGCGGGCGGGGTGAGCCGATCGGTGATCGCTACGGCTCGGTCGCTTCGAGGCGGCCGAGAGGGCCTGACGGCGAGACGATCGGCAGCCGATCACCATGCACGACCAAGTGCTCGTCACCCGAGACGTCAGCCTGGGCCACCCTCGGGGCTGCGCAGATCGGACCACCGTGGGCGAAGTCAGGGCCCGGGCGGCTTCGGATCCATATCGAGGAACACCACCGGCTCCTCGCCGACGGTCCAGCTGTCATGATCAGGAGCCAGTGAGACGAGTTCGCCCGGGCCGACCTCGACGTCCGCCCCATCAACCAGGCGCAGACCGAGCCGGCCGGACATGACCCAGAACACATGGCGCAGTTGACACCGTGCCGTCTTCGCAACGGGAGCCATGTCGTTCGACCAGCGGAAGCCAGGCTCGAACGTGACGCGCAGCAGCCGCCGCCCCCCGGTGTTCACGATTTCGGCGTGCCCGTTCGGGAACGCCATTCGGTCGTCGGGCGTATCGAATGTCTTCGCCTCGAAGGCGTCGGCGGTCATGACGCATCCTCGCGACGTGGGCGGCTCTCGTCCGGTATCACCCTCGTCCGAACCGGCCGATGAGCCGGCTCGCGCTCCTCCGCCATGTGGAGCAGCTGGTTGAACCCGTGACGGGACCAGATCGGGATCCAGACCCGGTAGGTGACCTCGCGTAGGAGGGGATAACGCATCCCCCACGGTGGGTTGACGAAGCGGAGCTGGCGCATGGTGTAGACGACACGTGTCGCGTCTCCGGCAGGATCGATCTCGTAGCGATTGATGAACGTTCCCTGGCCGGGCGCGCCGTCGGGCCACGGGATCTGGCCCTCGGTGGTGACCTCGAAGACGCGGGGCCGATCCGCCGCGGTCACGACGTTTCGGTTGTGCCAGCGAGCGCCGATGAGCGGGATCCGGCCGATGCTGGAGAACTCCGTTCCCACCGCTGCCGGCCCGGATGGGGCATCCAGCGAAAGGAGGCGAAAGTTCCACCACTGGCGCCGCCCGGCCCACTCCAGGTGGTCGTCCAGGTCCTCGAGCAGGTCGTAGACCCGATCGGGCGACGCGTGCGTCTGCCCCACGAAGCGCCATTCCCGCCGGTCTCGTCCGTATGTCTTTGGTTCCATCCACGGTTCCTTCCCGACGGCCGTCTTGGGAGACCGTCAGGGCGAACCGTAGGGAGCGACTGTTCCTCGAACGTTCCGCCCGGACGAGGCCCAGATCTCGGCCGGAGGTCAGCCTCCATCGAGTGCGACTCGGCAGCGCGCTTCGTGGAGGACGAAGCCAGCCTGCGCGTACAGTGCGGCCGCCTCACCGAGCAGGACGGACGCATCGTGATCATTGCCGTGAGCTCGGGTGACGTGCGCACGCGCCTCGCCGACCGCAGCGGCCCATGGCCCTTGTGGCCACATCACGGCGATCTGCTCGGCAGTGTCGAGGTGGACGCTCGCCACCTGCACGTCGCCGCCCTCCGCCAACCGTCGCGCCGCGGCGACCCGAAAGCCGATCGAGCACGCCCGGCAGACATCCGTGCCGGTCATCGCGGCCTCAGCCATGGTGACCACCGCGGCCGCCGCCTCGGCATTCGCGGCGCTCTCCACCATCGCGCCGTAGACACGGACCACGAGGTGCGCGGCGAGAGGACCCGACTGAGCGAGCCCGAGTGCGCGCCGCAGGATGCGGCGGGCCTTCCATCGTCGCCCGGCCCAGGTCCATGTCTCGGCCAGGCGTCCGAGGGCCAGTGCGCTCGCCGAGCTGGCCCCGAGCCTGGGGTGTGGTGCAGCAGCCTCGATGAATGCCGCCTCCGCAGCGACGAGGTCGCCGGAATGCATCCCGACCTCGCCGCGCACCAGGGCGGCAAAGGCGTGACCCTGTGGCGAGCCTGCGTGCTCCGCTGTCCGTTCCGCGTCCTCCGCGAAGGAGGCCATCTCCTCCAGGGCGCCCGGCAGGTAGAGGCAGAACTCGGAGAGGCAGAGGTTGGCGTCGAAGACGAACGGGGCGAGCTGTGGGGTCCGTCGGAGGCTGCCGAGAAGCTCGTCGCGGAAGAAGTCTCTCCATTGACCACGCGCTTGCGCGATCATCCCGATCAGCGCACTCGCCTCCCCGAGCTCGCCGCCGAGTCCCGCGTCGATTGCCAGTGCGCTCGCCTCACGCGCCGTGCGCTCTGCTTCATCGAGATCTCGCCGCTCCCAGTGCACCATCCCCCAGGCCAGCAGGGCCCTGGCGCGCTGCGCCGGCGTCGGCGGCGCGGGACGCTCCGACGACAGTGCCCTCTCGTAGACGGCGACGGTCTGCGGGTCGGGCTGCACGCCGAGCTCCTCGCCGAGCGCGGTTCGGAGGCGCTCGAACTGCTGGATCGCCGCGGGCCGGTTGCCGCCTTCGAGTTGGCCGGCCATGCGTCCGCGGTGTGCCTCCTCGTCGAGCGGGTCGATCTCGAGGGCGCGTTCCCATTGCCCGGCGATCTTGTACACCGCCAATGCGAGCTGGCGAAGCCGCTCGCGCGACGCGTCGGTCCAGGACGCGTACGTGTCGTCGGGGAGCAACTCGCCGAAATACAAGGCCGCGGCGTCGGCCGCGATCCTTGATTCCTGCGTTGCCAGCGCCGCCCGGGCGATCGCCTCGAAGCGGCCAGCGTCGACCACGATGCTCGCCGCGGGCCAGAGCGCGACGCCATCGGCGCGCGAGTCGATCGCCTGATCGGTGCCAAGTGCCCGCCGGGCGAAATGGACCGCCTTCCGCAGGTTGGCGCGCCCGCGAGCCACCGGCACTTCCGGCCACAGGCGCTCGATGACTACCTCCGACGGAAGTCGATGGGTCGGGGCCAGCGCCAACATCTTGACCACCGCAGCGGCCGGCGACTGCGGAACCGCCGGCGCAGGCAACTCCCGATCGTCGATGGCGACCGCGAAGCGACCGAGCACGGAGATGCTGAGCTTCGAACCCACCCGGCGACTATAGCCGTGGTTCTCGCGCGCGGGGCGAAGCCGTGGGCGGCTCCTTCCCTGTCTGGTCAGAGGGTGGGCCCAGGACTCGGCGAGATCGCGAAGTATCTCGGCCTCCGTTGGCGACCAGGCTCGAGATAAAACAGCCGTTCGACTTTGAGCCCGGCCTGACCCTCGGCGGCGGAATCGGCTACCTCACCCGCGGGTTCGGCCTGTCGTGCGACAACCTGCTGTCCGCCGAGGTCGTGACCGCGGACGGCCGGCGACTCGTCGCGAGCCAGAGCGAGAACGCGGACCCGTTCTGGGCGCTTCGGGGCGGCGGCGGCAACTCGGGGTCGTGACGTCCCTCGAGTTCCGGCTCCATCCGGTCAAGGACATCTACGGCGGCCCGATGTTCTTCGAACTGAAGGACGCGGCCACGGTCCTGCGCTTCTACCGCGAGTTCATCGCCGATGCGCCCGAGCACTTCGGCGGCTTCCCGGCGTGGCAGATCGCGCCGCCCCTTCCGTTCATCCCGGAGGATCGCCACGGCGAGCCGTTCCTGGCCTTCGTGGCCTGCTGGGCCGGGCCCATCGAGGAGGGCGAGCGAGCACTCAAGCCGCTCCACGACGTCGCCCAGGTCGTGGCGGAGCACGTCGGCCAGATGCCCTATCCGGCGCTGAACAGCGCCTTCGACGGGCTCGTGCCGCCCGGCCTGCAGCACTATTGGAAGGCGAATTTCGTCTCGGAGCTCACGGATGAGGCGATCGACGCACATCTCGCCCACGGCCCCAAAGTGCCGGTCGTCAACTCGACGGTCCACATCTATCCGATCAACGGGGCGGCCCATCGGGTCGCCCCCGACGCGACGGCCTTCGCCTATCGCGATGCCAACTTCGCCACCGTGATCGCCGGGATGTGGCCCGAACCAGCGCAGAACGACGCGAACACCAAGTGGGTTCGCGACTACTACGATGCGACCGCCCCGCTGTCCGAGTCCGGCGGCTACGTCAACTTCATGGCCGGCGACGATCAGGACCGGATCAAGGCCAACTACCGGGGCAACTACGACCGTCTCGTCGAGGTCAAGCGCGCCTATGACCCGGACAACCTGTTCCACCTTAACCAGAACATTCGGCCCTGACCCGGCGCGCCCGTGCCCGTCCGTTGAGGCGCGGCCGGCCGGCACCAGCCGGTGCGCCGGAGGCCGACGCATCAGCCCGGTCGGTTAACGTGCTCGGGCACCCTCGGGGGCCAACTCGTGGATCATGAGGCCATGGATGGCCGCGGCGAGGAGAGATGGAGCGTAAGACTCGGTGCTTTCGCTCGCGGTCCCACTCGGGTGGCCACTACGCTCGGGCGGTCCGGCTCCGGGGGCCGACGCTCTATCCACTGAGCTACAGGCGCGTGCGGGCCCATGATAGGGGCCGGGTCTCGATAGAGCTTCGGCCCCATCGCTTGATCGACAGATAGGCGCTGGCAGGCAACGGCCCGCTTTCTGTCATCCGCCCACCACACGGGCGCAAGCGCGCCTCGCGGTGGCGGAGCCATCCCAGGTGGTGCGGAAGTTAGCTTGGATCGTACAACGCCGGCCCTGATGCACCGGTAGCGTTCGGCAATCCGCGCCTTGTGCCCTCCTGGCGGGCGTTTGACATGAAGCCCGCCGAGTCCGTCGCCCGCGACCACCCGCGACTGCCGGTGCCCACACAAAAAACCGGAGCGGCTCCCGAAGGAGCCGCTCCGTTGCTGTCCCGGTGAACTCACCGCCGAGGCGGCAAACTCTGCCATCGCGTCAAGGGCATCTATCACGTCGGCTGCACCGACTACCCTGACCCTACCTACCCATGACCTTGTCGCTGGGGCAGCTGTGCTGCAATTACGCAGCGCAACTACTGTACCGTCGAAACCCCGCGAATCCAAGGGTTTCGGCCGATCGTCGCGGTTTAAGTTCCTTAACGGACCTTGCGACTTCCTAAACGTCCTCGTCCAGGATCTGGATCGAGCGGATCGCCACGGGGTCGTCCGGCAGGTCCCGCGAGTTGCGCGGCGCGGCCGCGATCTGATCGACGACGTCCATACCCCTGGTCACCAGCCCGAACAGCGTGTAGCTCTTGGGCAGCCCCGGCTGGTCCTTGTGGACGATGAAGAACTGGCTGCCGTTGGTGTTGGGGCCTGCGTTCGCCATTGCCAGCGCGCCGCGGGCGTACTCGCCGCGGACCGGCTCGTCCTCGAACTTGTAGCCAGGCCCGCCCGTTCCCACCCGTCCGTGCTGGAGCGAGGACTTCTTGCCGTACTGGCCATCGCCACCCTGGATCATGAACCCGGGGATCACGCGGTGGAAGATAACGTCGTCGTAGAAGCCCTTGCGAGCGAGGTCGATGAAGTTCTGCGAGGCCTTCGGCGCGTCACCGGCATGAAGCTGGACCTCGATGTCGCCCTTCTCTGTGCTGATCGTGGCGCGGGTCATGGCGAATCCTCCGCTCGGGTCAGGGTTGCGTGACACTGACGTCGGTCATCGTCACCGGGTTGGTCGGGAGCACGACTCCGGCGGCCGCCCCGTAGATGGCATCGGCCGTCTCCATGCCCGCTGACACGGACCCGATGATCTGGTAGGTGTTGGCCGACTCGAGCACGGGTCGGGCGCCGTCGTCGAGGACGATGAAGAACTGCGAGCCGACCGAGTTGCGTGCCGTGCTTCGCGCCATCGCCACGGTGCCCCGGACGTACGCCGTCGTCACCGGCTCGTCTGCGATCGTGTAGCCAGGACCGCCGCTGCCGGTCCCGCCTGGGTCGCCGCCCTGGATGACGAACGGCGTCCCGTCCTGGAGCGTCGCGGCGCGATGGAAGACCACGCCGTCGTAGTAGTCGCACGACGCGAGCGCCACGAAGTTGCCGGCGGCGATCGGCGACAGGTCCGCCTCGATCGTGATCCGGATCGTCCCGAGCGCGGTCTGGACCGTCACAAGGCGCTCCTCGCCCGCCGGCAGCGGGGGCGGCTGCGAGGTTGGGCAGCCCGTGCCGCGGACCGAGCCCGTCGGCGCCGGCGTCGCGGCCGCGAAGCAGCCGCCGAGCGCGGCTGCCCCGAGCAGCAGGAGCAGCGGGGCAGCTTTGGCGGTCAGGCGACGGGTCATGCGGCGGCCTCCACGGCGGCGGGGTAGTCGATGGCGCCCGACAGCAGCGCCTCCCCGAGGATCACGCCGGCCACGCCGGCATCGCGCAGCCGGCGCAGGCCGGCGACATCAGCCGCTCCGCCCGCGACGAGCACCTCGACATCGTAGGCGCGAACGAGCGACGACAGCAGATCGGCGTCCGGGCGCGCGCCACCGTGGGCCAGGACCACCCTCCGGACGCCCAGGCCGGCCAGCTCGCCGACGAGGTCGGCGACGGAGGGGACGGTTGCCCGGTGCCACGGGAACGACGCCAGCCGCTCAGGCCGCGGGTCGAGCCCCACGGCGAGCCAGTCGCCCGCGATCGCCAGGCACTCGCGGATCGTCGCCGGCCGGTCGGCCGTGTCCATCCCGAGCACGACGCGGGTTGCCCCGGCCGCGAACACGAGGCGGACGGCATCGGCCCCCTCCAGCCCGCCGGCCACCTGGAGCGGGACCGCCACGCGGGACGCGATCGACCCGACGGCCTCGAGGTTGGCGGGGCTCCCCCGACGTGCGCCGTCGAAGTCGACGAGGTGGAGGAGCGTCGCGCCCAGCTCGACGAAGCGCGCGGCGATCAGCTCGGGCCGGTCGGTCGGCGCGCCTACGCCCGCAGCCACGCCCGGCCAGAAGACGACGCGTGAGCGTCCTCGCTCGAGATCGATCGAGGGGATCACGAGCACCCGCTCAGTCGCCGCCGTCGAGCGGCGCCATCGCCAGGAGCCGGCGCTGGTAACTGATGGGCAGCGAGCCGTTGCGCAGCAGCGCGTCGTGGAAGCGCTTGAGGCTGAACCGTTCGCCCAGCCGTCGCTGCTCGTCGGCCCGGAGCTGGAGGAGCAGCACCTTGCCCAGAAGATAGGACAGCTGGTAGGTGGGCGTGTAGGTGTAGCGGTTGACCTCCGCCCGCGCGTTGGCCTCCTCGAACGAGGTGTGCTCGACGAGGAATCGGGTGCCCTCGTCCACGGAGACCTCGCCCCGGTGCATCCGGATGTCGAGCACGATCCGGCACGCCCGCCAGATGGCGTCCGTGTACATGCCCAGCCGGAAGGCCGGCCCGTCGTCGAAGCCCTCCTCGCGCATGAGCTGCTCCGAGTACCTGCCCCAGCCCTCGACGATCTCCGGAGCGTCGGCCATCAGGCGGGTCAGGCTCGGATGGCGGTTTCCCACCGACAGCTGGAGGTGGTGGCCGGGGTACGCCTCGTGGATGCTCGTGTTGCTGATGGCGCTCCGGTTGTGCTCGCGCATCGCCGTGGGATTGGCGCCCACGGAC
>Ga0183260_10004617_pt1 | contig 10900 bp, 7 predicted proteins | sample AntDrymUQ4972206_2_FD_129768 | JGI IMG/M metagenome (GOLD analysis project Ga0183260, IMG submission 129768) | Polar desert sand microbial communities from Dry Valleys, Antarctica - metaG UQ497 (22.06) (version 2) (version 2) | ecosystem: Environmental > Terrestrial > Soil > Desert | place...
CCTGTCCCCCGCGCGACCGGCGGACGCCGACCCTGAGAGCCACGCCGGTCGCACAGGGGTCAGTCCCCTTCGGGGACAGACTCCGGGACAGACCCCGAGAACAGACCGGGTACCGTCCCGCCTCGTGGCGTCGCGCCTCGTAAAGCGGCTCATCTCGCCAGCCGGGGCCGCGGCGCTCGTCGCAGTCGCGCTCGCGAGCTACGGCGTCCAGGCGCTCGCGTGGCCCCTCCAACGCGGACGCGACTCGTGGGACTACTGGCTCACCTTCCTCCAGCTCGCCGACACCGAGCCGCCGTTCTCCGCGCTCCAGGTCTTCCGGACGCCGATCGCCCCGCTCGTCACAGGCATCCCGATGTGGCTCGGGGGCGCGGCGCTTGCCGAGGTCGTCTTCGGAGTGCTCTACGCGCTCTCGATCCTCGGCTGGGCGTGGGCGGTCGCGCCGCTCTCGCGAGCCGCCGCGCTCGCGACCGCGCTCGTGCTCCTCGTCACGCCGACGTACGCGGGCCTCTTCCACGAGGTCTCGAGCGATCACGTCTTCGCCCTGCTCGTCGCGTGGTGGGCGGGCGCCGTCGTGCGGGCGTTCAGCACCGGCTCGATGACCTGGCTCGCCGCCGTCGGCGGCGGTGTCGCCCTGCTCACCCTCTGTCGCCCCGCGGCGCAGGTGCTCCTGCTCGCCACCATCCTCGTCCCACTGCTCGCCCGGCGGCACCGGACGCCGATCCTGCGCGGCCTTGCGGTCTGCCTGGCCGCGGCGATCGTCCCGCTCGCGGCCTGGGCCCTCCACAACGCCGCCCGGTACGACGACCTCACCGTCGCCCGCGGCGGCAAGGCATGGGTGCCGTTCTTCCGTGTCGGCGGGGACGTCGACCCGCGAAACGGCGACGCCTCGAGACGACTCGCAGAAGCAGTAGAGCGCGAGGTGCTCACCCTCCCGCCGTACGCGAGCCGGCGGGTCGACGTCGAGACCTACTTCGGAGGCGTCGGCAACCTCGAGGTGATCCGCCTGATTGCGCTCTCCGACCGCGTGTTCGGTCGCGACGACGACTACGACGTCCTGTTCGACGCCTCGCTCGAGACGATTCGCACCGAGCCGTGGGCCTACGTACGCGGGGTCGCCGACACATTCCGGGACTTTCTCTCGCAGCGCTACGCGCCCGAGGTGCGCGAGCGACCGGTTCGCTTCGCGAGCCTGCCGGCCGAGCTGAGCGTCGACGGCGAGCCCTTCCCGGCCCCCGTCACCGTCTCGCCGCTCGTGCCGGCCATCCGCTACGGGTTCGTCTGGTGCCCGACGGACGACCTCGAGCGGTGTGTCGTGCGCAACCCGCTCGCCGCGCTCGGCGACGCGTCCGAAGCGCGCCGGTACGACGAGCTCGTCGACACGATCCGCGACTGGAACGCGCAGCTCCCGACCCGCGACTCGAACGCGTGGCTCGCGAGCAAGGGAGGCACCGCGAGCGACCGCTGGCCGAGACCGTTCCTCTGGGTCGTCGTCGCCGCGCTCGCGCTCGCCGTCCGGCGCCCTCGCGGCACGATGCCGGTACTCGTCCTCCTCGGCTCCGCCACGGTCGTCCTCCTCGTGCACGCCCTCTCGCAGGCGCCGCAGAGCGAGTTCCAGCTTCCCTTCGTGCCGCTCTGGATCGCCGCCGTGCTCGTCGGCCTCCTCGCGCCCCGAAAGCGGGCTGCGTGACGAGAATCGAGATCGTCCAGCGGGCTCTGGCCGCGGGCGGTGGCCGTCGCTACCTCGAGATCGGCGTCAAGGACGGCGCCTGCTTCCATGCGATCGAGGCGGAGACGAAGGTCGCGGTCGATCCGCGCTTCGCGTTCCGCGTGCCGCTGCGCGCGAGGGTCAGGTCGGCGGCGGGCGCCAACGACGGGACGCTCTACTTCCGCACGACGAGCGACGCCTTCTTCGCGCGTCACGGCGCGCGGCTCGCGCCGTTCGACGTCGTCTTCGTCGACGGGCTCCACACGGACGAGCAGGCGTACCGCGACGTCCTCGGGGCGCTCGCCGTGCTGCAACCAGGCGGGCGGGTCGTCGTGCACGACTGCAACCCGCAGACCGCTGCCGCGGCCGCGCCGTCGCTCGCAGAGGCTGCCCGCACCGAGGGCTTCGCGGGTGACTGGAACGGTGACGTCTACCGGGCGATCGTCCGCCTGCGAACACGCACCGATCTCGACGTCGCCGTGATCGACGCCGACCAGGGTGTCGGGCTCGTCGCGCGCGGCGCCGCGCGAACGCGGCTCGAGCTCACGGCCGACGGGGTCGACCGTCTGGGCTACGCGGAGCTCGAGCGGAATCGCGCCCACCTCCTCGGGCTCGAGCCGGCGAGCCGCCTCGGCGAGCTCCTCGCGCGTCACTAAGATCGCCGGGTGCCACGGCTCTCGCTGATCCCGCCGCGGGAGCTCGAGCGGGTTGCGACCGCTGGGCTCGACCCGGACGCGCGCCTCGAGCTCCTCGCCGACATGTGCCGTCTGAACGCCCTCGTGGCGGTGAAGCGGGCGGGCTCGGGTCACCTCGGCTCGACGTTCAGCTCGCTCGATCTCGTCGTCCACCTGCTCTGGGAGAACCTGAACGTCGCCGAAGTCGGCTTCGACGCGCCCGACCGCGACGTCTTCTTCTCGTCGAAGGGTCACGACGTGCCGGGGTTGTACGCCGCCCTCAACGCGCTCGGCGTGATTCCGACCGAGCGGCTTCTCCGCCTGCGCCGCCTGGGTGGCCTCGACGGCCATCCCGACGTCGGCGTGCCCGGGATCGAAGCCAACTCGGGCTCGCTCGGAATGGGGATCTCGAAGGCCCGCGGGATCGCCTGGGCCAAGCGGCATCTCGGCCGCGGCGGGCGCGTGGTCGTGATGACGGGCGACGGCGAGCTGCAGGAGGGTCAGAACTGGGAGGCGCTGCAGGCGGCCGCCCATCAGCGCGTCGGGCGACTTCTCGTCGTCGTCGACCGGAACGAGCTCCAGTCGGACCGCGCGACCGAGGAGATCCTCGCGCTCGAGAGCCTCGAGGCGAAGCTGCGCGCGTTCGGATCCCGTGTCGTGACCTGCGACGGCCACGACCACACGGCGCTCCGCCACGCGTTCGCGAAGCTCTGGGAGCACGGGGAGGGCTCGCCGGGTGTCCTCGTCGCGCGGACGATCAAAGGGAAGGGCGTCTCGTTCATGGAGCATCCGCGCGCGCTCGCCGACGGAGGCGGCACGTACCGCTGGCACGCAGGCGCGCCGTCCGACGACGACTTCGAGGCCGCCGTCGCCGAGCTCGAGGGGCGGATCCGCGAGCGGATCGACGGCTTCGGGCTCGCGCCGCTCGTCCTCGAGCTGGTGCCTGCGCTCGAGCACGAGCGCCCGGCGACCCTGCAGGGCGAGCCCGAGAGCGGCGCCGGCATGCCGTCGCCTGCGCCCGCACCCCTCGTGACCGAGGAGTACGTCGCCGCCGCCTACGGCGAGGCGCTCCTCGAGCTCGCGGCGCGCGAGCCGCGGCTCGTCGTCCTCGACGCCGACCTCGCCTCCGACTGCCGCGTGCGCGCATTCGAGCTCGCCGAGCCCGAACGGTTCGTCGAGAACGGGATCGCCGAGCAGGACATGGTCTCGATGGCGGCCGGCATGGCGCGACACGGACTGCTTCCCGTCGTCAACTCGTTCGCGAGCTTCCTCGCCTCCCGGGCGAACGAGCAGATCTACAACCAGGCGAGCGAGAAGACGAAGGTGATCTACGCGCTGCACTACGCGGGACTCGTGCCGGCCGGACCGGGAAAGTCGCATCAGAGCCTCCGGGACGCCTCGCTCCTGACCGCGATTCCCGGCATCATCGTTGTCCATCCGAGCAGCGGAGCAGAGACACGGGCGCTCGTCGAGTGGGCGGTGCTCGAATCCACGATGAGCGTTGCGATCCGGCTTGCGATCGGGCCTTCGCCGCGGCGCATCGAGCTCCCGGCGGACTACCGGCCGTCCCCCGGGGTGGGCGTGACGCTGCGTGCGGGTGCCGACGCCATGCTCGTCTCGTACGGCCCCGTGATGCTCCACGAGTGCCTGACCGCCGCACAGCTCCTCGACGAGCGCGGGGTCCGTGCCGCGGTCGTCGCCATGCCATGGCTCGATCGGGTCGACCCCACGTGGCTCGCCGAGACGATGTCCGGCGTGCGCGAGCTGCTCGTCGTCGAGGATCACGCACCCGTCGGGGCGCTCGGCGACACGCTGCGGCGGGCGCTCGGAGAGCTGGACGATCCGCCGACGCTCGACGTCGTGGGCGTCGAGGGTTGGCCGGCCTGCGGGACGCCGGCGGAGGCGCTCCGCCATCACGGGCTGGACGGGGCGTCGCTCGCCGAGCGGATTGCCGTCTCTGCGCCCGGTCGCGCGAGCGCGTGAGCCAACCGCCGGTCTGGGTCGTCGTGGCCGACTCGCTCACGGCCAGGACGTTCTTCGACTGCGGGATCATGGACGGGCTCGCGGGGGCGCTCGGCGGACGACTCACCATCGTGTTCTCGTTCCGCGGCGAGCAGGTGGCCGACTGGGCCGCTCGGGTTCCCGAGGGCGTGTGCGTGCTTTCGGCGGAGGAGCTCTGGCCCGAGCGGGTCCCGTCCGTCGAGCGCGTGTTGCGTCGCATCGACGGGGCGCTCGACGAGCGCCTCGGCTACTTCCCCCTCGCGATCCGGCTCAACCTGCGGCACGGGTTCCACGCCGGGCGGATGGCGGCGGGGCACCGGAACCACCTCCTCGACTCGTCGCGGGTGGGACCGCTGCCGAGACGCCCGTCGATCGAGCGGGCGATGCGCGCGTGGCATTTCTCCCCGAGACGCCATGTCGCCCGCGCCCTTCGCGGGCGCGTCGAGGCGGAACGACCCGTGCTCGTCCTGTCCAATTTGCAGATGCAGTCGGCGACGCCGTTTCTCGTTTTGAAGCAGCGGCTCGGGCTGACCTGCGCCGGGTATGTGGCGAGCTGGGATCACACGGTCGGGAAGGGCGTGATCTGGGACGGGCTCGAGCGCTACGTCGTCCAGAACGAGCGGATGTGCGACGACCTCGTCCGCTACCACGAGGTTCCGCGCGAGCGCATCGTCGTCACCGGCTGGCCGCAGGCCGACGTCTTCCACGAGCCGCGTCCGCGGGCCGCGTTCGACGAGCTCCTACAGGGCTACGGCCTCGAGCCGTCGCGCCCGCTCGTGCTCGTGACGGGGAACACGCCGACGAACATGCCGTATGAGGCGCGCTTCTTCGAGCGCCTCGTCGCCTGGTGGCGGGAGGCGGCGGAGGGGCGCTTCTCGCTCCTCTTCCGGCCCCACCCGCGCGACGGGGAATGGCGCGAGCGCTTCGCCCCGGCCATTGACATCGAGGGTGTCGCGGTGCAGGCGCCGAGCCACACGGACCTCGACGTGCTCGCGACGCTGCTCCAGCATACGGACGCCGTCGTCTCGAACGCGGGCACGGTGCTGCTCGACGCCCTCGTGAACGATCGTCCCGCGGTCTGCGTCGTCTACGACGAGGGAGCGCCACCGGGCGAGTCCTGGGCGGCAAAGAGCGTGATCGGCGAGCACTACCGCGACGTGGCGGAGTCCCGCGCCTACTACGAGGCGCGCTCGTTCGACGAGGTGACCGCGGGGATCGAGCGATGTCTCGAACTGCCCGCGGAGCTCGCCGCAGAGCGACGCGCGGTCGCCGAGCGGGTCGTCGGCCCGCTGGACGGGCACAGCGCAGAGCGCGTGGTCGACGCGCTCGTCGAGGTGACACGCTGAGGTCGCCCGGGCGACTCCTCGGGAGGCGCGGGCGGCCGCCTGGGCCGCCGACGCTCCTCGTCGACCACTGGTACTCCCACGCGGTTGGTCACGTCGTCGAGGCACTCCGTCGCTGCCAGGGCTACCACGCCTGCGATCCGACCCTCCGGATCGCGCTGACCCTGAACGGCGCCTCGCCCGTCGAGCTCGTCGAGTACGCGCCGTTCGTCGAGCAGGTGTTCGCGATCCCGTACACGAGCTTCGGCACGAGCGAGGGCGATCCCCGCTCCGCGCTCCGCGACGTGCCGCGCAGCTGGGATCACGTTTTGCGCCATCCGGCGGCGAACGACACTTTCGAGGCGCGGTTCGAAGGGCTCCGGCGCTATTACGAGGCGTCGGGGCGGCACTTCCGCGCACGACGCTCGGTCGGGATCGCCGGGCGTCCGCCACCGCCGTACCAGCCGCATCAGAGGCTACGGCTCGAGCTCCCCGAGGACGAGCGCGCTCGGGCACGCGAGGCGCTCGGTCACCGCCGATCGATCGCCGTCATGCCCGCGGGCAGCTCGTCGCTGCGCGCCCTCTACCCCTCGGTCACGTCGTGGAATCTCATACTCGACGAGCTCGCGCGCCGGCTCCCGGATGCCGTCTTCGCGTTCGTGGGACGCCTCCAGCAGGGGGGTGGGCGCACCACGAGCGGAATCGCGCGCTCCGAGGTCGACGCGCTCCTCGCCTCGCGTCCCGATGCGCTCGACCTCTTCGACCGGCCGATCGTCGAGCAGCTCGCAGCCGTCGAGACGGCTGCCCTCTTCCTCTCGCCCCATACGGGCTTCGGCTTCGCCGCCGTCGCGGTCGCGACACCGTGGCTCGCCCTCGCGGGGGGCGACTGGCACGAGACGTTCTTCAACGGCGTCCCGTTCCACTCGGTGCTACCGAAGAGCAGGGAGGTCCCCGCGTTCGTCCAGAGCAAGCCGTTGCCGATGCTCGCTGCGGACGTGGACGGCGAAGGGCCACGCACGGCGACGATGAGCGTCGCGCGGGTCCGGGAGGACCTCGCCGAGCTCGCCGACCGCGCCGTGGCGCTCGTGGAGGGTCGAGTCGTCTACGAGGAGGCCCTGGCCGCGTACTTCCCGGCGCTCGTCGAGGCGTACGCCGGCGACGTGTCGCGGATCCACACCTTCGAGAGCATCCATCTCGACTACGTCTGACCCGGCTCGCGCATCCGTGCGCCGGGCGGTGGAGCGATCCGTGCACACTTGGCGCACATCTGGCACACCCTCGTGCGTGTTGTCCAATTAGGCTCGATGTTGTGGGGAGGAGGTCGGTGGCCCAACACATTGGCCGAAACCAACATGGCTCTTCCGGACAACGTGCGACGCGGAGTGTCACGGCCACACGCCGCGTGCTCGTTTCCACGGAATCGACCGTCTAGGGTTCGCGCCCGTGAGGATCGTGATGACCCTGCTCGCGCGGGACGAGCGCGACATCGTCGAGCAGCAGCTCGATTTTCATCTCGCGGCCGGCGTCGATCTCGTCCTCGTGACCGATCACGCGTCGAGCGACGGCACGCAGGACGTGCTCGCCGAGTACGAGCGGGGAGGTCGCGTCAAGGTGCTGCGAGAGCCGGACGGCCCGTTCAGGCAGCGCGAATGGGTCACGCGCATGGCGCGCCTCGCCGCGACCGAGCACGGGGCCGATTGGGTCGTGAACAGCGACGCCGACGAGTTCTGGTGGCCGCGCGGCGGCGATCTCCGCGAGGTGCTCGCCTCGATCCCTCGTCGATACGGGCTCGTGCAGTCGTTCGTCCGTCACTTCGTGCCCGTGCCCGACGACGGCGGGCCGTTCCAGGAACGGCTGACGCTGCGCCTCGCTTCAGCGGCGCCGATCAACGACCCCCGCAGCCCGTGGCGACCCTTTCGGAAGGTCGTCCACCGGGCGCACCCGACGGCCCAGGTCGTCGAGGGAAGCCACTCGATCGGCGGCACGTCATTCGTGCCGATGCGTGGCTGGTACCCGCTCGAGGTGCTCCACTTCCCGATCCGCACGGCCGCCCAGCTCGAGCGCAAGGGTGCGCTCTGGGGGAGCGCGGTGGAGAAGTTCTACGCCGGGGAAGAGGTCGTCGCCGGTCCGGGGGCCGCCTACCACGCGCTCGCGTTCCGTGACGCGGAGGAGGGGCGGAGCGAGACCGTCTTCGCCGAGCTGGCCGGCGCCGCGGAGGATCGCGAGGCTGCCCTCCGGGACGGCCTCCTCGTCGAGGACACGAGGATCTGCAAAGCGCTCCGACGGCTCAGTGACAGCCCCGGCTCGCTTGCGTTCCCGCGACCGAGCGCGGCTGAGGACGCGGCGTTCGCCGTCGATGCCGCCGTGCTCGGCGAGGGCGATCTGATCCGGGTCCGCCGCCGGCTCGACGAGCTGGCGCAGCGGGTCGCCTCGCTCGAGGCGCGACCCGGCGCTCAGGTCGCCCGCCGGCTGGGAACGGTCCTGCGTCGCGCACGTCGCCGAACGTGACACGCGTCGTCATGACAGTCGTCGTCAACGACGAGGTCGATCTGATCGAGACGTGGCTCCGCTACCACTTCGCCGCCGGGGTGGAGCTCGTGATCGCGACCGATCACCGGTCGGTCGACGGCACGACCGACGTTCTCCGCGCGTACGAGCGTGAGGGGCGGGTCGTGCTGCTCCGCGAGGAGGGTGAGGTCTTCCGACAGGCGGAATGGGTGACCCGCATGTCGCGGCTCGCCGCCAAAAGCCACGGCGCGGACTGGGTCGTCCCGAGCGACGCCGACGAGTTCTGGTGGCCACGGCCAGGTGGGTTCGCCGAGATCCTCGCCGCGGTGCCGTCCCGCTTCGGCGTCGTGCGCGGCCTCATGCGGCACTTCGTCCTTCGCCCGGGATCGCAGCCTTTCTTCGAGCGAATGACCCACCGAGCGCGCCCGACCGTCGATCTGGCGAGTCCGTACCACGCCCAGGTGAAGATCGTCCACCGAGGCGTTCCGGACGCCTCCGTCTCCGTCGGGAACCACGACGCCGAGGGCGCGGGCCTCCGCGTGCTCCGCGAGTGGTTCCCCTTCGAGGTGCTCCACTACCCGGTTCGTGACGCCCGTCAGCTCCGGGCGAAGTTCGCCCGTCGCGCGACATCTCCCGACGGCCGCCACATCGTCCGCGCCCTCGACCTCCTCGAGAGCGGCCGGGGCGACGTGCTGCTCGCCGAGGCGTCGACGGCGGACGACGAGCTCGAGCAGCGCGTCGCCGACGGGACGCTCGTCCGCGACGTCCGGCTCCGCAACGTGATGCGGGCCCTGGAGGCCGGACAGCCGGTTCCGCGGCCGACGCCGACGCTCGCCGACGAGGCCGATCTCGCGTGCGACGCACACGTCGCGCTCCACCACGACTCGGCCGCCGTAGCCGACAGGCTCTGTGTAGGGCTCGAGCACCGCGTCGCCGTGCTCGAGGAGGGCGGTCTGGCGGCGCGCGCGGCCCGCCGGCTCCGGCGCCGGCGGAGGGGCGTCCTCTCCTAGGCCCGGTACCATCGATCGCTCGGAAGCGTGCGGCGCGATGTGGACGCCGCAGGCATTCGGCTCGACGATGCTCAGCGTCCCCGATCCTCCCGTCACGCTCATCCGCCCCTCGCGGCGGAGCGGCATCCCCGACTTCGGCGAGCTCTGGCGTGCCCGCGATCTCGCGCTGATCCTCGCCTGGCGGGACGTGAAGGTGCGCTACAAGCAGTCGCTGATCGGGATCGCCTGGGCCGTTCTACAGCCGCTCCTGACGATGGTGGTGTTCACCCTCATCTTCGGAACGTTCGCCCAATTGCCCTCTCAGGGCCTCGACTATCCGGTCTTCTCGATGCTGAACCTCGTCCCCTGGACGTTTATGGCGGCCGTCTTCACCCTGACCGCGAACTCCGTCCTCTCGAACCGGATGCTCGTCCAGAAGGTGCACTTTCCGCTTCTGATCCTGCCGCTCGCGTGCATCCTCGTTCCCCTCGTCGACTTCGTCTTCTCGTTCGCGGTCGGTCTCGGGCTCACGGCCTGGTATGGCACCGCCATCCAGCCGACGATCGTGCTCGTCCCCCTCTTCCTGCTCATGCTCGGGATGACCGCGATCGGTCTCGGTTCGTTCCTCGCCGTCGTCAACGTGCGCTACCGGGACGTCCCGTACGCCGTGCCGTTTCTCGTCCAGCTCTGGCTCTTCGCGTCCGGTGTCATCTACGCCGCGGCCGCGCTCCCGGAGCGGTACGTCGAGATCGCCTCGCTCAACCCCGCGATCGGCGCGATCACGGGCTTCCGCTGGGCCGTCGCAGGGACACCGCCCCCGACGACGTCGATGCTCGTGCTGGGGGTGACGATGACGATCGTCTTCTTCGTCGGCGGCCTCGTCTTCTACCGGCGGGCGGAGTCTCGCTTCGCGGACACGCTGTGACGACCGTCGTCGCCGAAGGACTCTCCAAGCGCTACCAGATCGGCGAGTACAAGGCCGGCTACGAGACTCTCCGCGACACGATCTCCCACGCGACGCGGCGGGCGCTCCGCCTCGAGCACGTGGATCACTCGCTCGAGGAGCTGTGGGCGCTCAAGGACGTCTCCTTCGAGGTCGAGGAGGGCGAGGTCGTCGGCTTCATCGGCAGCAACGGCGCGGGCAAGTCGACCCTCCTCAAGATCCTCACGCGAATCACGCCGCCGACCGAGGGAACCGCATCGATCAAGGGCCGCGTCGGCAGCATCCTCGAGGTTGGCACCGGCTTCCACCCCGAGCTGACCGGGCGCGAGAACACCTATCTGAACGGCGCCATCCTCGGCATGAAGCGACGGGAGATCACCGCGAAGTTCGACGAGATCGTCGAGTTCAGCGGCATCGAGAAGCTGATCGACACGCCGGTCAAGCGGTACTCGAGCGGCATGTACGTCCGGCTCGCCTTCGCCGTCGCCGCGCACCTCGACCCCGAGGTGCTGATCATCGACGAGGTCCTCGCGGTGGGCGACCACGAGTTCCAGCAGCGCTGCATGGGCCGGATCGAGGACATCTCGAGCTCGGGTCGCACCGTGCTCTTCGTCTCGCACGACATGAGCGCGATCACACGTCTCTGCGGCCGCGCGTACTGGCTCCACGCGGGCGAGGTGATGGACGAGGGGGTCGCGGAAGACGTCGTCTCGAGGTACCTGCAGGATTCGTCCGGGACGGGGGCCGAGAAGGTCTTC
>Ga0183260_10004618_pt1 | contig 10898 bp, 9 predicted proteins | sample AntDrymUQ4972206_2_FD_129768 | JGI IMG/M metagenome (GOLD analysis project Ga0183260, IMG submission 129768) | Polar desert sand microbial communities from Dry Valleys, Antarctica - metaG UQ497 (22.06) (version 2) (version 2) | ecosystem: Environmental > Terrestrial > Soil > Desert | place...
AGCTCGCCGTCTCGCTCAACGCTTGAGCACGGCACGGCGACGACAGCGAGAAGCCGCTCAGCGCCCCCGCCCGAGCGCCAGCCGCGGCGGCCGCGGGATCCGCGCCTCGCGCAGCGCGGCGCGCGCGGCGGCGCGGCCGTTGACGCCGTGTACGGCACCGCCGGGGAAGGTCGACGCGCCGCCGACGAACAGCCCGCGCACCGGCGTCGAGTACGGGTTCAAGGAGGGCACCGGCCGGAAGATGAGCTGGTCCATCGCGTAGCTGCCGTGTCCGACGTCACCGCCCGGCAGGCTCGGGTTGCGCGCCTCCAGGTCGTCCGGCGCCATGACGTGGCGTGCGAGGATGCGCTCGCGGAAGCCCGGCGCGAAGCGCTCCACCTGGCGCTCGATGGTGTCGGCGAACCGCTCGCGCTCGCGTGTCCAGTCGACGCCCGAGGGCGTGTGCGTATAGGCCCACATCGTGTGCTTGCCGGCCGGCGCGCGCGAGGGATCGGCGACCGTCTGCGTCCCCGACAGCAGAAACGGCTCCTCGGGCAGCCAGCCGCGCGCGATGTCGCGCAGCGCGGCGTGCAGCTCGTCGGCCGTGCCGCCGACGTGGATCGTCCCCGCCCGCCGCGCGTCGGCGTTGGTCCACGGGACCGGCCCGTCGAGCGCCCAGTCGACCTTCACCGTCTGCGGACCCAAGCGAAAGCCCAGCGCCCGGCGCGTGTAGCTGTCGCCGAGCGCGTCGCCGGCCAGCCGCACGAGTCCCTGCGGGGTCGTCGTGGCGACGACGGTGCGGGCCGCGATCCGCTCGCCGCCCGCCAGCTCGACGCCGGTCACGCGGCCGCGCTGGGTGAGCACCCGCGTGGCCGGCGCGCTCGTGCGCGTCTCGCCGCCGAGCTCGTACAGGAGGCTCGCCAGGGCGCCCGTGATGGCGCCCGCGCCACCCTGCGGGCTGGGCCAGCCGACGGCGTGCCCGAGGATGTTCAGCCACACGCCCGCGATCGCGCTGCCGGCGCCGTTGAGCGGCGCGTCGCCGTGCAGCGAGGAGCCGTACAGCCAGGCGGCGCCCGCGCCGCGCAGGAGCTCGCTCGCCAGCCCCTCGGCCGACAGCAGCAGCAGCCGGACGAAGTCCAGCGTGCCCTGTAGCCTGAGGGCGGGCAGCAGCCGGGCGGGCCCGGCCGCGGGCGGAAAGCCGGCGAGCATCGTCGCGCGGACCGCCTCGAAGTGGCGCAGGTAGGGCTCGACGAACTGCGACCAGCGCTGGCCGTCGCCCGCGCCGAGCGCGTCGAGCGAGCGTGCCGTGTAGGCGAGGTCGCGCGACAGCGCCGCGCCGCGCCCGTCGGGCAGCGGGTGGACCATCGCCAGCTCGGGCTGGATCCAGTGCAGACCGTGGCGCTCGAGTGGGAGGTCGGCGAACACCGGCGAGGCGATCCCGGCGGGGTGCACGGCCGAGAAGACGTCGTGCCTGAAGCCCGGCAGCGTGAGCTCGGCGGTCGACGCGGCGCCGCCGAGCGTGGCCGCCGCCTCGACGCAGAGCACGGAGCGCCCGCCACGGGCCAGCGTCACGGCCGCGGTCAGCCCGTTGGGGCCCGCGCCGATGACGATGGCGTCGTAGCGCGCGGCGCTCACGGCGGTGCGGTACGCCGCGCGATCTGTTCGAGCATGCTCGACTCGGGTCGGTCGTCGCCCCAGAAGGCCTGCTGCGCCTTGCGCCCCTGGGTGCGGTAGGCCTGCTCCAGCGTGACCGGCATGTCGTCCCACGTCCCGGCCGCCCGCAGGTAGTCGCGGCCCTCGAGCTCGTAGGCGAGCAGCCGGTTGCGCCCGCGTCCCATGAAGTGCCCTTCGTGGGTGTCCAGGCAGATCACGGCCAGCGGCGTGCAGCCGGGTGGGTAGGCCGGCGGCTCACCGCGGCCGTAGCGCACCATCAGCTCGCTGACGCGCTGCGCGTAGTGCTCGAGCTCGGCGGGGTTGTCGTCGCGGGTGAAGAAGCGGGTGATGGTGACGTAGCCGCGCAGGATCGCCGGGGTGCGCGGCGTCATCGCGCTGATGACCTCGATCTCGAACGTCTGGCCGGCCAGGCCGCCGCTGCGCACGGCGGTGAAGCGGCCGAGGTCGCTCATGTAGTCGGGCCAGGTCTCGGGCCGTGACAGCGCCGCCAGCGTGCGCGCCGCCGATCCGATCTCGACCGGGTTGTACGTGTGCCAGACCTGCTCGTTGCGCGGCAGCTGGGGCGGTGTCGGCGCGCCGAGCTTGGCGTGGCGCAGGCGGTACTCGGGCTTGTAGGCGTCGCGTTCCGCGGCGCTCTCGAAGGCGATCCCGTGCGCGCGCAGGTCGTCGTCGAGGTAGGACTGCTCGAACCACGGCCCGATCAGCCGCGCCGCGCCCGCGAAGAGCTGCTCGCGGTCCAGCGTGCCACGCGGGGTGTGCGCGGCGTCGAGGATGCGCTCGCGGAAGAACGCGCGGTGGAAGGCGAACACGTCGGGCGCGCGCAGGCGCCGGTGGCCGAGCTGGTGCCAGCGCGTCGTGAGGATCGTGAACGCGATCCGCAGATCCTCGACGTCGCGCAGCTCAGGGCGGCGCGCGTAGTACGCGGCGTTGAGGAAGTCGGTGACCCAGCCGACCGCGTCGGGGCCGCTGATCGACGTCCCGCTCATGCGCGCCAGCTGCAGCGGCGGGGAGCGCCATGCGCGTCGCGTGGCGGTCGCGGCCGCGACGACGCCGAGCGTCGTGCTCGCGCCGCGTGCGACCCGCTTTGCGTCCATGCAGCGGCAGGCTAGTTGGTTGTCCCTTCACGCAGGCGGCAGCCTCGCCGGCGCCGGTAGCGTGTCGCCGATGGCCGATCGCTTCGAGTCCTACCTGCGCCACGCGGACGAGCTCGTGCGCGCGGGCGACTTCATGCGCGCCGAGGGCTTGGAGCGACTTGCGCGCGAGACCCTCGAGAAGCTCGGCTCGCCGCCGAAGCTGCTCGCCAAGCTGCACGCGCACCGCGGCGAGCGGGCGATGAGCCAGGGCGACTACCCGGCCGCGGAGAAGGCGTTCGGCGAGGCGATCGCGGCGCTGCGCGACGACGGCGTCAGCGGCGGCCGCGAGCTGTTCGACCTCCATCAGCGGCTTGGCCTGGCGCGCTCGGGCCAGGGCCGCGACGAGCCGGCGCTGGCGGCGTTCGACGAGGCGATCGCGCTTGCCGCCGTCTTCGGCCACGCGTTCGTCCCGGTCGCCTACACGCACATCGCGCGCGCCGAGTCGCTGCGCCGGCTGGGGCGCCGCGCCGACGCCGAGGCAAGCCTGCGGGCGGCGATCACCGTCGCCGAGAACGCGCCCGTCGAGGGCGGCGAGCAGATCGCCGGGGCCGCCCGCGCGGCGCTGGACGAGCTGCGCCCGGTGCCCGTCCGCGCCCCGGCCGGCGGCAGGCGGGAGCGGCGCACCGCCCCCGGTCCGCCGCCGCCGCCGGATCCCGCCTCGCTGCGCTTCGACGAGGAGGGCTTTCACGCGGTCCTCGCCGAGCTCGACGGGCTCGTCGGGCTGGCCTCGGTCAAGGCCGAGGTCAAACGGCTCGCCGAGCTGCTGCGGATCGCCTCGATCCGCCGGGCCGCCGGCCTGAAGACCGTGCAGGTCTCGCTGCACCTCGTCTTCGAGGGCGGCGCCGGCACCGGCAAGACGACCGTCGCGCGGCTGTTCGGGCGTCTGTACAAGAGCCTCGGGCTGCTGGCCAGCGACCACGTCGTGGAGGTCACGCGCGAGGACCTCGTCTCCGGCTACGTCGGCCAGACCGCGACGAAGACCGGCGAGGTCATCGACCGCGCGCTGGACGGCGTGCTGTTCCTCGACGAGGCCTACGGGCTCGTGCGCCCCGGCAGCCAGGGCGACTTCGGCCCCGAGGCGGTCGTCGAGCTGCTCAAGCGCATGGAGGACGACCGCAGCCGGCTGGCCGTCATCGTCGCCGGCTATCCGCACGAGATGGCGGAGTTCCTGGCGTCGAACTCCGGCTTTCGCAGCCGCTTCGGCGAGACGATCCACTTCGACGACTACGGCCCGGTCGAGCTCGTGCAGATCTTCGAGGTCTTCGCGACCGGCGCCGACTACGAGCTGGAGCCTGACGCGCGCGAGGAGCTGCAGCGCACGATGGAGCGCCTGCACGCCGCGCGCGATCGCTACTTCGGCAACGCGCGCACCGTGCGCAACCTGTTCGACGACGTCGTCGCCCACCAGGCCGAGCGGCTGCTCGCGCTCGGCGGCACGCCGCAGCGCGATGCGCTGATCGCGCTCACGCTCGCCGACGTGCAGGCCGCGAGCGCCTGAGCGCCCGACCGCCGTCGCACCTTCATCCGGGCTGTACCGTCCTGTGCCGGGGAACGGATGGGGACACTGGAGCGTGAGACCGAGCTTGACTGCATCGCGGGGGCGCTTGACGCCGCGGCGAGCGGGCACGGCCGCACCGTCATCATCGAAGGCCCCGCCGGGATCGGCAAGACGCGCCTGATCGCCGACGCCCGCGCGCTGGCGAAGGTGCGCGGCTTCGGGCGCATGTGGGCAGTCGGCGACGACCTCGAGAGCGCGATGCCGTGGGCGGTGGTGCGCCAGCTCGTCGAGCGCTCGATCGCGCGCTACGGCGGGGAGACTCGCCAGAAGCTGCTCGCCGGTCCGTCCGGCGTCGCGCTGGCGGCGCTGGACCGCGCGCCCGCCGAGGCGCGCGCCGGCGATGCCGCGCTGGCGCGCACGCTGCACTCCCTGTGGTGGGTGGCGGCCGACCTCTCCTCTTACCGGCCGGTGCTGATCACCGTCGACGACGCGCAATGGGCCGACACGCCGTCGCTGCGCTTCCTCGCCCACCTGGCGCCGCGCGTCGGCGACCTGCCGATCGCGCTGATCATCGCCACGCGCCCGCCGCGGGAGCGGTCCGGCCCGCTGGCCGAGCTCGTGGCGGCGCGCCACGGCGCCCGCCTGGCGCCGAAGCCGCTGTCCTTCGAGGCGATCGGCGAGCTCGCGACGCGCGACGACGTCACACCGGCCCCGGCCGTGCTCGAGGCGCTGCACGCGGCCAGCGGCGGCAACCCGTTTCTCGCCGGGCAGCTGATCGAGGAGATCGATGCCCGCGGCCTGGCGCCCGGCGACCCGGCGACCGCCGCCGCGATCGCCGGCCTCGGCCCGGCGACGATCTCGCGCGCGCTGCTGTCGCGACTGCCGCTGGACGCCGTCCAGCTCGCGGCGACGGCCGCGGTGCTGGGCACCCGCTGCGATCCGCAGCTGGCGGCGGAGCTCGCGCGGATCGATCGCGCGTGCCTGCCGGACGCGATCGACGCGCTCGTCGTCGGCCACATCCTGACCGATCGCCGCTCGGACGCGGCGTCGCGCCCGGGCGCCGCCGACGAGCTGCGCTTCGTGCACCCGGTGGTACGCGAGGCGGTGCTCGCCGAGCTGGGTCCCGGCGAGCGCGCCGCGCTGCACGCCGCCGCCGCGGTCGCGCTGCACGAGGCGGGCGCGCCGGCGGATCGCGTCGCGGCGCACCTGGCCGGAGCCCCCACCGGGACGCTGCCCGAGGCGGCCGCGCTGCTGCGCTCGGCCGCCGCCGATCTGCTCCTCGACGGCGACGCCCGGACCGCGGCGGGTCACCTGCGCCGCGCGCTCGAAGAGTCGCCCGGCGACGACGCGATCGGCGCGGAGCTCGGCGCGGCGCTGTTGCAGGCGCGCGAGTTCGAGGCGGCGCGCGAGCAGCTGCGTCACGTGGTGCCGACGGCGCCAACGCTCGCCGCGCGCGCCGATCGGCTCGCCGGCCTGGCGGCGGCGACGCTCGCCCTCGACGGGCCGGCGGTCGCGATCGACGCGCTGCGCAGCGACCTGGACGCGTGGCCGCAGGACAGCACGCGGGACCCGGCGCGGAACGTGCTCGAGGCTCGGCTGGCCACGCTGTGCTCCTACCTGCCCGAGGAGATCGAGCGCAACGCCGAGCGCCTGCGCGCCTTCGCCGACCTGCCGGGCGCAAACCACGCCGAGCGCACCCTGCTCGCGCTGCTCGCCCAGCGCGGCCTGTACGACGTGCGCCCCGCCGCCGAGGTCGCCAACCTGGCAGCGCGCGCGCTCGCCGGCGGCGCCTACGCCGCCGAGGCGGCGGAGGACCTGGTTCCGTGGGGCAATGCCCTCAACGCGCTGATCGCGGCCGACGGGGTCGAGCTTGCGCGGTCCGAGATCGAGCACGGCCGCCGCCGCGTGCTCGGGGGCGGCTCGCCCGTCGAGTTCGCCTCCGTCAGCGCGATCGCCGCGACGCTCGGATGGCGTTGCGGGGACGTCACCGCGGCCGAGGCCGACGCGGAGGCCGTCGTCGCCGCGCTCGCGTTCTCCGAGTCGGGGGCGATGATCGTCGCGCTGCGCGCGGTGGCGACGCGGCTGCTGGTCCTCGCCGCGCTCGAGCGCGACGACGTCGATGCCGCGGTGGCGGCCGTCGCGCGCTTCGACGCGGAGTGCCCGGGGGCGACCGCGCTGATCCCGGTGACGCGCCTGCGCCAGGCGCGCAGCGCGATCGCCCTTGCGCGCGATGACCCGGCGCTCGCCCGCAAGGAGGCCTTCGCGCTCGGCGAGCAGGCGCGCGCGGCACGGATCGACACGCCGACCGTGCCATGGCGCGCGCCGGCGGCGATCGCGCTGCAGCGGCTGGGGGAGGAGGACGAGGCGCGGGCGCTGGTGGCCGAGCAGGTCGCGCTGGCCCGCCGGTGGGGAACCGCCAGCGATCTCGGCGCCGCGCTGCGGCTCAACGCGCGCGTCGACGCGCAGCACCGCGTGGCGCTGCTCGAGGAGTCGATCGCGCTGCTGCAGACCGCGCCGTGGCGGCTGGAGCTTGCCCGCGCGCTCGCCGACTACGGCGAGGCGCTGCGGGTCGCGCGGCGCCGGGCGGATGCACGCGCGCCGCTGCGGCGCGCCGCCCAGCTCGCCGACGAGTGCGGTGCGCGCGTCCTGCGCGCGCGGGCGCTGGACGGCCTCGCGGCGCTCGGCGACCGTCCGCGCAAGCTCATGTTCTCGGGCACCGACTCGCTGACGGCGTCCGAGCGGCGGATCGCCGACCTGGCCTCCCAGGGGCGCTCCAACCGCGACATCGCCCAGGACCTGTTCGTGACCCCCAAGACCGTCGAGAACCACCTCGGCCGGGTGTATGTGAAGCTCGGCATCAAGGGGCGCCGCGAGCTGGCGACGGCGCTGGTGGCGTGAGCGCCGCCGCCGCGCTCGAGCACACGGGATCCGTCGCGGGCGCCTGCGCGCCATCATCGTGCTGTGGAGCACCCTGCCTCGGATGAGATGGTCCCGCCGGAGCTCTTCGACGAGGACGTCTACGACCACTTCTACGGCGTCGCGTTGGAGCAGGCCAGCGAGGCGCAGGCACGGCTGATCGCGCGGCTGGCCGGGCTGCAAGGCGGCGCCGACGTGCTCGACGTGCCGTGCGGCGACGGCCGGATCGCCGTTCGTCTGGCGAAGCTCGGATGTCGCGTCGTCGGTATCGATCGCAGCGAGCGCTTCATCGCGAGGGCGCGCCAACGGCCCGAGAGCGAGCACGTGCGCTTCGACGTCGGCGACATGCGCGCGTTGCCCTACCAGGCCGAGTTTGACTGCGTCGTGAACTGGTTTTCGTCCTTCGGCTACTTCGACGCGGCCGCGAACCGCGCCGTGCTGCGCGCGTTCCGACGGGCGCTGCGGCCCGGCGGGCGACTGGTCTTGGAGCAGCGAAATCCGGCCCTGACACGGCGGGCCGTCGACGCCGGCGGCGGCAGCACCGCCCATGTCGTGGACCGCGGGCTCGACCTGCTCGTCGACCGCGTGCGGATCGACGCCGACCAGCTGCACGCCGAGCGCTTCGTCGTTCGCGACGGCCGTGTGCGCAAGCTGGAGTTCTCACTCGAGATCCTCACGGATGATGCGCTGACGTCGGCGCTGCACCAGGCCGGGTTCACGGACGTCCAGTGCTTCGACGAGGACGGCCAGCCGTTTCACCCGGAGAGCAACCGGCTCATCGCGGTCGCAAGGACGGCTGCACGGCCATCGTGACGCCACGCCACCGCCGCGGCGGACCGTTGGGCGCATGCGGGCGCCGGGTAGCAACGTCAGCCGATGGCCTCCTACGGTGACTGTCAGTCGGCCGACATCGCGGCCAGCCCGCAGGCCTGCTTCGACGCCCTGACGGACTTCGAGTCGCTGCCGCGATGGCAGGGGGCGGTACGCGACGTGCGGGTGCTCGAGCGCGACGCGGCGGGCCGCGGCACGGTCGTCGAGTACGAGGTCGACGTGCGCGTCAAGACGGTGCGCTACCGGCTGCGCCAGGTCTACGACGAGCCGCGCCGCCTGGCCAGCGAGTACCTCGGCGGAGACTTCCGCGACTTCTGCGGGGAGTGGCGCTTGGAGCCGCTGGGGGAGGAGGGCACGCATGCCGAGCTCGACCTGCGCATCGACCCGGGCCTGTACGTGCCCGGCTTCCTGCGCAAGGCGATCTCCGACGCCGTCGTGCGCCGGGCCCTGCGCGATCTCAAGGCGTTCGTGGAGACGTAGCACCGGTCGGGCTTCGCGCCGGCGGGGGCGCGTGCCGCCTGTGGCGCTCAGCCGGGCGCCGGCAGGGGGCGGCAGGCGAAGTACTGCAGGTCGCTCGTCACGGCGAGCACGCCGCGGAAGCGGCCCGTTGCGTCGACGACCGGGATGCGGCGCGCGTCGCTGCCGAACGCCAGATCGCGGCCCGTCAGCGCCGGCGCCTCGGGCGCGACGGTGGGCCGATCGCGCGCAACGTCGAGCGCGGCCTGGTCGTCGTGCGCGCCGGAGGCGACGTCCGCGGGCGTGAGCGCCCCGGCGTACCGGCCGTCGGCGGCGATCACGGCCAGCCGGCGGCTTGGGCTGTCGGCAAACCACGCACGCATCTCACCGACCGTCACCGTCGGCGGCATGCTCGTCACGTCCGCGTGCATGACGTCGGCGACCGTCAGGTCCGCGACGTCCTCGTCTCTCGTCCGAGGCAGCGTGGCGGGGGCGGCGTCGGGATGTTCGGAGGAGGGGTTGCTCATGAGTGCATCGTGGTGTCGTGTCGGCCGGTCGCTTCGCGTGGCAATTGCGCGGTGGAGCCGGTGCGTGCACGAAGCCTAATCAGCGCGCATGGCTGAAGGCGCGGGTCCGGACGCCGGCGCGTGCGCCGCAGCCTGGAGACTTCGTGTAGCCTCTACATCGTGAACATACTTCACGATAGTCCGCGAACGGCGACCGACACGCTCAACCAGGTGCTCGAGCTCGTCGTGCTGCTCAACGAAGACATGACCCGCGGGCTGGCGGAATACGGGCTGACCCAGGCGCGCGCGCACCTCGTGTGGGTGCTGCACCACGAGGGGCCGTCGACGCAGCGGGCCCTCGCCGACGCGCTGAAGGTCAGCCCGCGCAACATCACCGGCCTCGTCGACGGGCTGGCGGCCACGGGGTACGTCACGCGCGAGCCGCACCCCATGGACCGGCGCGCCACGCTCGTCTCGCTCACCGAGCACGGGGCGTCCACGCTGGCCGAGATGGACGCAGGCCACCGCGAGCTCGCCGAGCTGCTGTTCGGGGCGATGTCCCCCCGCGAGCTCGACGGCTTCGTCGGCGGGCTCGGCCACGTGCTCAGCCGCCTGCGCGCGGGACTTGAGGCGGCGGGCGATCGATGATGGTCGTCGGGGCGCTGCGGAAGGCCTTCTCGCTTGTGCGCTGGTTCGTGATCCTGGAGATCGGCATCTGGCGCAGCCTGTTTCTGTGGGTGACGCGGCGCGTGTCGGGGCAGGGTCCCGCGGTCGAAGCGTTCTCCTACGCCAAGGAGCTGGCGCCGCTCATGGGCGCGTTCATCTTCGTCTCCGCGATCGAGCTGCCGGTCGTGCACCTGCTGCTGCCGTGGGAGACGGTTCGGCTCGTCCTCCTGGTCCTCAGCGTGTGGGGCCTGCTGTGGATGATCGGGTTCCTGGCCAGCATGAAGGTCTTCCCGCACCTGCTCGACGACGACGGGCTGCGCGTCCGCAACGGCACGACCATCGACATCCGCATTCCCTGGGACGCCATCGCGCGCGTCACGAGCCGGCGCCACAGCGTGTCGGGCCGCCAGAGCGTTCACGTCGAGCGCGAGGACGACACAACGATCGTCAGCGTTCCCGTGCTCAAGCAGACGAGGATCGACGTCGAGCTGCAGCGGCCGACGGCGGTCAAGCTGCCCGATGGCACCGAGGAGATCACCGCGCTGCGATTCTACGTCGACGATCCCCGCACGTTCGTCAGCAGGGCACGCGCGCGCCTGCCCGAGCAGCAGGCGGCCGGCAGCCGCTGAGGCGGACCGCCTGCGCCGGCGGGCGGCAGGCGCTCGGCGGAGCCGAGGGCGGCTGGCGGGCGCACGCGCGTCGTGCGGCACGATGATCGGCAAGAAACGCGCGGTCGACGGGCGCAGACAGCCGCCGCGAAGCAGCGATCGGCCCATAGCACGGGTCTTCAGCCCGGCCTCGCGGCGATTCCCCCGCCGCACCGCGCCGGCCGCGCCGCCCACACTCCCCGCGAGAGCGCGACGACAAACCGGAATCTCACGTGGGTGCCGGCGGGCGGGGCCTGCTCGAGGGCATCGGCGAAGCTTCGAGCGCTCGCAAGGCGGATGCGCGGCTGGACGTTTGGACCGTTGACTGCGCCCCGCCCATGCACGAAGGTCCGGGCACGGGGACCGACTAGGGCTGGCCGCAGATCATGGTCGTCAACCGCAAGGGCACCGAGCGGCGACGCAACCGGCTGCTGGCGGTGCTGCCGACCAGGCCCGGCTATGACCGCGACGAGTATCCGGCCGCCGTCGGGCGCGGGAAGCCAAACGGCGCCTCCGTCGGGCTCGTGAAAGGCAGCGACCCGATCGGATGGATGGCCGATCTGGAGTACGTGCCCAGCGGCGAGCATCGGTC
>Ga0183260_10004619_pt1 | contig 10898 bp, 10 predicted proteins | sample AntDrymUQ4972206_2_FD_129768 | JGI IMG/M metagenome (GOLD analysis project Ga0183260, IMG submission 129768) | Polar desert sand microbial communities from Dry Valleys, Antarctica - metaG UQ497 (22.06) (version 2) (version 2) | ecosystem: Environmental > Terrestrial > Soil > Desert | place...
TGCGCCTGCGTAATGAACTCCCCGAGCCGGTTCCGTGAGATTTCGTCGCGCTCCGAAGGCTCATCGCGGACAATGCCAAGTTCCAGGATCGGAATGTGCAGGGAGGAATCCGGGTGGAGCCGCACGAAAGGAAACGACTCCAGCGCGGCTCGCAAATCCCCCAGGCCCGACGTGAAGCAACTCGACGGCGCCCGCACACAGCACATCGCGAAGTCGCCAGGTTGGTCGCGCCAGCGTTCTTCGTCGTGACGGACATCTTCCACGCACTCCAGCGTTCGCAGGTTCTGCCAAACGCGTCGATACGCTTCATCCTGTTGGGCGGCCGGGTCTGGCAACCACCACAGCGGATGACGGGCGCCGCGGGTGAGCGCCTGGATCTGCTCCCGCCCCGGGATGACCGGCCGCGGCAACGGGCGATGCCTACTCAACGTCCCGAATCGTCAATGAGGTCGATCCGCCGGGTGTTTCGACCACCGCGGAATCGCCCACTTTTTTGCCTACCAGGGCACGCCCGATCGGCGACTCGGTTGAGATCAGACCCTCCGTCGGTTTGGCTTCGATCGCGCCAACCAGCGTGTAGAGTTCTTCTTCCCCGTCGAAATCGACCGTGACCTTGCTCCCGACGCCGATCACGCCGTTGGCGTTTCTCGATGCCGAGTCGTCCAGCACATCGACGTTGCGCAGCATGCTCTCCAGCTCGATGATGCGCTTTTCGATCATCGCCTGGTCCTGACGGGCGGCATCGTAGGCGGCGTTCTCACGAAGGTCTCCGTGCGAGCGCGCCTCCGCAACGGCCGCGACAATCGCCGGTCGCTTCACCTCGGTGAGGTCCTGTAACTCGGCGGTGAGCCGCTCAAATCCTTCACGCGTTACTGGAGTAGCCTTGTAGTCCATCGTTCATTCCTCAATAGGGCCGCCGTTGGCGGCGGCCTCGGGATGCTGATTGGTGTATTGACCTATGGCCGCGCACTACGCAATGCACGGTTAAACAGTTTGTTGCATCGGTCTCTACTGTGTGCGGGCGAATGTTACTCCACTTCGAAGGTTGCTTCAATCTCCACACAAATCGAATTCGGGAGCGAGACGAAGCCAACTGCCGAGCGCGTGTGACGTCCCGCCTCGCCCAGAACCTCGACCAGCAGGTCAGAACAGCCATTGATCACAGCCGGGTGCGCCTCGAAGGCAGGCGCGCTGTTGACCATGCCCAGCACCTTGACCGTTCCGACGATGCGGTCCAGCGATCCCAGCGCTTGTTGCGCGGTCGCCAGGATTTGAAGCCCGACGCTGCGCGCCGCCTGGTAGGCATCGCCGACGCTGACTTCCGTATCGACCTTGCCCTTGGGAGCCGAGTCGCCGGGACCGGTGCCGCTAATGAACAGGAGATTCCCGGTGAGGCGATGGCGGACATAGTTCGCGGCCGGCGGCACAGGCGCCGGCAGTTCGATGCCAAGCTCCGACAGTCTTTGTTCAGCAGACACAGTAACTTGCCTTTCCCAATCGAGCACTTGCCAACGTGGGTGCTGGTCGACCCAAGCGGGTGTGAATGTGACAAGCACTTCGATCGCACCCATTGGCCGACACAAGATCGGCCACTACCTGCCGCGGTCCGGTCGTCGGGGCACCACACGGCTCGACATCAGTTTGCCCCAAACATCCCGGTAAGGCGCTCAATCGTTCGCTCAAGGGCGTCGTCGCTCGTCGCGAACGACAGCCGAAAATGACCCTCGCCGGAGGCGCCAAAGGCGATGCCCGGCACCACGCCAACGTGCACCTCATTGAGGATGCGTTCGGCGAGGCGAACCGAGTCCGTGTCGACTTCACGCGCGTCGACGAATGAATAGAAGGCTCCTTCGACCAGTCTGGTCCGCAAGCCACGAACGCCATTGATTCCCTCGGTGATCAGGTGGCGCCGTCGATCCCAGGCCCGCACCATTTCGTCGATGGTCTCTTGCGGCCCGCTCAGGGCGGCCACCCCGCCCGCCTGGGCAAACGATGTCGCGCAGGTGGTGGCGTGACTGTTCACCTTCGACATTTGCGAGATCCACTCCTTCGGTCCGGCGACGTAGCCAAGGCGCCAGCCAGTCATGGCGTGGGCCTTGGACAAACCGTTGAAGGTCAGCGTGCGTTCGACCAGGCCCTCGAAGGTGGCGATGCTGATGTGCTGTCGTCGGTCGTAGACGATCTTCTCGTACATCTCATCGGTCCAGACCATGAGATCGTGCACGACCGCGAACGATGCCAGGATTTCGGTTTCCTCCCGTGTCATCACCCGCCCTGTCGGGTTGTTCGGTGAGTTCAGCATGATGATCCGGGTCGCCGGCGTCACATGCGATTCGAGGATGTCACGCGTGATTTTGAAGTTGGCATCCGGATCGAGCCCCACCGATATCGCCCGCCCGCCCGCCAGCTCGACGATCGGTATGTACGAGACCCAGGCCGGTTCCAGGACCATAACGTCGACACCAGGCTCGACGAAGGCTTGCGCCGCCAGGAAGAGCGCGAACTTGCCGCCGGGTGTCACGAGGATGTCGCTATTGTGGTGGGCCACAATCCGATTGTCCTGTTGCAGCTTGTTGGAAATCGCCTTGCGGAACTCTGGTGTGCCCGTTCCGCCCACATAGTGTGTTTCGCCGGCGTTCATCGCCGCGACGGCGGCGTCGCGAATGTGTTGTGGCGTGATGAAATCGGGATCACCGCCACCAAGATCGATCACATCCACGCCTTGCGATTTCAATTGGCGCGCAGCCTCCGAAACGGCGAGCGTGGGCGAGGGCTTTGCATCGCGCACCCGTGTCGCGTAGAAATCGTGGACGGTTCGTTGCATTGGCGCCTCTTTATCCATATGCGCCATCGGCGCCGAGCATCAACTGCTGGGCATCGCGCCCTGATGAAGGCATTCTATCCGGTTCAGTCGACGATACCGACCTCGTACGCGACCTTTTAACAGGTCCATCTGGTTTCGGCAACCAAATCACCTTCCGCAATGTTGTCCCGATAGCAAAAAAGCAAGGGACCACGGGTTGGCGGCACGCCCGCGATTACGGGGCGCCTGTCAGGAGCAAGACCGATGCCATCGAAACAGGCGAGATTCGTCCGGAGCCTGGTCCGTCAAATCGCGTTGATGGTGTGCGTCTCGATGTGGCTGATCGTGCCGGAATCGGGGGCGCAGGGCATCAAGGATGCGGTGAACTCCGAGTTGAAGGATGACGGACAGCGAGCATCCAACCCTGACGCCGAGGATCAGGCATTGCTCGGTCTCTTCGACGATGGCGTCTACCGAAGCCCCCAACACGGGAACGACGTGACGTGGGGCGCCACGTGGAGCGCTGACCCATTGACAATGGAATCCAATACGAACCAGTCGCTTGACCGCCTGAGCCTGGCCACCGATGTCGCGAGGTTTCAGGTGTTCTTCGTTGGCGCCGAGGGTGAAACAGCCGACGAGTATATGACCCGGTTCGTACGGTACAGAATCGCCGAAGACACGACCGTCGCCATCGTGGCGCGCGACGCCGATAACGGCGTGGAATGGATTGCCTACACAACTGCCGGTCAGGGCGACCTGGTGCTGCACCTTATCGAAATCCAGTTGGTCGATCGGGATCGAACGCTCCAGATCGGCGAACTCATCGCCTGGTCGGATGAGTTCGACCAGTCATTAAAAGACGCCATTCGGGAGATCGAAGTCGCCAGTTTGCCGCCGTTTGTCATCGTGGAATGTTGGCCCGAGTAGAAACAATCTATACTGCCGGAATACCATCAATAGAGGATTTTCTCGCGGGGCTTGCGGTTTCTCACACGTGGGTTCACGACTCCGCGAAGATGTGGAACGGTGAACCGCAATCGCGTCGCAACGACGCTTGAGGGATTCGATTCATGACAGTTGCTTTCGTGCGCGGAACGACGACCAGGCGAGTGACTTTGATGCTGGCCATGATTCTGTTGTTGTTGTCGTCGCTGGTCACGGCTCCGATAGCCGCGCAAACGAGCGAAGGGTCGTTCACGTTCGACGGTGGCCAGACGCTGACGTGGGGAGACGACTGGGAACTCGACGAGGATTCAGTCGCACTGGAGGATGGCGTCGAATCGGCCCTCTTCTTCCGGGGCGTTTCGGTGCTGTCGGTGCTGACCGTGCCGAACGACTTCGACTTGAATCAGGGTCGAGATATCTTCCTGGATGCATTCCTCGACGCGGTCGGGGAATCCGTCACAATCGACCGTGGCTCGTACGGGCAAGTGTCGTATTCACTGGACCTGGTGAACAGCGCCGGATTCGAATCCGGCGTGTTCACCCTCTTCCGCGCCGGTTCGGGCGCCACACCAACCTTCGCCTACGTGTTCTTTGCCGAGGTGTCTGAGTTTGCCTCCGAGTTCGCCAGCGCGCAAACCACGTTCCTCCTCGATGGCGAAGGCTTGTTCGACGGCGTCGAGGGCACGGGTCTGCAAGATTTGCTGGTGGCCAACACCGGGTCGGCTCCTCCCCCGCCCGAGGAGGAGATTGCCGATGTCGTTGAGACGCCCGAATCGGTTGAGATCGATGTCGATCCCGCCGATGACGCAAACGAACCGGAGACCGAGGGTTTGGGCGATCTCAAGGATCGCGACGATGACGAAGACGCCGCGGACGCCGATGCAAATGATCCGCCAGGAACCGGACTGGTCGACGATTCAACCTTCGTCAGTCCCTGGTACGAGTCTGAACTTCAGTGGGACCGCGCCTGGGAGGTGAATGTCGATCGGGATCCTTTCATTGTCGAGAATGGCGATGGAGGAATCGACTATATTGCCCTTCGTTGGACCGGAGAAGGAGCCACGTTCCTTACCGTCTCGTTCGTCCCGGTCGACGGCAATCAACCTGTCGAGCTCCTTGAGTTGTGGCAAACGGATGAGTTCATTGCCGATATGAACATTCATCCGGATGGCGGCATTGTGCTCGTCGAAGGCACCGAAGCGATTGCCGCGATCGTCATCAGAAATTTTACCGACGATGGCACAGAGTTCTTCCTCTATCGCGAGGCCAGGTTTGATGCTGAACGCCAAAGCGTTGTCTTGTTCAACTTCACGACGATTCCTGCGCTGGCCGATCCCTCGCTGACGGCGGCCCAGGCCGGAATTGTTCTGGACGACGAGCCCGTTCTGGATTTCTTTTCGGTTGAGGAGGTGCTCGACGCACTCGAGTAGCGCCACCATGCGGCGACCTTGTGTATTGATCTGACTGGAGCGACCGGAGCGCCAATTCTGGTCCGCTCGATTCAGGTTAGACGGATGTCCGCGACCAGCGCCGCCCTCGGCCCATGTTGATTCGCCTCCCTGCACAACCTCCCACGGTTTGGCACTCTCCCATGGCAATTTGCCAGATTATTAGCACTCACCCCTTGTTGAGTGCTAATTGCTGTGATAGGCTGTAGCCGCAAGAGATGAATCGCTCGTTTTCGAGCGCATTCGCATTGATGTGAAGGGCCCGAATTTGTCGGGCGCTTGTAATGTTTCAGGAGGACAGGGAACCATGTCGGATTCCGCATCCAAGCTCAAGCCCCTCGGCGATCGTTTGGTCGTGAGACCAGCCAGTCGTGAAGAAACGACCGCTAGCGGCATCGTGCTGCCGGACACCGCGAAGGAAAAACCGCAGCGCGGCACAATCGTCGCCGCTGGCGAAGGTCGACGCGATGACGACGGCAAGCGCATTCCGCTGGACGTCAAGGTTAATGACGAAGTGCTGTTCGCGAAGTACGCCGGCACAGAGTTCAAGCTCGAAGAGCAGGACTTGCTGATCCTCTCCGAGAAGGATGTGCTGGCGATCGTCGTCGGCTAGTCTGCGCGTCCACCTCAACACGATGGTTTCAAACGAGGAGTACAACTGTGGCAAAGGTATTGGAATTCAACGAACAGGCACGGCGTTCGCTGAAAGAGGGCGTTGACGTCCTCGCGAACGCGGTCAAGACCACGCTTGGCCCCAAGGGCCGCAACGTCGCCATCGACAAGAAGTTCGGTGGCCCGACCGTGACCCACGACGGTGTGACGGTCGCCAAGGAAATCGAACTGGAGAATCAGTTCGCCAACATGGGCGCCCAGCTTCTCAAGGAAGCCGCCACCAAGACCAACGATGTCGCCGGCGACGGCACCACGACAGCGACCGTGCTCGCCCAGGCGATTGTCCACGAGGGCATGCGCAACATTGCCGCCGGCGCCAACGCGATGATGCTCAAGCAGGGCATCGACCTCGCCTCCCATGCGGTTGTCGAGCACGTGCTCGCGCTCGCCACGCCGGTCGAGACACGTCAGGAGATCGCCCAGGTCGCCTCGATCTCGGCCGCCGACGATGAAGTCGGCGAGTTGATTGCGGAAGTCATGGAAAAAGTCGGCAAGGACGGCGTGATCACGATCGAGGAGTCCAAGGGCTTCGAGTTCGAGACCGAGTTCACCGAAGGCATGCAAATCGATCGCGGCTACATTTCCCCGTACTTCGTGACGAACACGGAGCGCATGGAAGCCGAGTTCGAAGACCCCTACGTGTTGATCACCGACAAGAAGATTTCGGCGATTGCCGACATCCTGCCGACGATCGAGACCGTAGCCCGCGCCGGCAAGGCGCTTGTCATAATCGCCGAGGATGTCGATGGCGAAGCTCTCGCCACCCTCGTCGTCAACAAGTTGCAGGGTCGATTCCAGTCGCTCGCGATCAAGGCCCCCGGCTTTGGCGATCGCCGCAAGGAAATGCTCCGCGACATCGCCGCCCTCACCGGCGCCCGTGTCATCTCCGAGGAAGTCGGCCGCAAGCTCGACGGCGTCACGATTGAAGACCTCGGCAGCTCACGCCGCATCGTCGCCACCAAGGACGAGACGGTCTTCGTCGATGGCGGTGGCGACAAGTCTGAAGTCGACGGTCGGATTGCCCAGATTCGCGCCCAGATCGAGAACACAACCTCCGACTTCGATCGCGAGAAGCTTCAGGAGCGGCTTGCCAAGCTCTCTGGCGGTGTCGCCGTGATCAAGGTCGGCGCCGCAACCGAAACCGAGCTCAAAGAGAAGAAGCACCGCGTCGAGGATGCCCTGAGCGCAACTCGAGCCGCGGTTGAGGAAGGCATCGTTCCGGGCGGTGGAGTCACCCTCGTCCACGCCATCGCCGCCCTCGACGGAATCAAGGCCGAAGGCGATGTTCTGACCGGCGTCAATCTCCTCCGCCGGGCGCTCGAAGAGCCGATGCGCGGCATCGTCGCCAACGCTGGCCGCGACGGTTCGGTCGTGGTCGAGCGGGTTCGCCTGATCCAGGCCGAGAAGAAGGACCAGAAGATTGGCTACAACGTCCTCACCGACGAGTACGTCAACATGGTCGAGGCCGGAATCACCGATCCGGTGAAGGTGACTCGCTCCGCAGTCGCCAACGCGGCTTCGATTGCCGGGATGATCCTCACCACTGAGGCCCTCATCTCCGACAAGCCGGAAGCGGCCCCGACCGGCATGCCGCCGGGCGGCATGGGTGGCATGGACTACTAGTCCGGCCCGGTCGCAACCGCTCCACAACGAAACGGCCCGGCGAGCAATCGCCGGGCCGTTTCGTTGCGTTCAGGGCCATGGAGCATCGCCCTCGCATCCCTGGTCATACAGTGACTACGCGCCGTCAAGCCACGACTGAACATATCCGGGCAGAACGGACCAGTCGCCATTGTAAATCCACTGACCATCGGCCGAGTAATCCGCAAACAGTTGTTCAGTGAGGTTGATGAAGGCCAGGTCCTCATTGGAAAGCGTGGGCAGCATCGGAATAAGCCTCGCCTGCACGGACGCCGGAATGTCGGTGCGCACAACATCGCCCGAAAGGGTGGCGATCAGTTGCGGTATGCGCAACAGAATCGCCGGTTCCTGGAGCTTCTCAAGAATCCCCTGAAGGACAAGATGCTGGCGCATGACGCGGCCATCGTCGCCGTCGGACATCCGGTCGCGAGTGAAATAGTGCGCATTCTCGCCGTCGAGAAACACCTCACCCGCGGGATAGGTTGTCCCCCAGATCGTCGTCAGCGCGTAAGGGTTGTTGACCACCACGCCACCGATCGCGTCGACCACGTGCGGGAAGACCTTGACGTCGGTCATCGCCGTGCCGTCGATTTGGAGGCCAAAGTTGTGTTCGATTGTCGCGACCGACGCGGCGGCGCCGACTTGCCAGCGCTGCTCGGGATCGGCCCTGATGGCGTGATTGAAGGCGCCATTGATCTTGCCGAATCCGACGCCCGGGATGTCAACCCACAGATCGCGCGGAAATGACATCGTGCGCACCGTTCCGGCCTCGAGGTTGACGCGAGAGACCATCATCACATCGGTTAGCTCGGCCTCTTCGGGCGAGCGGTAGTCGGTGCCGAGCACCACGAATGTGTACGAAGATGGTGGCTGGGCGCCTGTGGCGCGCATGGCGAAGGCGCCGTAAGCGCCGAGACCGAGCGCGATCAGTTTTCGTCGAGAGAGGTCGTACGTTCTGGCGGCAGTCATCGATTAAATCCTCGTCTGCGGATACAGTCTGGCACGCGTGTATGGCCTACCTTACACGGATCAGGCAAATACGTGTGTCGACTGCTCGCTAACGATATTCAAACGCAAGAGGACACGAGAGTACATTGAGGGAATTCGATGGCGTCGATCAGGGAAATCGTACTCGCAAGGCTCAAACGCAACAGACTCGTGGCTAAAGTTGCCTGGATTCCTTATGGGAGTTGGGCGGTTCGCCCAGCCCTACTTTACCTGCTCGACTATGCGCGCGATCGAACCGGTGTCTATCGCGTTCGACGCACCGGCAACCTGGTTGCCCTTCGGGCACGGGCGGACTTGCACGTAAATCGTGAGTATCTATCGCGCGAGGGTCCAGTTCCCCCGCCGAATGTTGCCGAAATCCTGCATCGAGAACCGCCCTCCAGGATCCTCGATCTCGGAGCTAATATCGGATTGTTCACGCTTTGGGGCAATCAACACTTTCCTAATGCCCGCATCGTCGCTGTCGAACCGGATCTGGAAAACGTCGCGTTGCTTCGTCAGAACATTGAGCTCAACGATGTTCAGGAACAGGTAGAGGTGATTGTCGCGGCCGCGGGTGTGGCTGAAGGGACAACCAGAATCGAAAGCGGCCGGGCCCAGTTATCGCGAGTCCTCGATCGAGGCGAGGACGCTGCCGGCGCGGTCGAGACCAAGGTGATTGATGCGCTTCCCCTGGTGACGAGCAGCGACCTGGTCAAAATCGACATCGAGGGCAGCGAATGGGACATTCTTCGGGACAGTCGATTGGCCGGAACCTCGCCACGCGTGTTGCTTATGGAGTGGCACAAGCGGGGCAGCAATGCGATGTCGCCGTGGCTGCTCGCCGAAGCGTTGTTGACCACGGCGGGGTTCCAGGTGCGACATGAGCCAATTGTCTCGACCGAGTATGGATTTCTCTGGGCCTGGCGCGAACGCGATCCTGCCGCCAGTGAGAACCTCCTGTAGCTCGCCAATCACCGCCGGCACCACCATCGCCGGCGCCAACGCTTCTTCGCGAAACGTCGCCCATGACCTGCTAGGTTAGTACGGTACAATCCACCGGGCTTCGCGCCAGGTGAGTAGGGTCGGTTTCGGGCCGGACAGTCAAGTCGACTTTTCGAGCGGATAGCACCGTTGGCTCGAATGACATCAAAGCGATTGTATTTTGGGGGACAGTTCGTGATTCCACGATGGTTGAAGTTGCAACGAGATCGAATTCGCCGAGTCTGCTCGACGGCGCAGATTGCCAATCACCCGGTCTTGTTCACGGTCAGGGAAGCGCTTTGTCGCGTACCAGGTCCGCTCAAAGGTACGCGAATCATCGCCCAGTATGTGATTCACGGTCGGCGGGTGAACGTCCAACACGGAACAATGGATGTTATTTCGTTGTGGGAAATCTTTTGCCAACGGTTGTACGACATGCCGCCAGACCTGCAACGGCAGCTTGTCGGCGCAGAAATTCAGGTCATAGATTTCGGGGGCAACGTTGGGTATTTCGCGTTATGGGTTGACATCAATCTTCCAAACGCGACTCTGGTTGCATTCGAAGCCGATCCAGGAAACGCATTGCGATATCAGGAGTCACTGAACTTGCTCGGGCGAAATGAATGGCGCCTGCTTCATGGATTTGCCGGTCCTAGCGACGGATTGGTTATGTTCGCCGTCGGCGAGCAGGCACAGGGATCCAAAACCCTAGACGGCAGCGGAGAAGAAGTTCCCGCAATCGACGTGTTTCCACATTTGGCAAAAGCTACGATAGTAAAAATGGATATCGAGGGCGGTGAGTGGGATATTCTCGCGGACCCGCGATTTAATTTCGAGAACCTGCGAGCCCTTGTCCTTGAGTATCACCGCCACCTTGCGCCTGATCCAGACACTCTAGGCTCCATGACCGATCTCCTCGTGTCCAAAGGGTACCGGATTATTCCCATCAATCACGACACCGAAAGTGGCTTTGGAATGCTCTGGGCAATTCGCGATTGATCTCCACGCCCGCTCATCAACAACAACACGCGGTGATTTCGACCCGTCACGCGACGACTTCGGGTCATTCACGCTGATGCACCTTTTGTGACGAGGCTGAATTCGCTCCGGGCCCGGTATTACTTCGCTAGTTCGCTAAAGAGTAGAGTGGCGCTGAACTCAGATGGAACAAACAAGAAGTTGTTCACGTACGCCTCGCCCGATTCGTCGGCCGTTGGCGCATTGCCTTGATGGATCGAGAGATCGAACTCTTCCAGGTTCCGGCGGGTTCCGGCCGCATCGAGAAATGTGCCTCGGTACCCGAGGTCTACGATATAGGCGAGTCGCTCAGCCATCGACGTCGCCGAATGGCGGTCTTCGATCTCGACGAGCATGACCGGACGATGCTTGGCGATCGTGGCTGAGCCGCCTCGCAA
>Ga0183260_10004620_pt1 | contig 10898 bp, 11 predicted proteins | sample AntDrymUQ4972206_2_FD_129768 | JGI IMG/M metagenome (GOLD analysis project Ga0183260, IMG submission 129768) | Polar desert sand microbial communities from Dry Valleys, Antarctica - metaG UQ497 (22.06) (version 2) (version 2) | ecosystem: Environmental > Terrestrial > Soil > Desert | place...
CGGGCAAGCTAGCGACCGGGCGCGGCGCCGCTACACTCTTCAGCCGCGCCGCCATCGTCCAGGGGACTAGGACGCCGCCCTCTCACGGCGGAAACAGGGGTTCGAATCCCCTTGGCGGTACCTGGCCTGTTCAAGCAATCGTTCAAAGAATTCTCGCTGAGAGCGAGTGGCGAGCGAGAAAACGTGAACAGGTACCGCTGACAGCAAGCGCGAGCTTCGGACGCGCCCGGCTCGGGGCCAGTTCCGCCCCAGAACAACGAAAGCACCCAGGGGCTCTCGCCTCCCGGGTGCTCGATGATCGTCGGTGGTCGTGGCGCCCCGGCTAGGGCGGCGGAGCGTTCGGGCCAGCGCGTCTCTTGGCGAGACCGGCAGCAGCCGCGAAGGTGCCGTAGGCGAGCTCTAGACCGTTTTTTCTTCGGGACTCGATGAAGCGTTGGTGACGGCGCTCGGCCCGGCGGGGCTCCGCGGTCGAACTGTTGCGACGGGCGTGACTGCCGAGCCAACCGTGCCGTAGCGAGAGTCGGAACCATTCGAGAAGCAGCGCCGCCGAGGCGCGCAAGCGCTGCCAGGCAAGGCCGGCGCGGCGCGGCCGGGTGTCGGCGTTGTTGCCGGCGACGTTGTAGCGGTCGCGCCAGTGGCGAAAGACGGCTTCGCGATTCTTGGAAACGCTCGACAGCGAGTGGTAGAGCTGGCTGCAGCGGCTGAGCGGTACGAGCAGGCGGTAGTCCCTCTCGCAGGCGATCGACTGAACCGAGCGGCGGCATTTCTGGTTGGTCCGGTTGATGCACTTGAAGCGCAGCCGCGGCTTGTCGCGAGCTACGACGTAGCCCAGGCCCGCGCTCTCGATGTCGCCGGGGCCGCCGCAGTGCTTGCAGCGCGGCACTCCGTGGCGGTCGTACTCGTCGGTGTCCACTGAGTCGCGGGTGATGTCCGTGCGCGGCTTGCGCCACGGGAATACGGAGGCGACGCCCTCGATTGTGTTGAGCTCGAACACGTGCTGATCGAGAGGCCGCGGTCACCGATCATCGTGTCGGGCTTCACGCCGCCGGTGGCCTTGAGCAGCTTGCGGTAGAGGGTCGGGTACTGCGTGGCCTCAGACTCGTTGGCCGCGATCACGTTCACCGCGAGCGGCGCCCCCAGGTAGAAAGACACCGCGGCCTGGTTGAGCCCGCCCAGCCAGAAACGTCTCCCGCGGTGTGAACCCTCGTAGATCCTCGCGCCTGCCTCGGGATCCATCGTGCGGTACAGGTGACGGTCCCTCGCGGGCCCGTACTCGAAGTAGCGATACGGACGCTTGCGCCGCTTCGGACGTTCGCCCGGCGAGTCCTCCTGATTGACGGCCGGGAGGGGTTTGGAGTCCCCGTCGGTGTCTGGGGACTCCTTGGCCTCGTCATGGCGGGTGTCCTTGATCAGCTCGTTCCCGGCGCGGTCCAGGTAGCGGGGCGGTGGCTTGCCTCGGCCCGAGGCCTTGCTGCGAGCCCGGCAGGCGTCGCGGTCCTCGCAGCAGTGCTCCAACACCGCATTGGTTTCGAAGCCGGTCGCGTCGTTCCATACGTCGCGCGCGATCCGCGGTTCGGCCTCGACCGCCCGGGCGATCAACTTGTTGGCCGCTTCCTCGAACGCATGGTGGGCTGGCTCCATCTCGGTCAGGCGGTTCCAGCACGTCTGCGCCGTCGGCACGTACGAGAAGCCGGCGGCCGACCACACGGGCGACTGGGCGTACCGGTTGCGGAAGGTCTGCACGTCGACCTCGCCCGACAAGGTCATCGCCAGCATGATTAGGCACCACCTGCCCGGGACCCGATTGCGCCCCCGCGAGCTCTCGAAGCTCGTCGCCTCGACCAGGTCGTCGAGGATGCGCGGGTGGTTCTGGATCTGGGTGACGACCCAGACCGGGTCGCACAGCTGCGGGTCGTCGCTGAACTCGGTGGCCCGGGGCAGGATCTCGGCCGCACGCGCGAACCGCCGCTGTGGGCGGCGCTGGCGAGATGCGAGCCGAGTGCTCATGTGGCAAAGATCGGCCACCAGCGGAAGCCAACCGGCAGAACACGCAAATCTGAGCGGTCAAATCTGATGGCCTTGACATTAGCGCATGAGGGGAACGTATGTTCGCCTAGGTGGTCCCAGCAGCGGCCCGGGAGCAGCCGCCGGTCGCCTTGCTACGATCGTCACATAGGTCAGAGGTAGGCGAGGAGCGGACGCATGGGGCAACCCATCCCACCGCGAGACGCACGCAGTTGACCACCCAGTCCAGGCGGTGCCGCGAAGAGCGAGCCGCACGACGTGAGGAGAACCCATGGATGATCAGCCCCTGCCGTTCCAGGACGGCACCGACCAGCTTTTGTCGATGCCCGGCATGCCTGGCGGCCCGCCCGTCGAGCCGGACCAGACCATGACGATGGGCGTGGCAAACATCGGCTTCATGCTGGAGCGCCTCGGCGCTGACTGCGACGACCTGCAGTACCTGCGCGAGCTCACTAAGAACTCCCTGGAGGCCGGCGCCACCACGGTCGTTTGGGATGCCGACTGGCTGCTGTTCGAGGCCACCGGCACATACAAGCTGTGCTGCATCGACAACGGCAGCGGCATGAGCGCCAGGGAAGCCGTCCAGCACATCAACAACCTCTCCTCCTCGGGCGGGAGGCAGGCCATGGACGCCAACTACGGCGTCGGCGCAAAGATCAGCGCGGCCACCCGCAACCCGGCCGGCGTGCTGTACCAGTCGTGGCAGAACGGCAAGGGCACGATGATTCAGCTCTGGCGCGACCCCGTGTCCGGGGAGTACGGCCTGAAGCAGTTCCGCCTCCCCGACGGCAGCTACACATACGTCGTCCCGCTTGGCGAGGCCGCGAAGCCGGATCAGATCGACGAGCACGTCACCAAGGTCACCCTGCTCGGCGTCGACGACAGCGACGACACCGTCGCGGCGCCCGAGGGCGTGGCCACCCCGTCGCGCTGGTTCAACCGCTACCTGAACGCTCGCTACTTCGACTTCCCCGATGACGTTGATGTCCGGGCCCGCGAGGGCTGGCAGCACGACCAGGACGACAAGGACCGCAACATCCTGCGCCGCGTGCGGGGGATGCGCACCTTCCTGGACGAGCACGCCGACGCCCACGACATCGCCGAACTCACCGACTGTCGCGTGCACTGGTGGATCCTCGACGACTCCGACAAGCGCAGGAAGACCTCGGAGCTGCCGAACACGGGCCACTTCGCCTCGCTCTACCAGGGCGAGCTGTACGAGATGATCACCGGCCGCAGCGGCACCGCCCGCCTCCAGCAGTTCGGGGTGCTCTTCGGCACCGATCGAGTGGTGCTCTACGCCGAACCACGCAACGGAGAAGGCCGATCTCTCTCGGCGAACACCGCGCGCACGCAACTGCTGCTCAACGGGCAGGTGCTGCCGTACGCCGACTGGGCCGCGGAGTTCCGCGCCAACATGCCGCAGGCGATCACCGACCACATGGACGCCGTCATCGCGGGCACCAGCGGCGTCGACCACAGCCAGACGATCATGGAGCGCCTCAAGAGCTACGTGACGCTGTTCCGGCTGTCGCGCTACCGCAGCATGTCCGGCGGCCCACTCCGTGCCGGCGACCCGGTCACCCCCGCCCGCCCCCAGCGTGAGTCGTCGCCACCGCAAGACCGTGACTCGTCAAAAAGCCCACACAAGCCGGGTAGCCAGACCGGGGACCTGATGGCTTCGATGCTGGCCGCTGATGGTGCTGAGGCCGAGCCGACCCGGCCCTCCGAACCGCCGATTCCACAGGTGGTGTGGCTATCGGAGGAAGGCAACAGCCGGACTGCCGACGTACTCGATGACCGGGCTGCCAAGTTCCTGTCCGACGACAACCTAATCCAGGCCAACGCCGACTTCCGCGTCTTTACCGACATGGCCGACTACTGGTGCGACGAGTACGGCGTCGAGCGGGGTAACAAGGCCGTCGCCGACGTAGTCCACGAGTGGTTCGAGCAGGCCCTCGTCGAGACGGTCATCGGCTGCCAGGCCCTGCAGGGCGAGCGCCGCTGGTCGCCGAAGGACATCGAGACCATCCTCTCCGAGGAGGCCCTAACCGCCGCGGTGATGCAGCGCTACCACGTGGCCAACGCCGTCAAGCGCACTCTCGGCACCAAGATGGGATCGCTCAAGGAGCGCACGGGGGCGGCCGTATGAGGCCAGCTGGCAACTAGCCGGTGTCCTCAACCTCGCGGTAGACCTCGACGATCCAGGCGTTGTCCGGGTCGTCGTTGACGCGCACGTCGTAGGTGTGGCCGGCGGAGAGGATGGCCTTCGAGAACAAGAAGTCGACGGCCAGGTGGTCGGGCCGCTCGGGCGACTGGACCTCGTAGCGGTAGCGGTAGCAATCCTGGCGCCGAAGGGTGTCCTCCCCGATCACGCGGATGGTCATGGCTTGCCCCTCGATGCGGACGCTGCCGGCCTTGGTGATCTGGTCGCTCTTCTTGCGCCGGACCTTGGTCACGGTCAGGCGCTGGTGCGAGCGCTGCTTGGAGGACTGCTTGGCCAGCTTGTCCGCGGCCTTGTTGTGGATCTCCTTCTTGTGGCCCTTGATCCACTTGAAATCGACCCGCTTGCCGACGCGGTTGACCTCCTTGAGCAGGTCGCGCCACAGGTCGGCGTTGAGCACGGGAGCGCCGCTGGGGCGCTTCCAGCCATTCTGCGACCACCGGTACCGAGCATGGCCGTAGCCGTCGAACAGGTAGGTGGAGTCCGTGAGGACCACGACCTTGGTGAGCCGCTCCATGGGGAACGGCGTGTTGCGGCTGTTGACGACCTTCAGGGCCTCGACGCTGGCCTGCAGCTCCATCTGGTTGTTCGTGGCGTCCTCGTAGCCCCACGGCGAGTGGTCGAGGGTCTGCTCCTCGCCGTCCTCGCCCGTCCAGACGAACCGCGCGCCGACGCCGCCTCGGCGGGGCCCCTGGAAGGACGACCCGTCCGTGAAGATCGAGAGAGCGTTGTCGTCCAGCTGCTCCATGCCGATCTCCAAGCGTAGGAGCTGACCACGGATCTCCGGGCCGTCCGGCGCTTACGTCGACGAGGCCGCCGACGGCAGCGCCCGGTGGGTTCAGCGCAAAGCGCTCGCTGCCGCGAACTGGCGCTGACCTCTCGGTGCGCTCGGGACACCGGCGGGGGTGCCATCTCCAGGCGAACTCACGGGCTCGATCTCGGTCGCTTTACCCCGCATTGGGCCGATAAAATGCTGGCCATGCCCCGGTCTCTACCCACCTCACGCTCGACGTGGCTGTTCGTCTTCTTCGGTTCGCTGATGGGCGTCTTCGTCGTCAGCAGCATCGTGGCGCCCGCGGAGGCCAAACTCGGTTTCTACGAGATGAGCGCGCAGCTGTTGCCCGCTTTGCTCGTGGTGTTGCTCCTGCAAGCGCAGATCTTCAACCTGCGTCAGGGCTGGGAGATGCGCGCACACAACTGGACCGGCGCATGGGCCGCGTTCTACGCCCTGCTAATGCTGGGCTTCTTAGTGGCGGCGGAGTTCGCGGCGTTGTATCCCTTAGCCACGGGACGAGCCAGTGATGGCAGCGCTGACTTCGTTTACGGGGCCCTCGGGACTGCCTTCGCGGCCGTGATCTTGATTGGCGTCTTTGGGACGCTGGGTGGGAAGCCGGACGCTTCCCCTCCTGGAGGCAAAGCGCTGAGCTAGGCCGCTGCTCCCGCCGGGAGCGGACCTACCATCGGAGCATGCAGTACCCCGAGGTCAAGAAGGCGCACATCGTGCCGGTCAGCTACCTGAACAATTTTGCTCAGGACAACCAGTTGGGCGTGCGCTTGGTCAAGGATGGCAGCGCTTTCAATGAGGCCCCTCGGAACGTCGGGTGGCGCAAGGACTACTACGCCCGGACGCGCCCCAACGGCGAGCGCATCGACGACGTGGAATGGGCGATCAGCCAGATCGAGGCCGAGGCCGCTCAGGTGCTCCGCGAAGTCGAGCAGCGGTGGCCGCTGAGCGACGAGGACAAGTTGGTGCTCGCCAAGTTCGCCGCCTTGCAGCTCTTGCGCGTCCCGCGGTTCCGTGCTTGGCAGGAAGAGCAGCTGGAGAAGTCGATCAGCGAGATGAAAAGCGAGGAGGGCTTAGACAGCCTCACCGAGCAGTACGGCCAGTACGTCGGGGAGTCGAGCGTCACCCGCGTGGCCGAGCATCTGCGATCTGACACGCAGCAGCACGTGCGTGTCCTGGCCCTGATCGGCAAGATCGGTTCCATCCTGGGCAGCATGCACTGGACCTTGCTCCGCTTTCGGTCGCCGGTCATCGCCACGAGCGATCACCCGATCCACGTCTGGTACTCAGAGCGGCGGTCGTCAACGCCAATGCCGGCTCGCCGTGGAGCGGGAATGCTCAAAACTCTGGAGGTGCGCCTACCGCTCTCCCCGCGTCTCGCGCTACTGATGACCTGGCTGCCCCAGCCGGACCCCGACGTGCCGACGCCGGGGGCACGGCACCATCCGAAGAACCTCAACGCCTTCACGGTCGCAGAAGCCGAGCAGCACTGGTTTCACCTGCCCGACACCAAGCCGCCCGTCGGGACCGAGGAGTTCCTCCCGCTCAGCGGTGACCTCTACCGCGGCTACGACGCGGCGACGGCTTGGAACTCGCCGTTGCGCCAACAGGTCAGCCGGAACATCCAGCCGAAGATCGGCGCTGACCTCGCCGACAGCACGGAACTCACGATCACGCGAGTGAGAGCGCCGACGTGACCTAGGCGTCCCCGAGACTCCTTCAGTGCTCCGGCGGCCACGGGGTGTTCGATGAGGGCACACCGCTCAGATCCCCGGCGGCGGGTTCTGCCGCGGGGCCGCTCTTGAGCTGGGCCCAGTCGCACCACTCATCTTCGATGATCACGGGGAGCTCAACGCCGAGGGCGAGCGCGCAGTTGACGAGGTAGCGCAACGGCGGGTTCTCGATCTGCCCGGCCTCTAGCCGGCGGTAGGTGGCCAGCGAGAGCCCGACCGCCGGCGCGAGACGCTCTTGGCTGAGGCCGCGGGATTGGCGGGCGACTGCGAGGCGGCTACGACCGCCGCGACGATCCCAGTCCGCGCACGCGCCCGCGTCGATCGGCGGGCTGTGCGGCAGCAGGCGCTCGCGGGACATGACGCGAGTCTTTCAGGGGCGGAGTGACCGCTCAAGTTGAGCGATGCTGCCGCCCGGTCCGCGACTTAACGATACAAGTTGTTGTGCTATAGCGAAATAACCTGTATCGTTAGCTCATGTCGCCGTTCACGTCAGCCCCAGCGATTGAGGCGTTTCACCTTGCCTTCTTGGAGGTCCTGCGCCACCAGTTGGATCCCGCGCGCTATGTGCTGAAGGGCGGCGCAAACCTGCGCTACTTCTTCGACAGCGATCGCTATTCGGAGGACATCGACCTCGACGTGTTCGGGGTCCTGGGGACAACGCTCGAAAAGAACGTCGACTCAGTACTCAGCTCCCGCCCGCTAGAGGCCACATTGCGCAGCACGGGCCTTGCCGTAGTTACCGATGAGGTCAGCAAGCCGAAACAGTCGGACACGACGCGGCGATGGAAGGTCCCCATCAGGGCGGAGGGGCGAGTTCAACCGATACGGACCAAGATCGAGTTCAGCAATCGCAACGGAGAGAACCGCTACGAGCTTGCGGCTGTACCCGGCAGGGTTGTACAGCCCTACGGCCTGCGCCCTCCCTCCGTCCAGCACTACCTCGGCCAGCCGGCAACCGAGCAAAAAGTGAGAGCCCTCGCGGGACGTTCTGAGACCCAGGCCCGGGATGTCTTCGACCTCGACCTACTCCTACGGAAGACACTCCTCGAACCGGCGGCGGTGGAGGCCGACGTTCGCAAGACGGCAGCTGAGCGCGCGCTCGAACTGCCGTTTCAAGCTTTCGTAGATCAAGTGGCCCCGTTTCTCGATCCCGAAGTGGCCCAGCTCTACGACCGGAGTTCCTGGGAGCAGATGCAGCTCGGCGTCAATGAGGCCCTCTTGGAGGAGGACAAATGAGGACTAACGACGCTTACGGCAGCTTGATGGCGATGGGCCGACCGGTTGTCGAGACGCGCGAAGTGGCCGCCCGGCTTGAGACCTCGCTGCCCAGTGCCAGTCGAATCCTGCGGGCAACCGAGAGCGCTGGATTATCGCGTCAGCTCCGCAGGGGTGTATGGGCACTAGACCGTGAGCTCGACCCGTTCGTGGCTGCGCCCTACCTGACGGCGCCGTTTCCCGCCTACGTGTCCCTGTGGTCGGCGCTGGCCCATCACGGCATGATCGAGCAGATCCCGCGATCGATCTACCTGGTTTCCCTCGACCGCTCGCAAGAGCTCAAAACCCCGATCGGAACGTTCTCGATCCATCACCTCACACCTGATCTATTCCAGGGCTTCACGGGAACACCAGAGTCCGGGTACCTAGCCACCCCAGAGAAAGCGCTATTCGACTCGGTCTACGTGCGGGCTCCCCGAGGCGGGCGGTCTTACTTCCCGGAGTTGTCACTGCCAGCGTCCTTCGACCCCACCAAGTTTGAGTCGTGGCTGACAGCAATACCGCGGCCGCGACTGCGGACACTCGTTGCTCGCGGACTGGACTCGGCGATCGAGCAAGCGTCGCGTGAGGAGTAAGGGCACCCGTCTTCGCCTAATTGCCGCGACCGCTCAAGTCTGAGCGATCCTCCAGAACGCTCCTGCCGCGGTCCTACGTTCGATGCATGTCCAGCGGGCGCGCCAACAACGGAGGACGCTTCACCAGCGAGTACAGCGACCGAGCCCTGTACGACCTCGTTGCCGAGGTCGCCGTGCACGTGGACCCCGCCGCCCCGACGACCGTGAGCCAGAGCACCTGGGACGCTGGCCGGGCCGGCGCCGGGCATCCGATGGCTCCGAGTGCCCGGGCGATCTGCGATCGGCTCACCCGGCACAGTGGCCGCCCGCACCCGTGGAGTGAGTTGCTCGCCGTGGCGCTTGATCCCGAGCGAATCTCGATCACACGCTCGCGCGTCGGCGAGGCAGCGTGGAGAGCCCCGATCTCGGACCGCGGCACACTCACTACGCCCTCAACCTTGCGGCCCAGCATCTCGGCCAGCCGAGCTTGACGCCGGACCAGTACGCGCGGGCCCGAGACGAGCTCGTTGCCCGAGACCAACGGCGCCACGACGGCGGTTGCGGGCTCGCGGCGATGATGCCCACAGTCGGCCAGGTCGAGCGGATCGCGCTGGAGCACTGGGGCGAGGAGGACCGCAAGGCAGGCCCGTGGGATTGGGCGCTGCAGTACTGCGACCTGGAGCCGCGGGTGCGGACACGCCGGCCGAGGAGGGAGGGGCTGCGCTCGCCTTCCCTTGACCTCGGGCTGCCTGCCCACCTGGCGATCCATCACTTCATCGAGCACAACGAGTTCGAGTGGCCGTCACGAGAGCGGGTGCGCGAGTTCTCCCGCCTGGCTGACTTCCGGCTCGCAGCCGATGGCGGAACGAGCGCGGCCTGGGCAGAACAGAAAAGGCTCGCGCGCGAACACCGGACCACGCTCGGACTGCCCAGCCCCATATCCGGCCCAGCACGAACGGGGCGAGGAGCCAAGAAGACGATCAACTACCCGGCCGATGGCATCCCGGGTGCGCCGCCCCGCAAGGGCAGCTCGCCGGCCCCCAGCCACCGTCCCCGCCAGGAGGTCGCCGAGTGGCCACGAGAGCACTGCCTGAACGTGCTCGACCAGTTCGACCGTGACATTCCCTCCCACCTCGCGCCCACACAGAAGCGCTACCTCCAGCTCTACTACGATCGGGACAACTGGCCTCCCCCGAGCTACTTCGCGGTCTTCGGCGGCTTCCGCGCCCTCATGCAGCAGATGCGCGAGAGGAGGCGGGAGCGATGAGCTAGGTCACTGGACGATGTACACGCGGACAAGCAGCCCGTCGTGCTTTCGGCTGAGGTCGTGCTCTAGCGCCCGGCGATTCTGCACCTGCTTCTCAGGGTCGTAGACCAGCGCCACCAACGCCCCGCAATCCGGATGAGACTTGTACCGCTCGATGTCCACGATGAGCTCCTCGCCGAGCTTCCTGGCGCCGAGCCCGGGCCGGGTCATCTTGGTCTCGATCACAATCTGCTCGCTCTTCAGCAGGAAGTCGACCCGTGAGCGGCCGCCGGCGCGCTCGGGAGCAAAATCCTCGGGACGAACATCGTCAAAGAAGAGCCGCAGGACCCCTTCGAGGAGGACCTGCAGGTCGTACTCGTCCTCGACGATGAACGGCTGCCGATTCCGGCCGCGATTTGCGAGCGGTTCCAGGAACTCGGGGAAGTGCCGACAGATCCGCTCCACTAGGAGCAGGTCCCGACTCGCCTCTCCCGGGCCCTCAACCTGCCGCTGCGCCTCCGTGAGGATCTGCCTCTGCTCTAGGAGCGGCCCACGGAAGGCGGTGTCGAACGGGTACGTCCAGTACGGAAAGACGTTCTCGGGGCTGGGGTCGTATAGCGGGCTTACGTCACCTGGCGCTCGCAAGAACTCCTTGATCTTCGCGGTGAACGTGCCGCCCTCGAACGCATCTCGGAACCGCTCCTTGAACCCCTCCGGCAACGCGTCGAGCGCCTGGGCATACCAAGCGTGGTACTGCGAGATGAAAGCGTCAACGGCGGCGTCATCGACGAGGAGCTGGTTCTCGCCCTGAATGCCCGCGGCGACCCGTTCGAGCTCGCGGCTTTCCCCAATAAGACTCTCGATCGGACTCCCGGTCACAGGCATCAAGATGCCACGGCTCGGCGACGGCTGGCCACAACCTCGCTATCGACACCGAACGCCGAACCCTGTCAAAGCCCGCTGAGGACGTGAAGTAACGCCCGGCGGGTGGGAGCGCGGCTACACGCTGCCAGCGGGATCAACGCATTAGTTGAACACGCGTACCTCTGACGCCGGC
>Ga0183260_10004621_pt1 | contig 10896 bp, 9 predicted proteins | sample AntDrymUQ4972206_2_FD_129768 | JGI IMG/M metagenome (GOLD analysis project Ga0183260, IMG submission 129768) | Polar desert sand microbial communities from Dry Valleys, Antarctica - metaG UQ497 (22.06) (version 2) (version 2) | ecosystem: Environmental > Terrestrial > Soil > Desert | place...
GGCCGTGGGCACGGGATACACCTGGTCGCCCCCCATCACCAGGAGCCGGCCGCGCTCGGTGGGGTAGGGCTTGCCGTCCCAGTCGAGCTCGAGGCTGTCGGTGGCCAGGAGGCGGGCCACCGTATAGGTGGGGTTCCACCCGTCACCCAGGTCGGCGACGTAGTCGAGCCACAGCTCCCCCTCGCCGGAGCGGTCGACGACATCGGCCTCGACCAGGGCCTGCGTCTCCCGGTTGTCGGCATAGGAGCTGAAGATGCCCGAGACCAGCACCCGCGCGGCGGTGTCGAGAAGCTGGTGGGGGTCGAGCCAGCGCACCATCGGCCGCGGGGTGAACCCCACCTCGGCCGGGTCCAACGACGATGGCCGGGGGGGCTGGGGCGACTTCTCGTCGGGACGGCCTCGGTCGGTCTTGGCCATCCTCGACATTCTTGCAGCCGGCTGTCATCGCCGGAGTTCGGTGGGGCGTTCGCGCTCGCCTCGTCAGCGGTGCCGGAGCCGGTCGGTCAACCACCGGGCGTCGTGCACGGCGTAGCCGGAGTCGTCGTTGTTGAAGTAGGCGTAGACGTCGCGGCCTTCGTCGAGCCAGGTGCTCAGACGCTGGGCCATCCAAAACAGGCCGTCCTGCCCGTAGCGGCCCTGATAGGGGCGCTCGACGGCGTCGGGCCCGTGGAACCGCACGTAGGTCCAGTCGGCGGTGAGCTCCCAGGGGTGGGAAGCCAGGAGGTCGTGGATGCACAGGGCGGCGCCGTGGTGGCTGAGGACGTCGTACACCTCGTCGTGCAGCCACGACGGATCCCGCAGCTCCACCGCCCAGCGCCTCGTCTTCGGCGCCACCGAGAGGAACTCGTCGAGGCGCTCGGTGTTGCGCCTCCAGCGCGGCGGCAGCTGCACGAGCGTAGGCCCGGCGGCGTTGCCGAGCCGGTCGAGACGGTCGAGGTGATTGGGCAGCCAGGATTCGGCGTCTCGCAGCTTCATCCGGTGTGAGCCGAAGGCGCCGAGCTTGACGGCGTAGGTGAAACCCGGTGGCGCCTGGGCGGCCCAGCCCTCCACCGCCGCCTCGGTGGGCAGCCGGTAGAAGGTGTTGTTGATCTCGACGGTGTCGAGCATCGTGGCGTAGTGCTCGAACCACCGGCGCTGGGGGATCGACTCCGGGTAGACCGCTCCCCGCCAGTGCTTGTAGATCCACCCCGAGCAGCCGACGCGGGCGGTGCCAGGGGTCTCCATCACCGGCCCCTTCCCCTCGCGGCCGTTCCCCATTCCCGCCCGACGGCTCAGGGTCGGACCGCCGTCGGCGGCGGTATGGTCGGCACGTGTCGACGACGGGGCCCGTCCTGGACGCCGCCCGTAGCCTGGTGGTGGAGCGCGACCTGGTGCGTCCCGCCTTCGCCCACCTCACCGTCGACGCCTTCATGGAGCTTGCCTTCGAAGCCCTGGGGCCGACCAAGGCGTTGCTCAAGCGGTTCTTCTCCTCTACGCCGTGGACCGCGGGCGACGACGACGCCCTTGCCGCAGCGGTGGGGCCGGGAACCGGGCGGTGGCGACACCGGCTCGAACCCGACCTCGTGCTGGAGTACGGATGGGAAGGCGGGCGCTTCGGTGTGCGGGTCGTCTCCGACGCGCCGGTCGGCCCGGCCGGAGCGCCGTCGCCTACCGGACCGCCGGAGGTGGCCGTTGTGCCCACCGAGCTGTCGGGTAGCTTCGACGGCCCGGTGGTGCCCGAGGCCACGCCCAATCCCCGAACCATCAGGTTCCAGGTAGGACCGGTTCACGACGGCCCCAGCCGGTGGTTCGCCTCGGCGGGCGCAGTGAGCGACGAGGACCCCGGCGCGGCCCGGCTGTTCGACGAGTTCGCGGAGGTGGCCAACGTGCTCGTCGGTGCCGACTTCGTCGCCGTCGGCCTGCGCCGGGCCGCCGACTGGGAGCGCCTGTTGCGGCCGATCCTCGAGGCGGTCACCGAGGAGTACTCGTCAGCCGACGCTCCCCTCGACTTCGGTCCTCCCCGCGTGATGGGAGGCCCCGCCGGCGCCGGCGCGCTCTCGGGCTCGCGAGCTGGGGGGCGAGGTCCGCAGGACCCGGGCGCCCGCCGGTCGAGAACCGATTCCGCGTGGCACGACCTGGGCGAACTGCGCCCGGCCCGCGCCGACGACCTGGCGCGGGTGCAGGCCGCCGTCGAGAGCGAGGATGCGTCCTACCGCCAGGTGGCCGCCAACCTGCTCCGCGAGGCTGACGCCGCCGTCGCCTTCAGCCTCTGGAGCCGGCTGGTCGGCGACCCGGTGCGCTCGGTGCGGCGGGCGGCGGTGGACGCCATGGTCGATGTCGAACGCCAAGAGCTCCGCCCCCTGCTGGAGGAGGCCCTGTCCGACCGCGACGCGTGGATCCGCTGGAAGGCCATGCGGGGACTGGTGCAGCTCGGGCCCACCGCCAGCCGCACGGCGATCGCCGCCCATGCCGACGACCCCGACTTCCATGTGCGGCTGGAGGCGGCCGCCGCCCTCAGCCATGGGGGATCGTCGTCGACGGACGGGATCGCCGGGTCGCCCGTGGACTGACCGCCCTGAGCAGTCCGCGTCTCCTAGCGGCCCTGTCGGACCCGTCTGGCCGCTTCGGCGATCCGCGCCTTGGCCGCGGCCTTCCTGGCCGCAGGCGATGTTGCCTCATCGGCCGTGACCTGCGTCGCCACCGCCGGTGCTGTCGCCGCCGCCTTCTTGGCCCGCGGCGCTGGCTTCGCGGACGCCGTCTTCTTCGGTGCCTTGTTCGGCACCGCTCTCGGCGTCGCTACCTTCGGCTTCGCCGTCGGCCTGGCCGCCTCCAGGGGCGCGGTCCTCGCCGAGGTCGCCTTGGCCGTCGAGGCAGAAGCCCGCGCCGCCCTGGCCTTGACCGGAGGAGCTTTCGCCGCCCGCCCCTTGGCGGCAGGAGCTTTGGCGACAGGAGCTTTGGCGGCCGGGTCCTTCCTGGCCGGGGGTCGCGGCGTGGAGGCACCCTTGGCCTTCACCGCAGGGGCCTTGGCCTTCGACGTCGCCACCTTGGGGTTCGATGCCGGGGCCCTGGTTTTGGGGGTGGCAGCCTTGGGGGCCCTGGTTTTGGGGGTGGCAGCCTTGGGGGCGGGCGACTTGGCCGCGGCCGCCCGCTTCTTGGGCCGAGTCGGCGCCGCCGTCCGGCCCTCCGACAGGCGGCTGACGAGGGCCTCGAGCTGCGGGAGCCCCGAGCCCATCACGTCGTCGTCCTCCGTCTTTTCCTCGTCGTCGTCCTGTTCGATCTCGGCCTCGACCTCGAGCGGTCCGAGGTCGGGGTACAGGTCGTCGGGATCGTCGTCGGCGTCCTCGTCATCGACGACGTCGGACTCCTCCTCGACGGAAGGCTGAGGAGCGACCCGGGGTTGAGCGGCCGGTCGTGCCCGGCGTCGCGCCTCTGCCCGTTCCCGCATGATGGCCAGCGGTGACTCCTCGGGAGCCTCGTCGGGTGCGTTGGTGGCGGCACCCGGCCGTCGGGCGGCGGCGCCGGCGACGCCGCGCTGAGGCAGCGGCCGCAACGGACGAGGGGGAGGCAGCTCCTCGTCGTCGTCGACCGCGTCGCGCTGGAAACGGATGCGGTCGAGCACACTCGCGCCGCCCTCGAGGCGGCGGGCCTCGGCCTCCTCTTCGGCCTGACGCTTGGCCGCCAACCGGTTCAGAACGCTTGTGACCGGGTCGCCCTTGGGTCCAGGACGCGACGTTAGGTGCTGCTTCGCTTCCTGCTGGTCGAAAAACTGGCGCATGGCCTGGTCGCGCATCTGCTCGGCGGCGAACGGGTCCTGACGGATGACCAGGTCCTCGGGCTGGGTCCCGAACCGGGCGGCGTGGTCACGCAGGGCCATCTCGGTGATGGACGCCGACTCGTCGTCGGCATCTTCGTCGTCGTCGTAGAACGGGCTGTCAAGAGTGGGGGGCGGCGCCCCCCGACTGCCGACGGAACCCGCACCGAAAGGGCTGGGTCCCAGGTCGGGGGGCGGGCCACCGACCGGTCCGGCGCGGCGCGGCGGCGTTGACGGGCGGCTCCGGACCGAGTCGGCCACCTCGTCGAGCGGCGTCGACCCGCCTCCCATCGGCCCGCCGAAGGGGTTGGGCGGAGATCCCCCGCCAGGAGGCCGCCCCCCGCTGCTGCGGGACAGGCGCTCGAGCTCCCGCTGCGCCTCCCGTTCGATCTGCTCCTTGGAAAGGGGCCCCTTGGACTTGTTGGCCTTCCTCACACAGCCCCCTCTGCCCTGGTGGCGGAAATTCTAAGCGAGCCCCTCGTCACCGTCCACAGCGGTCGTGACCACCGACGCGACGTGGGGGCGGGGAGGATCGAACTCCCGACGCGCAGCTTAAAAGGCTGCCGGTCTACCACTGACCTACGCCCCCCTGGGGCTGGCGTTCAAGCACTCCTGCCTCATGGTAGGGCGGGATGGTTCGTGTCCCTTGCTGCGCGGCGATCGCCCGGAAGGAATCGTCGGTCCGGCCAACCCGTACCCTGGAGGGATGCTTTCAGTGCAGGGCCTCAGCGTGGAGGTCGGCGGCCGCGTCACCCTGGCCGATGCGTCGTTCACGCTGCGACCGGGCGAGAAGGTCGGTCTGGTAGGGCGCAACGGCGCCGGCAAGACCAGCCTCCTCAAGGTGCTCGGTGGGGAGGACGAGTCGGCGGCCGGCACCATCCACCACGCCGGTGCACTCGGCTACCTGCCTCAGGACCCGAGACCACAGGGCGTGGGACGTGAGGCCACCGGACTCTCCCACATCCTGTCGGGTCGTGGCCTCGACGAGGCCGCCGAACGCCTGGAGAGTCTGCGTTGCGCCCTCGAGCACGACAAGTCCGACCGAGCCCTCGCCCGGTTCAGTCAGGCCGAGGAGGAGTTCTTCGCCGCCGACGGGTACGCGGCCGAGGCGCACGTCCGCAAGCTGGCCGCCGGTCTCGGTCTGACCGCGGATCGGGTCGACCTGCCCATCACCGCCCTGTCGGGAGGCGAACGCCGCCGCATCGAGCTGGCTCGCATCCTCTACGGCGGGAGCGACGTGTTGATGCTCGACGAGCCGACCAACCACCTCGACACCGACGCCAAGGCGTGGCTGATGAGCTTCCTCGGCTCCTACCGCGGCGCCCTGCTGGTGGTGAGCCACGACCTGCACCTTCTCGACAAGGCCATCACCCGCATCCTGCACCTCGACGAGGGTCGGCTGGTCGAGTACCGCGGGACCTACTCGCAGTACCGGGCCGCCCGTGCCGTCGACGAGGAGCGGGCGTCCAAGACCGCCGGCCGCCAGCAGGCGGAGATCCGCCGCCTCAGCGACCAGGCCGACAGCATGCGGGGCCAGACGGCGAAGCGGGCCCGCGTCGCCAAATCGATCGACCGTCGCGTCGAGAAGATCCGCGGCAACGCCGTGCAGGGCCCCACCAAGGAGCGGCGGTACAACGTGCGGCTCCCGGAGCCACCGCGATCGGGGCGGATAGTGCTGGAGGGCGCCGGCCTGGCCAAGTCCTATGGCGACGGGGCGGTTCCCGTGTTCGCCGACATCGACGTCACCCTCGAGCGCGGGCGCCGCCTGCTGGTGATGGGCCTCAACGGGGCGGGCAAGACCAGCCTGCTACGGGTGCTGGCCGGCGTCAGCGAAGCGTCGGCGGGATCGGTGCGACCCGGGGTGGGCGTGTCGGTGGGCTACTACGCCCAGGAGCACGAAGGGATCCGTCCCGGCGCGACGGTGCTCGACCATCTCCGGGAGAACGGCAATGCCCCCGACACCGAGCTGCGGGGGCTGCTCGGGATGTTCGGCCTGGTCGGTGAGGTCGCCTTTCAGGATGCCGGAACGCTCTCGGGTGGGGAGAAGACCAAGCTGGCTCTGGCGCAGCTGGTGGCCGGTCGCCACAACCTGCTCCTCCTCGATGAGCCCACCAACAACCTCGACCCGCCTTCGCGTACGGCCATCGGTCAGGCGCTGGCCGGGTGGCCGGGGACCATGGTGGTGGTCAGCCACGACACGACCTTCGTCAACGAACTGGCCGCCGACGACGCCCTGCTCCTTCCCGAGGGCACCTTCCAACGCTGGAGCGACGACCTCCTCGACCTCGTGTCACTGGCTTAGTCGGCTCGGAGCCGAGGCCAGCACAGGTCCGGCGCTGGGTAGGCTCACGGCGATGGACGACCTGTCTCCCGCCGACGAGGCCAAGCAACGCCTCCATCAGGAGCGGACCCGGCTCGAGACGGTTCGCAGCGGCCTCGACGACGACAATCTGAGCGAAGAGACCGAGCAGGAGAGCCTGTCGGAGCTGTCCTCGGTCGACCAGCACCAGGCCGACCTCGGGACCGAGACCTTCGAGAGAGAGAAAGACCTCTCCATCCTCGAGTCGGTCGAGGCGGAGCTGGCCGATGTCGAGCACGCCCTGTGCCGGCTCGACGACGGCACCTACGGCACGTGCGAGGCGTGCGGGCGGCCCATCGACGAAGAACGCCTGCAAGCCCTTCCCGCCGCCCGCCTGTGCCGTGACGACCAGGAACGGGCGGAGGCGTCGGGTGTCATCAGCCGGACGGGCGGCGACGCAGGCCTGGCCGATGGGTAGCTGCTGAACGTGCGCAAGGCCGTTCCCCTGACCGCGGCGGGGGTGGCGGTGGCCGGAGCTGCGGGTGTCGCCGCCGTGCTCTCCGACGAGGATCGACGCATGCGCCTCGATCGCCAGGCACGCGTCTGGCGTCTCTCGGCGCGCCGGGCCGTGCACTGGTCGATCGTGAAGGTCCGAGGCCGGCGGGCCACCGAAGCGGAACGGGCTCGCCTCGAGGAGCGCTTCGCCATCCGCAGCGCCGAGGACGTGGCCGAGGTGCTCGGAGGGATGAAGGGCGCCATCATGAAGGCGGGCCAGATGATCTCGTTCATCGCCGAAGGCCTCCCCCCCGAGGCTCGGGCCGCCCTCGCAACCCTGCAGGCCGACGTCCCGCCCATGGCTCCCAGCCTCGCCGAGGGCGTGATCCGGTCGGAGCTGGGAGCAGATCCCCACAAGCTCTTCCTCGACTGGGACCCGATCCCCAAGGCGGCGGCGTCGATCGGTCAGGTGCACCGGGCGGTGATGCCCGACGGGCGCATCGTGGCCGTGAAGGTGCAGTACCCGGGGGTCGACAAGGCGATTCGCTCCGACCTTGACAACGCCGAGCTCCTCTACGGCATGTTCGCCAGCTTCGCCCTGAAGAACATGGACGTGAAGGCCATGGTCGACGAGCTGCGGGCGCGTATGAGCGACGAGCTCGACTACCGGCTGGAGGCCCGGTGCCAGGCGGAGTTCGCCGACCGCTACCGGGGTCACCCGTTCATCCACGTGCCCGACATCGTCCCCGAGCGTTGTGCCACCCGGGTGATCACCAGCGAATGGGTCGACGGCCTCTCGTGGGCCGACTTCTGCGACACGGCCACACCCGGCCAGAAGCAGGTGGCCGCCGAGGTGCTGTTCCGCTTCGCCGAAGGATCGATCTGGCATCACGGGGTCTTCAACGGCGACCCCCACCCAGGCAACTACCGTTTCCATCCCGACTCGGCCCGGATCACCTTCCTCGACTTCGGCCTGGTCAAGCGGTGGGCGCCGGGGGAGCTGGAAACCCTGAGCCCCATCCTCGACGCCATCCTCGCCCAGGACCCCGACGCGCTGGTCCGGGCACTGGTCGGCGCCCGGTTCCTTCCCGAATCCCACGGCATCGACGCCGCACGGATCTACGAGTACTGCAGCGGCCCCTACATCCCGTTCCAGCAGGAGCAATTCACCTTCGACTCGGAGTTCGTCGGGCGCACACTTGGGCGCATGCTCGATCTCCAGGGCGAGTTCGGCGACGTCATCCGTCTGCTGAACATGCCTCCTTCCTACGTCATCCTCGATCGGGTGGTGTGGGGCATGAGCGCCCTGTTCGGGCGTCTGAACGCCGGCGGCCGGTGGGCGGCGCTGCTCGACGAGTACCTTCACGACGGCCTTCCCTCCACGGAGCTGGGCCGAGCCGAGGACGAGTGGCGGCAGGCCCGACAAGCTACGGCCGCGTCGTAGGCGGGTTCGTCCGCCGGTTCGCCTTCGCCCCCCGGTACGGGCGCGAGGAGGACCTGCACCTGGTCACCGCCGACGGCGTCCGCCTGACCGGCGCCCGCCTGGAGGGCCCGCCGGACGCCTTCGCCACCGTCGTGCTGGTGCACGGGCTGGTGCATTCCGCCCGCACCCCGCGCATCCACCGGTTCGCCCGTCTGCTGTCGGCCCACACCCACGTGCTCGTCCCCGAGCTACGGGGCCACGGGAGGTCGGGGGGGCGGTGCACCCTCGGGCGCGACGAGCCTCTCGACGTGGCCGCGGCGGTGGCCGCCGCTCCCACGGGCCTGCCCGTGGTCACCGTGGGCATCAGTCTGGGTGGTGCCTCGGTCCTCCTTCACGCCGGGACGCAGGGAGGCGTCGCCGGGGTCGTGGCCATCAGCTCCCCCGCTCGATGGGCCACGTGGGACACGCCGGCCACCATTCGCGTCCGCCGCTATGTGGACTCGCGGGCCGGCCGCCAGGTTCTCGCCCGGGTGCTGCGGACGAGGATGTCCGACACCCTCGACGAGGTGCCCGACTCCAGCGCCGTGGTGGCGCAGATCGCCCCCGCCTTCACGCTCGTGATCCATGACCCGGCCGACCACTACTTCGGCGAGGAGCACGCCCGCACGCTCTACGAGTGGGCGGCCGAGCCCAAAGACCTGTGGTTGATCCCGGGCGCGGGCCACGGCACCGACCTGTTGACCCCGGCCCTGGCTCAGCGCTTGGTGGCCCACCTGCGCCGCAGCCTCGCCGACCCCACCGGGTGACCCGCGCGGGCGCGACCCCCGCTACGCGACGTCGGAGCCTTTGGCCAGGAGGAATCCGCGGGCCCGCTCGGCCCGGCGGTAGCGGTTGACCAGGGCCCAGAACGCCGGGGAGTGGCGGGGTTCCACGAGGTGGGCCAGCTCGTGGATCAAGACGTAGTCGACGACCCAGGCCGGGAACCCGGCCAGCCGCGACGACACCCGGATGGCGCCGTCGGTCGGCGTGCACGACGCCCAGCGGGCGTGCTGGTTGTCGACCCATCGCACAGTCGTCGGCTGGGGGAGGCGGTAGCGGGTGGCCAGCATCCGGGCCCGGGCGTCGAGGTCGGTGGTCTCGGTGGCCTTGCGGCGGTCCAGGCGGGAGACCATCTCCGCCACCCAGCGCTCCTCGTCGGCCTGGCTCATGTTGGCGGGGATCCAGACCTTGACGACGCCGTTGGTCTCGGCTGCCTGGACGGTCTTGCGCCGGCGGGCGCTGCGTATGACCTCCACCCGCACGGTGTGCGACGCTAGCTCCGACGCCGTGCGCCCGGTTTCACCCCCGCACGGCCCGTCGCCCACCCAAGGAGCTCCTGCGTAGTGCTCGACATCGCCAAGCTCGGGGCCCGCTACGGACCGGATGCACGCCTGGTCGACCCCGACCGGGCCGTGGCCTATGCCCGGGCGACCAACGACGGCGGTCCCGCTTCCGGGTTGGGCAACGGTTCGGCCCCGCGTCTGGTCCTGCCGTTGTTCGCGGTCGTCCCCACCTGGGACACCACGATGGCGGCGGTCCACGACGCCGTGCCTGCCGAGGCCATGGGGATGCTCCTGCACCTCTCCCAGGACATGCACTTCGTGCGCCCCCTGATCGCCGGGGAGGAACTGCTCACCGATGCCCTGATCCGGGCCATCCGCGCCCGACGGGCGGGTGCGCAGATCACCGTGGAGGTCACCAGCCGCATCGACTCCGGCGCAGTGGTGCTTCGGCAGTACGCGACCATGTTCATCCGTGGCCTGGGAGGAGGCGAGAGCGGAGGCGACGAGGCACCCGCCCACGCCTTCCCCTCCGCCGGACGGCCCGAGCCGTCGGCCGAGCGCACCGTTCACATCGACGCCGACCAGACGCTGCGCTACGCCGAGGCCTCGGGGGACGGCAACCGCATCCACCTCGACGGGTCGTTTGCCCGTGAGATGGGCCTGCCCGGCATCATCGTGCACGGGATGTGCACCATGGCCTTCTGCTGTCGTTCCGTGCTGGCCGAGACGGCGGGAGGCGATCCCGCCCTTCTCCGCCGGCTGGCCGTCAAGTTCTCGCGGCCGGTCCTGCCTGATTCCGACCTCACCACGACCCTGTTCGCGGGTGGTCAGGCCGGAGATCGTCGGCGCGTCCTGTTCGAGGCCCGGAGCCGGGGGGAGGTCGTGATCAAAGACGGGTTGGCCGAGATCGGGCCTCCGGAGAACTAGAGGTGCCGGTCCTACGGCTGTTCGCTGCGGCGCGCGAGGCGGCGGGGGTGGCCAGGGTCGACCTCGAGGGCGCCACGGTGGCGGAGGTGCTGGCGGCGGCCGAGGGTTCCTTCGGCGAGCGGTTCACCGCCGTGCTGGCACGCTCGCGTGTGTGGGTCAACGGCGAGCCGGCGACGGGCGACACGCCGGTGACCGGACACGACGTGGTGGCGGTGCTGCCACCGGTTTCGGGCGGCGCCGGGGACACATCCGTGGTTGCCCGGCCGGCCGGGCCGGCGACGCTGCCGGAGGCCGCATCGCCGGCTGAGGGGCGAGAAGGCCCTGCCCGGGAACAACCGAGGCCCCCGGCGGTACCCCGCACTGCGACGCAACCGCGACCTTCGGCGACACCGCGACCTTCGGCGACACCGCGACCTTCGGCGACACCGCGACCTTCGGCGACACCGCGACCTTCGGGCGGTTCCGGCCGTCCGTCTCCAGGCCCGAGTGCCATGGCCGGTCTGGGCGCTGCCCTTTCCCCGCGTCCTCCCGGCCCCCAACCACGCTCAGAGGGCCGCTCGGGCCCCCAACCACGCTCAGAGGGCCGCTCGGGCCCCCAACCACGCTCAGAGGGCCGCTCGGGCCCCCAACCACGCTCAGA
>Ga0183260_10004622_pt1 | contig 10893 bp, 10 predicted proteins | sample AntDrymUQ4972206_2_FD_129768 | JGI IMG/M metagenome (GOLD analysis project Ga0183260, IMG submission 129768) | Polar desert sand microbial communities from Dry Valleys, Antarctica - metaG UQ497 (22.06) (version 2) (version 2) | ecosystem: Environmental > Terrestrial > Soil > Desert | place...
CAATCACAATGGAAATAGGCATCTTCAATCTATAGCTTTATCGTTAAGTGAACAGAGCCACAAAGATTGATTGAACCCTTTAAATGAAATGTAAAATACCATTATAATGCTGGCATTAACTTTTTTTAGGTTTACGGCGACCACGATATAACGTGTTACATTCTCCGTGTCTGTGTTATTCTTTGATCCATGGTGTCTTAAACCTTTTTTTGGAATTAAAAACAACTAACCTTTGGATTAAAGTTGTGTATTGTGTATTTTTATATTGAATATTTAAATTTTTAAATAATGCACTTTTTTTTGTATTAGTTGTTTTGCCTTGACCGTTTAAATGACATGTACTAAAAATAATATTGCGTTATACTATTGAGTCCAGTCAAAAAAGCCTATTGCAGGTTAGTTGGAATGAATTGCATCACTTGCAAGCCTATAGTAGAAAAGCGACTTAAACATGAAAATTCAATAAAGAAACTTGATGTGGACTAAGTCAGATAGCGTGGCAGTTGATTGAAACTCCATTTTGATAGAAAAAGAAGAAACAAGAAACAAACTTTAAAAGTCTGGCTCCGAATTCTTTAGAATAGTTTCTAGTATTATTGCCTGCCAAATTGATTAATTCTTTTATAAATCCCAGTGAAGATCGTTTCATACGTTATTTTTGAAATGATGAAATTCAATTAAAAATTTATAGTCGAATGCTAAAATAAAACCTGCCGTTATTACTCTTCCCTGATGCTGAAATTGTCCCCATACTTTGAATGGTTTGTGATGGGTATAGTTCATTTTAAAAGAAACAGTTAGCCTCCTTTCAAACTGTAACAACTTTTTTTGGTTAGGTGAGTGTGCAGAAGTTGGCAAACGTCTTTGTCTATAATAGCAGTGTGGCCGGCACCATCCATTAGGGACTAAATCGGTAATTGGGTCTCTAAAAAATGTTAAATGTGTCAAATGCAATATCGACATCTTCATTAGTTCTGATTTAACTGGTTGCTATTAAACTGACTTGATATTTGCCTTCTATCTTCTTTGTGTGTTGATTATTTTATGGTGACTGCTGTGTTTGTGAATGGTTGATTGTTCTTTTTGATCACAAATTTCATTATCTAAATGTTTTGTCACGAATTACAATAATGATGGAGAAATATGACAACAGGACTTTACATTTGAAAAAAAAATAATTTTATATAATTTTTCATTATGTTGATTACCTCTGTGATTAATTATACCGAAAATTTTATTTTTACTCTCCTTTTGTTTGAATATATTCCATAATGTATGATTTAATAATTATTGGTGGTGCATGTGCAGGATTAACAGCTGCCATGTACGCAAGCCGTCAAGGTCTTAGAACCCTTGTAATTACAAAAGATATTGGTGGACAGGCACTTCTTACAAATGATATAGAGAACTTTCCCGCTTTTGGGCATGTAGGGGGTTTTGAGCTCATGAGTAAGTTTGAGCAACAAGCAAGGAGCTTTGGATCAGAATTTGCATATGAGGAAGTTGTGTCTATAGTTGAAGATGAACCTGCCTGCATTACAATAAAGACCGCAAGCAACAATGAATATTCATGTTGTGTGCTAATTCTTGCTTTTGGTAAAACTCCTAGAGACTTGAATATACCTGGCGAAAATGAACTAAAAGGCCGAGGTGTATCTTATTGTGCTGTTTGTGATGGTCCCTTTTTCAAAAATAAAACTGTTGCAGTTGTAGGTGCTGGGGAGCATGCATTAGAGGCGGCCGTTTACCTGAAAGAGTTGGCGTCAAAGGTTTACATAATCCATAGAACTGACAAACCGATAGGTTCACAAGAAACAATCAACTCTCTACATCAAAGCAATGTGTCTTTTGTTTCAAAGTCCACAGTAAAGGCAATTGAAGGTAACTCTAAGGTTGAGTCCTTGGTTATTGATAACTCCATGACCAAATCTGAATCAAAATTAGATGTTGATGGTGTATTTGTAGAAATGGGTTATGTTGCAAAAACAGATATTGTAAAGGATTTGGTCCGTCTAAATGCCAATAAAGAGATAATTGTTGACAAGTATTGTGCCACGTCTAAAGAAGGAATTTTTGCAGCAGGGGATGTTACAGATGTTCCATATAAACAAGCAATTATTTCTGCAGGGCAAGGTGCCACTGCGGCGCTGTCTGCCTATAACTATATTCAAAGGTTAAGGGGTATGTCAAACGTAAAATATGATTGGAAGAGCGTTACAAAGAAAAACGGATAATTTGGAATAGCAGTCAACAGGTTTTTTTACTGGACAAAAAACTCTAATGGGATGTCTTTGAAACTATTGCAGGGATAGTTGTATATATTGTGTCAATAGATGAATGCCGTAGTGATTCTGTAGGATATGCAATATTATAAAGGCGTATGAACCATGATTTTATTTACTACAGTAATTTGCATTCGTGAAATGCAAGTTGTTATCCATCCATTGATAAATATAGTTGGCATCAAAGGTCGAAATAAAATTCATTATGAATGGGTTTACCATTACCACAATACATTTAGATAGTAAAAGCCTTTGCTGTAACTTGTAACGTTGTTAATTTAAAAACAAATCATATTGTGATTGAGAAAACCCCACGATTTGATTTACAGCAGGGGTAAATTGCTTTGTTGTATTGGAGCGAAAGATAACTCACACTCACTAGACTTTTTGTGTTGCTATAATGCCCATAATTTCCTATTGTGTGTACAAGCGTAATAACCAATATGGGGATGAGTGATTATGTGAGTTAAAGAATCCTTATCTTCTATACTGGAGAACTTGCCTATCTTTTAGTCTTTTCCTGCGCCTGATGCTCAAGTGACGCAGAATTAATGCAATATCTCAGGCCAGTAGGCTTTGGTCCATCATCAAATACGTGACCAAGGTGTGCTCCACACCTGTTACAATTAACTTCAACACGTCTCATAAAAAAACTGTTATCTGTTTCTTCTTTGATGCTCTCTTTTCTTAGCGGGGCATAAAAACTTGGCCATCCGGTGCCTGAATCAAACTTTGTATCGGACCTAAATAATTCATTTCCACAAACTACACACTTGTAAATTCCTGGCTCTTTATAATTGTTGTACTTGCCCGTAAACGCCATTTCCGTGCCCTTGTTAACGCATACATCATATTGCTCTGGAGTAAGCCTTTGTTTTAGTTCTTCTTTAGATATTTTCATTGGCTCATCTGAACTCATACTTTAGTATTGTAAGCAAGAATGGATTATAAGTTTAATTATTATTTAGGAACTTCTAATATCCTTCCTCGGTAATTGAAGCATATAAAAAAGATGAAGCAAAACAATTAGAAGAGTATTGCATATCCGACCCCAAAACAACTTTCGTTAAAGCTTTAGGGTCGGAAAAGAGGGGGATAGAACCTCAAATGAGAATAAAGATTATTAAGATTGTCTTGGAGACATCAAAAGTGTGCCATTTAACAATATTATAAATAAAAACATAAATCCTTTTTTGCGATAGCAAAAATACAAAACCCCATCTTAAATCCAATGGAGAGGATAACAAACAAAATAATGCAGTAATTGATTCTTTTCTTGGAAAAACAACTAGAAATTATTCGTTAACAATATTGTTAATCTCAAGACTTTTAATTTCGTTAAAGTATTTCTCAAATAGAATTTCTTGCACCATTATGGTGTGCTCTTCATTTGATAGATAAGCAACTAATTTGTTATCATATCCATATTTTATTTGGACCACAAACTTTCCATCACTTATCATTACCAATTTGTTGAAACTATCAAGTTTGTTTGTGTATCCAAGTTGGATGTGATTATTTTTATGTGTATTATTTATTGCAGCTACATGGCTCAGAAGCTGTTCGTCAATATTGTCTGTAAGAATTCTGACTGCTACCCCCCTTTGCAAAAGTGATTTAAACCTGTTTAAAAGATCATTCTCGGTGAGAATGATGTGCAATATCTTGACTGATGTGCATATTAATAGTTCTTTCCTGGTTTGCTCTGTTATTGAATTTATCTCATTTTGAATTTCATTGTAATTTGTTAATATTCTACGATAGTTTGGATTTTTTTGGTGCTCTATTTCCTTTTTTCTAAGTGATAAAGGTATGGCGATTTCCCAAAGTTTGTTATAAAGTTCCTGTTGTCTATCTACAAATGCTTTGGAGTTACTAAAAAAAGCTTGAGCGGGTGGTTCGTTTTCATTGTGAAATATTTGTACCATATATGATTGGTTGTCTAAAATTGCGAAATTTCCTCTAGTACCGTTAAGGTGTCTTATGTCATGATGTTTAATTGATTTTATAAAATCAATGTTTTCTTTTGTGATCTCCACAATCAGTCTTAACCTGATGTCTTTTTTTTAGCCTGTTTTTCAGCTAGATGTATGCCATCTTTAAAATATCTCCATAAGAAATTAAACATTACTTTATCCCATAATATATCAAATCCGTGATCAATACTATTAATTGCAACTAAACCCATTTCTAGCATTTTATTGTAGTCAAATATCACATCTGTAACCTCAGGATGATGGAAACAAGAATCCTTTAATTGCCTAAAGGTTGAATCATCCACTATAATGAATTAACAATCCATTTGGTAAAAAACTTGTTGTTTGAATGAAATATCTGTAGGAATTATTCTAGATTATTTTATTCCGATATCTGATAATCAAACTGTAAAAACAATTCTTCTAATTTGGATTTTCCGTCTTTGACATGCCAAACAGAATAATTCATTTAGTAATAAATTATTGTCTGCAAGACTGAAAATACCTTGTCATAATTTGGTGTTTCTATATAATTTTTAATTATATTGTATATATCTCTGATTATGCCTTTAATCAATAAGGAAAACAAGAAACAATACTTTAAGTTACGTAAAACAGAGATTTTGTTCCTGAAAATAAAATTAGTGCTGAGTGAGAAATTTTGACTCTGGCAATACTCTGGGAGACCAAAAATGATGCTTAATTTCAGATCTGCCCGTAGTATCCTAGTTTGTTTTTAAAAGCAATTAGTTAAATTACTTTTCTGTTTAAGGAGCGGGGGCTACAGGGTGGAAGACAATTTACATTCTTTGTATGCAAATTACCAAATATAACCCGATGCGATGGTGCAGATAAGCAAAGAAAGAGTCTAATGAGTTCTGCAGGAAATATGGTGCACTTGTATAATGTGTTTTCCATCTTAACAATTCTATGGATATTGGGATGTGAACTCTACCATTATGAGAACAATCTCTGCCAATAGACACGAGGTAATTTTGATGGGATGACTTCTTATAGAGACAGCAATCATACAAAAGAAGTCATGGCAAAGATTGGAAATGATAAAACATGGAGACGGCTTTAGAAACAGTTTATGCATCTAAATTTCGCTAAAACTAGTTAGCGGTGGAATTCAAATGCCTTGGCTTCTTTACGTTGTGTGTGTTAAGGCAATATGTGTTTGAGTAAATATTTGAACAATGGTTCTTTTCGAAACAATTGCAGATGCATTTGAAAGAGCCGACTGAGAAAGGAAGTAACCCTTTTCTACTGGTATGCAATTGATGACTTATGAAAATCATTAGTGCCACTCCAGAGATTCCTGGTATGAACAGAGAAGAGGCAGAGAGATTTCTTGAAAGTAAACTGAACCTGCAGCTGGCTACTAACGATGAGCAATGCAATCCAAATATCCAGCCCGTCTGGTTTTACTATGACAAATACGGCGAAAAACTCTTGATAACCACTTCTAAATCAGCCAAGAAAACTCAAAATCTTCGAAAAAGGCCCTCTGTTTATTTTTCAATAGATGATGAGAATCAGCCTTATAAGGGAGTTAAAGGTAGGGGTATTGCAACGATAATAGAAGATCCAAAAAGGCTTGTTCCACAAGGGGATAGAATTAGTTTGAAATATCTGGGAACACTGGATCATCCAGTAGCAAAAATGATATCGGACCTATCAAAGAAGGGGGAGGTTGTACTTGTTGAAATTAGTCCGAAGTTCTTTTCTACATGGGATTATGGTAAAATGCAGTTATGACCATCTCAAAACATATTTTCTTGTGCCAAAAAAATATTTAGATAAACACACATAGTTATAAGGAATATTGCACATAATCATTCATGTCGAAAAGAACAACAACAATTAGCAAAACAATGTTTGTAATTGCAAGCATAGCAATATCTCTCATACTGTCAACTTCTTTACTTAGTATGGTGACTAACAATATTGTTTCAGCATTGGATATGTCCACTCTCAAACAAGGTGCATCCAGCCTATTGGGCGCAAACAATAACACTGGCAGCAGTAGTAATGGTAATGCAACTAGTAGCACCACAAACGATAACACTGCATCATCATCATCAACTCTTCAGCAAAAAGCAACCGATGCAATAGGATCCATGATAAAGTAAACATTATAAAACACTTTATTGCAAGTCCTTTAATTTTTGATTTTAACCAGTTTTTTGAAGTTTTGCTAATACCTTATCTCCTATCCAATTGTGAAAATACAATTGACTCAAATGCCTATTTTTATTACCAAATGCTTGTAAGATGATAGTTAATCCATTTAATTGTGTTGCCTAACATATCATATGCTTAACTTAATAGCCCTCAGCCCAAAAAATCAAATGTCATTTATGAATCATTGTCTTCTGATACTTTTTCATACTCGTAGTTCCTGCATCTTAAACAATTGTTTAACAATGGTTTGTGATATTCCCTTTTGTAAAGCAGTCAATAAATTTTTGATTATTATTGGAATGGCCGTTCACAATGTTTTTACGGGCAGGAATAATTGCTTTGCTGTATAAAAAGCACAAAAGGAATTATGACAAAAATACAGGAAAAAGACTCGAGGAGCAAATGCCGTTTTGGCTCCATCGTGTACTACAACAACGCGTATGTCCCCCGGTTTCCAATAACGGAGGATACCATAGCCAAGGTTAAGGGGGGCAGAAACTTTTCGCACGAAGTTCTATGCGGTAGGTCGCCCCCTGCAAAAAAGCCCCTGTTTTGCCCTGTTTGCGACACCGGAGCATCACCTTCATGAGAAGACTGCCAGTTTTACAGGGAGGCTCTAGACTTGCCTATGAGGGCAAACACCCCCACCAAACCATCAGCTGATCAGAAAAACGCTGTTTAGAAAAAGGTACATGGTGACGGAGGAGCGGGCCGAAACCCACAGGCAGAAATTTGTTATCGGCATAATGATGGACAAAAAGGGAGAGGCAACAGCAATAGAGGAGCTGGAAAAGGCAGGGATAGTGCATACTAGGTTCAGGCCAGAATCCGGAGAAGGAAAGGAAGCGGGAAACCACATCTACCAAAACCAAACCTGTGTTACCCTAGTTCGTAATGACAACAAAGTGTATTTGCAGCCCCGCAAGCAAATCCGGTTAATAGTAAAGGGGCCAGGGATTCTGCTTTTGGCCTGCATCTCCGCTAACGGTAATGTAAAGCAGGAAAGAGGCAACAGGCTGGTTGTGGATTTTCGAACTAAAACCATGGCAAAGCGTGTAGTAAACATTCTCCCAAGTTATGAGGATGATAATGATAAAGGTAACATAAATGCCACAATCATCAACACCAACAGCAATAATAATTTTGACTATAATGATAAATACAAAAACAAGATAATAAATCTAGTCCTCAAGAAGGATCAATAATAATAATCCACGATGAAATCAACCTAACCAAGAGACTGCTTGAGCCGCTTCACAAGTTTCACAAACACGCTGCGGACATACTGATACCTTATGAAGATCTAGAAATTTCAGGTAACCGTAGTAGCAGTAGCAGCAATAGCATCGGCGATAGTGAGAGTAACAATAACAGTTACAGCAGAAAAACAGGAGGAAGGTCATGGGTCGGAAAAGGATGGGACAAAAGAGGTGCCGGGCAAGGGATATGGGGTAACACCATTTAATGATGAATCTTCAGCCACACCCATCCCTTCGGTTTGACAACGAGCAGCTTCGAATAATCAACTGGCGCGCATACAATGGAAACATTGCGGCAGTTGTGGTGCCACCTGGATGCGGTTAGACCACGGTTGGGGCTGCGCTTGCAGTGAAAATGATTGCTGAGGGCCTCGCCAACAGTCTTGATGGTGGCATACACAGACGCCGCCACAAATGATTTTTGCTGGGATCTATCCAAATACTCGGTCCCTCTGCAACAAGGGAATATTGCCTAAGAACCGGAAACTTGTCTGATGTCGATGATCCATTGTTGCCAGTCCCCCTTTAGCATACTCTCCTCCGAAATCAGGAGCAAGAAAATAGTTGTGTGCACCCCTGTCCTTGAAACGCTGTCATCCCTGCTTAGGTTTGACAACATCATAATAGACGAGGCTGGGATAGAGAAACTGGAGCATTTGCTCTCACCATTCTGGTATGGGATAAACCAACTGGCGCCCTTAAGGTATGACGAAAAGACAGCCATGCAGATAAACAACCTTATGGACCTGATAAACCAGTGCAGCATTGTGGTCACGGTGGTCGGCGACCCAAAGCAATCAAGGCCCATTGGAATATCGTCCAAAGACCCAAGCGCCATTGAGTGGGTGATAAAGGGAACACCCTCTGACACACTGAGAATAACTCACAGGCTCCACGACAAGATATCGGGGCTAGTTGACGAGTTTGTGTCATATGGCGGGCTAAAGTCATCGCCTGAGGTTGCGTCTAGGAGGCTAAATCTATACCAAATACCCGGCATAGAATACAGGAAAATAATTAATCCAGAGGAGCCTGTCACCTGGGTAGACATTAACGGCGAAGAGAACACCTTGGGGTTTTCGTCATGGGCCCACGAAATTCAGGCCAAGACCTACGCGAAGCTGTGCCAGCCGCTAGCCTATGCCAGCAGAAACAGGTCAATTGTTGTCGACACAAGATACACCGGACAGGCCCAACTGATCTCCCATTACCTTGGGCAGATGGTATTGACGGACAGGGTAAGGGCAACCACCACTACATGAGCGCTTGGAACGCAAGCGGGCATTGTTATGTTTTCCCTTGTCAGAAACAACAGGGAGCGAAACGTTGGCGCGGTCGGTGCACTGGAGGATATGAATGTTGCCATTTCAAGGTCCAAGGAAAAGCTGATAATCCGGGGGAACCTTGACACCATGCCAAACGGATTTTCGGCCGTTCCCAGCAGTGACAATGGCCTCAGATACGGCTACAAAAACCCATCAAGGGTTTTGGCAAGGCTTGTTTCCCAAAAGTACGGAAAGGTGGTTGACGTCCCACCAAGTTTTGATCAGATAGTCAATGCAGGAAACAAACAAAACTGATGTCCCAAACACATTGAGTATCCATTAACCGTGGACATCGATTGAAAGGTTTTTGTAATTTTAGTATAACATGATAATCATCCCTTTACAACATGCAAAATACCTCCAATGGTTTACAACCATCCCATGCGGATATCGAAATATCAAACACCCTGTACCCATTCTTATACCCCCCTACTGTTGCCATAGAAATATTATGACGACCGTTTTGACGGAAGTGACGGCAAATCTGACCAAAGTGACGGCAAATCTGACCAAAGTGACGGCCTCTAATGTTCGTCATTTAAAGGTTTTATTTTTATATATAAATGATAATGCTTGGGTAAATCAAACCAATCAGTCAAGACGCTAGTGATACAGGGGATACCTAAATGGCAAATCACGGGACCAGATCGCCATCGACGTAGGCATATCAGGAGGCAAAGTATCGGGAATAATCAAGGATTGGGCTGCAGAAATTGGGCAAACCAATGTTGAGTCCATGAGGGAATTTGCTGTCATACTAAACAAATCCGGCATCTCGGTCAAGCAATGTGAAGAGGGTTACAGGATAGTACAGTTGCTAAAGAATTTGGGCATCAATGGGGAAACGGACGGCTATGGTAGAAATGGTAATAATGATTACAGTGACCCAAACAAGGGAATCATTTCGTTCATAGAGGAGACTTTTCAAAGTTGCAAAAGGTTGGGCATCTCACCATCCATTGTGCCTGCATGGATAACGGATTTGCTTGATTTCTACTGCTATGGCTATGGCTACAGCCATAACAACAACCACTGTAATTCTTTGGCCACCATCAACGACGGGTATGACCAGGATAGCCATATTGAAGATGGAGAATATAAGCGTCAGCAGCAACAGCAGCAATGGCCAGACACCAAACCAAATAAGCAAATTTCACCATTGGAAAGTGGAGGCCCATTTGTCTCTCATATTCTGTAGTGTAATCCAAAAACTACTTTTCTGACCACATCTTCTGTGAATGCCGATCTAAATATTACAATTATACAAATTTGGTCCCGGAGGTGACTGAAACAAGACTATTAAAGTTATTATAACCTCGTAAAAAATCTAACTTTTGGCTATTATCATGGGTATATGCAGCCGAGTTGCATTATGGCAATAATATATAGTAACAGTTACTAATTATTAATAACAATTATAGTTTCCCCTACCGCAAGATGAATTATGATATATCTCTGTCAATATTCATAAAGACAATCGCCTTGCCGCACCGAACCAAACCCTTCACTTCTATATGCATGATAACATAACCAAATACCGTAATTCTATCTTAATTAATAATTTGCTAATTGCTATTGTATCTTCATTGTTTAGGTTTAGGCTTTAATGAATTGTTAAGGTTTTGGCAAATAATATCGAGTTATAACTATAGGGCTGATAAAATGGAAATCTCTTCAACATTATCCCAGTTTTAATGTGGTGCGATATATCTAAAACGGACCATAAATCAGCGCTTCAAGCACCGAACCAAAAACAAAGACGAATTTTAAGCGACTAGATTCTACAATATGAAATTCTTATACTTATATCAATAAAGCTTAGTTGCAATTACTCCCAAATACTGCCATATCATTATGTTATCAA
>Ga0183260_10004623_pt1 | contig 10891 bp, 13 predicted proteins | sample AntDrymUQ4972206_2_FD_129768 | JGI IMG/M metagenome (GOLD analysis project Ga0183260, IMG submission 129768) | Polar desert sand microbial communities from Dry Valleys, Antarctica - metaG UQ497 (22.06) (version 2) (version 2) | ecosystem: Environmental > Terrestrial > Soil > Desert | place...
CATCGACGGCGGCCGCCACGTCGTCGTCATCGCAGCACTCGCTCACCGGTCCGACATCTACCGGCGCAGGTGACGCTTCCGGCCTTGCGAGTCCGCAGTTCAATTCGCTGTCCGTGCCACGCCGGGGCGGGGTTAGCTTCGAGGGTCGCATGGCCCCCGACACCGACCGGGAAACCGAGCGCAAGCCGGTGCTACTCACCGTCGCCGACGATCCCGGCGTCTCGCGCGCCGTCGCCCGCGATCTCCGCCGCCACTACGGCGAGTCCTATCGGGTGGTGGGCACCGAGTCCGGCCCGGACGCGCTGGAAACGCTTCGGGAGCTGAAGCTGCGTGGCGACACATCGGCGGTCTCGGCGAACATCGAGATGCCGTAGAAGCCCTACACGTCCAAGTTCCGCTGCGCCGATTCGGCCAGCACGTCCGGGTCGAGCAGATCACCTCGGATCACGACGGTCGCCGCCGGTAGCGGCGGCTCACCTCGGCGGGTCCGACGCTTCGCCATCACGGCGCTCGGAACTGGCTCATCGGACGCTCGACGTCGACGTCGTCGAGCACGCGACGAGCATGAGGCACCGCCAGGGATGCTGCCGCCGATCTTGGATGCAGCGGTTGAGCGGGCCGCTCGCCCGAGTGTTGGTCTCAGTGGCGATCTCCAGCGCTGGGGCGCCACATGAGGAGGAACTCGGACATCTCGATCGGAGCGTCGCGGCCGGACGCTCGATCGAACGAGTTGATGTGGACATGACCGTCATCGATCTCGATCACAACGCACTCCTGACCCGACGTGCGATGGGTCCATACGCTGTCAATCGTCGGCATCACGCCCTCCGGCGGTCGCGACCACCAGTAGAAGGTGAAGTCGCCTCCGCCGATGCTGCGCACTCCGTGATCCGGCTCCACGATCGTGATCGATCCCGATCCGGATCGGACGCGTCGCGTTCTCAACCTTGATGACCCGGGCCGGCGTTTTCATCGCCGTCCACCAGACCTTCCCCGGCGCGATGTCGACCCCGACGCGACGGACGCCACTCATGCGCACAGCGTAGGCATCGGAATCCCTGCAGGCCGGTGATCGTCTGTTGCCCGATGCCCGATGCCGTACGCTGTGGTGCGCAATGAACGCTTGTCGGCACGCCGACCGGTTATGAGTAGTCGGCGGTCGCCGGGCCCTCGTACAGCGGTGTCGCTTGGGCGCCGGTGAACGAGTCGACCCCATCACGAACGTCCTCGCGCTGGAGGTCGAGTACCCGCAGCACACCGTCGACCTCGGCGATCGACTCGATCCGGACGAACTGATCGCCGTGTGTTCGGGCTAAGTGGGCCAGCCCCTTCAGCTTCGGGAGCGCGTCGGCGAGATGGGATCCGTGCGGGTCGATCAGTGACACGCCGAGCGTTCCGTGGGGCAAGTTCGACACGACCATGAAATCGATCTGTAGGGACGCCCAGTCCCCGTCGCTCGTTTCGTAACCGATCCGGTGAGCGGCGACAGTCGCTCGCGATGGGTTGCGGTACCAGGCGACGAACTCGGGCCGGTCGAGCTCGGCCTTGAGCACCGTTGTCTCCCACGAGTTCAGCTTCGCCGGAAACGCGCCCGCCGTGTCGGCGAACAGATGGCCCATGAACGTCGGTAGCGACGGTGCGCCCTCGGCATTTGACTCACGCGTCGGTGACCGCAGCGTGGTCGGCAGCTCGATCGAGGTTGGCTCCGGGGTGATCGTCTGACCTTGCACCCGGAGGAAGGACTCCTTGGTCGCACCGGTGGTGTGCTTGATCTGGACCCGGAACCTGCCGAGCTGCTCCACGACCCACTCGTTGGCGGCAGCCTCGATCGACGCGATCACGCCCGGAGCACGGATGAGCGCCGCCAGCTTCGTCCGCTCGCCCAGGATGTCGACGCCTGGTCCGGCGGTCTCGACGACGTGCTTGAGGTAATCCTTGGCGACGCCTTCCTTGACGCTGGCGACGATCCGGCGGGTGTCGCGGTCGATGTCGCGCGCCGCGGTGACGATGGTCCGCGGGGCGGCCTTCGTGGCGCTGTCGTCGAAGCCGTACACCGTGTGTCGGCCCTGCATCGTCTCGATGTCCTCGACGTTCCTGGCGACGGTTGCGGCGTGCTCGACCATGAGCCCGGCGAAGCGGTTGTTGAGCTTCGTGGTCAGCTCGGCGCCGGCGCCTGGCAGCAGCGCAGGGGTGCGGGAGTCGTCGGTGAGGAGCTTGGCGAGAGCCTTGGCGCGGCGGAGCGGGTTTGCCAGTGGGTCGGGAGCAGGCAGGCACGGCACGGACTCGATCGCTTCGAACACGGCAGCGTCGAGCTTGCTGTTGCGCTCGAACAGTCCGGCAGCGATGACGATCTCGGCTGCGGAGCCGACCTCGCCGGGGGCGTTCAGCTCGGTGACGATTGCTGCCAGCGCACTCAGCTTGAACCTCGGCAGGTAGCACCACACCGAGTTGAGCGAGTCGTCGGTCGTGATCCGTCGAGCTAACGGTTGGCGGACCATCCGGCCGACCACCTGGGCGATGTGGGTCGCGTCCGACGCCGGCCGTTCTGAGTAGAGGACTTCGGCTCGCGGGCAGTCCCATCCGGTCGAGATCGCCTCCTTGGCGAGCACGACCCGGATGTGATGGTCGTCCTCGATCGTCTCCGGCGCGACGTAGCGCACCGTGCGAGTGCCGACGACAAGGTCGGTGTGCTCGCCGAACACGTTGACCACGGCGTACTTTCCCAGGCCCGGCCACTGCTGCTCCACGACGGTCACGACTTCGGCCAGGTCGGCTTCGGTCGCCTTCTCGGGCACCTGGATGACGAGCACTGGCAGCACCTGCGGTTCGTTCTCCTCTTCGGCGTACGCGCCCCAGAGCCCATCGAACTCGCGGACCTTGTCGACGGCCTCCCGGAGGAGCGTGGTTGTGAAGGTGCCCGACTCACCGGGCTCGAACAGTTCGATCCGGTCCTTCACCAGACCCGAGGCGCGCACCTTGTCGATGCCGACGTCGACCGCTGGGTAGAGCGTCCGTGACCCGAGCTCGCCCATGGCGGTCTTGAAGCGCTCGATCGTCGCCGAGATCCCCCACACCACTGGGGCAGCGGGGTTCGAGCCGCTTCGAAGGCTTGCCAGCGGTCGGTGTCCCACAGCACGCCGTATCGCTCAACCCATGCGAAACCGGACTCGGCGTGCCGCTCGATGACCGACTTGATATCGCTGTTCCACGACGTTGAGCTCCACCAACACGAGCACGACCCCCTCGACCCAGACGAGCCGACACGCCCGTCACGAGAAGGCTGACCCACGCCAGCAGCGCGAAGTGTCAAGCAGCTACCGGAGTCACTGTCGCCCAGCTACCGGAGTCGCGTCCCGAAACTGTCGCCCACCTACCGGAGCCACAGTGTCAAGCATGAACCGGAACTGCACACGCCAGCTCGCAGAAGTCCGTTAGAAGATCCGTTAGAAGTACACCGGTGTAAGACGAAACCCCAGGCTCGGCATTGCGCCTGACCTGGGGTTTCTTGGTGGCGGGGGCAGGATTTGAACCTGCGACCTTCGGGTTATGAGCCGACTCTCGGGTGTGTCGCCCTGTGTCGGGTCGTGCTAGATTGTGCCATCTAGCTGGGCTTTCGCGCTGAAAGTGTGTCGGCCCCTGCCGCCGGATAACGGCCTGTGTCGGCATGTCCGTTAGAAGATCCGTTAGAAGTGATGCAGAATTGGGCTTGTCTCAGTACTTCTGAGACACTGTGATTTTCGAGACATCACTAATCGGCCGAATCTGTCTGAAGGGAGAGTTGTCCGTGGCAGACAAGTCCCGTCCTCCTGAGACATCAATCCTGAGGCAGGTCGAGCAGATCCTCGTGGATCGGCTGCCGCCGTCGTGGTCCGCCAGGATCGTCCGAGCGCCGGGTCGGCCGTCGAGCCGCCGGCGCGAGAGCTCGTTGCGCATCCGCGCTCCTGACGGCGAGTCGATCGATCTCACGTTGGAGGTCAAGCGTGTGCTCAACCCGCAGGACGCCAGCCGTCTGCTCGACTCCCTCGAGATCGGCGCACCGGCCCGGGCACGCTCGCCGGAGTCGATCCGTCTCGTGATCGCAGCGCCGTACCTCGGCGACCGCGCCCGCGAGGTGATCGCCGCCCGGGGGGTGAGCTACGCCGACGCGACCGGCAACGTTCGCCTCCTATCGGAGAAGCCGGCGATGTTCGTGATGACAACGGGCGCCGACCGCGACCCGTGGCCGGACGATCAGCCGCTCAAGTCGCTCCGTGGCCGCGGCGCCGGACGTTGCGTCCGTGCGGTCGTCGACTTCCGGCCGCCATACGGCGTACGAGAACTGGCCGCTCGTGCCGAGGTGTCACCAGCGACGCTGGCACGTGTGATCGACCTGCTCGCCCGCGACGCGTTGCTCACTCGCGACGCCCGCGGCGGGGTCACCGCGGTCGACTGGGCCGGCTGCCTCCGGCGGTGGAGCAAGGACTACGAGTTCACCACCTCGAACCGGGTCACCTCGTTCGTCGCGCCGCGCGGACTGAGCGACATCACCGCCAAGCTCGCCGAGGTCAAGTGGCGCTACGCCGCCACCGGCTCGATCGCCGCACAAGCCCTCTCCCCCATCGCACCGTTGCGCCAGGCGATGCTCTACGTCGACGACATCGACAGCGCGCGCCGCGCCCTTGACGCCCGCGAGGCTGACGAAGGCGCCAACCTCCTCATCGCTGAGCCGTTCGACGAGGTGGTGTACGAGCGCACGACAACCGTCAACGGGCTGTCGATCGTGGCGCCGAGTCAGGCTGCGGCCGATCTGCTCACCGGATCCGGTCGAATGCCTTCGGAGGGCGAGGAGCTGCTCGACTGGATGAAGGCGAACGAGCGTGTCTGGCGCCGCTGACCCGCTCTACGTACGTGCGCGCACGGCGCTGCTCGACGCGTGGGACGCGCGCGACCCCCGGCCGGTCGCCGTTCTCTGCTGCGGACACGACAATCCTCGGCAGGAGACGAGAGCCGCGTAGTCATCTGTAGGTGTTTGTACTACACTTCGCTGCGGTGTTGTTCGACCTCGACGAGCTTGACGAGGACGACCCATTCGAGATCGACGCCCAAGCCGCCCACCTGTTCAAGCACGCTCCGCTCGGGATCCACGACGTGTACGAAGCGTGGAGATCCGAACCACTCTTCTATCCAGCAATACCACCAGCCCACTGGTTGATGGTGGCCGAGATCGCCGGCGACGTACTCGTCGTCCCACTCGCGGCCCCCGATTCCGGTGACCCGACGAAGTGCCGTCCGATCGGCTGTTACAGAGCCGCCAAGCACCTAGCCGACCGATACAGGGAGGATCGATGACCACCAAGAAGATGACACGTCAGCAAGAGCACGACTTCTACGCCGACCCGGAGAACCAGACCCCGCAAGGTCCGCCGCGCCGCCGGAAGGCCAAGCTCACCGAGTCCGTACCGGTCCGGTTTCCCGCTGAGACGCTCGAACGCGTCCGCCACCTCGCAGACACCGACGACCGCTCCGTATCGAGCTGGATCCGCCGTGTGGTCGAACGCGAGCTGGACGCCGCTGACGGCCACCAGACGTAGTGCCGTACTCCGTTACCAAACGGCGTCGCCGGCGCGGTGGGCGACGCGCGTTCCGCAGTGGCCGCGGGTGGCGCGGTACGGGGCGGATCATCGGGCACTCACCACCTCTTTGAGATGCTCGGCCGAGTCCTCACCGCGGACACCCGCATGCAACAGGTCGACGTACACGCGCGGCCACGGGGCGACGCGTAGAACATCGACCTCGCCGGCGAGTCGACGCGTCGAAACGGTCGGGAACGGGCGCAACACCAACCGCCCGCCCTCGATCGGGCGCAGACCCACCGCTGCGGCGGCGGCTTCCAGCCCGACGATGGTGTCCGTCGCGACATATACCTCTGCGGTCGGGACGGACGTGAGATACGGGGCAAGCACCTCGGCTGCGAGCGCACCGGTCACCGCGTACTCGACATCAGCCGAGTCCCAGCGACGAGCGACCGATCGCACCCCATCAGCGAGGTCGCGCCAGGTCACTCCGACTTCCAGCCGCAGGTCACTCGCCAAGGTCTCAGCGGCGGTCGCGTAGGCGTCAAACAGCCTGTCCAGATCGCCGACGCGACGCGACGAGTCTCGGCCGCGCGCTGCGGCCGCTTCGAGCAGCCCGAGATCGGTGAGGACGCGCAGCGCGTTCACACAGCTCCCCATCGACAGTCCCGTTGCCTCCCGCATCGCCGACGCCGTTGCCCTGATCCCGCACAACGCCGCCTCGGCGACCGCCAGCACCGACCGCGTCCACCCCTTCGGCCGCTTGTCCCGCTTGTCGGTCACCCCCGACCGCGACACGACGATGGTGCCCACAGCGATCTCCGCCGCGCCCGACTCATCGACCCACCCGATCCCGGCCTCCGACAGCGCGCTGGCCCGGTTGGTCGATGGTGCCGCGGGCGGAGCGGACCATGTTGCGCACACGGAGTTTCTCGACGGCGATGAGATCGTGGTCGCGCACAAGCCCGGTGGTGGTCTGCTCGATCCAGTCCCGGCGTCGGTCCGTCTCGCGGGCGCGCAGTCGAGCGATCGCGGTCTTCGTTCGACCTCGACGGTTCGAGCCTTTGTGTTGGCGGGCGAGGCGTCGTTGCAGCCTTCGTAGCCGCTGTGTCTCGCCTGGCGACAGGAGCCGTGGGAGGTGGAAGTGGTGCCCGGCGCTGGACGTGGCCGACGCTGCGACACCCATGTCGAGGCCGACCATTGCCCCGGTGGTGGAGCGTTCAACGCCGAGGTCGCGGCGCTGATGTACCTCAGCATCAACACGATCAAGTCCTACATCCGCTCGGCGTACCGCAAGATCGGCGCCGCCAACCGCACGCAGGCCGTGCTGTGGGGCGTCGAGCACGGCTTCCAGCCCGACTACCACCGCATCGACCACTGGCGCGGCGGACCGTGACGGCATGAGCGTGGCACGGTCATCGCCACCGAGCAGAACGGAGACGGGCCGTGGACATCGCGAGCATCGCACGCGTCGCGATTATCGCCCCTGATCCGCCGAAGCGTCGGGCGCTGTTCGTCGACACGCTGGCCTGCCGGTGCGCCAGACCGAGGGTGAGTACTACTCCAGTGACGCCATCGACGGCTGCAAACACTTCGGTATCTGGCCCTTGAGCGATGCCGCCGAATCGTGCTTCGGCACGCCGCTGTGGCCGCGGACCTGCCCGTGCCGCAGACGAGCATCGAGTTCGAGGTGGGATCCGAGGACGCAGTCAGCGCCGCCGCTGCCGGGCTCGAGGCAGCCGGGTACTCGCTGCTGCACGCAGCCAAGACAGAGCCATGGGGTCAAACACTGGCGCGCATCCTTTCGCCGGAGGGCCTTCTCGTCGGGATCTCGCACGCACCCTGGATGCACGAGGATGTGTCGACGTGAGCAGTCTGGGCATGACGGTGCCGTCGAGCTACTGGGGGGGTGTAAAATGGGTGAGATGATCCGCACTATTCATGGCTATTGGCACGTCGGCCTCGCGGGGATCGCGCTTGCCGGTCTGCTCCCCGCCCGGGCGGCGCACGTTGAGGCAGCGCCGCCGACATGCGACGGTCAGCAGGCGACGATCGTCGGCACGGAGCATGGCGATCGGATCACGGGAACCGATGGTCGTGATGTGATCCACGGTCTCGGCGGCGACGACACGATCTACGCACGCGCCGGCGGGGACATCGTCTGTGGCGGCGAGGGCTCCGACTCGATGCGGGGCGGCGACGGCGCCGACAAGATGCGCGGCGGGACGGGTTTGGACGTGCTGTTTGGCGGTGCTGGTAACGATGACGTGGACGGAGAATCAGGCACAGACCTCGTCGAAGGTTTACGCGGCAACGACACGCTCGTCGGCGAGGTGGTGGAAGGCGGTGAGGGCGATGATTACCTCATCACACCGGAGGGAACGCTCCGCGGAGGGCCCGGAGACGATGTCATTCGCGGTGCTCGGTTCCCGAGCTACGTGCGCGCGAGCTTGGCGATGGCGGACTACGGCCGCCTCTCAGGTCATGGGGTCGTCGTCGACCTCAACGAGGGCACAGCGACTGGTGAGGGCAACGACACTCTCATCAACATCAACATCGTCCGCGGCTCACAGCAGGATGACGTCATCATCGGGACCGCGGATCAGGACGTCATCCGACCGCGCCGCGGCGCCGATCGCGTCGACGCCGGTGCCGACAGCGACGAGATCGAAGGCCCATCGCGGTCGGACATTGACGCTGACGACATCGTGCATGGTGGCCCCGGCCACGACATCATCGTTCGTATGAAGGGTCGGGTCTTCGGCGATGAGGACGACGACATCGTCTTCGCCTCCCTCAGCGCGGACGGCGTTGATCTCCACGGCGGGCCGGGAGACGACCGCGTCGTCGGTTCCGACTTCGCCGACACCCTTAGCGGCAACGATGGCGAAGACCGGCTCATGCCAGGCGATGGTGACGACGAATTGCGGGGTGGGCCCGGGGTCGACACACTCGAGTGGTTGCTCGGCGGCCAGGTGCTTGTCGACCTCGAGCTCGGCACGGTCTTGAGTTCGACGGGCGACTCGAAGCTGTTCAGCGTGGAGAATGCCGAGGCGAACGGTGTGTTGCTCGGTTCGGCTGGCGACAACAAGCTCACTGGTGGGCCTGGTGATGACACGATCCGCGGGCGCGGAGGCAATGACACGCTCGACGGAAACCAGGAGTTCGGCACGGTCGACAACGATTTTTGTGATGGCGGCGACGGAACCGATACGGCGACGGACTGCGAGAACGAGGTTGACGTGCCGTGACCCCGCCCCCGGACGCGACCGGGGAACGAGCATTCCCGGTCGCGGCACGAGCCTCCCCGGCGCGTCCGGGGCCTGACTACCACCGCATCGACCACTGGCGCGGCGGACCGTGACGGCATGAGCGTCGCCGGCCCGGCCAGCGGCGCGCTCGGTGCGTACGCCGCACCGCCGACGTCAGGGTCCGCCTGGGGCCCGTGTGATGGTGGCGAGGTCGTCGAGCACCGCGATCATCGCCGCGACGTCGATCAGTTTGGGCAGGAAGGCGAGCGCGCCGAGCTCGAGGAGGCCGCACGCGCGCCGGGTGAGAGCCGCCGCGCCACCGCCACGTCAGGCCGATGGCGACGGTTCGTAAGGAGTCCTCGAACGTCGCCGAGTCGCCCGTCACCGATCCACCTGATCTCGAGCGGCTGCCCGTTCACGGTCAAGTCGGCGGCAACGTCGCCCCTGCCTCGACGCACGTCGGCCGTGCGCGGCAGTACGGCGAGCACCGTTTCCTCGGCGCGCATCCCTGCGGACGTCTGGTTCGGCGAGACCATCACCATTACCTCAGCTCCAACGATACATCAGCGCCACGCTGATGTATGGGGAAAGGTATGATGTATCGGGAGTCTTCAACCCCAGAAAATGCACACCGAGTCGTTATCGATCTCCGCCAGAAGATCCCCGACGTGCAGGCTGGGATCGCACTCCCAGTAGCGCTGGAAGCGACCGTTGCGGTCAGCCCAGTACAGCGTCCACTCGTTGCGCTGGTTCACGTAGGTCAAGCGGGCGAGCGGCATACGCGTCCACTCCGGTCCAACGAGCTCGCTCCATGGTGGTCGGCACTCGAAGATCGTGAGTCCACGCTGCGTCTCGTCGACCTCGACGCGCATCTCGTCGCGAAACTCCGGCGGCGTCTTCTCCGCCGCCCACCTGCGGACGCGGTTCGCATCGGGCTCCGGGACCACGACGCCCTCATCGCATCGGTCCTCACGCGATCGCCCGGCGAACCTCGTCAGCGAACGAGGGGCGCCCGCTCGGGCAAGCGCGTCAAGGATGTCTGGAACGGTCTTCGGACTCTGTCGGTTGACGGCCGCCTGTTGGCGAAGCTCGTCGATGACTGCGTCACGAGCGAGGTCGAGTTGGTCGAGCAGGAAGGCGTCCGGATGGATGACCTCGATCTCGAACGGCTGGACGCTCACCGCTGGGAAGTCACCCTCGTTGAAGGTCACGATCGCCGATGCATCGGACCGCACGGCTGCGGCGAGGACATGACGGTCCTTCGGATCACACGTGAGCCCGTCGATGATCGAGCGGTAGCCGGTGACCTCGGCATCGGGAAACGCTTGGCGCATCTGCCCGATGAGTCGATCGACGGAGTCTGCCCTGAGCCCAGCTTCGATGAGATTTCGCCGCAGCTCGTCGATGATGTCCGGAGACCAGAGCGCTCGGTAAAGATCGCGCTCCGCGAGACGTAGCAAGGTGTCGCGCAGGTGAGCCGGATATAGGACACACGTGTCGAGTACGACGACGAACGGCACGGGCGCTCAGCGGGTGCGCTTGGGCGTTGCCGTCCGTTCGTACATGTCGGCCTCGTCGGCGATCTCGACCATGTGGTCGAGGGCGGCCCGTCGTTCGGCGGAACTGCGCTCACGGTAGGCGAGTACGTCGGCGAGTCGAACCCGGCGATGACGCCGCGGCTGCTCGAACGGGATCTCCCCCGTCTCGAGCAGCTTCACGAGTGTCGGCCTACTGACACCAAGTAGATCGGCTGCCTCCTGGGTGGTCAGCCGCTGGTGAACCGGCGCGATCGTGACCGCCTGACCATCGGCCATTGCCTCGACAACATCGCGCAGCACCTCGAAGACCTCAGGAGGCAGGACGAGATGCTCCCCGTTCGGACATGAGAGCGTCGTCGCCGGCTCTGCGCCGAGCCGACTGAACATGGCGACGAGTTCCTGAAGCGACTCGGTCGGTGGCAGAACCGTGCGTTCAAGCGTGAACGTAGACATGTCACTCCTCCTCGATTCATCAACAGTGTACGACAAATCGAAAAAATCGCAAACCCAAAGCAACAGTGTCTGGTGGATCACTCGGTGTCGGTGAGTC
>Ga0183260_10004624_pt1 | contig 10888 bp, 7 predicted proteins | sample AntDrymUQ4972206_2_FD_129768 | JGI IMG/M metagenome (GOLD analysis project Ga0183260, IMG submission 129768) | Polar desert sand microbial communities from Dry Valleys, Antarctica - metaG UQ497 (22.06) (version 2) (version 2) | ecosystem: Environmental > Terrestrial > Soil > Desert | place...
CGACGACGCCGAAGATGACGAAGACGACGACGATGACGACGATGACGATGACGATGACGATGACGACGATGACGACGACGCTGAAGACGCCGATGACGACGACGACGCTGAAGACGCCGAGGACCCCGAGGACCCCGCCGACGACTGATCCGTAAGGGCTCGGGACGTCCTCCAATAGACAGCTCACCCTTTCGGAGGTGGAATAACACCGTTGTAGTTGCTCAGGCAGTCGCTTCAGATTGCCGATAGAGGTGGTCACAGTGGACGAACTTGCCTTTTCCGCCAAACGTCGCCTGCTGAGGAAGATGGCCGCGCTGGTTCTTGCGGCGAGTTTCCTCGGACCGGGTCTACCTGCTCAGGCGGACAGCCACGATCCGGTTCCACAGCCGACCGTTACCCCCACTCCAGATCCAACCCCAACCGAAGATCCGCCCCCGCCAGCTCCACCCCCACCGCAGTTCCCTGCACTTCCCGCGGGTTCTGGTGATGGCCGCCGCGTCGTTTACTCCAACTCCCGACAGCGCGTGTGGCTCGTTGAGAGCGGCGGCAACGTGGTCGATTCCTACCTGGTTTCGGGAAGGAAAGGCATGCCGCGGCCCGGCACCTACAAGGTGTTTTCGAAGTCCCGTCACTCGCGCGCCGGGAAGGTGAGGATGGAATACATGACGCGCTTCGCCCGCGGAAGACGTCTTGCGATCGGCTTCCACTCGATCCCTGTCGATAGAAGGGGCCGGCCCATACAAACCGAATCGGAGCTTGGTCAGTATCGAAGCCACGGATGTGTCCGCCAGCGGATGGCCGACGCCATCACTCTTTGGAATTTCGCTCCGGTGGGAACCAAGGTGGTCGTTACTTCCTGATCTTCCGGCTGACCTCTCGCCCAATGGGCCGTACAATCGCCGGATGAAAGTAGTCATCGTAGGCGTCGGCCACGTCGGTCTCATCCAGGCGGCCACCCTCGCAAAGGCTGGCCACGACGTCGTCGGTCTCGACGACGACGATCGCAAGATGGAACTCCTCTTGCAGGGCAGGGCCCCCTTTTACGAGCCTGGACTTCAAGAGTTGATGGACGAAGTCATCTCAAGTGGAAAGCTCACGTTCACGAAGGATCCATCGAAGGCAGTCCCCGGGGCCGATATCGCTTTCATCTGTGTGGGGACACCGTCCCGTCCCGACGGCGAGGCCAACCTTCTTGCTGTGGAAAGGGCGGCCGAAACTGTGGGGCGAAGTGCCGACGGCGATCTGGTGATAGTCCAGAAGTCGACGGTCCCCGTGCAAACGGCCGACCGGGTCAAGGTGATGCTTCGCAGCACCTCGTCACACGATTTCCAGCTGGTATCCAATCCTGAGTTCTTGAAAGAGGGCTCTGCCGTGGAAGACTCCCTTCATCCCGACCGGATCCTCGTCGGCTCGGACGATCCGAAAGCCCACAAGGTCATGAGGAAGCTGTACGAGCCCTTCCTGACCGGTGACGTTCAGTACCACGCGACCGATGTGAGAACCGCCGAGCTTGCGAAGCATGCATGCAACGCTTTCCTTGCCCTCAAGATCTCTTTCGCGAACGGCCTTGCCAGGGTCTGCGAAGCAGCGGGGGCCGACGTTGTTTCGGTCGCCGACATCATGGGCACCGACCCGCGCATCGGCAGGGCGTTCCTCAACGCGGGACTCGGTTATGGGGGCTACTGCTTCCCGAAGGACGTAGCTGCGTTCAAAGCGCAGGCTGCCCGCCTCGGCTACGACTTCGCCCTTTTGGAAGAGGTCATGAACATCAACCGCCAGGCCCTCGACTCCGCATTCGCCAAGGTGAAGGACGCCGTATGGAACCTTGAAGAGAAGCGGATCGTCATGCTGGGCCTTTCGTTCAAGCCCGGCACCGATGACGTCAGAGAATCTCCGGCTCTTTACCTGGCGGACATGCTGATCAAGGCGGGGGCGACGGTCATAGGTTTCGACCCCCAGGCGAACGACGAAGCAAAGATCGAACTGCCTTCCATCGAGGTGTCAGACGATCCGTATGCTGCAGCCGAGGGTGCGCACTGCGTCGTGGTGGCAACCGACTGGCCGGAGTTCAAGGACCTTGACCTTCCGAGGCTGAAAGGGGTCATGACTCATCCGATCATCGTCGATGCACGCAATCTGCTCGACCCCGAAGCGGTCGCTGATGCGGGCTTCACCTACATCCCAACCGGACGGCCGGCGATCAACACATGAGGATCCTCGTAACCGGTGGAGCCGGGTTCCTCGGCTCCCACCTTTGTGAACGCCTGGTCGCGGAAGGCCACGAGGTCCTTTGCTACGACTCACTACTTACCGGCGACACAGCGAACATCGCGGGTCTGTGGGACAACGACCGCTTCACCTTCGTCGAGTACGACGTCACGAATTTCATCGGGGTGGACGGCCACCTCGACTGGGTGATGCACTTCGCGTCTCCTGCCTCTCCTCTCGACTACTTGGAACATCCCATCCACACCCTGAAGGTAGGTGCCCTCGGAACGCTCAACGGCCTTGGGTTGGCCAAGGCCAAGGGTGCTGGTTTCTTCCTGGCTTCTACTTCCGAGGTCTACGGCGATCCTTTGGTGCACCCTCAACCCGAGAGTTACTGGGGCAATGTCAACCCGATAGGGCCCCGCGGGGTGTACGACGAAGCCAAGAGGTATGGCGAAGCGATGACCTTTGCTTATCACCGCGTTTGGGGCATCCCGGTCCGCGTGGTTCGCATCTTCAACAGCATCCTTGCCGACCAAACCGTTGTTGCCTTCACGGACGGTCAGATGCATGTGAGCTCTGCGGAGTCGTTCGACAGTTGGCTTCAGACAGAGGGCTGGACGCCTGACGAGATGCTGGTTCCTGCGTTTGACCCAGTGACATACAAGATGGAACTGAAGAAGGCATCTGCCTGGATCAAACATCCCTCGCATCAAGATGCGTTTGAATTGAAGCTTCGATACGGTCGTTCGGTAAAGGTCACTGGTGATCACAGCATCTTTGTTAAGGGCGCCGACGGCCTGCCAGTGGCAAAGCCCGTACGCGAGATCACCGTTGGGGACCACGTAGCGATCCCAGCCGCCCTGCCAGTTGTTGAGCAAGACGTCCAGCAGATCGATCTGGCTCGGACCTTCACGCTTTACGCCCAGGACGCGCTAGAGACCTGGGACTGGGTGATAGGGCACCCCCGTATCGCCTCCGTGATCGAAGAGCACAAAGAGAAACTCGGACTCCTCCTAGAGCAATCGGGTCGGTATGACGGTAGTGCTTCTACCAAGAACACGATCGGCTGTGCACTGCGAAAGTGGAAGAAGGAAAGTCTTCTCCCCCTATTTCTGCTGAATGCACTAGGGGTAGAGATCCCCGAAGATTCCCGGCTCGGCAACTTCTATGGGCAGCGTGGATGGATCCCCAACCGGGTGCCTTTGACAGACGATCTCCTCTGGCTGATGGGCTTCTATATCGCGGAAGGAGCCGAGCATGGTGGGAGTGGCAGGTACTTCATCAGCATGTGTTCAGATGTGGAATACCTAGAGCGCGCAACATCCATATTGGAGTCAAATTTCAAGTTGGCCGTGGGCTACTCACCACCGAGCGAAACGAGAGGGCCAAGCATCGTCTGCCATTCCAAACCTCTACATGCGCTCTTCACCAAGCACCTAGGCTTGAGACAGAGGCGTGTCCCACCCTGGGTCATGCAGCTGCCTCTGAGTCGCCTGAAGCACTTCCTTGAGGGATTTCGCTGTGGTGACGGGACTCACAGCGGGAAGAAGCTCGGCAATGAGCTCTGTTTCGATACCACGAGTCAGCAACTAGCTATAGACCTCAACTACGTCTTGATGAGATTCGGGATCGTAGCTTCCTGGGGAAGATACGAAACGACGTTCAAAGCAAAGTATGGCGACAGGCGGTTCCCGTTCTATCGGCTCACGATCTGCAATCTCGATAACTTCGACATCCTCAGCTGGGACGACGGTGTGAAGCAGGTTCTCAACGCGAAACGAATCGGGGATCTTGTTTGGTCCATGGTGAGGTCAGTGGAGCCCTGTGTTATCTCCGAGATGGTCTACGACTTTTCTGTTCCCGGATACGAGAACTTCGTTGCGGGAAACGGAGTCAGTTGTCACAATACCTACGGACCGCGGATGAGACAGGCCGATGGCCGCGCAGTCCCCACCTTCATCAGCCAGGCACTTTCGGGAGAGCCGATAACTGTGCACGGTGATGGAACGCAGACGCGCAGCCTGTGCTTCGTCTCGGACTTGGTCGAAGGGTTCATCCGTCTGCTCGCATACCAAGGGCTCGCCCAACCGATCAACATCGGCAACCCTCACGAGGTGACGGTGCTTCAGATCGCCGAAAAGATCAACGAGATCGTCGGATCATCTTGTCCGATCGAGTTCCATCACCGGCCCGTCGACGACCCGGAGCGCAGATGTCCGGACATGACCAATGCCAAGGGTCTTTTGGATTTCGAGCCGAGCATCGACCTGGACGAAGGACTCAAGCGGACCATCGAATGGTGCAAGGCCCACTGGGCCGGCTCAGAGACCGAACGTGAACTCGGGCTCGTGCGGCGCGAAAGGCTCCAGGAAGGGCTTTAGCTTTCCCGGTTAGCCGCAGCGATGAGTTTGGTTATCTCGTCCATCGCTTTGGTGAGGTCGTGCTCTTTCGGTGTGAACACCCTTGCGACCCCGATGCTCAGCAGTTTCTTCTCGTCGTCCGGTGGGATGACTCCACCGACGATGACGGGCACCTTCTCTGGGTCGACCCCTGCCGCTCGAAGACGCTCGATCAGATCGGTTACCAAGAAGTCATGCGCACCAGACAGGATCGAAACTCCGATCGCGTCGACGTCCTCGTCGGCGGCGGCTCTTGCGATCTGCTCCGGTGTCAGCCGGATGCCTTGATAGATCACCTCGTAGCCAACGTCGCGGGCCCGCACGGCCACCTGTTCGGCGGCGTTCGAGTGTCCATCAAGCCCCGGCTTGGCCACCAATAGGCGCAGCCTCTTCCTTCCCTTCGCTTTGGCGGTGGCCGCCACCCGCTCGCGGACCGCGGATATCGCATCCGAGGTGGCTGCCCCCGAGACCGATCTGTCCGTGACGCCCGTGGGGGCGCGGAACTCGCCGAAGACCGAGCGGAGCGCATCCGCCCATTCACCGGTGGTCACTCCAGTTTTGGCTGCGTTGATCGATGGTTCCATCAGGCTGCCACCGTCCTTGGCTGCGGCGACGAGATCAGAGATTGCATCAGATACAGCGCCTTCGTCTCGGGATCTGCGCCACCTGTCCAGCGCTTCGACAGCCGCCGTCTCGGCCGCCCCCTCTACCGTCAGGATGGAGCCCTGCTCCTCGTCGAACGTTTGCAGCAGGGGCGAATCTTCTGTTGTTTGGTAACTGTTCACTCCGACGACCGTCATCTCATTCGATTCGATCGCTCGCTGCCTCGTTGCATGGGATGAGACCAGCTGTTCCTTCATGTAGCCGATGGCTTCCATCGATCCACCCATGCCGAGCACCACCTGGAGTTCTTCGTCGGCGGCGTCGATCATCTCGCCGGTCTTTCTTTCGATCTCGGCCGATCCCGCGAACAGGTCTTCGTATTCCAGAAGGTCGGTCTCGTGGGCCAGTATCTGCTGGGCCCTCAGCGACCACTGCTGGTCGAACGGGCGGGGAAGGCCAAGCGCTTCGTTCCACGCGGGAAGCTGAACTGCCCTTGCCCTCGAATCTTTCGCCATCGTCACCGAAAGCATCTCGAGCAAGATGCGATAAACGTTGTTCTCGGGTTGAAGGGCCGTTAGACCCAATGAGTTCACCTGCACGCCGTAGCGGAAGCGCCTGTATTTCGGGTCCTGCACCCCGTACCGTTCGGCGGTGATCTTGTCCCAAAGGGCGCCGAAGGCCCGCATCTTGCACATCTCTTCGACGATACGGATGCCAGCGTTGCAGAAGAACGAGATGCGCCCGACCATCTGGCCGAAGTCTTCCTTTCCGACCTTGCCGGTATCGCGGATCGCATCGAGCACCGCAACAGCGTTCGCAAGGGTGTAAGCGATCTCTTGGATGGGGGTCGCACCGGCTTCCTGCAGGTGGTATGAGCACACGTTCATCGGGTTCCACTTGGGGCACTCGGCGAGCGCCCACACCGCCATGTCTGCGATCAATCGCATCGAAGGCGCCGGAGGAAAGATGTGAGTCCCGCGCGAAAGGTATTCCTTCAAGATGTCGTTCTGAGTGGTTCCCGTAAGGGCGCTTCGGGGGGCCCCCTGCTCGTCAGCGACGGCAACGTATAGAGCCAGCAGCCACATCGCGGTCGCATTGATGGTCATCGAGGTGTTCATCTGTTCCAGGGGGATCTCGTTCAGCAAGGTCCGCATGTCGCCTAGATGCGATATCGGAACTCCCACCTTGCCCACCTCGCCGCGCGCCATCTGATGACCCGGGTCGTATCCCGTCTGTGTCGGCAGGTCGAACGCCACCGACAGCCCCGTCTGCCCCTTGGCCAGGTTGGTGTGAAACAAGGCATTCGAGGCCGTTGCCGAGGTGTGGCCAGCGTATGTGCGCATCAGCCATGGCTTCTGCTTGGGACCCATCCGGTTATCGTAGCCTCCGTGGCACGACAGGTCGTTTGGTTCGAGATCCCCGTCAGCGATCACGAGCGCGCTCAGCAGTTCTACGGACTCTTGTTCGGATGGGGTTTCGGCGAGGTCGAAGGCTCAGAGGGCCGATACTGGATCATCCATTCAGGTGAACAACCTCTAGGCGGCGGCATGTTCGAGGTCGAGTCGCCACCGGGGGCCGGGGTCATCGTCTACGTCGAGGTCGACGATCTTCGAAAGGTCCTTCGTGAAGCGACGGCCATGGGGGCCGAGGTCGTAACCGAGCCACGGCTCATCAATCCTCAGGCCGGAAGTCTGGCGCGCCTTAGAGACACCGAAGGAAACGTGATGGGGATCTGGTCGCCCGAGGTCGTCGACTAGAAGCCTCTACTTCTAAAGGACCTCAGATATCCCCGCTATCAGGCGGTCGACCATCTGCTTGTTCGCTCCGCGGCCCATCAGTCCCACCCTTATCGCTTTGTCGTGTGTTGGGCCGAGCCCCCCCGACACCATGATCTGCTTCTCCAAAAGATGTTTCTGCAGTTCCTTCATGCGATCGGTCCATACCGCAACCACCAGGCTCGCTTCGTGACCGGGCTGCGGGACTGGTTTCAGTCCAAGGCCTTCCAGCTGCTGCCTGCAGTAGCGCGCAAGTTCTCGTCGATCGGTGGTCCATCTATCGATGCCCACATCGAGGATGCGTTTCAAGCTCGATGCCATCGCGAGGACGAGGTTGGTCGGCATCGTCACCGGATGCGGGTGCCAGGCCCCCCACTCATCGCGGAACTTGTCCCAAACCGCGATGCTCAGACACCAAGTCGCCGGGGGAGCGCTGCGCTCCGCGATGCGTTTCGCTCCGCTTTTCCCGAGGACCACTATCCCAAGCCCGGGTGGCGACTCGAGGCCCTTCTGCGAACCTGTCACGAACGCGTCCAGCCCCATGCCATCTACGTCCACTGGGTCTCCTCCGGCAGATGCGATCCCATCGACTACGTAGGCGGCCCCCGCTTCGTGGGCCGCTTTAGCAATCTCGGCTATCGGATGACAAACCCCCGTCGAGGTGTCGACGTGAACCGTCAGCACTCCATCGTGTCCGTCGGCCGCATCCGCGATCTTCTCTGCGTCTATCGGTGCGCCCACCTCAACCGGTAGGATTGAAGTTTCGAGGCCCACCGCATCTGCTATCTCTTTCAGGCGGTTGCCGAAGAACCCGGTATCGGCGATCAGTACCCTCTGCCCCGGTTCGAACAAGTTCACGATCGCCATCTCCATAGCCGTTGTTCCCGATCCAGGGATCAAGTAGGGGAGCCTGCCGCTTCCAAGGATGGTCCCGAGGCTCTCTAGGGTCTGGCGATGAAGCTCGGTCCAAGTGTCGCCGTAGTGGGCGATCACCTGGTGCCCCAGAACGGCCAGGTCCTCGTCATGAAGCTCGCCAGGGCCGGCGATCATGAGGTTCGGTAGTTCGGGAAGGTTGCGGGCGTCGATCACGCCGCCGATGTTACCCGTGTGGGCCAAGCGAAGGCCGAGCGGGATATATTCGCCGCCATGTCTGACGTCACTGAAAGCATCCAAGGCCCCGCCATCACCACCGTTGGCATTATCGGATGCGGAACCATGGGCTCTGGGATATCCGAACTAGCGGCGAGGGCTGGCTACGAGGTGGTGTTCAGCGAAGTCGACGACGCCGCCGTAGAGGCTGGCCTCGAGCGCATCGAGCATTCACTCGCTCGGGCCGAGGCGAGCGGAAAGATCACGGCCGAGGACGTGGCAAAGACCCTCTCGCGCATCAAGGGGGTGACGGACCTTTCGGGGCTCGGCGGCGCAGACATCGTCATCGAAGCCATCCCCGAGCACCTTGACATCAAAAGAAGCGCCTTCGGCAAGCTAGATGGGGTTTTGCAGGAGCACGCCATCCTTGCCTCCAACACCTCATCGCTTCCGATCATCGAGATGGGGGTAGCCACCAAACGGCCCGAGAAGGTGGTCGGCATCCATTTCTTCAACCCGGCCCCCGTGATGCAGTTGGTCGAGCTGGTCGAGACGGTTACAACGTCACCTTCCACCCTCGAGATCGCCAAAGGGTTCGTCGAGAGCCTTGGCAAGCGCCCTGTGGTCTGCAGGGACAGGGCCGGCTTCATAGCGAACCTCTTGCTTTTCCCGTATCTCAACGAAGCCGTGAAGCTGCTCGAAGGTGGGTTCGCATCCAGGGAAGACATCGACGCGTCGATGAAGTTCGGGGCCGGGCACCCTATGGGGCCGCTGGCACTGCTCGATCTGGTCGGCCTCGACTCGTGTTCGGAGATCCTAGAGAGCCTTTTTCGCCAATTCGAGTTCGGACGGTACGCACCGTCGCCGGCATTCCGGCACCTGGTGACGGCCGGATACCTCGGGCGCAAGACGGGCCGCGGTTTCTACACCTATGAGGATGTCGATTCGCCACGCACCGTCTCCGATAACCGCTCTGGACGGGTGCTCAGCCTGCCAGAGCCTTCGGGCAGCATCGCCAAGGTGGGCATCGTCGGCACGGGCACAATGGGGGCCGGGCTCGTCGAGGTGGCGGCCAAAGCCGGGTTCGACGTTGTCTGCAGGGGCAGGGCCGACGCTTCACTCGAAGGTTCACAGAAAGCGCTCGATAAGTCCCTGTCTAGGGCGGTCGATAAGGGCAAGCTGAGTGCCGAAGACCGCCAAGCGATCGAGGGCAGAGTTGTTTGGACGAAGGACCTTGGCGCCCTGTCGGAATGCGACCTCATCATCGAGTCGGTGGCCGAGGACCTTGAGGTGAAAAAGGAGCTGTTCCGCACCCTCGACCAGGTGGCTTCCCCGGGGGCCATCCTCGCAACAGGCACATCTTCTCTGTCGGTCGTCGAGCTAGCGGCCCAGACATCCCGGCCCGAAAGGGTTCTCGGCGTGCACTTCTTCAATCCCGCGGCCCTTATGCGCCTGGTCGAGCTGGTGAGGACGGTCGCCACTTCCGACCAGGTACTTGCCGACGTCAAAGCAGCCATCGAGAAGATGGGCAAGCACCCGGTCTTCTGCGAAGACAGGGCCGGTTTCATAGTTAACCGCCTGCTGTTCCCGTACCTGAACGACGCCGTGAAGATGCTGGAGCAGGGCTACGCCAGCGCAGACGACATAGATGCGGCGATGAAGCTGGGGTGCGGCCACCCGATGGGCCCTCTGGCCCTGATCGACCTTGTGGGCCTCGATGTCACGAACGAGATCTTGAAATCGCTTCACGAGGAGTTCAGGGAGCAGTCCTACGCACCGGCCCCCCTGCTGGAATACCTGGTTCAGGCGGGCTACCTGGGCCGCAAGGCGGGCCAGGGCTTCTTCAACTACTAGGAGCAGCGAAGCAACGGATGGGCTCCCTTCGACCCAACTACCGCCCCTGCGCCGGACAACACCTGCTCTTCACAGCAGAGCTTTACGGCACCTGGTCTTGGTCAGTTGCTCAAGGCCTTTTTTATTTGGCGTCTCCTCGGCCCCTTAAGTCGCTAGCGACCGTTCCCTCCCATGGGAGCTCGGTCGAGGCCCTCCACGAGCTTTTCCCGAAACTCATCCGCGAGTCCGCTGCTCCAAGCCTGTTCGCAACGGCCCTGGCATAAAGCTTCCAGGAAGAGCGCTTGCGCTCAGCCTTCTCGGCCTGTATCTGCGCCTCGAGGACGCGAAGTAGCGCTGCCTCCTCGTCGCCAGTTGCCCCACCGGTTGAAGAAAACTCGATCTCGGCCATCTAAAGCGGGATGTTGCCGTGCTTGCGGGGCGGAAGGGTCTCTCTCTTGGTGCGGAGCATCTCGAGAGCCTGGATGAGGCGCGGGCGGGTCTGCTGAGGCTCGATAACATCGTCAACGTATCCGCGCTCGGCGGCGATGAAGGGGTTGGCGAACTTCTCGGTGTAGTCATCGATCAACTCAGCCCTCTTGGCTACTGGGTCGGCGGAGGTTTTCAGTTCTTTTCCGAAGACGATCTCGACGGCACCCTCCGGCCCCATCACCGCGATCTCGGCGGTCGGCCAGGCGAAGCTCACGTCGGCGCGGATGTGCTTCGAGTTCATGACGACATAAGCGCCGCCGTATGCCTTGCGGGTGATCACAGTAAGGCGGGGCACCGTTGCTTCGGTGAACGCATAAAGAAGCTTGGCGCCGTGGCGGATGATGCCCCCATATTCCTGGGTTGTTCCCGGAAGGAAACCTGGGACATCGACGAATGTCACGAGCGGGATGTTGAACGCATCGCAGAACCGAACGAAACGAGCCCCCTTTGTGGACGAGTCGATGTCGAGTGTTCCGGCAAGTACCTGCG